>Ga0164242_10004798_pt1 | contig 15129 bp, 17 predicted proteins | sample OricomgcompostMG_FD_108783 | JGI IMG/M metagenome (GOLD analysis project Ga0164242, IMG submission 108783) | Miracle-Growth compost microbial communities from Emeryville, California, USA - Original compost - Miracle growth compost (MG) ... | reverse complement strand
TCTAAAAATTAAATGAACATGGTTTGTCATGATACACCAAGCATAAATTTCCATTCCTTTTTCTTTTTGACAGAATGAAAGGCTTTCAAGTAAAATATTTTTATACTCATTTCTTGTAAAAACATCCTGCCAATCCACAACAGCAAAACTCACAAAATAGGGTGCGTCTGGTTTATGAAACTTATAATTTCGACTCATTTGATTTAGATTGAATGGTTAGTTCTAGTGCAAATTTAAAAAAAATGTTGAGTCGTTTTTAATTGACCTTTTACCACACGAAGGGATTCGTGCGGTAGCGGGGACAATATGCGTATCTTTTTCATAATCCATAATTTAGTTAAGCAAGGTACAAATTCTTTTGAAGATAATGTTGAGGTAAAATCGGTAATAAAACCAAAACAATCTAAACTTCCCTGTGCGTTGGCATGAAAAAATTGCGGCGAGAGCAGGCCAGTGCGCTGGAGGATATTTTTTCTTGATTTTTTGCTTACTTTTTTATTAAGAAAAAAGTAAAGAATACTACCGTAGAATACAACATACGCTTTCAGTACGTTCTTTCAGAACACTCAATCGCCTGTTGCATTCTAATTGCGAATTTCCAACACAAGTCTGCATTTCATCAACATCATAAATCCCACCTGATTTCAGATTACATTTGGTTCTAAATATTGGGCTTTCCCTATCCATTTTTGTAATGTATTGATACTGATTCCGAGAAATAAAGCCATCTTTTTCACTCCGCATCCCAGAGGGTTCATTCTTGAAAACTGCTCTTGTATTTCTTCCTTACAAGCATTATAAACATAGGAGGATTGCCGATAAATCCCACATGATTTACATCTATATTTTTACATTCCATTTTTTTGTTTTCCTGATTTTTTACAGGCAGAGTTACAACATTTACATTTCATAGCATTTATTGTTTATTATAGAAATCCTAAAGTTATTTTAAAATAATAGCAGATAATCTGATACTCGACCTTACCTAACTACACTATTATTAACACATTCACAATTGTGGAGAGTAGGCAAGGAAATAATAGGTCTTGCGGTAATCGAACTATCTAGTATATTTTTATAAAATTTTAAAATACTAACTGTTAATAATGATGATAATTTATTATTATTATTACTATTTAATGCTTTCATTAGTCTTTTCTGATATTTTTTTTCTTCATTAATATAGCGTAATCCAAACAAATCATCTCCTCCTAAAAACAAGATGTCTGATGTTATAAAACCATTAATTCTTAACCATTTTTTGTTTTTTTTATACAATACATATCTAAAAATTGGGGTTGTATTTTTTATTTGTGGATAACAATTAAAATTTATATTGTTGAATTCAATAATAAAAACATAAAAATTACCAATGGTGTCAACACTTAACACACTAACATTTTTATCATATTGTTGCTTAATATCATTATAACTAAGTTGCTTATGTATAGTATCAGTTCCATCATAATACATTAAAGAGAGAGATGTATCAATTATATTATAGTTATACAAGTCGTTTGTAATAATTAAATCGTTATATATAATTTTTTTGATGTTATCTTGAGCATTGAGATTAAAACAAAATATAGTAAAATAAAATCTACTAATTATAAATATTATTTTTTTCCACATATTTTAGTGTATAATAAAGTTTACAAAATCAATTTTATCTAAAGGAATCCCTTTAGAATAATTCTTAAATGCTTTTTCAAATCTATATTGATACTCAAATGACATTTGTCCAGCTCCTCCTTTGTCATCATAATAACCTGGGAACGTAGAATTTCCTGTTATTCTCCAACGATTGTAGGCTTTTGAATCGTATGGAGTAACATATTTAAAAGCATAATCAATATCCCCAAATTCATTAGCTAAATAATTTGTTTTTAATCCATTTGAAAATAATGATATTTGAATATTATTATTAGTAATATCACCACTCCAAGAAGTAGACATAATATCCCCTTTCAGGTTTATTGTATTGATTTCTTCGAGATTTAGATTTGTATAAGCAGGATTATTTTCTCCATTAGGGCTAATTTTATCAAAGTAATTTATTTCTACATCAACGGTTCTCCCTTTAGAATCAAATAATTTTGTATCTAGGTATTTAAAATCACTTGGGTTTGTTTTTGCAAAGGTAGAAATCATATCGTTTACAATTTGTTCTTTATCTTTCCAATATGCAAGAGATTTTTCAGCATCTTTGAGACCACTTTTATTCATGTACTTATTTACATCCTTTTGTTGTAATTGTCCTTTGTGATTTTTGAGCATGATATTATATACATTTTCAGCTAATGATTTATCTTTTTCTTTTTCCTTTACTGTATTTGAGACTCCATTTTTAATTTTATCCCCAAATACATCATTATGAAAAATCGGATTATTCCCCATACTCACATAAGGGCTTTCCCAAGCTGTTGGTTTTGGGTCATAAGATAACCATCTACCAACACGGGGGTCGAGCAGTCTAAAGTACGTTGTATAAGAGTTTCCTTCGCCTTTAACTTCGTTATCCATTTCAGAACCTTGATATCCGCGACGGTAAAAATCAGATTTAATGGTACGTCCATCCAATTGCACTCCAAACGGTGAATAATCACTTACATTCACAAGTCCAGTTTGATATCCATCTACATACGTGTCTGAATTTTCATCGAGTGGTATCTTAACATCGTTAATAACAGTTAAAACGTTACCAAGGTGGTTACTTAGCTCATAATTACGATTCCCTAAAACACCGTAACTTGGTAGTAATTCTGGGTCATACATGTTTATGGTATCACGGGTTACTCCAAGTCTTGAAGAACCGTAGATATTACGTTCAGTTAAATAGTAACTAACAGTTTCCGAACCAACATTGTGTTCGTACATGCTGATTTGCTGTCCTTGCGCATCCAAAATGTAATATGTAGAGTTTTCGAGCATTCCAGTTCCATTATTGTAAACATGTTTTGCAATGCGGTTTCCCATTTCCCCCGCGCTATTTTTTCTTTCAGAAAAGCGCTCCTCCTTCAAAAGCAGTGCTTTTTCTCATAGTCAAAGATAAGATTTTTCTTTGTACTTGCAGTAGTTCTTCTTATTTCTTTTACTTTTTAAAAATAGCAGATAATCTGATACGCAACCCGCGACCACCTACCCGCATTTGAATAAATTAAAATTTTCGATATCCCAATTCATAAAACTTCTGTATAGATATATATTATCATGAAGTTTAATCAAGTGAATATCTTTTAATATATTAATTTCATTTAATTTACATTCCTTTTTTAAAATTACAATTGAATATTTATAATGAGCTTTTCCAGGGTCTTTTACATGATAAAAGCCTATATCAGAATCATGATAATTTGAGTTTGCCTGAATTAATTGAGTGTAAGTTGAATCCCAAAGATTTGTTTCAATAATAGAAAACTTATCGTATTTAGTGATACCGTATATTGAATGTTGTTTGCAAAACTCAAATGTTTTTTTTGTAAACACTATTTCTTTAGTATTTATTTTACCATACATAGGTTCAATAACCAAGTTAGCACCCTTACATTTCACTGTTATAATCTTAGTTGAATCAATCACAATTCTTACTAAATTGGCTTTAAAATAAGGTGCGAAATCATAGTATTCTGACGATTGAAAATCAGATACTATAGCATTTATTTCTTCTATATTGTTTTTCACTTTAGACTGTTTACAAGATAAAAGAGTTATAATCAATAGAAAACTTATAAAGATATTAAATTTCATAATTATGAATAGAATAATTAACGCTCATTTGAACTACTTGAAGAACTATTAACATTTGTACTCTTACTTTCCGAAGAATCATATTTAACTGACTGATTAGGATCATTTCTCATAATTGGTAATCCATATTTTTTTGTTTCCTCGGTATTATTATTATAACCATTCAAAACAGCCATTTGATCAGTGATAGGGTCGTGAGAATCATTATACATTTCTCCTGTTTTCATATCAGACTTACTAATTCCTAATACACGCATAGATCTTCCCCATAAAAAATTACCTGCATCCATAACATTATATGTCATTGATGATCCATTGAACACATAAAATGGTCCAGCATCTTTTGAAGCTAATGAAATATTAATATTATAACCAATTTTTATAAGTTCAGGAGTCAAATATGTGTACCAAAAGTCTATCCTACCTCCAGTTGAATTACTTTTAACCCAACTTAATTTAGGAATATAAGGTAATTTTATTACCTTACCGCATGCATCTTTTATATACGCAGCTATATTAGTAGCAGATTTAATAAATACTAAAGGTTTTGTTGTACCATATTCTTTTATAGCCTTTTCCATTCTTGCTCCATCTAGTTGAGTAATCACTTACATTTACAATCCCAGTTTGATACCCATCTACATACGTATCAGCGTTTTCATCCAGTGGTATCTTAACATCGTTAATAACAGCTAGTACGTTACCAAGATGATTAGAAAGCTCATAATTACGATTCCCTAAAACACCGTAGCTTGGTAGTAATTCCGGGTCATACATGTTTATGGTATCACGGGTTACTCCAAGTCTTGAAGAACCATAGATATTACGCTCAGCTAAATAATAGCTCACAGTTTCAGAGCCAACATTGTGTTCGTACATGCTAATTTGCTGTCCTTGCGCATCCAAAATGTAATATGTAGAGTTTTCGAGCATTCCAGTTCCATTATTGTACACATGTTTTGCAATGCGGTTCCCCATTTCCCCCGCGCTATTTTTTCTTTCAGAAAAGCGCTCCTCCTTCAAAAGCAGTGCTTTTTCTCATAGTCAAAGATAAGATTTTTCTTTGTACTTTCTGTCGTTCTTCTAATTTCTTTTACTTTTTAAAAATAGCAGATAATCTGATACGCGACCATAATCTGATATACGACCAAATATCAATCTCTGTGCCTTTCGAATGTATATATTTCTGCAGGACTTTCTATTCCATTACTAAAAAAATATAGCCTCTTACATTTAGGACATTTAACTATAGTTTTCATTTTGATGTATAGTTCTTCTGCGTCAATTAAACCAGTAAATTCATCATACTCTTCATCTGAAATCATATTTAAGATATTTGGAGATGGTACGCCACTAAGATTGATAACCTCGTCGCACTCACATAAAATTTTTGGCATATTATTTTGTTTTAGGCATTATCTTAATATCTGTAATATTTGTTCCTCCAGCTCCCTGTACTCTTTTAAGAATATTAGAAAGTTGTTCAGTTGTTGCGTTACTTCTTGATAAATCAACTACCACACCTGTAGCTTGGTTATTTTTTTTACGAATAGCTGAAACTATTCTATTTATATTACTCGTTTCAGGAGTATAAACATCATATGTTTTTCCATCTACGACCAAATCCGATGTTTCGCCCCCCGAGCTTCTTTTACCTTTTGGTTGTCTAAGTTCTACTTCTTTGCCAAATTTACGCATATATTCGGCTGCATTTAATTCACTCTCAGAAAACATCCCCTCTCCTATAATTAAATTACCTAATGGTGCTTTGACTGTCACTTCTCCTAACTTAACAACTTTTCCAACTCCTTTAGCTATAAGAAATGCACCTAATAAGTTCTCTAAATCATCAGTATTTAAACTCTGTAAATATCTAACTGGGTCATTAGCAAACCATTCAATTTCATTTTTGGTATTAACTAGACCTGTTCCTATCGCTTGTCCTATCTCTTTCCATTGTTCAATGTCAGTAATATCGTCTTTATCACTTAAGAAATTCCAAACTCCAGCAACACCATTGTATGCGGACACAAAACTATTTCCAACAAATGTTAACGGTTGGTCAAAACCATTATTGCCTTTGTCGTAACTCCATTTTGTAGCAACTGGTAACTTCACTTCCAAACCTTCCAGTTCTATTCCATCAATCACCCTGTTTTCACTAAAAGCATAAGGGCTATTCCAAGGATATCTATCTGTCATTGGGTCAATAGCCCACCCCAATCGTCCAATTCTTGGGTCATATCCACGGTATTTGTAATTAATGTAATTTCCTTTTCCTCTAATTTCATCGTCATGTTCTTGACCTTGTACAGAGTAACGGTAATTACCTCTTTCAATTGTCCTACCATCTAATTCTACATTAAAAGGACTAAAATCGGTAACGTTTACTATTCCTGTCAAATAACCATCTACATACGTATCTGAATTTTCATCAAGTGGTATTTTGATGTCATTTATCACCGTATAAACGTTATTTCTGTGGTCAGTCATCTCGTAAAAACGGTTACCAAGAACTCCGTAACTTGGAAGTATTATAGGATTAAATAAATTAATTGTGTCGTGTATCGTACCTAATCTTGATTTACCATAAATATTACGTTCCGTTAAATAATAGCTTGTTTAACTACTGTCAACGCTGTGCTCATAAACAGAAAGTTGGTCACCTTTTGCATCCAAAATATAATACGTTGATTTTTCCAACATAAGTGTTTGAGCGTTATAAACGTGCTTGGCAATCTGACTTCCTAAAGCATCATAATCGAAATAGATATTTTTTAAGCTATCATTTGGTGTTTTAATAATAGCCCGAACTTTACTTGTCACCGTCCACAAAATAGTATCAATTTCTTCCTGCTTATCTTTCACCAATCTTCCTTGGGCATCATACTCATAATTGTTATCGGTATTGATAAGTGTCGCACTGCTTTCTCATTTTAAAATAATATTTCTGTTTTTCTAAGTAGAATTTCAAAGAGCATTACGAAGTGAAAGTACAAATTACCAATGAATTAGTTGTTGTTTTTTTGTTAAATTTTATGAGAAAATAAATTGTATCCAATTCCTTTTTCTCAACCAACATTTACCATACTAAAAAACCCCACTTTTAATGGGGCTTTTTGGCTTTTCAAAAATGTAATTGTTTGATAATGGAAGGGTAATGAAAATAGCAGATAATCTGATACGCGACCCGCGACCCGCGACGATAGATGTTGTGGCCGACCTAATTGATAACATTATCCAACTGAGTTGATTTTTTACCAACAAAGATAGGGATAATATAGTCATTCAATACATCCTTAATTTCAAAATAATTAGAATTATTATACAAGTTTAGAAAATCAAATAGAGAGTAAAACTCAACTGTTGAAGACTTATTGCAACTAGATAAATCTAATTTACTAAATGGAATTTCAAGATTAAACGTATTGTTTGAGCTATATTCTAAACGATAAATTCCAATAGCATAAAATCTATTAATAGGTAAAGTCAATTTGAAATGTATTGGAATGCACCCGTCACAATCAACACCGTCTTTTTCAGGATTACAAGGCATGCTGACACATGAGCCTACAACACAATATTTTTTTGTAGTGTCTAATAAATCAATTGCAAAAATTAATAAATCCCCATCCATCACCTGTGTATATCCTTCTATTGTCCCAAAATTTTTTTTATTATCTTGAAAGATAGTATTCGTAACAAAATTCTCTGATTTACGTATCACTTTTTGCCATTGCTCAATAGTAATATTTGTATCTTTATCATAATAACTAACTTTTTGATAGACTTTTTGGGCAAAAGTCCCAATATTCAACAAAATTATTAATAATGTAGTAATTATTTTTATCATTTCGGTTGTGATTTAATATTCAATAACTTTTGAATTGGTATATCTCCAGTATTCCAGTCTGTAGCACCCGCTCCTTTTTCTTTTAACCACTTATTCCCTTCTGGATTATTTTCCACTTCACTTTTTGATATAGCATTAAAACGCTGTATTATTTTTGCATTACGTTTTTGTATTAATTCTGAATAATTTTTGGGCTTCGTTTGGTTTATAGGTAAATATAATACCTCTACATGTAAATGATAGCCTAAGGGTTGTCCTTTGTTGGCTGTTACCCCTTGTCCAGTATTACCACTTGTAGCTAGAGCAGTATTTTCTCCTATTGCTTGTCCAACTTCAACATTTGTCTTGCTCAAATGAGCATATAGCACATAAAATGTTCCTGCGTCTGTCGTATGTTCGGTAATCAGGTAATTTCCATATGTATTACTTGTTCCAACAGCAAAAACTTTACCAGATGCAACAGCAAAAACTTCATGTAGTTTTATTGAAACATCGAAAGTGGCTTTATGTGCAGAACCTGTAGATTGTCTATAGAATAGAGAGCTAATACTCTTAACTAAGTCTTTGTCATGTGTAATCCTTATTACTAGTTCTTGAATTATTGGATTTTTTTTTCCTACATTTATGGGTTCTAATCCCTCCAACTCTATAGCATCTATTACCCTATTGCCACTAAAGACATAAGGAGAATAATAAGAATACTTCTTTTCCAATGGGTCAGTCGCAAAGAACCTACCAACCCTCGGGTCATGCATACGATACTTAAAGTTCAGGCTATTCCCTTCACCTTTTACTTCGTCATCATGTTCTTGATTTTGAAATGAATAACGATAAAAATCAGATTTAATGGTACGTCCATCGAGTTCAACCCCAAACGGCGAGTAATCACTCACATTTACAATCCCAGTTTGATACCCATCTACATACGTATCAGCGTTTTCATCCAGTGGTATCTTCACGTCATTAATAACAGCTAGTACATTTCCTAAATGATTAGAGAGTTCATAATTACGATTACCAAGAACACCGTAACTTGGTAGTAATTCAGGGGCATACATGTTTATGGTATCACGGGTTACTCCAAGTCTTGAAGAACCGTAAATATTACGCTCAGCCAAGTAATAGCTAACAGTTTCTGAACCAACATTATGTTCGTACATGCTAATTTGCTGTCCTTGCGCATCCAAAATATAATACGTTGATTTTTCTAACAATCCCGTTCCATTATTATACACATGTTTTGCAATGCGGTTCCCCATTTCCCCCGCGCTATTTTTTCTTTCAGAAAAGCGCTCCTACTTCAAAAGCAGTGCTTTTTCTCATAGTCAAAGATAAGATTTTTCTTTGTACTTGCAGTAGTTCTTCTTATTTCTTTTACTTTTTAAAAATAAGAGATAATTTGATACGCGACCTTACCTACTTATCTTCCCAACCATTTAGTTTTGCTTCATTTTGTAGCTGATTTAGCTTTAATCTTAAAATAGCTTCAAATTCAGCGTTATTATTTTGATTTTCATATTTAAACCAATCCCACATATGGTACATTGTATTAATTGATACAAACTTTGAAATTTGTCTAATTAAATCATCACAAACTTTACCATAAACTGTTAACTTAAAGTTTAAAACATCTGTTAATGGATGATCACCTAGTCCTCCTGCTACCATAATAGTTCAAATTTAAAAATTAGGATAGATAGATCCAACTAAAAACCAACCATTTTAAACGAAAAATTATTGTAAATCAATATGTTAACAAAAATTGTTTAGAAAAGTGATTGTTTGGTCCATTACCACCCTACCAACGTTACCAATATTTACAGTGAATCAAATTCCAATTATAACCACACTTCACCAATGAATCTTGCGTGAAATATATTTGAAAGGGGTATTCACTCCCAGTTGCATTATCACTTACAGGGTATTTTAAATAATGTCTAAAATATATATATGCATTTGAATTAATAACTATCGGAATATCTTTATGTTTGGTATGGAAAAAAGTATTGGTTGTAATAAACTCATCGTATTGACTTCGAGAGTTTTTTGGTGGATATTTTTCTTCAATTAATAATTCAAAAAATCTTTGACAAGAGTCTGTTACACATTCGGAAAATGCCATATATATTTCTATGTTGTTTTTTTCTGCTTCATCTTGATAAGTTTCTATTAAGTGGTTAACATCAGGAGGAAATGAAAGATACAACTTCGTAGATTTGCCTCGAAGTGTTGCACATGAATATAAAAGGCTAGTTGTTATGCATAACAATATCAGATTTCTAAAATTGGTTTTTACATTTGTTTTCATCGTTTGACAATTTTGTTTGACATTACAATATCCCTAACTATATCGAAAGTTCTTTGGAATACACTATTTAAATCGGTTAATTTACTATTGTTATTAAAGGTTATTCCGTTCGGATCTACTTTGTAAATAGACCCGTTACCGCCCATGCCAGAATATGTTGCTATTGCATAAATTGATATTTGTTTTTCTTTCGCTAGTGGAATATCTCTCTTCTCCGAAACCCCCATACCATTTACTTCTCTTGTTCCGTTTATTTTTATGGTAGAACCACTTGAAAGATTCAAATCTCTTTCTTCTGTTAAATCAGGATGTGTGTGTAATTGACCTAAAATTACTTTAGAACGATCTCCTTCTACAGTATAATATGAAGAATAATTATCCATTGGATTTTCAGATGTTCTATTGGTGTTTTTATTATAAGGTAGTATATATGATGTAATTTTATTATTTGTTTTATCAAATATTAAATACATATTTTGCTCAACCACATCTCCTTTTCCATTAATTTTTTTATCTTGAGATATAGTTTGTAAATCTGCTTCAATTTGTACTTGATCAATAGAAACTTGGTTACTGCTACTTTCAATTGTCAAAGATACTCCTGATAAAATTTCAACAGGTTTGAAATTATTTGTTTTTAACTCTGAAAAATCTCCTGACGATATTGAACGTATTTCATAGTTTTCATTATTTATATCTCCTGTACTCCCTAGATATTTTCCAGTAGAAGAATTTATAAAATGAATAGTTTTTTCTGAAGGAGTATTGTTGTTGGCTTCAGTATCTGTGGAGACACTACTTCTATTATTTACATTACTCTTATGATCAGATCCCTTCCCTTCTTCCTGCATCCCATCAATATCAATTTTATTGATAGGTTTGTTCCCAGCGTAATTATATGGAGTATAAAACGGATAATCATGTGCTAAGGGGTCAACACTTATAAACCTGCAAGTCCAAGCAGCGTAATATCGTGCCCCATAGTAATACAATCCACTCTCCAAATCCTTTTCTTTACCAACGTATCTATAGCGTTTCTTGATAAACGTTCTCAAAGAACTATCTCCAAAAGGATAGTATTCTTCTCTGTCAATAACAGTTCCACTTGTGTTTAAACGAACCGAGCTACTACCAATCTGGCTTTCTAAGTTGTAGGTTATTGCATCCGCAATATCATCAGGGAAAGGCGTACCTACGCGTACCATTGCTACTCTACTGGGTGCTGAGCCTGTCGAAGCATCCATTACGTGAACGTAATTCTTTTCATAAGTAGTACCATTTTCAAGTATATGGTATTCAAAAATACCGTCTATGTAAATGGTACGTTCATATATCGGACTGCTGCTTGTTCCTGTTCTAACCATTTTACTTACCCTGTTTTGCCCTGCATAATCGTATTGGGCAAATATAGTTGGGTCAGCACTTCCTGCTTGGTTGTAATAGGTAATCAATTGGTTCGCTCCATTCCAAACATAATTCCGTGTTGTACCTGCAGTAAGCTGGTTACCGCATACATCGTAAGTAAATGCCTCAATTAAACTAGGTGCAGCAGTATCTACCTTTTGTAAGGTATTTACTCCTGTGTTATACGTAAAATTACGTGTAAATCCGTCTGTGCCTAGTTGTTTTAATTGCTGTATATTGCCTAATTTATCAAAACTGTATTGTCTTGTGTAAGACCTAACATTATTTGCATTTGGTGAGCCAGGTACAGGAGCATCGGCATATAAATAATCGTTTTCATGTTGTGTATCGCTTTCCCTACCATCGGCAGAAATTACACGGTACATTGGGTCATACTCAAAATTTCTATCTAAAGCATCACTTCCAAGAGGAGTTCCATTAATTCCACAATCATTTACACGAATTAACGTTTTCAAAATATTACCTACTAAGTCAAAATTAAAAGCATCATCCTGTTTATTTGTCCCACTTTGTGGTGTATAGCTAATTATAGTTCCAGTTTGTGTTTTTGCATATTTTTCACTCCGTTGTCTCAGCATTCTAAACGTTCGATTATCATAAACGTATCTCGTCATAATGCTATTGCCAAAGGCAATGAGTAATCGTTGCCCTTTGGCATTGTAGGCTATATTCTCTACATACTCGGTGCTATCGTAACTTACTTTTTCAAGTGCTCCAGCACGATTATAAGTAGGTATAATTTCTTTTCTGTCTGTATTCACATTTTCGGGCAAAGTTATTTTTGTTGCCCTGTTCAATGCATCAAACTCACTACTGGTTTCAAAGATTTGTGTTCCTAAAATATTGGGTAAACCTGTCCAATCCACCAAATAGGTTTGGTAACTGTCTAATGCAGTTTTCAGAACTGTACTGCTAATAACAGCTTGCTGTTTAGAAAGTAGATTTCCTTTAAAATCAAAGGCAATACTTTCAATTTTTCCGCTTTCGTTGTACTGTTGCCATAATTTCCCCAATAAATTATTCACTTTTGGCGTTGTTGCTTGTTCGCCATAAATTGCATAACTTACCAAACGCAAATCATCTGCCGTGTTGTTCTGCATCCATCCATGAGTAGGGCGGTTCAGTGTGTTGTATATTTTCTGTTTTTTCAATTATTTTTTAAAATCTATTGTAAAGGTTATTTTCAGAAACACTATCTAAATATCATTGTTCTTGGGAATCCTTTTTGTTTGGGTTTGGCAATAGCAATACGCGGGCTGCTGTATGCTTTTAAATCGTCTAACATTAGAGCAATTTTCATATTCCAAAATACTTGTCTTTCGTGATTTATAGTTTCAGAATCGTATAGTCTTTGTATGGATAAATTTAACTCTGTATACTTATCAAACAATTGGATTAAAAAAACCTTTTTTAGGGTATCATAATTAATACCTTCCTTAATCTTTGCATTAAGATAATCACACATTTCCATCCTGTATTTCCGGGCGATCATTTCTGTTATATCAAAATGTTTTTGCTCATGTCTTAGAGTGTTCCAGTCTCTTTGAATACCCCAAGAACTGTCGCAGAAGAATATCGCATTAATAACAATTAATATAGAATCGCTGTTTTCTTCTAATTCGTTTATGAATCCTAAATATGACATAGCCACAACACTATCTAATTTTATGCTTCGTTGATCTGGCGCCCCTTTGAAATCTGACCATTCTAATTTGCGATTTTCTGACCACTTGATACAATCCCTATTTTCATTTAATTGCGGCTGTTGGATTTTTGTGTGATAAATCTGTGCTTTTTTTTCATTTGTTAAAAACACAAAAATCAACACACACAAAAATTTAATTGCTTTCATACTAGAATAGTTTTAGTTTTCACCCTTTTTTCTTAACCGATGGACTTACTGAATTTCCTGCATTTCCTTCTTTGGGGCTCATATTTTGAACATTAATTTTTACACTGCTTCCAAATTCCTTTTTGAGTTGTTCAATAAATACTTTCATATAAGTATCTACTTTCGAAGCTTCATTGGGGTCTGAACTTTTCCAGTAATATACCGTAATAGAATCTACAAGCGAATTTGGGTTTGTAGAGTTAGCACCGAATCCGTTTTTGATAAAATCCGCATAAAATCCTCTTGCACTAGTTATAGCGTCATTTATGACGTAAGAACTACTTTTGTAAAAAATATTATTTAAAATAAAGTCTCTGTCAAAATACGTAGCTTCTTTTTGAGAAGGATTTGTTTTGGGTTGTTTTGGAGCAGTAAACGTCTTACTCGCATTATCCTTGTTGTAAGTAACAGCGACCTGTTTAGGGATTTTTATTGTTACATAACTATCAATACCATGATTGCATTTTTCGCAAACAACATCGAGTTCTCCGCCGGCCTCTAATTTTATCGTGCTAGAATCCGTACTGCGATCATCATGCCAATTTGTGCCAAATGGACCTATTGCATCCAATTGAGCTTGTGTTACTTCATAGTGACCGTACTCATTTTTGTTTACTTTTATACTTTTTCCATCAGGATAAACTATATCAACGGTATCAGGTGTGCCAGGTCCTTGATTTCCATCAATATCATAATCGTTAATGGGATTATTTCCTGCATTTTGATAAGGGGTAAGTTGCATATAATTAGCCGCTAATTTATCCACACTTATAAACCTACAAGTCCAAGCAGCATAATATCTAGCTCCATAATAATATAAGCCACTCTCTAAATCCTTTTCTTTACCAACATATCTATAGCGTTTCTTAGTAAACGTTCTCAAAGAACTATCTCCAAAAGGATAGTATTCCTCTTTGTCTATTACCGTGCCGTTTGTATCCAATCTTGCAACAGAACTTCCAATTTGGCTTTCTAAGTTGTAGGTTATTGCATCCGTTATATCATCGGGAAAAGATGAGCCTAAACACTTACCATTGCGCCCAACCAAGCGCATTTGGGTGTAATTTTCGCTATGTAATTTTAAACATCCCATAGGTTTGTAAGGCTAAGGTAGTGTTTTTTCAAAAGTTATTAGAAAAACAATAAACACATTTCATAAATCCGATAGTTGATAACACGTCATACGAGATAATTCATTTTAAAGCTGTCTAAGCTATAAAAAACAAACGGACAAACATAATATCCACCCGTTTTTAGTAATTAACGAAGAAAATAATTACTGTTTTTCAATAAGTTATAGTTGAAAATTGGATTATCCGATAATTGAGAACATTACCGAACATTACCCTAACAAATTAGCAACGGGCAATGTAATTAACCACCCAAAAACTGCAATTAAAATTGTAATTACGAGATACAATATACCTATTTTTTTTTCCTTTGAATCTTTCCATTTTGTAAGGTCTAATTTAGCTCTTTCTTGTAATAGTTTTATTTTAAAAAATTTTTCAAAATAAAAAATAGAAAGCATTATAGAAATTAAAAGTGGTATTGATAAAAGATATTTATTGGATCTCATTTTTTCTCCTGTAATACTACCACTAAAAAAATAATCTAAAAGAGGTATTAGAAGACTAAATAATGCTGCATGGTATAAAACAGCAAGGAAAACTTTAGCTCTAAATGAAGCATCTTCTTTTGAAACCTGAATCTTAAATTTAGGTTTTACAAATGATCTATACAATACGTAATATGTTAAAAAAACTATTCTTATCATTATTTAACACTACTGTCCGATAAAAATAAAAAATAAACTATAAATAGTCTAAAACCATTGATTTTATTGAATACTTTTTTGAAACAAAAAAAGTAAGCCTTCTTTTTAAGTAAAATTAAAATTCATGG
>Ga0164242_10004797_pt1 | contig 15129 bp, 13 predicted proteins | sample OricomgcompostMG_FD_108783 | JGI IMG/M metagenome (GOLD analysis project Ga0164242, IMG submission 108783) | Miracle-Growth compost microbial communities from Emeryville, California, USA - Original compost - Miracle growth compost (MG) ... | reverse complement strand
TGGATGCGGTCGGAGTAGCCGGCTTCGGCCGTCGCGCTCGGCAGCGCCTTCAGGGTCGGATAGGTGAGCCAGGTGAGGATCCCCTTCTCCGCGTGGAGCCGGTTCTCGGCCTGGTCGAAGACGATCGAGCGCGGGCCGTCGATCACCGCGTCGGTGACCTCGACCCCGCGCGAGGCGGGCAGGCAGTGCATGAACTTCGTGTGAGCCGGAGCCCGTTCCATCAGCTTCTCGTTCACCTGGTAGCGCGGCATGAAGGCGGCGCGGCGCTCGGTGATCTCGTCCTCCTGGCCGACCCACCACCAGAGGTCGGTGTAGACGTAGTCGGCGATCGCGATCGCGTCCTCGACCTCCTCGGTGACCGCGACCGAGCCGCCGGACGCGGCGCAGTTGGCGCGGGCGACCTCGAGCCACTCCTCCGGCGCCTGGTAGGCGGCCGGCGCGGCGTGGACGAAGTTCATCCCGAACTGGGTGGCGATGAACATCGTCGAGCTGCAGACGTTGGTGCGGTCGCCGACGAAGACGACGGTCGAGCCGTGCAGGCCCCGGCCGGGCGGCAGGTGCTCGCTCATCGTGAAGACGTCGCACACCGCCTGGGTCGGATGGTTGAAGTCGGTGAGGCCGTTGATCACCGGCACCTCGGCGGCGGCGGCCAACTCCAGCACCGTCTCGTGCTTCAGCGTCCGCGCCTCGATCACGTCGCACATCCGCGAGAGCACCCGCGCCGTGTCGCCGATCGACTCGCGGGCGCCGAGGTGGATCTCGCCGGGCTTCAGGTAGAGCGCGTGGCCGCCGAGCTTCTGCATCGCGACCTCGAAGGAGACGCGGGTGCGGGTCGAGGGCTCCTCGAAGATCATCCCCAGCGAGCGCCTGCGCAGCAGTTCCGGCAGGGCGCGGTCGCGGTCGGCTTCCTTCAGCAGCAGGATCAGGCCGATCAGCTCCGCCATCTCCTCGCGGCTGAAGTCCTGGGTGTCGATGAAGTGCTTCATCGGCCCGCCCCGATCGCGACGGCGGCCCTGGGGTCGCTCTCACCGGGGGCGAGCGCGGGCCGCGGGACGACGAGGACGGGACAGCTCGCGCGGTGCAGCAGCCCGTTGGCGACCGAGCCGACGAGGACGCGGCCGAGGGTGCCGTAGCCGCGCGACCCGACCACCACGAGGTCGACGCCCTGGGCGCAGAACTCGGCGATCTCGGCGGCGATCGAGCCGCCGTCGATGCAGCGGCCGTCGACCTTGACGTCGGCGCCGACCGCCTCGATCCCGGCGGCCAGGACCTCGTCCGGCGTCTGCCGCCCGGTCGGTTCCCAGCCGACCATGCCGGGCAGGCTCGGCGTTTCTACTTCGATCGTCACCAGGCGGAGCCGGGCACCCTCGCGGCGCGCCAGCGCTTCCGCGTGGGCCAGCGCCTCGCGCGCCTCGGGGCCGCCGTCCCAGGCGACGACGATCGTCCGGATCGGAGCCGGCGGCAGGTCGGCGTAGAGGCGCGGGGCGGCGGCGATCGGCGCGGTGGCGCCGTGGGCGAGCCCCTGGCCGGTGCTCCCCATCAGCGCCCGCCCGACCGCGCCCGGGTAGCAGTGGCCGATCGCGATCAGGTCGAAGGCCTCGTCCTCGGCGATCTCGCTGAGCATGGTGAAGATGCCGACCGGCGGGATCACGTCGACGAGGACGAACTCGGCGTCGGGCTCGGCGAGCGTGGCCGCCAGGGTGACGGCGTCGCGGCCGCCTTCGCTGCCGTCGAAGCCGACGAGGACCCGGCGGAGGCGCAAGCTGTGGTCGTCGTGGGCCATCTCAGGCGGTCTCCACGGCGGCGGCCGGCTCGCTCTGCTCGGCCGGCTCCTCCGGAGCGTGGTGGGGACGGGGGACGACCAGGACCGGGCAGGGCGCGGTGTGGATCAGCCCCGAGGAGACCGAGCCGAGCAGGGTCCGGCCGAGCGGCCCGTAGCCGCGCGAGCCGACCATCAGCAGGTCGTCGGGCCCGCAGTATTCGGCCAGCTCCGGGATCGCCGACCCCTGCAGGGCCTCGCCGCGGACGTCGACGTCGTCGTCGACCGAGCGGACCGCCTTGGCGACCAGGTTCTCCGCGTCCGGCAGCACCGAGGGCATCGGTCCGGCGAACGGCCCCGGGGCGACGACCGGCGGCGTGGTGACGCTCAGCACGTGCAGCGGGACGCCTTCGCGACGGGCGATCGATTCGCCCCGCCGCAGGGCGACGCGGGCCTCGTGCGAGCCGTCGTAGCCGACGACGATGCGGCCGAAGCCCTCGTGGACGCGGTCGCGGTAGCCGCGCGGCGCGGCGACGACGGCGACCGAGGCGCCGTGCAGGAGACCCTCGGCGACGCTGCCGACGAAGGTCCGCCCGATCGCCCCGCGGTGCGGCGAGCCGATCACGACGAGGTCGATGTCCTCCTCTTCGGCGGTGTCGTTGAGGACCTTGGCCGCGGAGCCGCCGACGTAGCTGCGGTGCTTGACGGTCAGCCCGGGGAGGGCGGCTTCGGGCTCCTCGAAGTAGGTCTTCCAGGCGGGCGCCTCGTCATAGCCGAGCAGGCGGTAGGCGACCGGCAGCGGCCCGGGGTAGGGCAGCACGTTGACCAGCAGGACCTCGGCGGCGCCGCCGCGGCAGAGCGTCCGCGTCAGCCGCACGGCGTCCTTGGCGCCGTCGCTGCCGTCGTATCCGACCAGCACGTGGCGGGGGCGCCAATGCTTGTCCGTGTCCTTGCTGTCCATCGTCTCCTCCTCGCCGATCGTTGTCGCGACCAGCTTCCAAGGAGACGCGTGGCCCGCCATCCGTGGAGCGCCACAGCGGGACGGTGGACTGCCCCGTAGGGGCGGCGGTCCCCATATATATGGAGCCGGCGTATACGGAGCCGGCGCTCAGGCGACGACGACGGCCTCGGCGGGCGGCTGGGTCCACTCCGCCTCCTCCATCAGCGCGACGAAGGCGGCCGCCTGGGGGGAGAGGGCGGCGCGGGCGTAGACCGACAGCTCGCGACCGACGGCGGGGATGCAGCGGAGGATGCGGTCCTGGCGGTCGGCGGGGACGGCGCTCACCGGGACCAGCGAGGTCGTGTCGACCGCCGCCTCGGCGTCGCCGTCGGGGAGGACGACGACCAGCTCCTCCCAGCCGAGGTGGCGGACCGGGCCGCGCCAGTCGGGCGGCGGCGGGCCGATGCCGATGTCGGCCTCGCCCGCGGCGACGGCGTCCTCGGCGAGCCGGCGGTGGGTGAACTCGCGCAGCCGCACCGAGGTCCCCGGGAAGCGCTCGTGCCAGCCGTCGATCAGGTCGGGGAGGATGCCCGCGGCGATCGAGCGCACGGTGGCGATCTCGAGCTCGCCGCCGCGCATCTCGAGCGCCGCCCGCGCCGCCCGCACCGCGCGCCCCGCTGCCGCGACCGCGGTCCGCGCGTGGGGCAGGAACTCCTTGCCGGCCGGGGTCAGGCGGATCCCGCCGGGCGAGCGTTCGAGCAGCTCGCCACCCAGCTCCCCCTCCAGCACCTTGACCTGCTGGGACAGCGAGGGCTGCGACACGTGCATCCGCCGCGCCGCGCGCCCGAAGGAGCCCTCCTCGACGGCGGCGACCCAATATTCGAGTTGACGCAGAGTCGGCATCGTCAGCTCTCGCCGTGGAGCCTTACCGCCGCATAGGGACGGTTTCGCTCCACGCCGCGTCCCGATAGGCGCTGCCTATATCCCACCTTGGGACAACCTCTTGGACAAACATCGCGCCGCCGGACAAGATCCCGGCCATGCGCTACGCCCACATTGCAGCTTCCGAGACCCCCCTGGCCGCGATCGAGGGCGACGTGATCGCGCCGCTTGCCGAGTCCGGTCACGCGACCCTCGACGCGTTGATCGCGGCGGGCCCCGACGCCTGGGCCGCGACCGCCGCCGCCGCCCGCGCCGCGCTCGCCTCGGACGCCGCCCGCCCCCTCGCCGAGACCAGGCTGGCCGCCCCGCTGAAGGCCCCGTCGAAGATCGTCGCGATCGGCCTCAACTACATGGACCACATCCGTGAGACCGGCCTGCCGCAGCCAAAGAGCCCGCTCGTCTTCGCCAAGTTCCTCAGCTCCGTGATCGGTCCCGAGGAGGAGATCTGGTGGCCCGCCGGCCTCACCGAGAAAGTCGACTGGGAGGTCGAGCTGACCGCGATCGTCGGCCGGCGGATGCGCGACGTCGCGGTCGAGGACGCCCTCGGCGGGATCTTCGGCTACACCGCCGGCAACGACATCAGCGCCCGCGACCTCCAGTTCGGCGACGAGCAGTGGGTGCGCGGCAAGAGCCTCGACAGCTTCTGCCCGCTCGGCCCCAGCGTCGTCACCGCCGACGAGTACGGCGACCCGGAAGCCAAGGACCTCTTCCTGCGCGTCAACGGCGCCACCAAGCAGACCTCCAACACCAAGGAAATGATCTTCGGCACCGCCGAGATCGTCAGCTTCCTCAGCCACAACTTCACCCTCGAGCCCGGCGACGTGATCCTCACCGGCACCCCCTGGGGCTGCGGCGGCTTCTCCGACCCGCCCGAGTTCCTCGTGGCCGGCGACGTGGTCGAGGCCGAGGTCGAGGGCATCGGCATCCTCCGCAACCCCGTCACCGGCCCCCGCTAGCCGTTGACGGGCCGAAAAGTCCTGACACAGAGGACTTTTCGGCCCATCGACCTGGTGGGTCCGCGGGCTCACTCCCCGGCCGGCTCGATCGCGGCGAAGTAGGCGGCGGCCATGTCCTGGTCCTCGTGGCCGCCGAGCTCCATCGCGCGGGCCATCAGCTCGGCGGAGGCGCCGATCACGCGGCCGTGGAGGCCCGCTTCGCGGGAGGCTTCGGTGACCAGGCGGGCGTCCTTGGCGCCGTTGGCGAGGCGCATCGCGGCCGGGTAGTCGTCGTTCAGGATCATCCGGCCCTTGGTCTGGGCGTAGCCGTTGTCGAGCGCGGTGCCCTCGATCCCTTCGAGGAACCCCATGCCGTCGAGGCCGAAGGTCTTCGCCAGCGCCATCGCCTCGGCGGTGGCGGCGACCGTGGTCATGATCCAGCCGTTGGTGACCATCTTCATACGACTGCCGTTGCCCGCCTTGCCGAGCCGCACGACGCGGCGGGAGATCGCGTCGAAGAGCGGTTCGCAGCGGTCGATCGCCGCTTCCTCGCCGGAGGCGAGCACGATCAGCGCCGCTTCTTCGGCCGGCACTTTCGACCCCAGCAGGGCGGCGTCGACCAGGGTCACGCCGTGCTCGGCGGCCAGCTCGACGCAGCGGTCGGCGCCGGCGACGCCGACGGTCGCGCACTGGATCCAGATCGCGTCCTCGCCCAGGGCCGGGAGGAACCCGTCGGCGCCGGTGGCGAACGATTCGATCGCCTTCACGTCGGGCACGACGGTGACGACGAGGTCGGCCCCCGCGGTCGCCGCCGCGGCCGTCGGGAAGGCCTCGACCCCGTCGTCGGCCAGCCGCTCGGCGTCGCTCAGCGGCACGCTCCAGCCGCGCACCGTGAGGCCCGCCTTGGCCGCGTTCCGCGCCATCGCGGCACCCATGATCCCGGTGCCGAGGAAGGCGACGACCGGGCCGCCGCTCCGCTCCGCCACGCCCGCGGCGCTCTCCGTGCTCATCACTGCGCCGTGTAGCCGCCGTCGACCAGCAGCCCGTGGCCGGTGACGAACGACGAGTCGTCGGAAGCGAGGAAGAGCGCCGCCTTGGCCTGGTCCTCGGGCGTGCCGAGGCGGCCGAGCGGGTGCGCCCCGACCAGCCACTCCTCGGTCCCGGCGGCGTCGCCGGTCGACTCGAACCATTCCCGCAGGAACTCGGTCGCGGTGCCGCCGGGGCAGAGCGAGTTGACCCTGATCCCGTCGCCCGCCAGCTCCAGCGCCGCCGACTTGGCGAAGTTGACCGCCGCCGCTTTGGTCACCGCGTAGCCCGCCGAGCCGCCCGCGCCGACGTGGCCGAAGGTCGACCCGAGGGTGACGATCGCCGCGTGGTCGGACTGCCGCAGCAGCGGGATCGCATGCTTGGTCAGCAGGAACATGCTGTTGACGTTGACCCGCATCAGGTCTTCCCAGTCCGCCAGCGCCATCTCCTCGATCGGCGCCGCCGGGGCGATCCCGGCGCAGGTGACGAGGACGTCGAGCCCGCCGTAGAGCTCCTTCGCCGTCGTCATCAGCCGCCGCACCGCGTCCTCCTCGGTGACGTCGGCGCGGACGAAGCGCACCTCGCGCCCCTTGTCGCGCAGTTCGCGCTCGATCATCCGGCCGAGCTCCTCGCGGCGGGCGCAGAAGACCACCCGCGCCCCCTCGTCGGAGAAGAGCTTCACCATCGCCTCGCCGATCCCGCGGCTGGCGCCGGCGACCAGCGCCACCCGTCCCTCCAGTCGCATGCTCATCCGATCAGCTCCCGCGGCGCCTTGGTCAGCGACTCGTAGCCGTCCTCGGTGACCAGCAGCACGTCCTCGATCCGCGTCCCGACTTTGCCCGGGATGCCGAGGCACGGCTCGATCGTGATCACCTCGCCGGCCTGCAGCGGGCTGCGGTCGTCCCAGAAGTCGGGGATGTCGTGGATGTCGAGCCCGGTCGCGTGGCCGAGCAGCGGCGAGAGGATGTCGGCGACGCCCTCCTGCGCGGCGACCGCCTTGCAGATGTCGTTCAGCTCCCCGGTCGAGATCCCCGGCCTGATCTTCGAGATCACCTCGCGGTTCATCAGCAGGGTCGCGTCGTAGTAGTGCTTCATCTCCGGCGTCAGGTCGGACTCGTCCCCCGCCAGCCGCATCCGCGCGATGTCGCCGCAGTAGCCGTCGTAGCGCGGCAGCACGTCGAAGATCATCCAGTCGCCGCGCTCCAGCACTTTCTCCCGCGAGGGCAGGCAGACGCCGGTGCCGAAGCTCTTGGTCGAGCCGATGATCGGGTTGCCCGCGTTTTCCATGTCGCCCATTTCGAGCGCGACGATTTCGGCGGCCAGCGCGCACTCGTGCTCGGTCGCCCCCGGCTTGACCGCGTTCATGCCGGCGATCGCCGCCGCGTCGGCGACCTCCTCGGCTTTGCGCAGCCGCTCGATCTCGTACGGCGACTTGACCCGCCGCACCTCGGAGATCAGCCGCGTTTCGAGCAGTTCGGCGGCCGGCGCGGCCTCCTTCATCGCCAGGTAGTGGACGACCGGGAAGAGGTGCCAGTTGTCGATCCCGACCCGTTCGTAGCCGCGCTGGGCGATCATCTTGCCGATGTCGGCGCCCAGCGCGAAGGTCGAACCGGCGTCCTCCCAGGGCGACATCTCGGCCACCCGCGGCGCGTCCCAGCTCTGGTCGGAGCGCAGCAGCGGCTCGCCCTCGACCGGGATCAGCGCCGCGCAGGAGCCGAACATCGCGTACTCGTCCCCGCTGACGTGCTGCCAGCCCGCGAACCGCGTGTAGTAGCCGGTCAGCCAGCGGACGTTCGCCTGCGTCTTGCAGGTCGAGAACGCCAGGATGGCGTCGAAGCCCGCCTCCTTCGCCGCCGCGCGCAGCTTGGCGAGGCGGGCGTCGAGCTCGTCTTTGGGGATCGTTGACATCTACTCCTCCTTGTCTGGGGATGGGGGCGGCCCGGCGTCGGCCGGGGCCGCTTCGGCGGGTTCGGTCGCGGAGGCGCCGCCCGCGGAGCCGACGGCGTCGCGGAGGATCACCGTCACCGCGCGCGAGCGCTCGCCGGTCGGGTTGACGTAGCGGTGGGGCAGGGAGGAGGGGAAGAGCATGCTGTCTCCCACCTCCAGGGCGTAGGTCTCGAAGCCGACGTGGATCTCGAAGCGGCCCTCGAGCACGAGGACCATCTCGATCCCCGGGTGTCGGTAGAGCTCGTCGTCGGACTCGGCGAACGGCGCGTAGTCGAGCTCCAGGAACTCGACGTCCTCGAGCGAGCGCGGGGTCAGCCGTTCCCAGGTGACGCCGCCGCGGATCGGCACGCTGGCGCGCTGGTCGTGCCGGACCACGTACATGCCCTCGCGGGCGGGCGTCGGTATCGCCTCGATCGGCTCGCGCACCGGCCCGCCGGCCGCCCGCACGGTCGCTTCGTGCGCCTCGACCACCGACGAGCCCGCCGCGGCCGGCGCATCCCCGTCGCCCTCGCCGTCCTTCTTCTCCGGCGGCGTGAGGAAGGCGTCGACGGTGACCCCGAGCGCCGCCGCGAGCGCGAACAGCGTGCCGACCGAGGGCAGCGTCTGGCCGCGCTCGATCTGGCTGATCATGCTCGGTGAGACGCCGACTTTGCGCCCCAGCTCCGACATCGACAAGGAGCTCTCCCGCCGCCGTTCGCTCAGCGCGTGGCGGATCGCCTCGATCTGGCGCTCGGCGAGCGCGTTGAAGTTCTCGGCCTCACCGCTCATCGCTCGCCTCCCACGCCCGCCGGGGCAGCCGCCGGTCGGCCGGCGAAGCCGAGCCGCAGGTTCTCCGCCGCCTTCGTCGTCCGCCACCAGCGCAGCAGGTGCGGCGCGTCGACGACGGTGACGATCAGCAGCAGGCCGCCGGTGACCAGGTAGGTGACGTAGGCTGCCGAGCCGGTCACCGCGAGCGCCTCCTGCAGGGTCGCCAGGCAGAGCACGCCGCAGCCGATGCCGAGCGGGTTGCCGCGGCCGCCGGAGAGCGAGACGCCGCCGAGCAGCGCCGCCGTGGTGGCGAAGACGAGCGGGGCGACGGTGCGGTTCGGGGTCGCGTAGGCGAGCGAGTAGGCGAGCAGCGCGCCGGAGAGCGAGGAGATCGCCGCCGAGCCCATGAAGGTGCCGATCACGATCCGGTCGACGCGGACGCCGGAGGTGCGCGCCGCCTTGCGGTCGGAGCCGATCGCCCGCACGTCCCGCCCCAGCCAGGTGAAGGTGAAGACGGCGGCGAGGATGAGGAAGATCGCGATCGCGATCAGGCTGCGCTGCGTGAACACCGTCAGGATCGGTTCGTTCAGCTTGATCGTCTCTTTGATGTCGCTGTAGTTGATGCTTTTCGAGTGCGAGAGCACGTAGACGAGGCCGAGCAGGGTGATGAAGCCGCCCAGCGTCACCGGGATCGAGCTCATCTTCAGCTTCGCGATCACCCAGCCCTGGACGAAGCCGACCAGCAGCCCCGCGGCGACCGCGATCGCGGCGCCGAGCAGCGGCGAGCTGCCGCCGGTCTTCACCGCCAGCATGCCGCCGAGCAGGTAGGTCGAGGAGACCGAGAGGTCGTACTCGCCGATGATCATCGTCAGCCCCAGCGCCAGGGCGACGAGGCCGATCCCGGCGAACGAGGTGAAGATGTCGGCGATGTTGGCGGTGCCGACTTCGCCGCTCGCGTACTGCGGCAGCAGGGCGAAGGCGATCGCGAAGACCGCCAGGGTCAGAAACGGGCGTAGGGTGGGCCCGCGGAAACGCAGGATGTCCGGGAGGCGAGAGCTCACGACTCCGCCCTCATCCGGTTGAGGCGCGCCAGGACGACTACGGCGAACACGACGACTCCTTTCACGAGTATCTGGATGCCCTCGCTATATCCGCGCAAGAGCAAGATGTCCGAGATCATCGCGATCAATATCGCTCCTCCGAGCGCCTGCCAAACCGAGCCGCGCCCGCCGGTGATCGCGATGCCGCCGACCACGGCGGCGGCGATCGCGTCGTAGGTCTGGGTTCCTTCGATCAGCAGCGACCCGGATTCGTTGAAGGCGCCGAGCTCCAGCCCGGCGAAGGCGAAGAGGAAGCCGGCGATGCAGAAGGCGCCGATCACCACCCAGGCGGTGCGGATGCCGGCCGCCCGGGCCGCCTCGATGTTCTCGCCGACCAGCTTCAGCTGGCGGCCGAAGCGGCTGCGGCGCAGGTACTGGTCGAGGACGACGACGGTGCCGAAGAGGATGTAGATCGGCACCGCGAAGGTGAAGATGTGGCCGTTCAGCCAGGTGAAGCTGGTGTCGCCTTTGGGCGGCAGGATCGTCGCCCCCTTCGAGGCCCAGAGCGCGACCCCCTGGATCAGCGAGGCGGCGCCGATCGTGACGATGATCGTGTTGGCGCCGATCCCGCCGACGAGGAAGCCCTGGACCGCGCCGACGACGACGCCCATCAGGAGGGTGACGGCGAAGGCGAGGACGATGCCGTGCGGCAGCAGCGCCAGGAAGATCATCGCCGCGGCGGCCGCGGTCGAGCCGACCGCGAGCGAGAAGAGGTTGCCGCTGATCATGATCAGCGCGGTGCCGACGGCGACCATGCCGACGAAGGCGACCGAGGAGAGGATCGCCCGCACGTTGGTCATCGTGAGGAAGCCGTGGGTGTCGATCGCGCCGAAGACGATCAGCGCCGCGAACAGCGCGATGGCGCCGTAGAAGACGCTCTGGATCGCGGTTTCGCGCGAGTTGCGGGTGGGGGTACCGAGCGGCCCGGGGCCGCTCGGGGCGGTGGCTGCGTCGGTGCTCACGAGGCCACCTCCTTTCGCTCGTGGCTCATCGTCATGTCGGCGGAGATCAGCTCCGCGTTGGTGTCTTCGCGGGCGAGCGAGGCGACGATCTGGCCGCCGAACATCGTCACCACGTGGTCGGCGAGGTCGAGGATCTCGTCGAGCTCGGTGGAGGCGAAGAGGACCGCGACCCCGGCCAGCGCCGCCTGGCGGATCAGCTGGTGGATCTCGGCGCGGCCGGCGACGTCGACGCCGCGGGTCGGCTCGTCGAGCAGCAAGAGCTTCACGTCGGGGCGGTCGAGGCAGCGGCCGAGGAAGACTTTCTGCTGGTTGCCGCCGGAGAAGTGTTCGACCGTGTCGTCGATCCGCTCCGGGTCGACCTTGACGAACTCGACCAGCCGCCGCGCCGTCGCCCGCAGCTCGCGGCCGCGGATGAAGCCCGCGGTGGAGAGGCCGCGGAGGCGGGTGGAGACGAGGTTGTCTTCGACCGACTTTTCGAGGAACAGCCCTTCGCCCTTGCGGTCGTTGGAGGCGAAGGCGACGCCGGCGCGGAGCGCCGCGGCGGGGTTGCCGAGGCTCACCGTCCTGCCGTCGAGGGTGAACTCGCCGCGGGCGTCGGGCTCGAGGCCGGCGAGGGCGCGCAGCACCTGGCTGGTGCCCGAGCCGATCTGGCCGGTGAGGCCGACGATCTGGCCGCCCTTGATGTCCTGGGAGAAGTCGGCGACGGCGGGCGGCACCCGCAGGCCGGCGACCTCGGCCCCCGCCCCGGCGGCGACGCGGGCGGCGTCGGAGCGCTCCGGCGGCGGCAGCTCTTTGCCGATCATCATCTTGATCAGCTCCTGGCGGTGGCCGATGTCGGCGGTGCTGCGCGAGGAGACGATGCGGCCGTCGCGCAGCACGGTGACCCGGTCGCAGAGGTCGAGCACCTCGTCGAGGCGGTGGGAGACGAAGATCGTCGAGCGGCCTTCGCGGACCAGCTCGCGGACGACGGCGAAGACGCGTTCGATCTCGTTCTCCGACAGCGTCGCGGTCGGCTCGTCGAGGATCAGCACGCGGGCGTCGCGGCCGACCAGGCGGGCGATCTCGATCAGCTGGCGCTCGCCTATGGAGAGGGCGGAGACGGGGCTGCGGGGGTCGACCTCGAGGCCGATGCGGGACAGCAGGTCCCGCGCGCGGCGCCGCACGGCGCCCGGCTTGCGCAGCAGCGAGAGGTCGAAGTTGCCGAGGAAGAGGTTCTCCTCGACCGAGAGGTCCGGCGCCAGCGCCAGCTCCTGGTCGACGATCGCGAGGCCCTTGGCCTGCGAGTCGAGCGGGTTGCGGAACTCGACCGACTCGCCCTGCATGACGATCTCACCGCCGTCGGGGTGGACCTGGCCGGTGAGGATCTTGACCAGCGTCGACTTGCCCGCGCCGTTGTGGCCGCAGAGGCCGAGGATCTCCCCGGCGCCGAGCTCGAGCGAGGCGTCGTCGAGCGCGCGCACGGCGCCGTAGGTCTTGGAGACGCCGCGCACCGACAGCATTGGTTTCTGGTTCTCGGTCATCGGGATCTCCTCCATCCGTCGGATCGAAAGGTGTGTCGAAGAGGGGGTGCCGCGGGACCCCTGGGGGGCAGGGGTCCCGCGGCCGCTTCAGTCCGCTTGGATGCCCTGGCTCAGCTGGGCCATTCGGCGCATTGCGGAATGAATTTTTTGTAATTTTCCATCGTGAAGCGTTCCTCTTCCACGGTGGTGTTGTGAGGAACTTCCTTGCCTTCGAGGAATTCCAGGATCTTTTCCGCGGCGGCTTCCGATTCGACGATCGGTGACTGGGTCGCGTTGCCCCAGAGCTGACCCTTTTCCATCAGCGGGATGCCGGTGGGGGTGCAGTTGGAGGCGGTGACGATCGTGTCGCCCGGCTTGTCGCCCACCTTGACGCCGATCTGATTGGCGGCCTGGATGATCCCGCCGGCCATGTAGTCGGCCATCCCGTAGGCGCCCTGGACGCCGCCCTGGCTCTTGTACTTGGTGAAGAGCTGGAGCGCGATTTTGGCCGATTCGACCGGGTCCCAGTTACCGTCCTGGGGCGTCTCGACTTCGAATTCCGGGTGTTCGGCCATCACTTCTTCGAAGGCTTCCATCCGGTCTTCGACGATCAGCGTGCCCATCGTGCCGGTGATCACGATGACCTTGCCTTTCTTGTACCCGGCTTTTTCCATGCCTTCGATCAGGTTTTCGGCGGCGAATTTGCCGAGTTCGTGGTTGTCGGCGACGATCTCGAAGTCGACGTATTCCTCGCCTTCTTCGCCGAGCCGGGCGTCGAGGTTGGCGGTCGGGATGCCCGCCGCTTTGGCCCGCACCAGGGCCGGCACGATCGCGTCCGCGTTGGAGGCGAAGACGGCGATCAGGTCCGGTTTCGAGGCGATCGCCTGATCCATGTGCTGGTTCTGGAGTTCAGGTTCGAAGTTGTCGGAGAGTTGCGTGACCTTCACGCCCCGTTCGCCGAGCAGCTTCTTCAGGTTTTCGTTGTAGGCGTGGCAGTAGACGTTCGGCTCGCAGGTGACCAGCGAGACGGTCTTGCCTTCGACCGATTCGCCTTCTTCGCCACCGCTCGAGGCGCCTTCTTCTTCGCCTTCTTCGGTGCTCGCTGCCGTTTCTTCGCTGCCGCCTTCGGCCCCCGCGGCGCTGCTTTCTTCGGCCGGCGCGCTGCTGCCGCCCGACGTGGTCGACGACCCGCCGCCGCAGGCGGCGACCAGGACGCCCAGCATCAGGACTCCAAGGCCCAACGCGAACAAACGAAGCCACGTCTTCTGGCGTGGACTGCTGCTCCTCATCTCTCCTCCATTTTTCTTTTACCCAGGCTTCCGGAGAAGGGCAGTTGGACCCCAGGGGGCCCCGCTCTCTCTCCAGCGCTATTTAAAACGGGTACCAGATGTGAAGTAGAACTGCAAGGCTTGCTTCAAATTTCGATCTGTGCTTACACTCTCACTGCAAACTGCAGTCAACTGGAGGAGCAGAGCACTTTGAGTCCGAACGACCATCAGCTCACGCCTACGGGGAAGAATCTGGACCTTTCTTTCCTGCAAACGCCGCATGAGCACGAACCGCGCCGCATCTACAGCACGACCGGCACCGACTGGCAGGCCCGGGTCGACTTCGAACGGATGCGGCAGGACCGTCTGGCCCGCGCCCGGCTGAAGATGGAGGAGAACGATCTCGGCGCCGTCGTCTGCTTCGTCGGCGAGAACGTCCGCTACATCACCGGCGTCTTTCAGGGCAACTGGAAGAACAACATCTTCATCCGCTACTGCGTGCTCCCCCGCGGCGGCGACCCCGTGCTGTTCGAGACCGCGGGCTCGGACCTCGAGTGCGCCAAGATCGACGCCCCCTGGCTGAAGGGCAACATCCGCCCGGCGATCACCTGGAAGTGGTCGGAGACGGCCGAGGAAATGATGGCCGACAAGATGGTCCAATCGGTCGTCGACGTGCTCGCCGAGAACGGCGTCGAGAACGAGAAGATCGGCATCGACATCTACGACCCGAGCGCCGCCGCCGCCTTCGAGAAAGCGGGCGTCAAGACCACCAGCGCCTGGCCGGTGATGTCGAAAGCCCGCGTCGTCAAGACCCCGGACGAGCTCGAGTGCCTGAAGATCTCCTCGGCGATCGGCGACACCTCGTTCTGGAAAATCGAAAACGAATGGCTCAAACCGGGCGTCAAGGAGTCGTACATCACGGCGAAGGTCAACGAGTACCTGTACGAGCAGGGCTTCGACTTCGTCTACGACATCATCGTCGCCTCGGGCGGTAACACCAGCCCCTACCGGCGCTGGCACACCGACAAGGTGATCCGCGAAGGGGACCTCGTGATCGTCGACCAGAACGCGGTCGGCCCGGGCGGCTACTTCGTCGACTTCGTCCGCACCTTCAAGTGCGGCGGCGGCAAGTGGACGGAGAAGGAAAAGGATCTCTACAAGGAGTGCTACGAGACCATGTACGCGGCGATCGAGATGATGAAGGCGGGTAACACCACCGCCGAAGTCGCCGAGAAGCTGCCGACGTACGCGGACGACGAGTTCGGCACCGTGACGCTGCAGCAGTTCGCCCACTCGATCGGCCTCTCGCTCTACGAGGGCATGTGGATCTCCCGCGCCTACTCGCTGGATTACCCGGTCGAGCTGGAGGAGAACATGTACTTCGCCGCGGAGACCTTCGCCGGCCACCCCGGTCTGGAGCAGACCGTGCGGCTGGAGGAGAACCTGCTGGTGACCAAGGACGGGCCGGTGATCTTCACCAAGCACCCGTTCTACGACGAGATCCTCGCCGCCTAGTCAGATGGCGAAGAAGGTCCTCGTAACCGACCACGTCTTCGGCGGCCTGGAGATCGAGCGCGAGACGCTCGAGCCTCTGGGCGCCGAGGTCGTCCTCTCCGCGACCAAAGACGAGGCGTCGCTGGTCGAGCAGGCCGCGAGCGCCGACGCGCTGATGGTCTGCTTCGCCCAACTGACGGCGCCGATCCTCGAAGCGGCGGCCGGCAACGGCTGCAAGATCGTCTCCCGCTACGGGATCGGCATCGACAACATCGACGTCGCCAAGGCGACCGAGCTGGGCATGCGGGTGACGAACGTCCCCGACTACTGCCTCGACGAGGTCGCCGACCACGCGCTGGCGACGATGTTGGCGCTGGCTCGCGAGGTCGTCACCGGGGCGAACGTGGTGTCGGGCGGCGGCTGGGAGATCCCGCACGGGACCGTCCACCGCATCCGCGGCCGGCGGCTGGCGCTGCTCGGCGTCGGCCGGATCGGCCGGCGGGTGGTCGA
>Ga0164242_10004796_pt1 | contig 15130 bp, 9 predicted proteins | sample OricomgcompostMG_FD_108783 | JGI IMG/M metagenome (GOLD analysis project Ga0164242, IMG submission 108783) | Miracle-Growth compost microbial communities from Emeryville, California, USA - Original compost - Miracle growth compost (MG) ... | reverse complement strand
GGCACTGCCGATCATGAAGCCGGGCACGTCGGCGAGGTAGAGCAGCGGCACGTTGAACGCGTCACACAGCCAGATGAACCGCGCGGCCTTGTCGGCCGAGTCGACGAACAGCACCCCGCCGCGCACCGCGGAGTTGTTGGCTACCACGCCGACGGTCCGCCCGTCGATGCGTCCGAACCCGACGATGATCTCGCCGGCGAACAGCGGCTTGACCTCGAAGAACGAGTCGGCGTCGACCAGCCCGTCGATGACGCCGTGCATGTCGAACGGCACCGACTCCTCGGCGGGCACCGAGGCGTCGGTCAGCGTCACCGCGGGGGGTTCCGGCGCGACCTCGGGCACCGGCTCGCGCCAGCAGGTCGGCAGGTAGGAGAAGAACGCCTGCGCCTGCGCGATGGCGTCGGCGTCGTCCTCGGCCAGGTTGTCGCCGCACCCGGACACGGTGGCGTGCATCCGCGCGCCGCCCATCTGCTCCAGCGTGACCGTCTCGCCGACCACCATCTCGGCCATCCGCGGTGAACCGAGGTACATCGAGGCGTTGCCCTCGACCATGATCACCACGTCGCAGAACGCCGGAATGTACGCCCCGCCCGCGGCCGACGGGCCGAACAGGCAGCAGATCTGCGGCACCTTGCCCGAGAGCGCCACCTGGTTGTGGAAGATCCGCCCGGCGCCGCGCCGGCCGGGGAACAGCGCCACCTGGTCGGTGATGCGCGCTCCCGCGGAGTCGATCAGCCAGAAGATCGGCAGCTCCCCGGCGAGGGCGCGCTCGGTGACCCGGATTATCTTCTCGACCGTCCGCGCGCCCCACGAGCCGGCCTTGACCGTCGGGTCGTTCGCGACGACGAGCGCGGGGCGGCCGTCGACCAGTCCCTGCCCGGTGACCACCCCGTCCGCCGGCAGTCCCGTTCCCAGGGCGTTCGCGAGCTGGCCGTCCTCGACGAAGCTGCCCTCGTCCAGCAGCAGCGCGATCCGCTCGCGCACGTAGAGCTTGTTCTGCTCGGCGAGCTTGGCCGCGGCCTTGGGCGGCGCCGAGAGCGTGGCCTCGCGCGCGGCCGCGATGTCCTTCGGTGTGGACGTCATCAGGCCACCGGCAGACCCAGGCCGCGGGCGATGAGCATGCGCTGCACCTCGGACGTGCCCTCGCCGATCTCGAGGATCTTCGCGTCGCGGTAGAAGCGCGCCACCGGGAACTCCTCCATGAAGCCGTTGCCGCCGAACACCTGGGTGGCCACGCGGGTGGCGCTCACCGCCGCCTCGGTCGAGTACAGCTTGGCGATGGACGCCGCCTGCTTGACCTCCTTGGCCGGGCGCCCGGCGTCCTTGAGCCACGCCGCCTTGTAGGTCAGCAGGCGCGCCGCCTCCACCGACGTCGCGAGGTCGCTGAGCTGGAAGGCGACGGCTTGCCGCGAGCCGATCGGCTGGCCGAACGTCTGCCGTTCCTTCGCGTACGTCACCGACACGTCCAGGCAGCCCTGCGCGAGCCCGACCGCCAGCGCGGAGATCGCGATCCGGCCGTCGTCGAGGACGGCGAGGAACTGCCGGAAGCCGTCGCCGCGGCGGCCGAGCAGGTTCTCCTCCGGCACCTGGCAGCCGGCGAAGCTCAGGCCGTGGGTGTCGGAGATGTGCCAGCCGAGCTTGTCGTAGGCGGGCTCGACGGTGAACCCGGGCGTGCCGGACGGAACGATGATCGAGCTGATCTCGTCCTGCCCGGTGCGCGCGGTCACCGCGACGTGCGACGTGATGGACGTGCCGGAGTTGGTGATGAACGCCTTCGCACCGTCGATCGTCCACTGCCCGTCGGCGAGCACCGCGCGGGTCCTGGTGGCGCCGGCGTCGGAGCCGGCCTCGGGCTCGGTGAGACCGAAGCCCGCGAGCGTGCGGCCGGCCACGAGGTCGGGCAGCCACCGCTGCTTCTGCTCGTCGGTGCCGAAGGTCAGGATCGGGTTGATGCCCAGGCCGACGCCGGCTTCGAGCGTGATGCCGATCGACTGGTCGATTCGGCCGAGCTCCTCGATCGCCACGCACAGGCTGGTGAAGCCGCCGCCCTCGCCGGAGGCGCCTGCCGGCACCGCGCCGCCGTACTCCTCCGGCGCGGCGAGGCCGAAGAGCCCGAGATCGCCCATCGCGTGGACGACCTCGATCGGCAGGTGGTGGTCGCGGTCCCACTGTGCGACACCCGGCGCGACCTCACGCTCGGCGAAGTCGCGGACCACCTTGCGGAACGCCTCGTGGTCCTCGGACAGCTCGAAGGTCATCGTCACTCCAGCACTCGACTACCTTGACGTTTACGTAAAGGTGAGGACACCATAGCTCGCATGACGGCGAGCGCGAAAGACCGACCGGACAGTCCCGCGGACGAGCGCCGGTGGACCGTCGGCGCGCTCGCGGCGGACCTCGGCGTCACGACCCGCACGCTGCGCCACTACGAGGCCGAGGGGCTGATCACCCCGCAACGGGTTGGCGCGAACCGCGTCTACACCCCCCGCGACCGGGCCCGCATGCGGCTCATCCTGCGCGGCCGTCGGTTCGGCATGACGCTCGCCGAATGCCGCGAGATCGTCGACATGTACGACGGGGCCGCGTCGTCCGAGCGTCGCCAGCTCGAGACGCTGCTCGGCCGGCTCGATGAGATCGCGGCCGACCTGCGCGAGCGCCAGGCGGATCTGCGGCGCACGCTCACCGAGGTCGGCGACGTCGCGACGCAGTGCCGCACCCGGCTCGCCGAACTCGCCAGCTGATCGTCCAGCGCCGTCCGATCCGGGCGGCTTCCAGTTCCGAGCCAGCGCATAGCCGCGAAACACGCTCCTTGTCTTTCAGCAGGGTGGGCGATCGCTGCACTGCTCGTTCACCGCGCAGCGGCGCGGAACCGGATCGTCGCCGGGTTCGAGCACGACCTCGCTGACCAGCCCTCGGACCGTCGTCGTGCATGGCGCTACGAGGGCCCGGCGGTGTCGCGGGATGACAGCGTCACGAGATAGGCGACAACTGGACGTCGGCCGATCTCGGCCAACTCGCACCACCAGACTTCGCCTCGGGAAAGGAGATCTGCGCTCACGACGCGGCGGCGGCCCGCCGGAACGACAACAGGTCGCCCCACTCGTCAGGCTCGTCGCGCGGGTGCTCGTCGTAGGCGGCGTAGCTCGCATCGATTTCCGCCGCCCGGTAGCGCGAGCAGCGCGGCGAGAGCCTCGTCGACGAGGCCGGCGTCGGTCGCGGGTGGCTAGTAGCGACCCCAATGCGACAGCAGCGGACGGCCAGTTTGTGTGTGTCCCGATCAGCCCGTAAGCTAACACGAACCACACGCGGACGGGCAGCTTCCCAGCACTCACCATCGCTCGCGAGCGGGCCCCACATCCGTCCCGGAGCAGCTCCTCCATGCCTCGCCCCACCCTGCCCAGAAAGCCTGGGCCGCACTCCCCTGCCCGAACATCCCGTGCCGGGGGCACGCGCCGACCGCGCCTGTCCCGGCGCCCGGTCGTCGGAGCCCTGGCCACCGCGCTCGTCGCCGTCGCCACGTTGCTGGTGGCCTTCGTCGACGCGCCGCCGTCCTCGGCCCATCGAGTCGTCACGCGTGCGGTCTCCTACCGGTACACCGCGCACGTCACCAAGACGGCCACGCTGCACGGCAAGATCACCGAGACGGCCCGGTCCGGCTCCCCCGCGATCGTCCGCACGCTCACCGCGACGGTGACCGTGACGGGGCGCGGGTCGGCCATGGCGACCAGGACCCATCGGGTCAAGGCGTCGGCATCGACCGCGGCCCGCGCCCGCGCGCTGGCCAAGTCCCGCGCCCGTGCCTGGGCCGTGTCGCACGCCGTCGCCCGGGCGACCTCGCTCGCCCGGTCCCGCGCGCTGGCCGCCGCGACGCGCGCCTCGGCGGCCGTCGTCACGGCCCGGAAGAAGTCGCTGTACGCGAGCGCGCTCGCGGCCGCGAAGGCCGCGGCGGCCAAGCGGGCCGCGGCCACGGGCACTGTGAAGACGCCCCCGCCCGTGAAGACACCCGCACCCGTAACGACGCCGACACCCGCGCCGACACCGACGCCGTCCGACCCGACCGTCGACGCGGACGCGCCGTGCGGCGCCGAGACGGTCGGCGCCGGCTGGACCTGCACCTTCGACGACGAGTTCTCCGGCACTGCGCTCGATCGCACCAAGTGGGTGCCGGTCACCTCGGCCACCAGCGGGCTGATCGCCGGCGGTTCCGCCGCCGCGATGGGCTGTTACGTCGACTCCCCGGACACCATCTCGGTCGGCGGAGGGCACCTCGACCTCACCGTCCGGCGGGAGGACACGCCGGTGCGCTGTCGCGGCCTGGGCGACACGTTCGACTTCGACACCCCCTACACCGCGGGACAGGTGGCGACGTCGGGCCTGTTCTCCCAGACCTACGGGCGCTACGAGATCCGCGCCAAGTTCCCGGCCTCGACGGCTGCCGGCCTGCACTCGGCCCTGTGGATGTGGCCGCAGGGCTTCGCCACGGCCGAGGCGCCCGGCGAGATCGACATCGCCGAGGACTACAGCGTCATCCCGGGTTCGGCCTTCGCAACCCTGCACTACGGCAAGGAGAACCACCAGATGCACATGTGCCCCGTCGCCGATCCGACGAGCTATCACGTGTACGGCCTTGTGTGGACGCCGAAGTCGGTCAGCATCCAGTACGACGGCGTCACGTGCATGACCGAGGCCGGCTCCGACCTGGACCAGTTCGGCATCTCGCCCTACGACCAGTCCTACTTCCTGACGCTGACCCAGACCTTCGGCGTCGGGACCAACGTGTTCGACCCGGACACGACCCCGCTCCCGGCGACGATGTCGGTCGACTGGGTCCGGGTCTGGGCGCAGCAGCCGACGAGCTGACGCACAGGCTCTGCTTGGACAGCCCGCCCGGACCTCAGTAACGTCCTGACCGCTGGGGACCCGTCGACGAGGTCGGAGACGACCGCCGTCCCGAATGGAGGCGTCCACAGCATGTCCGTTCCGCGCACGACCGCTCTGGTCCTGGGTTCACTGGCCGTCCTCGTGGTCGGCGTGGCGGCTGCCCCGGCCGACGCCGACCGTCCGCAGACCGGGGCGCGATCCGCCGGCGGGACGACCTGCGCGGGTCCGACGCTGCACAAGGCCGACGGCGCTGCCTGGACGTGCACGTTCGACGACGAGTTCACCGGCAGCAGGCTCGACCCCGCGCACTGGATGCCGGTCACCTCGAGCGTCAGCGGCCTGATCGCCGGGGGCTCCGGCGCGTCGATGGGCTGCTACACCGCCTCGGCGAACAACATCGCCGTACGCGGCGGCCACCTCGACCTCACCGCACGCAAGGAGTCCCGACCGCTGTCGTGCACGAGCCTCGGCGGCGCCTTCTCGACGCGGTACACGGCAGGCCAGGTCGCATCGACCCGGCGCTTCAGCCAGACCTACGGCAGGTTCGCGATCCGCGCGAAGTTCCCCGCGGCGACGGTGGCCGGGCTGCAGTCGACCCTCTGGCTGTGGCCGCAGGACGCGGCGGCCACCGGTCTCAACGGCGAGATCGACGTCGCCGAGGAGTACAGCCGGTACGCGGATCGGGTGATCCCGACGCTGCACTACGCGTATGACCCGACGACGGTCGACACCGCGACCGACACCAACGTCGCCACCAACTACAACTGCATGATCAGCAACGTCAGCGCGTTCCACGAGTACGCGCTGGAGTGGACGCCGACGACCATGACGTTCAGTTACGACGGGAAGACCTGCCTGGTCGACAACGTCAAGGCCGCCGGACCCTCACCGTTCGACCAGCCGTACTTCGTGATCCTCACGCAGACCCTGGGCATCGGCACGAACGTGTTCGACCCGGCGAGGACTCCGCTGCCCGCGACGACACAGGTGGACTGGGTGCGCGCCTGGAAGTGACACCTCAGACCGCCGGGCCGAGCACGAACTGCTCGGCCCGGCGGTGTGCGGCCCGGCGGTCGTAGGACGCCGCCAGCGCGGCCATTCCGAGGCCCAGGACCGCGAGCACCGCGGCCACCACGTTCGGCGACGAGTACCCGAAGCCCCAGCTGATCACCAATCCGCCGAGCCACGCGCCGAGCGAGTTGGCGATGTTGAAGGCGGCGTGGATCGACGCGGCCGCGAGGTTCGGCGCGCCGCCGCCGATCTGGATGATCTTGACCTGGATCGCCGGCAGCATCGCCATGCTGGTGAACGGGAAGGCGAACACGGTGACGGCCGCGGCGATCTCGTTGTGCGAGGTCAGCAGGAACAGCAGCGCGACGACCGCCTCCGCCGCCATGGCGCCGAAGATCGTGGGCATGAGGGCGTGGTCGGCCAGCCGAGCGCCGAGCAGGTTGCCGCCGGTCATCCCGAGCCCGAACAGCACCAGCAACCAGGTGAGCGACGACGACGCGAAGCCTGCGACGTGCGTCATCATCGGCGCGATGTAGCTGAACGTCGCGAACATCGCTCCGCCGCCGATCGTCGCGATGCCGAGCGCGAGCCACACCGGCGGCGAGCCGAAGACGGCGAGCTCACGGTGGACGCTGGCGCGGCCGGCTGCCGGCGCCGGCGTGCGCGTGACGGTCACTGCGATGAGCGCGACCGCCAGCACCTCAACGACGGCCACCCCGGCGTAGACCCAGCGCCAGCTGACGTGCTGGCCGACGTAGGTGGTGATCGGGACACCGACGACGTTCGCGGTCGTCAGCCCGGCGAAGACCACCGCCATCGCCTGGCTGCGGCGGTGCGGGGCGACGAGCCCGCCGGCCACCACTGACGCGACACCGAAGAACGCGCCGTGCGGCAGGCCCGCCAGGAAGCGGAACAGGAGGACGGTGTCGAGGTTCGGGGCGAGCGCGGAGCCGATGTTGCCGGCCGCCAGCGCGAGCGCGAACACCATCAGCAGGCCCTTGCGCGGCAGGTGCGCCGTCAGCGCGGTGACGGTCGGCGCCCCGACCACCACGCCCAGCGCGTACGCCGAGATGAGGTAGCCGGCCTGCGGGATGGAGGCGTGCAGACCGTGCGCGACGTTCGGCAGCAGGCCGAGCATGACGAACTCGCCGGTCCCGATGCCGAAGCCGCCGAGCGCGAGCGCCAGCAGCGCTCTGCGGGTGGCGGTCAGCGGCGCGGGACGCATGCGGCGGGCTCCGGTGGGACGCGGGGGCGGACACGTGGCGACAGGCAGAACCGTAAGCGGTTACGGATCTGTTCCCGGACCGACCTCGATGCGCGCCGGATCACCCCGGTAATGTGCGAGCCAGGACGCCTCCTGTTCCGGACGGCGCGACATCTCGGGAGGCTGGCTCCGTGCAGAAGGTGCTCATCGCGAACCGCGGAGAGATCGCGGTCCGGGTCATCCGGGCCTGCAGGGACGCGGGCTACACGTCGGTTGCGGTGTACGCCGAGCCCGACCGCGACGCCCTGCACGTGCGGATGGCCGACGAGGCGTTCGCGCTCGGCGGCTCGACTCCGGGCGACTCCTACCTGGTCATCGACAAGGTGATCGAGGCGTGCCGGGACTCCGGCGCCGACGCGGTCCACCCGGGCTACGGGTTCTTGTCCGAGAACGCCGACTTCGCCCAGGCAGTCATCGACGCCGGGCTGACCTGGATCGGGCCGTCGCCGCAGTCCATCCGCGACCTGGGCGACAAGGTCACCGCCCGGCACATCGCGCAGGCCGCCGGCGCGCCGCTGGTCGCGGGCACGAAGGACCCGGTCTCCGGCGCCGACGAGGTCGTCGCGTTCGCCGAGGAGCACGGGCTGCCGATCGCCATCAAGGCCGCGTTCGGCGGCGGCGGCCGCGGGCTGAAGATCGCCCGGGAGATGAAGGACGTCAAGGACCTCTACGAGTCCGCGGTCCGCGAGGCCGTCTCGGCGTTCGGCCGCGGCGAGTGCTTCGTCGAGCGCTACCTGGACCGCTCGCGGCACGTCGAGGCGCAGGTGCTGGCCGACCAGCACGGCAACGTCATCGTCGTCGGCACCCGCGACTGCTCGCTGCAGCGCCGCAACCAGAAGCTCGTCGAGGAGGCGCCCGCGCCGTACCTCACCGACGACCAGCGCGCGCGCATCCACTCCTCGGCCAAGTCCATCTGCAAGCAGGCCAAGTACCACGGCGCCGGCACCGTCGAGTACCTCGTCGGCTCCGACGGCGTCATCAGCTTCCTCGAGGTCAACACCCGCCTGCAGGTCGAGCACCCGGTCACCGAAGAGACATCGGGTGTTGATCTTGTCCGCGAGCAGTTCCGCATCGCCGACGGTGAGGAGCTTCGCTACACCGAGGACCCCAAGCCCCGCGGGCACAGCTTCGAGTTCCGCATCAACGGCGAGGACCCGGGCCGGGGCTTCCTGCCCGCGCCCGGCACCGTCACCGTCTACAAGGAGCCGGCCGGCCCGGGCGTGCGGGTCGACTCCGGCATCGAGGGCGCGTCGGTCATCGGCGGGGCGTTCGACTCGCTGCTGGCCAAGCTGATCGTCACCGGCGAGACCCGCGGCCAGGCGCTCGAACGCGCCCGCCGCGCGCTGGACGAGATGGTCGTCGAGGGCATGGCCACCGCGCTGCCGTTCCACCGTGCGGTGGTGCGCGACCCGGCGTTCGCCACCGACGACGACGAGCCGTTCACCATCTTCACGCAGTGGATCGAGACCGAGTTCGACAACCAGATCCCGGCGTTCGGCGGCGCGGCCGACGCCGGCGAGGACGAGGCCGCGCGCGAGACGGTGGTCGTCGAGGTCGGCGGCAAGCGGCTCGAGGTCTCGCTGCCGGCCGGCTTCGGCGGCGGTGGTGGCGGCGGCGCGAAGAAGGCGGCCCCCAAGCGCTCGGCCGGCAAGAAGGCCGGCGCCGCCGCGTCCGGCGACTCGCTGACCGCCCCGATGCAGGGCACGATCGTCAAGGTCGCGGCCGCCGACGGCGACACGGTCGAGGCCGGGCAGGCGATCGTTGTGCTCGAGGCGATGAAAATGGAGCAGCCGCTCACCGCGCACAAGGCCGGCACCATCACCGGGCTGAACGCCGAGGTCGGCGCCGTCGTCACCGCCGGCGCCGTCATCTGCGACATCAAGGATGCGAGCTAGCCGCGATCTCATGACCGGCGACCCCGTCGACAGCCGCGGGAGGCACGTCCATGGCTGAGTTCGTCGGGGCGATCGACCAGGGGACCACGAGCACGCGGTTCATGGTGTTCGACCACGACGGCAACGAGGTCAGCAGGCACCAGCTCGAACACGAGCAGATCCTGCCGCGCGCCGGATGGGTCGAGCACAACCCCGTCGAGATCTGGGAGCGCTCGGCGTCGGTCGTGCAGAGCGCCCTCAACAACGCCGGCCTGCAGGCGTCCGACCTCGCCGCGATGGGCATCACCAACCAGCGCGAGACCACCGTCGTGTGGAACCGGAGGACCGGTCGCCCGTACTACAACGCGATCGTCTGGCAGGACACCCGCACCGACCGGATCGCCAGCGCCCTGGAGCGCGACGGCCGCGGCGACGTCATCCGCCGCAAGGCCGGCCTGCCGCCGGCGACGTACTTTTCCGGCGGCAAGCTCCAGTGGATCCTGGAGAACGTCGACGGGGTCCGCGAAGCCGCCGAGAAGGGCGACGCGATCTTCGGCACCACCGACTCGTGGCTGCTGTGGAACCTCACCGGCGGCGCGGACAGCGGGGTGCACGTCACCGACGTCACCAACGCCGGCCGGACGATGCTCATGGACCTCGAGACGCTCGACTGGGACGATGAGCTGCTGCAGATCTTCGGCGTCCCCCGCGCGATGCTGCCCGAGATCCGGCCGTCGTCGGAGCCAGCCGGGTACGGCGAGACGACGGCGGCGGGGTTCAAGGGCGTCCGGCTGACCGGTGACCTCGGTGACCAGCAGGCGGCGATGTTCGGCCAGGTCTGCTTCGCGCCCGGCGACGCGAAGAACACCTACGGCACCGGCAACTTCCTGCTGCTCAACACCGGCACGGACCCGGTCCGCAGCGAGAACGGCCTGCTGACCACCGTCTGCTACAAGATCGGCGACGCCGACCCCGTCTACGCCCTGGAGGGCTCGATCGCCGTCACCGGCTCGGCGGTCCAGTGGCTGCGCGATCAGCTGGGCATCATCTCCGGCGCCGCCGAGATCGAGTCGCTGGCCCGGCGGGTCGAGGACAGCGGCGGCGTCTACTTCGTCCCGGCGTTCTCCGGACTGTTCGCGCCGTACTGGCGCAGCGACGCGCGCGGGGCGATCGTCGGGCTGTCCCGGTTCAACACCAACGCGCATCTGGCACGCGCCACCCTGGAGGCGATCTGCTACCAGAGCCGGGCGGTGTCCGAGGCGATGGAGGCCGACTCCGGCGTGCACATCGACGTCCTCAAGGTCGACGGCGGCGTCACCGCGAACGACCTGTGCATGCAGTTGCAGGCCGACATCCTGGGCGTCCCGGTGAGCCGGCCGGTCGTCGCCGAGACCACCGCGCTGGGCGCCGCCTACGCGGCCGGTCTTGCGGTCGGGTTCTGGCGCGACACCGAGGAGCTGCTGGCCAACTGGAACGAATCGAAGCGGTGGCAGCCACAATGGACCGACCAGCAACGCACGAATGGGTACGCCGGATGGCAGAAGGCGGTCCAGCGCACGCTCGACTGGGTGGACGTCGACTGATTCGGACCGCTACGACGTGAGGACAACCGTGAACCGATCAGGCCTGAGCCCCGCCGACCGCGCGGCCGCGCTGGACCGGCTCGCGTCCGAGGAGCTCGACGTCCTGGTGATCGGCGGCGGCGTGGTCGGCTGCGGCGCGGCGCTGGACGCGGTCACCCGTGGGCTCACCGTCGGGCTGATCGAGGCGCGCGACTACGCCTCCGGCACCTCCAGCCGGTCGACGAAGCTGTTCCACGGCGGGCTGCGGTACCTGGAGCAGTTCGACTTCCGGCTGGTGTTCGAGGCGCTGCGCGAGCGCTCGCTGGTGCTCAACGTGCTGTGCCCGCACCTCGCCCGTCCGGTGCCGTTCATCTACCCGATGCAGACGCCGCTGGACCGTGCCTACGTCGGCGTCGGCATCGGCGTGTACGACGTCATGGGCGCCGGCCGCGGGGTGCCGCGCCACCACCGGCACCTGGGCAAGAAGAAGACGATGGAGTCCTTCCCGTCGGGCAAGGGCACGAGCATCCGCGGCGCGATCAGGTTCTACGAGGGCCAGGTCGACGACGCCCGGCACACGATGATGCTCGCCCGCACCGCCGCGCAGTTCGGCGCCGCGTGCGCCAGCAGCACCCGAGCGGTCGGGTTCCTGCGCGAGGGCGACCACGTCGTCGGCGTGCACGCGCGCGACCTCGACGGCGGGCGCGAGTTCGACATCCGCGCCCGGCAGGTCATCAACGCCGCCGGCGTGTGGACCGACGAGGTCCAGCAGATGGTCGGCGGGCGCGGTCAGTTCCGCGTCCGCGCGTCGAAGGGCGTGCACCTGGTCGTCCCGCGCAACCGGATCAACTCGGCCACCGGCATCATCACCCGCACCGAGAAGAGCGTGCTGTTCATCGTCCCGTGGGGCAGCCATTGGATCATCGGCACCACCGACACCGACTGGGATCTCGACCGCGCGCATCCGGCCGCGAGCCGGGCCGACATCGACTACCTGCTCGCCCACGCCAACGCGCTGCTGGCAGATCCGCTGACACCGGACGACGTGGTCGGCGTCTACGCGGGGTTGCGTCCGCTGCTCGCCGGCGAGTCGGAGTCGAGCTCGAAGCTGTCGCGCGAGCACGCGGTCTCCTCGCCGGTCCGCGGGCTGACGGTGATCGCCGGCGGCAAGTACACGACCTACCGCGTGATGGGCAAGGACGCCGTCGACTCGGCAGTCCACGGCCTGGAGCGCACGGTGCCGCCGTCGTGCACCGAGCGGGTGCCGCTCGCCGGGGCGGACGGCTACCTCGCAGCGTGGAACGCCCGGCGGCGCATCGCGCAGCGCAGCGGCCTGCGGGTCGGCGTCGTCGAGCACCTGCTCGGCCGCTACGGCTCGCTGATCGACGAGCTGCTCGCCGCGATCGACGCCCGGCCCGACCTGGCCGAGCCGCTGGCCGCAGCGCCGGAGTACCTGCGGGCCGAGGCTTGCTACGCGGCGACCCATGAGGGCGCGCGGCACCTCGAGGACATACTGACCCGCCGCACCCGGATCTCGATCGAGGTGCCCGACCGCGGGCTCGCCGCGGCCGAGGAGATCGCCGATCTCGTCGCGCCGGTGCTCGGCTGGGACGCCGCGGCGGTGGCGCGCGAGCTCGAGCACTACCGGCAGCGGATCGCGGCGGAGCTGGAGTCCCAGCACCAGGCCGACGACCTGACCGCCGACGCCGCTCGGCTCGGCGCCCCGGACGTGCGGACGGGGTTCGCCGCGGACTGACCTTGCGTGCTGGACGCTGAGGCGCCGGCAGGCGCTCGCACGGCGTGTCTCCCGGCTACCGCCTCAGCGTCGGCGGACAGGCGTCCGTCCGAACTATCGCGGCGGGGCGACGCAGTGTTCGACGCCGGCGACGAGCGAGTTCGCGTAGGTGAGCTTGTCGGCGGAGTTCAGGCCCGAGCGTCCGGCGCTGTTGCCACCGGCCTCGTTGTAGATCCACGGCACCTTCGACAGCAGCTGGACGAGCCAGATGTTGCCGCCGGGCAGGTTGCGGGAACCGAGGTCGTACCCGGTGTTGCTCTGCAGGTTGACGTGGACGCCCTGCACCTCGTTCCGCTGGGCGGCGAAGATCTGGCCGTAGCGCTTGCTGAGCGCGGCGACGTGCTGGTCGGTGAAGTAGTACCTCTTGCCCGACGGGTTCGCCCGCCAGTCGCCGACCGCCTGGTAGTAGACGATGTTGTTGCCGCTACGGAACCCGATGCCGCCGTCGGAGCCCGCCTGGTCGTGGATGCTCAGCGCGAGCGAGGCGTGGGCGTTGTTCGCGATCTGCGCCCGCTCGCCGAGCGTCCGGCGTTGGTTCACGCTGGTCTTGGTCATGACCACCCGGTACCCCGCCGACCGCAGCTTCGCCGCGACGAGCTGGGCGACGGCGAACACGTCGCGCATCTCCGGCTCGTTCTCGTAGTCCGCGACGTTCAGCCCGGTCGCCGGGTCGGTGCCGCTGACCGTGCGACTGTGGCCGGGGTCTATGACGATCACCGGCGCGCCGGAGGCGGGCCTGACCGGCGCCGCCGTGTGCCTGCGCGCCTGGGACGTGGCCGCCTTCGTCGACGGTCCCGCGGCGCTGCGGGACGCGCTCGAGCGCGGCGCAGTGGTCGGAGCCGGGGTGGTCGGAGCCGGCGTGGTCGGGGCTGGGGGCGTCGACAGCGTCCGGGCCGGCGCCCGGTGGGACGCCGCCGAGGACGCCGCGGTGTGGGCCGGAGCCGCCGATCCGCCGCAGGCCGTCAGCCCGAGCGCGGACACCGCGAGGGCGGCGAGGACGGCCGCCAGCCGCAGCCGGGTGGATCGCCGCATGGGGGTGGGCAGGCGGCCGGGAGCGCACTGGCCGGCTGGGCATCGGTCGTCTGGGGATCGGGCGGCTCGGTGTTCCACCCGGCCACGGTAACGGCGGCAGCGCGGATCGCCGGGACGCTGGCGGCGACCACGGATCGGCGGGCGGACGTGCGCGGACGCCGGGACGCTGACGACGGCGCGGACGCCGGGAGGACGACGACGTGGTCAGCCCTTCGCGTCGGCCCAGGTCGCCGCGACCGCCGTGTCGACGACGAACCGCACCGCCGGCGGCCGGTCCTGCCAACGCCGCGCAGTGTGCTCGAGGCACTCGTGCAGCGCGCGCAGCACCATGTCGGTGTCGTCGGCGACCGCGTGGACCAGCAGCTCGTCGTGCAGGCACAGCACGATGCGCGAACCGGTTGCCGACAGCGCCGCGCGCACGCTGACCGCCCACATCTTGAAGAACTCGGCGGCCGCGCCCTGGACCACCGCGTTGCGCGCGTACCGCCCGCGCGCCCCCCAGGCGGCCCGCTCCTGGTCCTCGTCCAGCCCGGCCGGCAGCGGCGGCATCCGGACGAGTCGGCCGCCGATCGTGCGCACATCGTGGCCTGCCCGGCCGTCCGCGTAGGCGGCGTCCAGGAACGCGATGGCCTGTGGGTAGCTGCGCTGCATGGTCGCGAGCGTGCGGCCGGCCGCGCCGGAGGTCTGCCCGTACATCGCCGCGAGCACCGCGACCTTCGCCGTCGGGCGATCGACGCCGAGCCGTGCCGCGACCGGCGCGTACAGGTCGTCGTCCGCGGTGGCGCGAGCCAGGGCGTCGTCGCCGGACAGGACGGCGAGGACCCGCGGCTCGATCTGGCCGAGGTCGGCGCGGACCAGGACGTGCCCGGGTTCGGCCGCCACAGCCGGGCGCAGCTCGGCCGGCAGGTTGTGCAGGCCGGCCTGCGCAGTCATCCGCCCGGCCGCGCCGTCGGTCGACGACCAGGCGCCGCGCAGCCGCCCGTCGGCGCCCACGTGCTCGGCGAGCCAGCTGTGCCCGTACGTGGTGGCGATGCGTTCGGCCTTGCGCCAGGCCAGCAGCGCATCGACCGTCGGATGGCTGCCGCGGAACGGTTCGAGACGCCACGACCGGGTGTCGGGGACGTCGAAGCCGAGGCGGGTGAGCAGCGCCTTAACCTGGGCCGGATTGCGCAGGTCGATGTCGCGCGCGTCCGAGGGCACGGTGGCCAGCACCCGCTGGTCGCGGGCCGCCCGCAGTCGCGCGGCGTCGGCGTCGTCGACCGGTGCGTGGCCGACGACGGCGGTGATGATCGCCCGTGCGCGCTCGCGATCGACCGGCAGACCGTCGGCGGCGAGCTCGGCGCACAGCAGCTCGGCCGCCGACTCCGACCACGCGGTCGTTTCGGCACGTCCTTCGCCGGTGAGCCGGCGCTGCGCCTCGGCGGCCCGCCCGGCTGTCTGCGCCCAGCGGGCCAGCGAGCCCGGCGTGCGGGCCCAGCCGCCGGCGGTCCACTCCGGCCGCAGATGGCCGTCCGGCCCGACGGGGTCCGCAGGATCGCCCCCGTCGTCGACTGCGGCTGCCAGCAGGTCCAGCTGGCCGAGCCTCGGGGCGGTGTCTGGGTCGAGGTCGTGCAGAGCGGCCCAGGCCCGGGCCGGCTCGCCGCGCCAACCGCCGAACAGCAGCCGATGGTTGACGGCGACGTCCCAGCAGCGCGCGACCCGCAGCCCGGCG
>Ga0164242_10004795_pt1 | contig 15130 bp, 14 predicted proteins | sample OricomgcompostMG_FD_108783 | JGI IMG/M metagenome (GOLD analysis project Ga0164242, IMG submission 108783) | Miracle-Growth compost microbial communities from Emeryville, California, USA - Original compost - Miracle growth compost (MG) ... | reverse complement strand
TCGACCAGCGCGGCTACGTGTCGGAGTTCGTCTACGGCGGCTACGGCTACTTCGACAACATGAACTACTTCTTCGGCCACAACGGCTACAAGGACGTCGACCGCCGCGACATCCCGGCCGGCATGCCGATCCACAGCGAGAACGTGTGGGGCGTGGCCGACGAGGACCTGTTCACCCTGGCGATGCAGCAGATGGACGACATCCACGCCAAGGGCAAGCCGTTCTTCCTGCACATCATGACCACCTCCAACCACCGGCCCTACAGCTGGCCGAAGGATCGCGTGGACCTGCCGCAGGGCAGCCGCGACGGCGCGGTGAAATATACCGACTGGGCCATCGGCGACTTCATCAAGCGCATGCGCGCCAAGCCGTACTTCAGGATACGGTGTTCGTGATTACCGCCGACCACTGCGCCTCCAGCGCCGGCCGCACGCGCATCCCGGTCAACCGCTACCACATCCCGCTGCTGATCTACGCGCCCGACCAGATCAAGCCGCGGCACGTCGAGCGGATGATGTCGCAGATCGACATCGCACCGACCCTGCTCAGCCTGCTCGACTTCAGCTACCGCAGCCGCTTCTTCGGCGCCGACATCCTCAAGTTGCCGGCCGGCCGCGAACGCGCCTTCCCGTCGACCTACCAGAACCTCGGCTACCTGAAGGGCGATCGCCTGACCATCCTGTCGCCGGGGCAGAAGGTCGAGCAGGTCAAGCCCGACATCCGCACCGGCGACGCCACGCCCTACCCGCAGTTCGACCCGGCCGAGCTCGACCAGGCGATTGCCGCCTACCAGGTCGCCTACGACGAGTTCGACACCGGCCGCATGCGCTGGCGCCCCAGCGATGCCACGCCGGTGCAGCCGCTGGATGCGCCGCCCTCCGCCGCCGCGATGCCCGCGGGCGCGGCGACCTCGGCCATGCCGGCGAACGCCAGTTCCGTTTCCCGATAGCCATCCCGTGCATGGGGTTCCCCGGCAGGCCGGAGAGCTGCAGTCTCCGGCCTGCCAGGGCCGTTCGGTCAAGCGCCCGACGGGGTTCCCCGCGCAAACGGGCGCACGTCATCCGGGACCCGGAACGTTGCTGCGGATGACCACGGCGCAGGCCCCCGCGATGACCGGCACGAGGCTGCGCACCGCGTGCCGGAAGCGTTTCATGGCCGGAGCGTTCCCGCGCAATGGTTCAACGTGCCGGGTGAACCGGTTCCAGGGTCAGCGGCGTCGACTTGCCATCCTGGGTGAAAGTGCCGGTCAGGGTTTCGCGGGCCGCATCCACACGGCCGACGATCGTCGCCGTGTGCCCCGGAACCGCGGCCACGAGGCGCACTTGCTTGCCATGCTGGCTTGGCGTCACCGGCGCATCCTTGACCCGTCGGGAAGGGATGTCGAGGGTGTAGATCGGACTGGCGCCGTAGGTGATCCTGTGCAGCACGATCCCGGTCTTGCCGTCCGCCCTGCCCGTCCAGTCCTGGCGGGTGATCGGCATGGCCAGCGGTGAAATGCCGCGATCGGTCTTCCAGCCGGTGCCGAGGTATTCCATGAAGTCGGCGGTCTGCTGGGCCACGTCCTGGCCGAAGCGGCCGGCCACCATGTGCAATGCCAGGTCGATGCCGGATGTCAGCCCACCCGCGGTGAAGGTCACCGGGTCGGCCTGCTCGTAGCGGACCTGCTTGACCAGTTTCACGTCGGGAAACTCGCGCGCAAAATCACCGAAATACCAGTGGTGGGTGGTGGCCTGCTTGCCCTTCAGCAGGCCCGCGCGCGCAAGCTGGAAGGCACCGGTGCACACCGACATGATGGTGGCGTGTTGCGCGTGGATTTTCCCGAGCCACGCCTGCAACTCCTTGCCGCCCATTTGCGCGGGCACCACCACGATGTCCGGCGCGGGCGCGTGGGCGAAATCGTAGTCCGGCGTGATCGTCAGCCCGGGACGGTTGGCGCCCTCGCTGTGCAACGGCGTGGTGTCGGCCGCCACGGTGTAAAGCTCGTAGGGCGAAACATCCTTGCCCTGGGCGTCCTTGACCGAGGTATCGGCGAAGACTTCCCAGGGACCGGCCACGTCCATCACGTTGACGTGGCGGCTGATGGCGAACGCGACCCTGATCGGGTGCTGGTTCGCGGGCTGGGGTCCTGCATGGCCGAGCATGGGCAGCACCGCCAGTACGGCGGCGAGCACGACGTGTTTCATGGTGAGGCTCCGGCAATCGTGGAAGTGCATCGTTGCACCGGCCGGACCGGCGCGACGGACAGAACCCCGACGATTCCGGCCAGGCACTCAGCGGGCGAACCGCTCCCGGTACTCGCCGGGCGTGACGCCATAGCGGGCCCGGAAGGCGCGTCGAAACACGTCCGCGCTGCGGAAGCCGACGCTGGAGGCGATGCGGTCGATGGAGGCCCGGTCGCGGGTGAGGCGCATGCAAGCCTGTTCCAGCCGCAGGTGTCCGACGAAACGCGCGAGACTCGTGCCGAAGGTATCGGCGAACACGCGGCGGAAATGACGCGGGCTCATCGATACCTGCTCGGCCATGCGCTCGCTGGTGATGTCTCCGTCCAGATGCGCCAGCAGCCAGTCCACCAGGGCGCCCATGCGACCGGTGGCCTTGGCCTGTGCCGCCAGCGGCGCGGAAAACTGGGCCTGGTTGCCCGGCCGCGTCACGTACATCACGAGATAGCGCGCGACCGCGAGCGACGCCGCTGCGCCGAGATCTTCCTCGACCAGAGCCAGCGCCAGGTCGATGCCGGCCGTCAGGCCGCCCGAGGTGGCGAAGCGGCCGTCGCGCAGGAACAGCCGCTCCGGTTCGACATGGATGGCCGGGAACCGCCGCGCCAGGTCCTCGGCATACCGCCAGTGCGTGGCGACGCGACGACCGTCGAGCAAGCCGGTGGCTGCGAGCATGTACGCGCCGGTGCACACCGAGACCACCCGGCGCGCGGTGTCGGCCTGCCGGCGCAACCAGGCGAGCAACGGCGGATCGACATGGCCGAGGCGACTGCCGACACCGCCCGGGATCAGCAGCGTATCGAGCGGCGGTGCATCCTCGATACTGCACGCCGGAAGCAAGGCCAGGCCATTCTCGGCGCGCACGACGCCCTTGCGCACGCCGATGACGTGAAGGTCGTACGGCGGCATGCCCGGGGCGAGTGCATTGGCGGCGCCGAACACATCCAGCGGACCGGTCAGGTCAAGGGCCTGCATGTCGTCGTAGGCGAGCAGGCCGACCGTTTTGACGGGAAACGATGGATTCATCGCGCTGCATCCTGGGGAAGGTTTGATTCTGCCCGTCATCCCGGTAGAACGTCGCCGCTTTCTCGTGCAAGGCATCCACCCGCGGCGCACGAACGCCCGATTGTTCGCGCAAACTCAAGCGACACGGATCTCCTGACCTTCCCTGTCCGTCGACACCGATTCGGCAAGGCTCTTCAAGCATGTAAGCATCACGGCTCGCGGGAGACACAGTACCAGTCGTCATGCCGAAAGCTGCCGGTCAGCTTGCCCTAGCCCTACCTCGTTGATCGCCCGCGATGGCGCGCCTGATCGCGGCAGGCCGGTTCCAGCCGTGATCTGCCGGCACACGCACGGGTTCGTTCAAGCGCCCGGACTGCTCACGAGGCAGTCCCGGGGGACACGGATGCCAGCAGACGAGGCAACTGAATCGCCTCCGCTTTTAATGCCTGCACTACTGCCGGCGGCTTTCCGCGTGCCGCACCTGCCCATCACCGCGCACCACGAAGCGCTCCACCGTGAGCGATTCCGCACCCATCGGCCCGTAGGCGTGCAAGCGCGTGGTGGAGATGCCGATCTCGGCGCCCAGCCCCAGCTCGCCGCCGTCGCTGAAGCGCGAGGAGGCGTTGACCATCACCACCGCCGAGCGGATCGCCTGCACGAAGCGTTGCGCGGCGGCCTCGTCGCGGGTGGCGATCACCTCGGTGTGGTCGGAACCGTAGCGGCGGATATGGACGATGGCCTCGTCCAGGCCGTCCACCACGCGCACGGCGAGGATCAGGTCGAGGAATTCGGCGGCGTAGTCGTCGGCGGTGGCGGGTTGCACGCCGGGCAGCAGCGCGCGGGTGCGCTCGTCGCCGCGCAGCTCCACGCCGCGCTCGCGCAAGGCCTGCGCCGCCAGCGGCAGGAAATCGCCGGCGATGTCACGGTGCCCCAGCAGCGTCTCCAGCGCATTGCACACGCCGGGGCGCGAGGTCTTGCCGTCGACCAGCAGGTCCAGCGCCAGCCGCGGGTCGGCGGCACGGTCCACGTACAGGTGGCACACGCCCTTGTAGTGCTTGATCACCGGCACGCGCGCATGCTCGGCGACGAAGCGGATCAATCCCTCGCCGCCGCGCGGGATGGCGAGGTCCACGATGTCGGCCAGCTGCAGCAACTCGACCATGGTTTCGCGGTGCAGGTCCTCGACCAGGGTCACTGCCGCTTCCGGCAAACCATGCGCGCGCAATGCCTCGTGCAGGGCGCTGGCGATGGCGGTGTTGGAATGGATCGCCTCCGAGCCGCCGCGCAGGACTACTGCATTGCCCGCCTTCAGGCACAGTGCGGCGGCGTCAGCGGTGACGTTGGGACGCGCCTCGTAGATCATCGCCACCACACCCAGCGGGATGCGCACGCGCTCCACCGACAGCCCGTTGGGACGCGTCTCGCGGCGGGTCACCGTGCCGACCGGGTCGGGCAGCTCGGCCACCTCGCGCAAGGCGGCGGCGATGCCCGCCACGCGCGCCTCGTCCAGGCGCAGGCGGTCCAGCATCGCGCCTTGCACGCCCTTGGCCGCGGCCTGCTGCATGTCGCGTGCATTCGCCGCGAGGATGTCGGCACAACGCGATGCCAGCGCGGCGGCCATGTCGCGCAACAGCGATGCCTTGGCGGCAGTGTCCAGCGCGGCGATCGCCGGTGCCGCATCGCGACAGGCCAGGGCCAGGGAACGGATCTCGCTCATGCCTCGATGCCTCCGGTGGTTTCGATGTCGGTCAGCGTGACCAGGTCGTCGCGATGCACCACTTCGCTGCCGTAGCTGTAGCCCAGCATGGTCTCGATGTCGCGACTGTGACGACCGGCCAGCCGGCGCACCTCGCCGGCGCCGTACTGGCTGAGACCGCGTGCCACCGCCCTGCCGGCGGCGTCCACGATCTCCACCAGGTCGCCGCGATGGAAGTCGCCCAGCGCCTCGGCGACACCGCCCGGCAGCAGCGAGGCGCGGCCGCCGGCCAGTGCGCGCACCGCCCCCGCATCCACGCGGATGCGCCCGGGTGCGGCAGGCGCGTGGCGCAGCCAGTACTTGCGCGCGTGCAGGCGCGTACCGGCCGCGTCGATCAGCGTGCCGTGCAGGCGGCCTTCCGACAAGGCGCGCACGGCGGCGCCGTCGCGACCGCTGAACAAGCCGGTGGGAATGCCTGCCGAGGCGGCCTTGCCCGCCGCTTGCAACTTGGTCCGCATGCCGCCGGTACCCGCCGCGCTGCCGCTGCCGCCGGCCATCGCGATGACTTCGGGCGTGAGCGCGGCGATGCGCGGCAGCGGTACGGCGGCGGGGTCGCGGCGCGGGTCGGCGCTGTACAGCGCGTCCACGTCGGAGGCGATCAGCAGCAGGTCGGCATCCACCAGCGCGGCGACGATGGCGGCGAGGTTGTCGTTGTCGCCGAGCTTCAGCTCGTCCACCGCCACCGTGTCGTTCTCGTTCACCACCGGCAGCACGTCCAGCGCCAGCAACCCGCGCAGCGTGGCGCGCGCGTTGAGATAGCGGCGCCGGTTGCGCAGGTCGTCGTGGGTAAGCAGCACTTGCGCCACCGGTCGCGGAATCAGCGATTGCCAGAGCGCAATCATCGGCGCCTGGCCCAGTGCGGCCAGTGCCTGCCGCGCGGCGATATCGCCGGCGGCTGGTGCATGTTCGCGCAACAAGGCGCGACCGGCGGCCACCGCACCGGACGACACCAGCACCACCTGCTTGCCGGCCGTGCGGCTGGCGATGACGAAGGCACCCAGCGCCTCGGCATGTTTCGCGGTCAGGCCGCCGCCGTCGGCCGCCAGCAGGTTGCTGCCGACCTTGAGCACGGCACGACGCCAGGCCGGCAGTGGCTGCCCGGGCAACCGGCGTTCGGGCGACGGCATGCTCATGCTGTCGCATCCAGCGGCACGGCGACACGGTCGCCATGACTCTTCGGCGCCGACACCACCAGGAAGCGCGCCTCGGCGCCGCTTTCGTTGCGCATCTGGTGCGCCGCGCCCGGCGGCACGTGCAGGCCCTCGCCGCGGCGCAGGCGATGCGGGGTACCCTCCAGCTCCAGCACGGCCTCGCCTTCCAGCACGTAGAAGAACTGCCGCGAACGCACGTGGCGGTGGCGCTGCTCGGCCGTAGCCGGCGGCATGCGTTCCTCGATCACGCTGAGGTCGCCGCCGGCCAGCAGGTGCCAACCGTCGCAGCCCTGCCCCCAGCGATACTGTTCGGCATTTCCCGTGCTGATGGCACTCATGATCGATACCGTTTAGCCGTCCAGACGTCCAAGTCTAGCGCGTAACGCCTCCAGGCGGAGGTCGTTGCCGGCACCGGGCGAAATACGCTGCGCCAGGCTGTCCTCGGGCGTGCGGCCTTCACCCGCCGAGGCGGCCGCCTCGGCGGCGGCGCGGTAGGCGTCGCGGAACGGCACGCCGGCGGCGGCCTGCTCGATGGCCACGTCGGTGGCGTACATCGCCGGCTCGATCGCCGCGCGCATGGCCGGTTCGTTCCACTGCAGCCGCGCAAGCAGGTCGGGCACCAGTTCCAGCGCCATCAGGCCGTGGCGTACGCCGTGGAAGATCGAGCCCTTGGAGAACTGCAGGTCGCGCTGGTAGCCGGTGGGCAGCGACAGCAACTGCTCGATCTCGGTGCGCGCGGCAGCCACGCTGGCGTAGCTGGCACGCAGCAGCTCCACCACGTCCGGGTTGCGCTTGTTCGGCATGATCGAGCTGCCGGTGGTGTATTCGGCGGGCAGCTTCACGAAGTCGAACTCGGCGGTGGTGAACAGCGACAGGTCCCAGGCCAGCCGGCGCAGGTCGAGCAGCGCGCTGGCGATCGCTTCCAGCACGGCCATCTCGAACTTGCCGCGCGAAAGCTGCGCATAGATCGGGCTGACCTGCATGCGCGCGAAGCCGAGCGCCTGCGTGGTGTGCTCGCGATCGAGCTTGAGGTTCACGCCGTAGCCGGCCGCGGTGCCGAGCGGGTTGGCATCGATCCACTCGCGGGTCTGGCGTGCGCGCAAGGCGTTGTCGATGAAGCCCTCGGCGAAGCCGGCGAACCACATCGCGGTGGACGACACCACCGCGCGCTGCAAGTGGGTGTAGCCCGGCAGCGGCACGGCCGGCTGCGCGGCGCGTTCGAGGCAAACCGTGGCGATCGCGCGGCAATGCGATTCCAGCGCAGCCAGCTTGTCCTTCAGCCAAAGGCGCGTGGCGACCAGGACCTGGTCGTTGCGGCTGCGTCCCGTGTGCACGCGGCGGCCGGCGTCGCCGAGTCGCTCGGTGAGACGCGCCTCGATGGCCGAGTGGCCGTCCTCGTAGCGTTCATCGAGCACGAAGGCGCCGCTCTCGAAGTCATCGGCCAGCGCATCCAGCTCGCGCTTCAGCGCCGCCGCCTCGTCGATGCCCACGACGTCGATGTGCGCAAGGCCTTCCACATGGGCCTTGCTGGCAGCAATGTCGTGCAGGAAGAATTCGCGGTCGAGCAGCACGTCGTCGCCGGCGAGGAAACGCATGATCCTGGCGTCGATCTGGATGCCGGATTTTTGCCAGAGGGGTTGGGTCATGGTGACATCCTGCGGAATTGAATGGTTGATCGACCGCCTTGCCCGTCATCCCAGCGGCTCTCAATAGCCGGAGGGTTGGTCAAGCCGGGAGCCAGTGCCTTGATGGATCAAGGGCGCTGGATGACCCGACATTCGTCTGTTGAAGAGCGCCTCCGGCTTTCGCCGGAATGACGATCAAGGAACCGGAATGGCGGTGAGCTCGTCCACGCCGATGGCCCGGTTGATGTTCTGCATCGCCTGCGTGGCGGCGCCCTTGAGCAGGTTGTACAGCGTGGCGACCACCACCACGCGCTTGCCGTCGGCCGACAACGCGAAGCCACCGATTTCGGCATGGTGGCGCCCCGCGATCCGACTGACACAGGGTGCCTCGTCGAGCACGTTCACCAGGGGCTCGGCGTCATAGGCCCGGCGGAAGCGCGCCAGCACGTCCTCGCGCTTCACCTGGCGCGCGAGATAGAGATTGCTGGTAACGGTAAGCCCGCGGAAATGCGGCGCCACGTGCGGCATGAACTCCACCGGCAAGCCAAGCTGGAAGCTGGCTTCCTTCTCGTGTCCGTGGCCGGTGAGTGCATACGGCATCAGGTTGTCGCGCAGTTTCTCGGGGTCGTTCTTGTCCGACGGCGTGGTGCCCGCGCCGGAATAGCCGGAGACACCGAAGCACACCGGCGGCGCGGCCAGCAGGTCCTTTAGTGGCACGATGGAAAGCTGCATCGCGGTGGCATAGCAGCCGGGGTTGCTGATGCGTTTCTCGCCGCGCCACTTGTCGCGGGTGAGCTCGGGGAGGCCGTAATACCAGGTCTTGTCGAAACGGTAGTCGGCGGAAAGATCGAGGATCAGGGTATCCGGCGCCGCCGCGTCGATCGCCTCCACATACGGCGCCGCCTTGCCGTTGGGCAAGGCCAGGATCACCACGTCGGCACGCTTGGCCGCCACGGCGGCGGGATCGCGCGCCTCGAAGCGCAACCCGCCCGCGTACACGTCGTTGTGTTCGGCCACGCGCTGGCCATCCAGCTCGCGCGAGGAGACAAAGGCCAGCTCCAGCGCGGGATGCGCCGCGATCATGCGGATCAATTCGGTGCCGGTATGACCGCGTGCCCCGACGATGCCGATGGTTTTCTTGTTGCTCATGCGTTGTTGCCCTGTTCCAGCTTGAAGGCCAGGTGCCGATTCACGGCAGGCCATTCCGATGCGATGATGGAAAACACCACGGTATCGCGATAACTGCCATCCGCCAGGATGCGATCGTTGCGCAGCACGCCATCCTGCCTCGCGCCCAGCCGTGCAATCGCGGCGCGGCTCTTCTGGTTGTGCCAGTGCGTACGCAATTCCACGCGGATGCAATGCAGCGCCTCGAAGGCGTGGCGCAACAGCAGCCGCTTGCACTCGGTATTCACCCCGGTGCGCTGCACGCTGGCGGCATACCAGGTGTAGCCGATCTCCACGCGCCGGTTCTTCGCATCGGCATGGCAATAGCGTGTGCAACCCACGATATCGCCGGATGCCAGCGAACGCACGGCGAACGGCAGCGCACTGCCCTCGGCCTGCATCGCCAGCGCCTCGTCCACGTAGGCGTCCACGCCATCCGGCGCCGGCACGGTGGTGTACCAGAGCTTCCAGAGCTCGCCGTCGGCCGTCGCGCGCTGCAGCGGCGCAATGTGTTCGCGCGTCAGCGGTTCCAGCCGCACATGGCGGCCTTCGAGCATGACAGGGGAAAGGAATTCGCTCATCGTCAGTCCGCCAGGGTCGCCTGCCGCTGCGCGCAGTGAGCCACGCAGCGGCCGATGGTTTCCAGGTTGTCCAGCCCGTACCAGAATACCTTCCAGCGCGGCTGCTTCATGCAGCCGTCGGACTCGGCGTAGTAGAAGTGATTGACCGGGTTGCCGTTGCGCGAACGCCAGAACAGCGCCGGATGCTCCTCGCGCATCACCTGCCACACCGCGCGTCCCAGGCCTTCGCCCTGCGCGTCGTCGAGCACGGCGAACTTGTCCAGGTACGGCAGGCCGCCTTCCATCGTCAGGATCATCGCGGCGCGATAGTTCTCGCTGACGTAGATGCGGAAGGCTTGAGTGCGCTCGAAATAATCCGCCACCAGCCGGCGGCCGAAACTGGACTCGATCAACTCGCGCATGCGCGCCCGATCCACGCCTTCCCACGACTCGAAGCGCAGCACCTTCTCGCCCCGCCGCACCAGCGTGCCCGAGCCCTTGTGGGTGAACAGTTCCTTGGCCAGCTCGGACGGCCGCGTGATCGACACCGACGACGTCAGCGGCAAACCGCCCAGCAAGTCGGCGATCTGCTCGATCTTCAAACGCATGCCGCCGTTGATCCACGGCTGCGCCATCAACTGCTCGAACTCGGTGCTGAGGTTGATCGAATCGATCACCTCGCCCTTGTCGTCGAGCAGGCCACCGGTACCGGTCAGGAACACGATCTTGTACGGCTGCAGCACGCGCACCAGTTCATTGGCGGCGAAGTCGGCGTTGATGTTGAGGATCTGGCCTTCGTCCGTCTCGCCCAGGCTGGCGGTCACCGGGATCGAATTGGCGCGCAGGCTGGCGTCGATGGCGGCGAGATTGATGCTCTCCACCTTGCCGACCATGCCGAACGTGTCGCGGTCCAGATAGCTGGCCATGAACACGCCCGAGGGCACCGCGGTGGCGCGCGTATCCATCGCCTGCAGTGCCTCGACCAGCTTCAGGTTCTGCTGCTGGAACACGCGCCGTACGATGCCCAGCGCCTTCGGCGAAGTGACCCGCAAACCATCCACGGTCTGCTTCTCGATGCCCGCGGCGGCGAGTTCCTCGTCCAGCTGCGGACCGGCCCCGTGCAGCACGATGGGGGTCAGTCCCACCTGCTGCAGGAAGGTCAGCGACGAGGTGAGGTCGGCCAGTTCGTCGCGCAGCACCGCGCCGCCCACCTTCACCACGGCGAAGCGCTTGGCATCGAGCTGCGAGAATCGCTTGAGGTACTGCTGGATCTCCTTCGCGCTGCCCATGCTCGAAAGCAGGCGCACGATGGTCTTGCGGGTGTTGGTTTCGTTCGTCATGGTTCAGGCGATCTGCGTTGCAAGCCGGTTGGGTGCATGGTGGGAAAAGCCGAAAGGGGCATGCCGCGATGCCATCACGTCGCGATGCGTCGGCGCGCCCCGTGAAGAAAACTCAGGCGAGGCCACGGTCGACGATCCGCTGGATGGTTTCGGCATAGCGCTGCAACTGGTCGAGCTCGACCCATTCATCGGCGGAATGCGCCTGCGCGATATCGCCGGGGCCATAGACGAAGGCCAGATACCCTGCCGCCGAAAACAGTGCCGCCTCGGTCCAGAAATCCACCGCGTTGCCCACCGGCAGTTCCAGCTCGTCGGCGATGTCGCGCGCGGCCAGGCGACGCTCCTCGGCGCGCGCGGTATCGCCGGCCGGCAGCGATGGACCGCGGAAAGTTTCCTCGAAGTGCGCAGGCGCCGGTTCGGCCAGGGCGCGCAGGCGCTCCAGCAAGGCATCCGGATGCATCGTCGGCAATGGCCGCATGCCGAAGCGCACTTCGGCGGTCGGCGCGATCATGTTCGCCTTGATGCCACCCTCGATGCGGCCGATGTTGAAGCGCAGCCCGGTCAGTCCGCCGAAGCGCTCGTGCGCTTGCGCCGCCACGAAATCCAGCGCCGCACCGCCCCAGCGCACCGCCTGGTGCAATGCACTGTCGCCGGGCTTCTGTTCGCCCGAGGCGTGGCCGGCGGTACCGGCGAAGCGCATCAGCGCCGACTGGATGCCGCGATGCGCCAGCACCACCTCGCCCCTGGTCGGCTCGGCCACGATCACGGCTTCGTAGCCGCTCTCCCGTCGGGAGACGGGCTGGGGTGAGGGTTCGGATTCGCCGTCACGCCTCGCTTTGCCCGTACTCTCACCCCGACCCGCTCCCAAAGGGAAAGGGGGAAAGGCGCGCAGGAACCCGGCAATGCAACGCGGATCGTTGGCCTCCTCGTCGGTGGAGAACAGCAGCGCCATGTCGCCGCTGCTGGCATTCGCCACCGCCAGCAACGCTGCGGCAGCGCCCTTGATGTCGCAGGCGCCGAGGCCGATGGCGCGGTCTCCGGTCACCCGCAGTTCGTGCGGGCTGGCCGTCCATGCCGGCGAATCCGGCACGGTGTCCAGGTGCACGTTGAACAGCAGCCTCGGTTGGCCGCGCACCGCATGCAGGCTCACCGCGCCGGCGCCGTGGTCGGTCACCGTCACGGCGAAGCCCGGCAACTGCGCGCGCAGGTAATCGAAGATGCCGCCCGTATCGATCGCGCGCGGCGGGTTGCGCGTGTCGAAACCGACCAGGGCGCGCAGATGTCGAAGCGTGTCATTCAGTAGCGTGTTCATGCGATCCGCTCGGTGGGGTTGCAGCCTCAAAAGTCCCTTGCCGTCATTCCTGCGCAAGCCGGAGGCGCTCTTCAACAGACGAATGTCTGCTCATCCAGTGCCTTTGCGCGTAGTAGCCAAAGTCGCTGGATCCCAGCTTTTGCTGGGATGACGAGCATCAGCTCCGATTGACCTCGGCCCACAGCGTACTGCTCATGCCGAACAGCTTGATGAAGCCCTCGGCCTCTTCCACGCCCCAGTCGGCCGATTGCGCATAGGTAGCGCCCTTGGCGTTGAGGATGTGCTTCGACGCGACCGCCACGGCGTTGACCACGCCGCCGTTCGTCTCCAGCGTGACCTCGCCGTTGACGGTGGACTGGCTGGACGCCAGGAACGCTTCCAGGTCGGTCTTCAGCGGATCGTGGAAGAAGCCCTCGTAGACGATTTCCACCCACTTGCGCGCGACCTCGGGCTTGAAGCGGTTCTGCTGCTTGCTGAGCACGGCTTCTTCCAGCGCGCGATGTGCGGTGAGCAGGCCGATCAGGCCCGGGGCCTCATAGATGATGCGCCCCTTCAGGCCGATGGTGGTATCGCCCGTATAGACGCCACGGCCCACGCCGTATTGCGCGAACAGGCCATTCAACTTCGCCAGCATCGTGTGGCCCGCAAGCTTCTCGCCATCCAGCGTCACTGCCTCACCGTTGACGAAGCCGATTTTCACGCGCAACGGTTTGGACGGCCATTCGGCGCGCGGCTTGCACCAGCCCACCGCGCCTTCGCCGGGCGCCTGCCACTTGTCGATCTCGCCGCCGGACATGGTCAGGCCAAGCAGGTTCTCGTTGATGGTGTAGGCCTGCTGCTTGGCGCGCACGCCGAAGCCGCGCTCTTCCAGGAAGGCCTGCTCGTAGGCGCGCGTTTGCGTGTGCTCCTTCTGGATCTCGCGGATCGGCGCCACGATCTCGTAGTCACCCAGCGATTTCACCGTGAGGTCGAAGCGCACCTGGTCGTTGCCCATGCCGGTGCAGCCGTGCGCGATCGCCTTCGTGCCCAGCTCCGCGGCGCGCTTGAGGGCGGCCTCGACGATCAGGTAGCGATCGGACACCAGCAGCGGGTACTGGCCCTGGTAACCCTCGCCTGCCCAAACGAACGGCTTCACGAAGCCATTCCAGATCGCCGGGCCGCCGTCCACGGTGATGTGGCTGGCCACACCCAGCTCCTTCGCGCGGTTCTCGATGAAGGCGCGTTCTTCCACGTCCACGCCACCGGTGTCGGCGAACACGGTGTGCACGGCCCAGCCGCGCTCCTTCAGGTAGGGCACGCAGAAGCTGGTGTCCAAGCCGCCACTGAAGGCAAGCACGATGTCTTTGGCGCCGGGATTCCGGACTCGGGATTCGGGACTCGGGGAAGTGGTTTGCAGCGTCATGTCGGATTCCTGGAAAAAGCTATTGAGTGAAGGATGCGGGTGGATCGGTGCCGGCTTTTAACCGGGCCCCGGGTCCCGAGTCCCGGGATCCGGTTCCACAACGATGCGCGGTTCGCAGCGCACCGGGAAATTCACGTAATTGGCGATGAAGCAGGCGTGGTGCGCGGTTTCGTGGGCGGCCTCGGCCGCCGCCGGATCGCTGGCGGCGCTGATGGTGACCACCGGGCGCAACACGACCTCGGTGAACCGGCCGGCATCGCCCTCGGTCTGCATCGTGCCTTCGGCGGCGTCGACGTAGGCGGTCACCACCACGCCGGCCACGGTGGCCATGTGCAGGTAGGACAGCATGTGGCAGCTCGACAACGCCGCCAGCAGCATGTCCTCGGGATTGTGCCGCGAGGCGTCGCCGTGGAAGGTGGGATCGGACGACCCGGCCAACAGCGGCTTGCCGGCGATGCGGATGTCGTGGTCACGGCGATAGGCGCGGTAGCTGGACGTGCCGCTGCCCTGGTTGCCGGTCCACTCCACGCCGACGCGATAGCTGTGCGAGTGATTCATGGTTTCGTTGTTTCCTGTCTGGCCATCCATTCGGCCAGCTCCATGTCGCCATCGCCATCGCGGCGACGCAGGCCGGCGATCACGCCGAGGCGATTGCGCTCGGGATGGTTCTGGCTCAGCTTGAACTTGCCTTCGATGCGATCGACGGCGATCTCGATACCGACGATGGCGCGCAGCGATTTCCCGACGTGGTCCTCCGGCGCATCGCCGACATGCCACGGCTGCGGCTCGGTCGCCTCGTGGCGGTCGGTGAGCCGTTCCAGCAGCGTACGCAGCCACGCCGCATCCTCGATCACCTTGAGCCGGCCGTATACGTGCACCACCGCGTAATTCCAGGTGGGCACTTCGCGCCCGGTCTCGTGCTTGGTCGGATACCAGTTCGGGCTGACGTAGCCGTGCGGCCCGCGGAAGATCGCCAGCACCTGCGCGCCATCCAGCGCCGCCATCTCGTTGCCGCGGGCCACGTGGCCATGCAGTGCGTCGCCCACCCGTTCGAACGGCAGATGGTTGACCACCGGGCCGCGCTCCGTCTGCACCACCACGGTGGCGAACGGGTACGCGTCGATCAGCCCGTGCAGGGCCCCGGGCCGCGTTTCCTGGAAGTGCTTCGGCACGTACATGGCGTTGCGCTCAGCCCTGTCCGATCAGCGACGCCATTACCGCCTTCTGCACGTGCAGGCGGTTCTCGGCCTCGTCGATGGCGATGCAGGCGGGCGAATCCATCACCGCGTCGGTGGCTTTGACGTTCCGGCGCAGCGGCAGGCAATGGCTGAACAGACCGTGGTCGGTCAGCGCCATCTTGGCCTCGTCCACGATGAAGTGCTTGTGCGCGTCGCGGATCGGCTTTTCCTGCTCCCACTTGCCGAAGTACGGCAGCGCGCCCCAGCTCTTGGCGTAGACCACATGGGCGCCGCGGTAGGCTTCCTCGATGTCGTGGCTGACCTTGAGCGAGCCGCCGTTCTCCTCCGCGTTCTGCCGGCCGAACGCCATGTAGCGCTCGTCCAGCACGTAGTCGGGCGTGGGGCACAGCAGGGTCAC
>Ga0164242_10004794_pt1 | contig 15134 bp, 12 predicted proteins | sample OricomgcompostMG_FD_108783 | JGI IMG/M metagenome (GOLD analysis project Ga0164242, IMG submission 108783) | Miracle-Growth compost microbial communities from Emeryville, California, USA - Original compost - Miracle growth compost (MG) ... | reverse complement strand
CGAAGACCTTTCGCCCTGAGCTTGCCGACGTCCGTCTCCAATCCCATGGCGGCCAATGCCATGGATAGCAGGAAAGTCGTGAGCGAAACGATCATGCCTTTCGCATCGGCCGGGATCGTCACTACGCTGTTGACGCCGACGAGCGCAATGAAGCCCAGAACGAACCAGGGCATGGGCACCTTCGCACCGCCCTGGGACCGGCCCTCGCTGCTTGCACGCCGCGCGGCAAGTACTCCGAGAACGATGACCACAGGCGCGAGCATGGCAACGCGCGAGAGCTTCGCAATCGCAGCTGCGTCACCGGCCTGCTGACCACCCTGATAAGCGGCCGCGAGCACCTGCGCGATCTCGTGAATGGATGCGCCCGCCCATAGACCATAGGCGTGAGCATCGAGATGCAACAGCCCCGGCAGCAGCGGATAAACGAACATTGCAATCGAGCCGAACACCGTGACGCATGCCACAGCATAAGCAACGTCCTCATCGTGCGCGTCGGTAACGGTGTTCGTCGCAATCACCGCCGACGCTCCGCAAATCGAGGTGCCCGCTGCGATCAGCTCCGCAAGCTTGCGATCCACGCCGATCATGCGGCCCAGCCAGACGGTGAACAGGAACGTGCAAACGAGCGTTCCTCCGATGACGAGGATGCCACGCGCTCCTACGTCCACCACCTGCTGGGCGGTCAGCTGCAGTCCGAGCAGAATGATCGCAAAGCGCAAGATCCTGCGCAGCGAAAATACGACGCCGGCCTTCGCGGCGAGGGGCGTGCCGATGGCATTATGAAACGTAATGCCAATCAGGATCGCCAAAATCATGGGGCTGAAAATTGCCACGCCCGGCAGGGCCCGAAGGCTGAACGACGATGCTGCGATCGCGGCTGTCAGCAGCAGGCCGGGCCAAATGGCCTGCCGCTTCTTTTCCGTCTGAGGGGGTGTTCGAGTAGTCTCGACCTGCGCTGGCGATCGAACGGTAGTCTTCGTCATGGCCGGTAAACCCTTTCTGGTTCCGGTCACAACTGACAGACTTAAACCCATCGATCCAACGCGTTATATCGGTTGTTTCAATCGATATTATCGAATGGACGCCACCAGCGCTTCGGCGACGTGAAGAGAGCATTTGCAGTCGCGATTTCAGCACGCGAAACCCCGGCTAATGCCCCCTAGACGAGCCGCATCGCGAATTAGGCGTTGCTTTCCGAAAGCCTATTCTCGGCTGGCGCCACCAGGATTTTGTCGCGTGTCATCGCCCAATAGGCGAGCGCGCAAGCAAAAGCGAGGATCCCTGCAAACGCGAACGCAGGAACGAACGAGCCCGTCGTCTGAACCAGCACGCCGGTGAGAAACGGCGCCAACGCACCTCCAATCGACCCGCCGATGTTTTGAATGGCTTCGAGCGTCGCAACGGTATTCGCCGGAGCAATGACCGCAGCAAGAGCCCAGCCGCAACTCGACGCCACGTTTGCCGCAAAGAGGCCAACGGCCATCAAGCCTACGGCAACGCGAATGTCGCCACTGTAGGCAGCTCCAATCGTGCTTACGCCTGCAACGACAAGCCCGCAGATGATCGGCAGCCTGCAGGCTTCCGCGGCATCCATCCCGGATCGTCCCAACCGATCCGCGATCAGCCCACCCGAAATGCCGCCTGCAAATCCGGCGCCGAGCGGTATGGCTGCCCACACGCCCGCGCTCGCGACGCTCAGATGGCGCGCTGCTTCGAGATACCCCGGAAGCCATGTCGCATAGAACCACGAGATGTAGACGACGCCGAAAAAGCCGAGGAACATGCCCCAGGTCGTTGGAAATTCCAGCAGCCAGACGACTTGGCGCCACCCGAACTGATGCGCCGGCTCACCGTCATCGCGGCGGATATCTTCGATGTCTGCGACGGGAATTTGAGCGTCGTCAGGCGCGCGATAGAGGATCGCCCACAGAACGGCAACGGCAAATCCGGCAACGCCTGCAACAATGAACATGACGCGCCAGCCATAGACCACCATCACCCACGTCAAGAGCGGCGGAGCCAACGCCGGAGCCAACGCCGACGACGCATTGAAGATCGAGATCGGAAGCGCCCGTTCCTTGAGCGGAAACCAATCCGAGCACACACGCGCCCCGCCGAGATACATGGGAGACTCTCCCAATCCCAGCGCGATACGCGCCACGACAAATTGATTGAGCGACGATACGGCAGCGGCAGCGAGCTGCGCGCACGACCATAGGATCATGCCGAAGCCCAGCGTACGGCGCGGGCCGAGCCGGTCGACCAAGGCCCCGGCCGGGATCTGCGCCAAGCCGTAGCTCCACGCGAAGGCCGACAGGAGCAGCCCCATCTCGCTGTAGGAGAGGCCGAGTTCGGCGCGAATCTCGGGATTGCCGACGGCAACGGCGGCACGGTCGAAATAGTTTACGCAGCCGGCAATAACGAGGAGCGTCACGGCCGTGGTGCGAAACCGCCGCGTACGCACCGACATGCTGTGTTCGTCTATTGCCACTCGATTGTTCCCGCAGGGAGTTCGATAATTCGCACCCCCTGCGTTGTCAGTGAAATTGGCGCTGCGGTCGAACCGCAGGACAAGGCATCGGCGATCGTTTTGGATCAGATCACGCCGAGCGCTTCCATGGCCTCCGCAACGCGAACAAAACTGGCGATGTTCGCGCCGAGCACGTAGTCGCCTGGCGCACCATAATCGCTGGCAGTTTCAGCGCAGCGGTCGTGAATATCGCGCATGATGTTGGCGAGACGCGTCTCGGTCTGCTCGAATGTCCAACTGTCGCGTGACGCATTCTGCTGCATCTCGAGCGCCGACGTCGCGACGCCGCCGGCGTTGGCGGCCTTGCCCGGCCCGAAAAGCACACCGGCCTCCTGAAAGATACGCACCGCTTCGGGCGTGCTCGGCATGTTGGCGCCCTCGCCCACCGCGACGACGCCATTGCGGACCAGCGTGCGCGCGTCGTTTCCGCTCAGCTCGTTCTGCGTGGCCGAGGGAATCGCAACGTCGCATGCAACATCCCAGATCGATCCACCTTCCACATAATGCGCTTGGGCACCCTTTAGACGGGCGTACTCGGCGATGCGCTGCCGCCGAACTTCCTTGATCTCCTTGACCAGATCGAGATCAATTCCTTGCTCGTCGATAACGTAGCCATTGGAATCCGAACAGGCGACGACCTTGCCGCCGAACTCGGCAACTTTTTCCATGGCGTAGATGGCGACATTGCCCGATCCCGAAACCACCACGCGTTTGCCGTCGAACGACTGATTTTTCGTCGCCAGCATGCTCTGCACGAAATACGTCGCGCCGTAGCCGGTCGCCTCGGTGCGGGCGCGCGAACCGCCATAGACGAGGCCTTTTCCCGTCAGAACGCCCGCCTCGTACCGATTGGTCAAACGCTTGTACTGGCCGAACATGAAGCCGATCTCACGGCCGCCCACGCCGATGTCGCCGGCCGGTACGTCGATGTACTCGCCGAGGTGACGATGGAGTTCAGTCATGAAGGATTGACAGAACCGCATGATCTCGCCTTCGGAGCGGTCGCGCGGATTGAAGTCGGACCCGCCCTTTCCGCCTCCGATCGGCATGCCGGTCAGCGCGTTCTTGAACGTCTGCTCGAAGCCGAGAAACTTAATGATGCCGACATTGACGGAAGGATGGAAACGCAGACCGCCTTTGTAGGGGCCGAGGGCCGAGTTGAACTGCACCCGGAAGCCGCGATTGATCCGCACTTGCCCGGCATCGTCCACCCACGGCACGCGGAAGATGATCTGACGCTCCGGCTCGCAAAGCCGTTCGATCAAGGCATGATTGGCGTAGCGCGGATGCTTGGCGACGACGCGGCCAAGACTTTCAAGCACTTCCTTGACGGCCTGGTGGAATTCCTCTTCGCCCGCATTCCTGCGCAGAACTTCTGCAAGGATGGGCTCCAACTTCTCATCAATATGGACCACGATCTGCACATTCCGATTTTTTGGGATTTGTGACGTGGTCGTAGCCTAATCTTCAGGCGAAATGAACAATTTTTAACAGGGGCCCCCAAGGCGCCGCCCCGAAGCTTCTCTCTAAGTCTCTTCTGCTCAGGATGACTGGTGGGCACGCGACGGGGAACGAAGCGCCGATGCAGGACAGCCGCGGCGTTCCGGTCGCGCCTCATTCCCACTCGATGGTGCCGGGTGGCTTCGAGGTAACGTCGTAGACGACGCGGTTAACGCCGCGCACTTCGTTGATGATCCGCGTCGCGACACGGCCGAGAAACGCCATATCGAAATGGAAAAAGTCGGCCGTCATGCCGTCGACTGACGTCACGGCGCGCAGGCCAAGAACGTGATCGTAGGTCCGGCCGTCGCCCATGACGCCGACCGTGCGCACCGGAAGCAACACGGCGAAGGCTTGCCAGATCGCATCGTAAAGCCCGGCTTTACGGATCTCGTCGAGGTAGATCGCATCGGCTTGCCGAAGAATGTCGAGCTTTTCGCGCGTGATTTCTCCCGGAATGCGAATGGCAAGACCCGGCCCCGGAAACGGATGCCGCCCGACGAATGCTTCCGGCAGTCCAAGCTCGCGGCCCAAGGCGCGGACTTCATCCTTGAATAGCTCGCGCAATGGCTCGACGAGCTTCATGTTCATGCGCTCGGGCAAACCGCCGACGTTATGATGCGATTTGATCGTGACCGACGGGCCACCCGTAAACGAGACGCTTTCAATGACATCCGGATAGAGCGTCCCCTGCGCCAGGAACTGCGCGGGTGCAGCGTCGGCACCCGGCGCGCCACCAGATGCGCCGCCGATCTTCTTCGCCTCGGCTTCGAAGACGTCGATGAAATGCTTGCCGATCGTCTTGCGCTTCGTCTCGGGATCGGAGACGCCCGCAAGCGCGTCGAGAAAGAGCTTCGACGCATCGACGTGGACGAGCGGAATGTTGTAGTGATCGCGAAAGAGGCCGACAACCTCATCGGCTTCGCCAAGGCGCATCAGGCCGTGATCGACGAACACGCAGGTGAGCTGATCGCCGATCGCCTCATGAATAAGAACCGCAGCGACGGCGCTATCGACGCCGCCCGACAAACCGCAAATGACGCGACCCTTGCCGACCTGCGCCTGGATCTTCTCGATCATCACGCGGCGGTAGGCGGCCATCGTCCAATCCGACTTCAGCCCGGCGATCTTGTGAACGAAATTCGCGATCAGCTTGGCGCCGTCCGGCGTATGGACGACCTCGGGATGAAACTGCACCGCGTAGAAGTGCCGGCGCTCATCCGCGACCGCCGCGAACGGGGCGTTCTCGCTCGTCGCGATGACGTGAAAACCGTCCGGCAGACGCGTCACGCGATCGCCGTGGCTCATCCAGACCTGATGGCGCGTTCCCGGTGACCAGAAACCCTCGAACAGCGGGCTCTGCATATCGATCGACAGGAACGCCCGTCCGTACTCCCGATGATGCCCAGCTTCGACCTTGCCGCCGAGTTGTTCGGCCATCGTCTGCTGGCCATAGCAAATACCGAGCACCGGGATGCCGGACGAAAAAACATCCGCCGGAGCGCGCGGCGACCCGTCTTCCGTCACCGACGCCGGACCGCCCGACAGAATGACGGCCTTCGGCTTGAGCCTGGTGAAGGCTTCGTCGGCATTCTGATAGGGATGGATTTCCGAGTAAACGCCGCACTCGCGCACGCGACGCGCAATAAGCTGCGTTACCTGGCTACCGAAATCTATGATGAGGACGGTGTCGGTCAAAATCGGGGCATCTCTCTGTTTCTGAGCTTTCCCCTACGCGATCATCACGGCCGCCGCAACGCCTGCAGCTCTGTCCGCACGCGGCAAGTAAGCCACTGGCCGCGCCCCGCCACCCAGGCCCGTCGATATCTCAGTTCATCTGCCAAATCGCGAAGTTGAGCGTTGCGGCAAACGTCACCCATGCCAAGTATGGCACATAGAGAGAGCTGGCTCGGCGGTCCACTCGCCATGCTGCAAAGATAAACGCAGCGATTGCCACCCAGAGCTGCACGATATCGGCAAGCGCCACCGTAATATCGTGGCGGCCGAACATCTGATATGACCAGAAGCCATTGAAAAAGAGACCCACGCCCCAAATGAGTACGGCCGGAGACCATCCCGCCGCACGCCACACGAGCCATCCTGCCACGGCAATACCGATATAGAGAATCGTCCAAACAATCGGAAACACGAAGTTGGGCGGCGTCCAACCGGGCTTATTGAGGCCGGCGTACCATTCGCCCGGCTGAAACTCGATCCCCATCGACGCCGCGAGAATGACGAGCGCGGCGAAGACCGCCAAAGAACCAATATTGCGCAATGGTAAGCTCCTTGATCGAAGACGTATCCCGCAGGAAGAAGGGCATATAATTTCATGCTGATGGTCAAGACCCGGCTGGGACCGAGCAGCATTGCCGGTATCGGCCTTTTCGCCGATCAGGACATAGCCAAAGGCACCGTCACCTGGCGCTTTATGCCGGCTTACGATCGGCTGCTGACGCAGGCCGAAATCGAGGCTCTGCCCGAGCCCGCCCGCTCAAGCATCCTGGAGCATGTCTATCTGAACGCCGAAAGCGGCCTCTTCGTCCTGTGCGCCGACAACGCTCGCTTCATGAACCACGCCGATGATCCAAACACGGCCGGCGTTCACCAGCCGGGCGCGATCGAAGGTTATGACGTCGCGACGCGCGATATTCGTGCGGGCGAAGAGCTGACCTGTGACTATCGCACCTTCGACGCCCACGTTGACATCAAGCTCGGCACGGCGAAGTAGCGCCGCGCCTATTGACCCGTGCCGACCCCGGCTGCTGCGGCCGCGGCAAGCTTCCGGCTCCCGCGCCGACGCTTGACCTGGAGCGCCCGTAAGACCTCCGCCCCCATGATCCGCCGCTGCAGATAGGGCGAGAAATATCCCGCATATCGCCGCCACAGATCTGCACGCCGCCAGTCTTCTCCCGAAACATGACCTCGGCAATGCGGTGAGCCGCATGAGCAGTTGAACTCGTCGTAGGGCGAGCCGTCGCTCATCGCATAGTCGTAGGTGATCTCCTCACCCGGTTGGATGTCACGCATCGCGACCAGCGTGATCTGCCCCGAAAGCCCGGCGTTCGGATCGCAGCTATGGTTCACATAGTCCGGCGGCTCGCAGTCCGACAGGGAAACCAGATATTGGTTTTCTTCGACCTGCAGCGAATAACGCCGGACTGTCGGAGGCATCCCGTTCAGCTCTTCGCCGCTGACGAGTGTGCCGCTCCAAACGACGATCAGCTCACCTTTGGCGATAGCTTCCCGCGCAACGACCGTATGGCCGCCGCGGTTCGGTATCGGATGAACGTCGCATTTCGGAGAGAGGAAGGAGTGGGCCCTACCGCTCATTCAATGACCTCAATTGGCCGCAACGAGCGGGGCACGTAGCCAAAAGCAAAGCATGGCGCGTATCCCTCGATTTGCCGTCAGCCTGGCGGCAAACGTCGCATCACATAGTTTCGCCGTGTGCGATGTCAACGGCGAAAAATAGGCAATTGCGTGTTTAAGCGCCGCTCACTTTTTATTTCCGAGATTCCGCAGTCCGGCAAAAAATGCTGGAAGTTATTGGATGCTCGCGCGTCGTCGCTTCGGGCGCGAAGCGCCTTCAGGCGCCGGTGCCGGAAAACCTCAATCCACAGAAACGTAGGTTCAAGCAGTGCGCGCCAGGACGGCAATGAAAAAGCCATCCGTGCCGTGACGGCCCGGTGTGAGCAGGAGCGAGTCGGTTCGACCATCCGCCGAATCGAGTGGGTCGCCGGGCAGAGAAGCGGCGGCCCAAGCCTCCTTCGTTGGTACGATCTGGAAATCGCTGCGGTCCTTCAGGAAAGCGGCGACCTGATCCGTGTTCTCCTCGGGCAGAATTGAGCACGTAACATAGACGAGCCTTCCGCCGGGCTTCACCAACGACGACGCCCAGGCGAGAACCGCGCGCTGCTCAGCCTGCCGGGCAGCCAACGCCTCGGGCTTGAGCCGCCACTTGGCATCCGGACGGCGGCGCCACGTCCCGGTTCCGGTGCAAGGAGCGTCGGCCAAGACGATATCGAATCTCGGTCCCAGCGCCTCAAGGGCCGCTTCATCCCCGGCCCGCAGCACTTGCACGTTGCGAACGCCCGCCCGCTTGATCCGCTCGAAGATCGGCTTCAGCTGATGCCGGTCCGCGTCATAGGCATAAAGCTGGCCGGTGTTCTGCATCATGGCCGCAAGCGCCAGGGTCTTGCCCCCTGCCCCGGCACAGAGATCGAGCACTTGCTTTCGCGGCCCCGCTCCAGATAGGAGCGCAGCGATCTGCGAGCCTTCATCCTGGATCTCGAACCACCCCGCCTGAAAAGCAGCCTCGGCTTGTAGGTTCGGCGTTCGCTGTGCTCCGACGGGCGGAGGAACGCGGAGGCCGATCGGCGAGACCGGGCACGGCGAAGCCGCGAACGGCGCAAGCGCCTTCAAAACTTTTTCAGGTGTCGCCTTCAACGTATTGACGCGAAGGTCGGCCGGAGCCCGCCGCGCCATCGCCTCGCCCTCGCCAACCGCATTGGCGCCGAATTGTCGGGCAAATGAGGGCCACAGCCAATCCGGAATGTCGGCCCGCGCCGCATCGGGAGCCCCGCTCATGTCGCGCGTCAGACCCGCGCGTTCCTGATCCGACAGCGGTGATGGCGAATGGTCGGCACCGTCGCAAGCCTCGATGACAGCATCCGGAGACAGTCCCAGCGCAACTGGGGCCGCACCAATGGCCAACGCCCTGGGCGTATCGGCTCCGAGTGCCCACGCCAGCGACGCGCGCCGGCGGAGCGCGTCATAGACGAGCCCGCCGATGGCGTTGCGGTCGCCGGAACCGGCAAAGCGATGCGCCTTGCCCCAGTCGGTGAGTGCGATAGCGACGGGCTGGTAGCGGTTGAGGATCGCCTCCAGAACCTCGATCGCCGCGGCGATCCGGGCCCCAGGTCTCATATGATTTCCATTCAGATGCCGGTCAGGATTTTGACGGCGAATATGATCCACATCGCGAGCAGGACGACGAGGCCAGCGCCATAAACGCGTCCACGTACGAGAACAACATTATTCGTTGTGTGAACGTAAGCGTGGACGATGCGCAGGATGACGAAGATCCATGCGAGCACGAGCAGCAACAGATCGCCTGCGCGCGTGATCAGGATGAACGCGATCAGCACGTAGAAGAGAACGGGCAGCTCAAGCTGGTTCTTGAAGGCGTTGCCAAACTGCGTGATCTTTTTCGGCCACCCAGGCTCGCCAAGCGCGATGTCATCTGGTCTGACCTCGCCGCTCCGAAGGCTTGAGACGCGTCCAAACGCCGTCCTCAAAAGCAAGGCGAACGTGAGAAAGACGAGGACGAAAACCGGCAACAGAAAGTCGGCGACGGTCATTGATGCCTCCGTGTTATGGTGACCAAAACGCGGAAACTATATGCCGGAACCCGGATAATTGGGACTTTCTCGCGTAATCAACACGCCATGCGCGTGACTTTCCCGGATGCCCGCAGGCGAAATGCGCACGAACTTGGCGCGCTTCTGGAAGTCCGGGATCGTCTTGGCACCGAGATAGCCCATTCCTGCCCGCAAGCCGCCGACGAGCTGGTGCACGACGGAATCCATCGGTCCCTTGTAGGGAACCTGCCCCTCGATCCCTTCCGGGACGAGCTTCAGCGTATCGCGAACCTCGGCCTGGAAATAACGATCGGCCGAACCTCGCGCCATCGCGCCAACCGAACCCATGCCCCGGTACGACTTGTACGTGCGCCCTTGGTAGAGATACGTCTCGCCGGGAGCTTCATCCGTGCCCGCGAGCAGTGATCCAATCATCACGCAGGACGCTCCCGCCGCGATCGCTTTCGCGATGTCGCCCGAAAACCGGATGCCGCCGTCGGCGATCACCGGAACGCCCGCGCGCGCCGCCTCCTTTGCGCACTCCATCACCGCCGTCAGCTGCGGAACGCCGACGCCCGCAACGATCCGCGTCGTACAGATAGAGCCCGGACCGATGCCGACCTTGATCGCGTCGGCGCCTGCATCGATCAAAGCTTTCGTAGCGTCTGCCGTCGCGACGTTTCCGGCGACGACCTGCGCACTGTTCGACTGCTTCTTGATGCGCGCGACCGCTTCAATGACCTTCAGCGAATGTCCATGGGCCGTATCGACCACGATGACGTCGCAACCGGCATCGATCAACCGCTCGGTGCGCTCGTAACCATCCTGCCCGACGGTCGTCGCCGCGGCGACGCGCAAACGTCCTTCCCCGTCCTTCGATGCATGCGGATACTTCGCCGCCTTCTCGATGTCCTTGACTGTGATGAGCCCGATGCAGTTCTCCTGCTCGTCGACGACGATGAGCTTCTCGATCCGGTTCTGGTGCAGCAGACGCTTGGCTTCTTCCTGCGAGACGCTGCGCTTGACCGTAACCAGGTTGTCTCTTGTCATCAGCTCCGAGACGGGCTGATCGATCCTCGTAGCGAAACGGACATCGCGGTTCGTCAGGATGCCGACGAGCTTGCCCTTTCCGGCGCTGCCGTCGGGTGCCTCATACGAGCTTTCGACGACTGGAACACCGGTCACGCCCTTGTCGGCCATCAGCTTCAGCGCTTCGCCCAACGTCTTGCGCGGAGATATGGTGACGGGATTGAGGACGATGCCGCTCTCGTAGCGTTTCACCTGCGCGACGTGGCGGGCCTGTTCCTCGATCGTCAGATTGCGATGCAAGACGCCGATGCCGCCTTCCTGCGCCATCGCGATGGCGAGCCGGGCCTCTGTCACCGTATCCATCGCCGACGAAAGCAGCGGGATGCTGAGCCGTACCGATTTTGTGAGCTGGGTCGAGACGTCGGCCTGCCCCGGCATCACGTCCGAGGGGCCGGGCACGAGCAAGACGTCGTCAAAGGTAAGCGCAACCCCCGTGTCGAGCGAAAGGCTCGAAGTCATGCGGATTTCTCCAGATTTTGGGGGGCGACACGTTCGGGCCCCCTAGGGCAGAACATTGTCGCGCGGTCTATAGCACCAAGGTCCGGGGCATGGAAGCGTCTCGTCCCGCGTCAAATCGTTATGCCGCCAGGAATTTCCGGCTGCGCGGCCAATGTGGAGCACACACGCGTCACATGGCTGTCGTGGAAGTCTGACAAGTTTCGTGTACGGGGTGCAAGCCCCCATTGGATTCTTCTTGGATTAGATATGGTTGACGAGCGGTCATTGATCGGAGCGTGCGTGGCCGTCGCCGGGCTCATCATGCTCTGCACGTCGCTGTCCACGATCGACGCTTTCCCCGCCGCCCAACCCTGGCGCAAGGATGGATTGCATCCCGTCGCTGCATTGGCCTGGGCGCAAGCGCACTGCGATTCGCCGATGAAGCTCGCGCCGGGAACGCCGAAGCTCCAGATGGACGATATGCTGGAGATTTCCTCCGAGCTCGACAGGATCGAGGAACGGAGAGGTCACGGGACGGCCTGCGCGAATGCAGAGGCGCTGGCCGCGAGCGTCGCGCAAGCAGGTAAGCCCCAGACGTCAAACCAGGACATCGCCTTTGCCCGCGATCCTCAGTCGCGCTGACCGCCGCGAAAGCCCGTCGCCAGCACGTAAAGCTCGGAACTTTCTTGCCGGCTCGCTGGCGGTTTCACATGCCGCACGGCTTTGAAATCGCGCTTCAGCGCATCAAGCAGATCGCGCTCTGTCCCGCCTTGAAAGACCTTACAGAGAAAGCTCCCGCCCGGTTCGAGCACATCAGCCGCGAATGCGGCGGCGGTTTCGGCGAGCCCCATGATCCTCAAGTGATCCGTCTTTGCGTGGCCGACCGTCGGGGCTGCCATATCTGAAAGCACGACATCGGCCCGCCCGTCGCGCAGGCGAGACTTGAGGATGTCCTCCGCGGCTGGATCGGTGAAATCCATCTCGATGATCTCGACGCCTGGAATGGGCTCGAAATTCAGATAGTCGATGGCCACCACTTGGCCTTTGCCATCGCTCGCCTTGACGCGCTCGGCCGCGACTTGCGACCAGCCGCCGGGCGCTGCACCAAGATCAATGACGCGTTGTCCGGCCTTCAGAAAGTTGTAGCGCGCATCAATTTCGCGAAGCTTGTAAGCCGCCCGCGACCGGAGACCTTCGCGTTTCGACGCGGCCACATAGGGGTCATTCAACTGCCGCTCGAGCCATCGTGCCGAAGACACCGACCGCTTGCCCGCCGTCTTGACCTTTTTATGAAGCAGACGCTGCCCGCCGCTCAAACTTTGGCGGCTGCCCTTCCCGCCGCTCGATTTGCTGCTCGTCACGACGCGGGTCCGTTGCTCGGCGGCCGCGACCGGCCGCGCCGGCGACGTCCCGTCCGCCAGACGCCGTCTTCCATCATTAATCGCATCAATATGCCTTCGCGAAGCCCACGATCGGCGACGCGTAATCGCTCGGCGGGCCAAAGTTTCAAGATCGCATCGAGGATCGCGCACCCGGCAAGTACAAGATCGGCACGCTCCCGTCCAATGCAGGGTTCCGCCACGCGCTCCTCATAACCGAGTCCCAGCAGCCGCGATGTTACGTCTTCGATCTCCGGCAAACTCAGCCAAATTCCATCGATGCGCTTTCGGTCATAACGTTCAAGACCGAGCAAGACACCAGCGATCGTCGTCACGGTGCCGGATGTACCGAGAAAATGAACGCGACGCCCGACAAGCTGTTCGCGAAAGCGATGCGCCGCCTCGAATGGCGCGAGCAACTGCGCGACGGCATCCGACATCGCAGCAAAACTTTGCGGCGTAACCACCCGTCCGTCGAACCGTTCCGCAAGCGTCACGACGCCGACCGGCAGCGATTCCCAGGCAACGATGGCGTCATTGATGTCGGTGCGCCCCGTCAGCAGATCGCGCCGCGAGCCGAGCCGCGTCATGTCGAGCCAAATGATTTCCGACGATCCGCCGCCGATGTCGAAGACCAGAACGAACTCGGCTTCGGGATCGACCAGCGTCGCACAGCCCGCAACTGCAAGTCGCGCTTCGATTTCCGGCGTCAACACCTCGATATCGAGGCCGAAATCGTCCCTGACTTTCGTCACGAACGATTGCCCGTTAGCTGCCACCCGGCACGCCTGCGTCGCGACCATGCGGGCTCGCGTCACGCGATGACGATGGAGCTTTCCCGCACACACCTTCAGAGCTTCCATCGTGCGGTTCATGGCCTGATCGGAGAGCTGGCCCGTTTGGCTGACGCCTTCGCCCAGGCGAATAATGCGCGAGAACGCATCAACGACGCGAAATCCGCGCCGGGACGGACGCGCAAGCAGGAGACGGCAATTGTTTGTTCCGAGATCGAGCGCGCCGTAGATCGGATCGGCGGATTGAGACGCGCCTCTCAGTAATACGCCGCCGCCGGGGCGGCCCGGGACCCGGCCACCGGGGCCTTGCGCATCGGAAAATGAACCGGTTTGTAGCTCCGCCGTCCCGCCGCCGCCACGGAATCTCGTGCGCCCGTCGAAGTGATGATGATCGCGGCCGTTAAGGCGCCGCTGCGCGCCTTGCAAAGTTGACCCTTCGTCGTCGGAATTTGGCCGCCGCTCTGCACCAGTCGGCGCGTCGGGACCTGTGATGACAGGCTTCAACTTTTTGCTCTCCAGGACCTGGTATGACGGCGGCTCGCCGCAACTGAGCCGTGTTCTTCAGGCCGATGATCTGGACCTCGGTTGTGGCGAGTGTAGCAGGTCAGAGACGGGCGTAAAGCAGGCGCACGCATATCTACGATTGCCGAGGTTGGCACGCACCGACGCCGACATTGATCGATGCACGCGGTTCAGAAACGAGCGAACTGGAGCATTATGCCGTCTTGGTCGGCGCTCTCTCGTTGCACCGTGCGCGCGGATGGCCCGCAGCATGGGCGATGCCGAGCAACGATCCGCTCGGGGTGTATTTGGAACCTAGGCGACACGCCCCAGCGCGCCCAGCCAATCCGCAAATCATTGAAAGATGAGGCAATGGCAAGGTCGAACTTGCAGAGGCGAAAGCCTGCTGCTATGACCCGCCCTCCGGCGAAGCAACTTCGCTCGATCCCGGCATTGGGGGATCGTCTAATGGTAGGACTGCAGACTCTGACTCTGCCTGTCTAGGTTCGAATCCTAGTCCCCCAGCCAGCCAACTTGCTGAAATCGCAAAGTTTTCACGCTTTCAGGCATATGCGAAATAACGCCGGCACTTCCGCGGCTTAACCGCGGCTAGATCCCATCGGTGGTCCGCAAAGCCGCAAATCGGTATGTTCCGACGCGGCATTCCGCGAAACGTCTGTACTGCCAGCCTTCGGGGCGGGCGGTTAGCGCTTTGGCCGGAGGATCTTGGGGTTCGGCGATCAGACGAAGCCCGAGAAGTTGCGATGCGCGCTCCAATCGGGCGGCAGATCCTGGGAGGTTCTCAACAAACGCTTTGGATTGAGCCCTGGTGACTATCGACTGGCAAGGACGGCTTCGATGATTCTGGGAACAGTTAGCTAATGAAACCGGTTGGAAGGTTATCCATAAGCGGCAAAGACGAGCATCTAACATGACCGACACCAGGGAACATCTCCACGACCTCATCAAACACTTCAACACTGCGATACTGACGACGCACTCCCCCGATGGCGGAGTACACATCCGTCCTATGCACGTCGCCAGAATGGAAGCCGATCAGGAACTTCTTTTCGCCACAGGATTAGCGACTCCCAAAGTCGAGGAGATTGAGAAAAACAACCAGGTTGCAATTTCATTTCAAGGGAGCTCGGAAGCTGCCGTCCTTTATGGCACAGCACATGTCCTGAAGGATCGCGCGCTGATTGAAGAACTTTGGTCCGAGGCGTGGAGGGTTTGGTTTCCGGGGGGCAAGGACGATCCTAACCTATGCCTGCTCGCCGTGACACCGGTCAGCGCCGAATACTGGGACAACTCGGGCCTAGAGGGATTCAAGTATCTCTATGAAGGGCTCAAAGCCGTCTGGCAGAAGCGCACACCAGAACACGATGAGGCTCAGCATGCGAAAGTTTCGCTGTGATAGTCGAGTAGGATATTAAAAGAGGCAACAACATCAGCTGGAGCGCAGCGCAAGGGCGTAACCGGCAGGTCGTCAGGAAGCGGATCAGGCCCCGCAAGGTCGAGGCACAAATTAGCAGCTTCT
>Ga0164242_10004793_pt1 | contig 15134 bp, 16 predicted proteins | sample OricomgcompostMG_FD_108783 | JGI IMG/M metagenome (GOLD analysis project Ga0164242, IMG submission 108783) | Miracle-Growth compost microbial communities from Emeryville, California, USA - Original compost - Miracle growth compost (MG) ... | reverse complement strand
TTCTCTCTCTACATCTCACTTGTTCCCTACCAGCCACAACTCCCTGAATTTAGAACCCTCCCTCTCAGCCAAGGTCCCCGGCCGACCCGTCTCAACAATCCCGCCCTCGTCCATAACCACAACAGTGTCAAAGTTCATGACCATATCCAAGCGATGACTAACCATAACGATCGTATACCCGTCAAACTCTCGCTTGATAATCTCCTGCATAACCTTCTCCGTATCCTGATCCACACTTGAACTAACCTCATCGAGCAACAATAACCCGCCGCCTCGAACACTCTTCTCCCCAAACTCAGCCTCCCTCTCCATGGCCCTCACCCTCCGCCTCAATACTGCCCGTGCAAGGCCAAAGAGCTGCTTTTGGCCTTGTGAGAGCTCCTCGGCCGTCATCCCAGCACTCAGGCCGCCCCGCTGCTCGACGAAGGCCCAGAGGTCGACAGCTTCGAGCACGGCGCGGCACTCAGCGGCGTTGGAGTTGTCTGACGGGTCTAGGTTGGCCTGGAAGGAGGTGCCGTCGGGAAGGAACACGGTGTCCTGTGGGACGGCGATGATGCGTTGCCGGAGCACGGAGCGGTCGATCTTGTCAAGAGGAATGTCATCGATGGTGATGTTTGAGGCGCACGTTGGAAGTGGATCGAGGAGGCGGAGTAGGAGAAGGATTGTAGAGGATTTGCCACTTTCCCGGGAGGTTAGTTGCCTATAATTCTTTATCATAGGGGAAGGGAACTAAATACCTCCCACTTCGGCCGCAGATAGCAAGTTTCTCCCCAGGTGCTATGGAGAGACGTAAGTCCTTCAGGGCAAGATTCTGAGAACTTGCACCGGTACCAGAGTCACTAAGGCTAGACCCCGCTGAAGATTCATCTTCTGCGTCACTATATAACGATTAGCATAGCACCTAAGTCAGTAAGGAAACTAGATCTTACCTATAGGACGCCGAGACACCATTTAACTCAATACTACCTTTCAGAGGCCACTCACGGGGAGGTACTACATCCTCGCCCTCCAACTTCTCAGATTTGACCTTGTCACTGAAGCTCTTCAGCCGACTAACAGCTCCAATAGATGTCTCAAGCGAGGTATACATGCGGACGAGATACGCAAGGTTGTCGCCAAACGCCATGAGCGTGACTAGACTGGCGCCCGTAAATGCTGTGTTCGAGCGCAACTGCGTGGCCAGGGTTACAACTACGAGGGCGAGGGCCGCAACTACAAGTTGGAGCGTAAACCCTAGCCAGCGTTGTATCATAGCTAGAAGGTATGCCGGCCTCTGCGAGGTGTCAAGGTGCCGGTTGTTCAGCTGGATACCTTCTCGAACCCAGCCAAATGCACGGAAGGTTGCAATCCCCTTGATTGTATCGATGAAGTGCGAGCTGCTGGCTGTTAGCAACATATATCCGGGTAGCAAAACGTGGGGGTCGAGGAAGGACCTACTAGAGCGGACTCTTTGCCTCGAGATCTAACAGTCGGATCTGCCGAGATGTGCGCAGGTAGAATTTCTGAATGACGAAGAGGATCACAATGAGGAAGGGGTACGTAATAGCAAGGAATGGCGATGATGTTGCAATGACAGCAGCCATGCCCAAACAACCGAAGAGGTCGAGTGCAACATTGACCAAAGCCATGGGTAGTTCTCCGTCGATAAGAGTCATATCTTGCGAAAAGAGGTTGGTAACAACACCAGTGTCCGTAGTGGTAAAGAATTTCAGCGGTGCGTTGATGACCGTTCTGAGGGCTTCTTGGTGGAGTTTGGCGCCCGAGATCTGGATCATCGTCCTCAGGCAAATGAGACAAATAAAGAACAGAGAACTAATGGTCAATACTTGGAAGAGTGCATAGAGTCCGAGATAGAAAGAGTTGGAGCGCAAAGGGTGGGGGGACGCGAGATCCTCGGACCAGAACTTCAGCCAAATCGTGGTAAAGTTTAGGAAGAAACCCCAACCAAGACCGAAGACAATGAACGCCATGATGGAGAAGGTGTTAAGTCGGGAAAAATAATGACGGTAGACAGTAGTGTCGCCCATCATCCGATCTGGTTCGTCGGCGGGGGTTGGTACGGCAGTCTTTGTTGTGAGAGCTCGAACTAGTTCCGGTTGGATAGGAACCTTCTTATCCACTGGTGTAATTCTGTCTTCAGAATTTGCATCCCCTGTTTCTTTGACTCCGAGACCGTATACATAGCTCTTATTGGCCATAAGCTCTTGGAAACTGCCCTGTTCCACCAGACTTCCATCCGGCCCAAGGGCGATAATATGGTCTGCAGCAGGTAAATGCCTGACAGAGTGTGTACATAGCACAGCGGTCGCATTCCTCTGGCGGATTAAGCCATCAGCGGAAAACACCTTGCGAAACACTTGCTCCTCAGTATCAGCGTCAAGCCCACTCAAGACATCGTCGAATACGAAGAAGTTTGAATCGAGATATAAGGCTCTCGCCGTTGATACCCGCTGCTTCTGACCGCCGCTTAGCGTAATACCGTTGCTGCCGACCTTGGTCCTATCTCCTTGCGGCAAGACAGCCAAGTCTGGCTGTAGCATAGTTGCCTCGATCACTTGGTTGTATCGTGCTTCGTTGAACGCTACCGGGTCAAGACCCACGATGTTTTCCCGGATAGTGGCGTTCCACAGGTACGGCGTTTGATCACAGTAGCCGACTTTAATAGAACAGGGGCCCATGATAACCTGGCCATGCGCCACAGGAGCTTCGCCCAGGAGGACTTTGCACAAAGTTGACTTGCCAGACGCAATAGGGCCGACGACGACTGTCAGTCGCGAGGTTGGGATATCAAGGTTGATGTCTTTAAGGCTCAGCTTGTCGGCTTGCCACCCAAAACCTCCCCCAGAAATTTTCATCACTGGCGTGGGGCTCGCCGCCCCGTTTGTTTCCTCGGAGGCATCCAGTACTATCTTCTGCCTTGACTGACTCAGTGCTGACTGGCGGAAGTCTAGACGGGAGTCTTTCTCCAGGAATGACTGGATCCGATTTAGGCAGGTGAGTGCACCAATAAGACCCGGAATGAATTGGAAAAGAGAGCCAAGTGGGACCGCCATCAGGAGGATGTAAGAAATAGAGGTGAAGATGGTGGTTATGGTAAGTGTTCGGGATGCGAAGGCAAACACCAAAACTGGTGAAATGCAGAGAGGAGTATAGCCAACGACTGCTGCAAGGATGATAACCATGCGAAACTTGGATCCAGTTTTGAGCTCATCCACTCGCATTCGCTGGATTGATTCCTCCACTGGAGCAGCAAGTCCAGACATCTTGAGATGTTTCATCTGCCCAATGACGTTCGATGTCAGGCCCACCCTCTTCTGAATCTTCTCCATCCATGCCTTTTGTCGTGGCCCCGTGAATTTTGTCAGGATGACTGAGCAGATGACGCAACAAAGCACAACAACCAGAGGAGCGACGGAGGCCACGCCGATTTCGCGGGAGAGAAGCCAGGATGCCAAACCAACTTCGACTGTATTGGCCCAGAATTCGTGAAGAGCTAAACATCCCCTAAGTATACGCTCAACATCTGAACTCATCAGAGTGAGAGCGGCCGAATCGTCGGCTGCGGATACCCTTGCCTCTACCGTTTTCTGATATACTACGCCGGCGAGCGCCCCTCGAGCCATGCACATGGCACGCTCTTGGAAGTACCAATAAAACGCCCCCGACGTCGCAATTCCGCTGTAAATTAGAATTGTTGCTCCAATAAGGCCATATCCGAGGTTTGGAGAGGTGTCCTCCGCTGGCTGTTGTAGATAGTTCAACAGCGTGCTGATGAGGAATGGTTGGCAGAACTGGAAGGCAGTCATGGCGATTCGTGGACCGATCGGGAGCAAAAGCGGGACTGCCAGGGCTTTTGTCAGAGCTTTGGTAAGACCATGCTTTTGACCCCGGCGTGGCGAAGCTTCAATATAACGGGTAAGCTTCGCCTGCAAGGCCTCGGAGCGCATGTTTTGGTCGAGGGGAAATAGATCGTCTAAAGTCAGTATCTTGCTATACCCTCTCAGGAACAGCCGATTCAGCCATACAAAGGCACCGAGGCTGAACAACCCGCTGGTTTCCTCAGGACTGTGCTCCTTTACATCCCATTGGACCCATCTTGATTTGTGCTGCGACTCGAGCAGGATCAGAACCGCTTTGGCCGCAACGGCGGTCGTAAACAGCCGCGAGAAGGTTATTTCATCGAGATTGCTTGATGCTAACCAAAGAGTCCGGGTCTGGGCGATATCCAGAAGGATAGTGAGAAAGAGATAGGCATTGAGGAAGATCGATGGTCGTGGGGATCGCGAATGTTCTAAGTACGAGACAGCGAGTATGCAGAGAGCAGACACAAACGATGCAGTAGAAGTTGAGATGAAGAAGACCTTGAACTGCCGAGATTTGGCGCTGCTCAGAACAAGCAAAGAGAGCTGAAGAGCGGCATATATGCAGATAGCACCCTGAATTCTCTCGAATTAGTTGTTATCCGTCAGTCTGGTGGGTAATTACCTGCGTAAAGACCTACCGATTTTGCACGGCGTAGAGCGGCACCACCGACGATTGCCGGCCTACGAGCGAGAATGACGATCCTCGGGAGACAGATAGCGATAAAAACGACTGTTGGGATAAGGTCGAGGAAGATCTTCTCGAACTTGATGGTGAAATCGAAGTTGCCTCGACACCCTTGGACTGTGGGCCCAATCGACTCGTCGTTGAGGCAACCCGAAAAGTCCATAGCGACGAGATTCCTTACTCCCTATCAGGAACCGACGAAGCGAAACAGCGAGGATGCCAGTTTCTGAGTCGTAATAGATAACTCCCTCTTCTATCGTCAGGCAAGGCAACAAAATGCCAAGGTAGGTAGGGCGCGTAAGCCGCTGACTCATTCGGTGTTTTGAGCTACACCGGCCGGGGCGTTGGACCACGCACCACCACCAAAGAGGAAGGTCGTTGCATTTACCCTAACGCTTGGAAAGGCCCAGCCACGCACGAAGGTGGCGCGTCCCTTTGCGACAAACACCCTTATCGCATAGTGAAATAACTTACCAATGGTCGAATGGCGTACGGATCCGCACGGGGAACTAAGCTAGTCTATCAGAAAACGACTTCATAGTAAGATCGACTTGTCCAGCCCGAAACTCGCTGCTTGACAACCTCGAGATTAGATACTACTTCTACTAGCGGCATGGGCCGGGCACGGGATATTCCACTTCAGGGGGAAATGCGCTTCAACTTGAAGGACGCGCGCCTAGCTACCTGTTGCTGCCTCCGTGACGGACTCAACTCTATACGCTTCAGCCCCTGCTCTTAGAATCATCTGGAATAATTCAATATCTTTCCTCGCGTCCGTTGCGCTCGTCTTCGGTGTCTTGTTATTAACAACACAATCGTACAGATTATGAAATTCTAGCGTGTACGGATCCTCGTATGTCTTCCTGATCGTCCTCTCTTGGAACCCTGTGTCGCCTATCCTCTCGCGGATGGTCATGGTAACAGGCAGGCCCTTGACGTATGGAGTATCATAGTTCACTCGAACTATCTTGTCGTGCGAGTATACTTCGATGTGAGCGTCGAACTGCGGAACTCCAATAAACCCAGACTCGTAAGTCACCGGGAATCCGCCGTATTTGAAGAGGACGCTAAAGATTCCGGGGAAGGTCAGGACAGCCCCGGCAACGGATTGAGGCATTCCAATAATCTCACGCATCGCCGATAAATCGTGAGTACCAAGACTATATGCCGCTTGTTAGCAACCGTCGAAACTGGTCCTTAGTAGCATACCGCTTACCCGCCGAGCAACCTCAGCATCCGCCTTGACTGAGGAGTAACGGGTATGCCAAACTCGTTGCTGAGAGCCTGCTGACCGATTTCTTCATCCCGCTTCACCTTTTCCTGGATATCTGCTTCACCGATATCGCTAAACTTTAACGGAAATGTCCCAGACTGTCCGACAAAGGTGGGATTCGGCCCAATGATGTCTCGGATACGGGCGTACAGAATTTTCTCAAAACCGCCAACCTCCTCGACGGCATCAACAAACGATGCTGCGTAGCGACGCATCGTCCCCACGAACACCTTCCCCTTGGATGTCTTCTCGGCCTCAATAATGCGGTCCACATCCCGGAAGCAGACAGCGAGCGGCTTCTCTATGAAACAGTACTTGTGATGTTTGAGGGCCATGAGTCCGTGTTCGACATGATACTCGTCCGCGTTGGCGATGAGGACAACATCCACGTCGGACGAAGAACAGACTTCTTCCGGGTCTGTGGTGACGGATGGTATAGGTGCTGGGACCTTCTTGGCACAGTGGTCGAGGGCCTGGCGGGAGATGTCGCAGAGGTACGTGATCTGGTAGCGATGGGAGAGAAAGTTGAGGGTGGGGATATGGACGACCTGGGCGACTTCGCCGCAGCCGATGATGCCGACTCGAAGGATACGAGCCTTTGGGCTCGCACACGCAGCTTCGGTAGCAGCGACGCCGCTAACCGTGGATTGACCGGTTGACATGGTAAATTCTCATTGAAAGGCAGGGGTGTTTGACTGCGGAGCCAACTCGAATTCTGCTGTTATATGGGCGTTATACAGTCAAGAGCAACAGAGCAATCGATCTTGAATAATCTGACCTCTTGAGGCAAGCAATGGGATCCTCACAACCAAGGGATGCCCATGCTACGGGTATTCTTCATGGAGGGTGCGGGGAGCGGCGTAGTGGAGTCACGAGCCAATAATACGGACTTCTCCCCGCCACGCCCCGATGCCGGTTGTCTGCGACTCCACCTTGCAAAGGCCATTCGCATCGCATCCTCGTGGGATAAACCGTACGAGTCGGAGAACTCAATGTGTTGAGATACCTGCCAGTTTACAACAGGTCAATATTTCAGCATACGCCCATCCTCTATCACCTCATTACGTTCGCTAGACCCATCACAACCACCATCATGGTCGCCGAGAAGCCCACCCTTCACTGGGGTATCATCGCAACTGGTCTGATTTCATCCTGGTTCGTGGAAGATATAGCCCTCCCCCGCCCCGAGAGCGAGGCGAACCACATCATCCAAGCAATCGGCTCGTCGTCCCAGGAGAAGGGCAAGAAATTCGTCGAGACGCATCTCCCCGGCACATCACCCACCATCGGCACCTATGAGCAAGTTTATGCTGATCCCAAGGTCGACATCATTTATATCGGCACCCCGCACGCCTTTCACAAGCAGAATTGCCTTGATGCAATTAAGCACGGGAAGCATGTTCTCTGCGAGAAGGCCTTTACGTTAAATGCTGCAGAGGCTAAAGAAGTTTTCGATGCAGCAGCGAAGAAAGGTGTCTTTGTGATGGAGGCGATGTGGACGCGATTCTTTCCTCTTACTATGACCCTTCAGAAATTGCTCCACGCGGATAAAGTCATTGGGGATGTGAAACGCGTCTTTTGCGACTTTGGGTTGAAGCAAGATATTGCCTCGCTCCCGGCCGACTCGAGGTTGAAGAATCCTGCTCTCGGGGCAGGAAGTCTCCTCGATATCGGTATCTACAGCTTAACCTGGGGTCTCGTCGGCCTCGGCCAACAGACTGAAAAGCCCAAAGTCGTGGCGTGGCAACATCTCGTTGATGGGGTGGACATCGCCTCCTCTATGATTCTATCATTCTCTCAAGGCCAACAAGGGATTCTCACATCCACGACCCTTAAGAAGACAGCCCGTCCCTTCTGCAGAATTGAAGGGACGAAGGGCACGGTCGTCGTCGAGGGCGTCGCGGCTTCCTTACCCGGGTCCTTTACTGTCCACTTGGATGACGATGAGGAGCCGAAGAAGTATGACTTCAAGAATCCTGGGAGAGGCTTCTACTGGGAAGCGGATGCTGTGGCGGTGGATATCAAGGCGGCGCGGACGCAGAGCGAAGTGATGCCGTGGGCAGAGACAATCAGGGTCCTGGAAATATTAGATGAGGTGAGGAGGCAGGGAGGGGCGAAGTTCCCTCAGGAAGAATGATAATACGGTTTAGGAAAAGAAGGGTTTGGGGCGAGACGCCGGCACTCAAGTTAGGAAACGGGACTTTTGGACGTTGTGTTTCCAGTCAACAAGCTCAAACAAAGGAGGGTGTGGGAACTCTTGCACCGGGCCACCAATAAATATACTACACTATTAGCTTCACTACCAACCTAAGTCTATAACAGCCTAGCAGGTAGGCGATTATGTCGACAAATTAGTGTAAAACAACTGACTTGAAGTAAGGTTGCGACAGGTAATTACATAGGCCAATCAAATAATAAGACCACATCTCCATTAAGCCAGTTAGTCCACCACTCCTTGCTGCTTCACCTTGTTTCCACCGACAGGCGCCTCGAATCCCATACAGGTAGGTGTCTCGTTATGCAATGAACACACCGACTTAGGGCCCAATGTGCGTCGAACCTCGCGCATGTATCAGCCAATAACTCGCGACGAATCGAGACGCCCACTAATCCCCTTACCGACCGGGTTTCTGATCCTTCACTGCCTTCATCCTAGCTCACCTGAGTAGAGCGCCCGAAGGCACGTACGGACCTCACGTGACCCAAGGGAGGTTATTTAAATTTAAGATACCATTTTAAGCTATTTCCGCTGAAGACCTTATAATTAGACTAATAACACGTGTGGGTTGTTGAGCGCTCTGTTACATTCATTTTTTGAAGGTTCACATGAGTTTACTCATTAAGGGCGTGCGGAGAATAGGAAACCCCTATCTGTCGTCGCAGCGCAATGATGTCTTGGTAGACAAGGGCGCTGGTGGCTTCTGGCAGTTCTCATTGGCGTGCGCCCACCACACGAAACTCCTACAGAAGTCGTGGAACCAACAACTGGGTGCTTGCAACACGATTGACGCAGGAGGGTGTGAGCGACCTCTCCGTCCAGGCTGACCCGCCCGTCCGGTCAGGATTCTAAAATAAATTGTATGGCAATTTTCGGGCCAACTCAGACGGACCACCGTTTTATGTGTCCGCGTTGACTGCTTGTGCCTGCTGGGAAGGTAAAACCCCCCCTGGTTCAAGGGGAGATGTCCCCGCACCAGGACACTCGATATAAGCTGTGCTGGCACATGGAAGCTTTCGTTAGAATGGAGCAGATTCAGCAACCGTCAAGGCCTCTACCATCGCCTCACCGAAATCATTTATTTACCTGCCTCACCTTCGTGGCCGTCAAAGACAGCCGAGACCGCAGCCATGAGCGGTAGATCTACAGCCCGGGAAATCATCCAATCGATCGTGAAGAGCCATGGGTTCGTCAGTGAGGAGAGCCTCCTGTGGATGGGCTCAATGAGGCCGGAAGTCCGCCGGGAAGTGGAGGAGGCTCTCCTAGTAAAGGATAAGAAGATTGGTTCATCAGTCCTGACGTATGTGATGATGCTATTTGTGGCCTCCAAATCTTGTGCTAATGTCGTCGCAGCTTGGCCAAGAATCTCTACACCAGTGAAGCACGCTTCATCTTCGAGCTCCTTCAGAATGCCGAAGACAATCAGTACACAGTAGCGACTGGACAGAATGTCGTACCCTACGTGTCGTTCAAGCTTTTCAGCGACCGTATCGTCGTCGAGTGCAACGAAGATGGGTTTACACGGAACCATCTCCATGCCATATGCGACGTCGGGCAGAGTTCGAAGAATGGTAAGAGTGGTTCGCATGGCTACGTCGGCGAGAAGGGGATCGGATTCAAGTCGGTTTTCATGGCCGCTTGGAAGGTCCACATTCAGTCAGGCGACTTTTCCTTCTGCTTTTTCCACCGAAAAGGTGACTCGGGTATGGGCATGATAATGCCCATCTGGGAAGAGCCCGAGGCGGACCTGCCGAGGCCCTTGACCCGCATTACGCTCTTTCTTCACGAGGACACATCACAACGAGAATTCATTGAAACGCAGCTGCGTGAGCTCCAGGACACTTTCTTGCTATTCCTGACGAAACTCCGTCGGATCGACATCGCGTTCCATGATTCCAAGGGTCAACAGACTGTGTCAACATCACTCAACAAGGTTGAAGAGTCGAACCGAGTGATTCTATCGAACGTCTCGACGGGCCCATCACCAAATGACTCTGTTCGCAAATCGCAAACTTACCATGTTACATCACACACCGTCAGAAACTTACCGAGAAGTAACAACAGAGAGTACTCGCCAAAAGAGGAATCCGACAGAGCATGGGCTAGCTCAACCGTGGTCCTTGCCTTCCCTCTCACAGAGAGTGCCGAACCAATCATTGCGCCGCAGGATATCTTTGCCTTCCTCCCGGTGACATGCAAAGGATTTAAGGTACGTCGCCCAACAGCATCCATGCTTAATAGATTACTCTAGCTCACGGCGTTCCAGTTCATCATACAAGCAGACTTTGACACCCTAGCAAATCGTCAAGACATTCTCACTACTTCCAAACGTAACGAGGCTCTGCTCGCGGGGATTGCAGACGCATTCGTCGAAGCGGTATTGCAATTCTGCGAGCATGAGACGCTCCAATACCATTGGATGAGGTATGTCCCCATCGAATACAGCTATCCTTGGGACTCATTCTGGAGGAAGTTGGTCAATGCAATTGAGATGCAACTCAAAGTCGAATCGGTGCTCAGGTCTCGCACCAGGAACAGGCTGAACCGCATTTCAGACCTCAAGCGCCGCCCCTCTGAGACCAATGACGGAGAAGGAGAACCACTTTTTGCAGATCTTCCCTCCGAGCTGTATCTGTCGGACCGTTACGAAGCTAGAGATCTGGTAATTCTGGAGAAGTTCGGCCTCGGGGCGATCGTGATGGATGAGATCATCCAACTTCTAAAACATGACCTATCCCTTGATAGGGTAAATATGTCAAAAATGAAGGGGAAATTCACCAGCAAGGAGTGGCATTCTAGGGCAGCGCTTCTCCTTCAGTGTCGTGGACAACAAGACAGGCCGCGAAGTCTGCAAACCCTTCGGCAACTCGAATTGATCCCGCTCAAGGATGGTCGGTGGGTGCCAGCAACGATAGGACCGATCTACTTTCCCATTACGGATGACAAGGCACCCATCCCCGGTGGCTTGGATCTGATGCTGGTTCATCCCGATGCAGCAAGCAATGAGAATCGAGGTTACCTTTTCCGACTCCTTGGCGTCACAACAGCCACAGCCGGCACGATTCGTGCCAAAATTCTGGCCACGTACGGCACAAGGGATGGCGTCGAGCTGGCAAGTAAGATTACTCGGGATATTTCGACGGAACACTGGAGGTTCCTATATCTCACCCAGCACGCTGCCAGCACGAAGGAGTCCCTGAGTTCCGTCCGCATCTGGGATCATGCCAAGAGGTTCGACCCTGTGGGCAATTTCGACTACTACCTGCCAGACCACAGTGCAAACGGTCCCCAGACAATTCTAGGACAAGAAATGGAAGGCTTGAACATTTACCTTATTGATACATGTTACCTCAAGGACCCTCCCGGGCCCCTTGACGGGTCGACGCTGACATGGACGCAATGGTTGCATAATTGCGCGGGAATTCGACGTCACCTACGTCTAGTCAATAAGGCAAAGGACGGACTGTCGGAGGAGTGTCGCAGCATCTCTAAGAAACGTCCCGAGAAATTCTTAGGGTGGCTTAAATCCGTCTGGCCTGACGAAGGACATCTTGTCTGCGCGAATGCAGCGATTAGGGACCCGCTGATGTTGGTGACCCATGTTCGCTGTCTCGGACCTGACAGAAAGACGGACTGTCTGAAGTACTCGTGGCTACCAGCGCCGGACCTGCGGGCGGCATGTCATCGTTTCCTCGGCGACAGTTTTTTCCCCTTTCTAGCGCTTCCATCGGGAGAGGATGATGATAATCTGGGCCGCTGGTCATTCCTCACCAAAGAGCTTGGAGTCGGAATGAAGGATGGCCTCAAGTTCCGCCTGGCGATGCTGCGCTATTTTAACCTCGCTCATAAAGAGATTACCTGCAAGTCGATCATGATCCTCTTGACTCGCCTGTACAATTACATCGAAGCCAGCTGGCTGGAACGCCAGGACAGCGCCTCTTGCGAAGAAGAAATCCGGTAAGGGGGATACAAATTCCACAAAAGGCAAGGTTGCTAACATGCGGTCAGTGGTTTTTTTGAGGTCTATAATCTCTTGTTACTTCCAAGTCCAGATGGATCCAAGGCGACTTGGACCAGACATAACATCTGTCTGTGGGACGCTCCCGGAGACATGACCACTAAGAAATCACTACAGGTTCTGTATACCGCCGCGTTTGCTAACACAGATGTTGATCTTGAGCGGCTCTCTAGATTCTTCAGTAATGTGTTGAGGATTCGAGACATTTCTTGCGACGATATCATCATGGAGCTGAGATCGAAAAAAAGACGCGAATCCGAGGCTAGTCCTGCTGCAATTCAGAGCCTGTATGGACGCCTTCACGGAGTCATTTCTGATGACGATATGCTCGAATCTCTTAGGTGAGCTCTCTCAAACCTAAGATAAGTTGCCTACAGTATGTCTAATCTTATGCTTCAGACAAACCATGGAATCTGGAGCACTCCTCTATGTCCTGCAAAACAATCGGTCGTCTTGGCTCAAGCCATCGGAATGCCTATGGTCAACCACGACCCAGATCCACGGCAAAGTGGCCATCAATTTTCAGTACAAAGGACTCAAAAGTCTCTTCGTCGATAAACTTCTCGTGAAGACCGTCGACGTAGACATGGTTTACCAAGAACTACTGGGAGTACCATCTCGGCAACCCCCTGCGACTGTCAGCGAAGTCAAGGAGCTGCTCATGACCTTAAATTCATTCCTTAGCTCAGGGGCGCATCCGCCGCCTCCAAACAAACTACTGCAAGAAAAAATCTTCCCAGTTAAGTGGCCTCAGGGCAAGGTAGAATTAGCCTCTGCCCAACTCGAGTTCGCCGTCGTCGACCGCGAGGGAAGTTTCGATGTCTTCCGCGACCGTGTCAAAACTCTGGACTTCTCGTTGCAAGAAGTTTGCCGTCTCAGGCCATTTATTGCCTGGTCTGGACTTGAGGAGCGGTGCCTGTCGAAGACTGTCATGGAGGTCTCTCGCATAGAAGGCCGTGAGTCTCACGCAATCTCGCCAACCCGGGATATCAAGAAGAAGGCGTATGGACTATTGCGGTATGGCCACTAAGAAGTGTACGAACGATGAGCTTTTCACTGACCCAAAAGCAGAATTGCCGCCTCGTATAACAGCCCCATGTTTGACGATGATGCTGAAGGACTATACGATCTCCTTCGCAGCGCTCTCACTGTGGAGACTGAAAAAATCTCGGCAAGGTTAGCTCTCGAGCAAGACAAGGAAATACACGAGATTGAACTGTCCAATAGCGACCTGCACATCGATGGTGATGATGGCGAATTAAAAATCTATGTGCTAAAGAACGAAGTTGCGCAAGACGCCTGCTTTAAGTCCAGACTACCACGACGGCTGGCGCACTGGCTGATAGGCAATTCAAGGGTAGAGGATTCACTCGTCCAAGCCATCAACGCAGTATTGGACTGTCGTATTGAGTCTATGCACCGGATCCTCGAAATAGAAGGCATCCCTGGGATCGACATCGCCGACCAAAGCGTGAACGACATACCGATATCTGTGGCCGAACAAGTGGCTACTCTTCAGTATAACATCCCCAGGACACCAGAACGGAGTCTTTCCCCTGAAGTTGCCCGAAGACTAGATATGTCTGGAGGAGATACGCCTAGCTCGACGTCATCAATCGGAGCGCCGACGACTTACGACACGCCCCTCACGGATGTTGACGAGAACTACTTCCCGGCTGTCCAGAGCACCCCAACCAACAGAATTCTACGATTCAGGCCAGTTTCCACGGCAGCAGACGCGCAGTACCGGAAAATGCTAGACACAGCTGTCTCTGTAGCCAGGGCTGCCGAATTTCCGGAACATGACGAGACCGGTCCATTCGGTATGGCTCGCATGCTGAGTACCCTCCCTAGTCCGGAGGACGACTCTATAGAGCCCATACCGCCATTTGGCCGTACTGACTTCGAAGGGCGCGCCATGATTGGGGCGGTTGGAGAGCTGTTTGTGAGTGAGATCGTTTATTATTATTATTTTCGCCTGAGTAAGGTGGAACTGACTTCATACAACAACAGGTCTTCGAACTGCTGTCTAATCTGGAGCGAAAATTGGAAGGATTCTGTCTCGAGAGCTGGCAGAGCACGATACGTACACACGTGAATGCCCATCCTGACTACGCAGACCTGAGCCGTTGGAGCGGGAGAGAGACGTCAGACATTGTCTATGACGATGTGTCGGGCACGTTCACCAACCTTCTCATCAAGAAGGGTTACCTCCCAGAAAAGGTCTACCTTCCAGAGTATCATTGGGAGAACAAGACTCCGCGATATTTCATCGAGGTCAAGAGCACAACGGGGCAATGTGCCACACCATTCTTCATGAGTAGTGGCCAATACGAGAGGGTAAGAGCCCTTTCCAGACGCCATAATTCGTTGTTTCGTGACTGACATCGCATAGATGCAAAAGTTGACCAACAGCCCTATTTGGGAAGGCAAACGGAGCGAGGTCTACGTCATCTTCCGCGTATACAACTTAGGCAAGCCGAATATGGCGGTGAAGGTTTACGTGGATCCTGAGCGTCTTCGCAGTGATAAGAAGCTGCGGTTCACCACTGACAAGTGGACTGTTGTGCCTTCAGTACCTCCTGAGGCTCCTTTCCCTTGATTTGTCTACTCTATTATGTACGATAAGCCGTAGAATGACACTAGCCAACGAAATCCACAATCATTCCACTTCTAAAGGGAGGTTATCTGAGATTAATCCCTAAAATAGGCAAAGCCCTTACACTAATCTGTGTGACAAGCTTGTCGGTGACGTACGTGTACTTATAAGGCTCATGCTTCTGGGAAACTCCATACATTTTTTTTGCACGGCAGATTTTGAACCACCGACCACGCTGCGGGCCTCAAGAGGATCGCGAACTAACCCTTTCAAAGTTCACTCAGAGGTGGGGAGCTGCAAATGCGTATTACGAGAGCTACAGGTTGCTACCTCCCAGAACTGGATCTACTTCCAGATAATTCGTCCTGTCAATTTCCTCAACATTTGACCCCAAAGTTGAGGAGGTACGTAGGAGCTTTGGAGAGAGCGGTATAACGAGTCGTTGACAGATGTCATCGCGAGCGTGTTTAAATATTGG
>Ga0164242_10004792_pt1 | contig 15135 bp, 15 predicted proteins | sample OricomgcompostMG_FD_108783 | JGI IMG/M metagenome (GOLD analysis project Ga0164242, IMG submission 108783) | Miracle-Growth compost microbial communities from Emeryville, California, USA - Original compost - Miracle growth compost (MG) ... | reverse complement strand
TTCGTCGGCTCGGGCATCTTCAAGTCCGGCAACCCGGCGCAGCGCGCCGAGGCCATCGTCAAGGCCACCACCTTCTACGACGACCCCGACGTCATCGCGAAGGTCTCCCGCGGTCTGGGCGAGGCGATGGTCGGCATCAACGTCGAGGAGCTCCCGCAGCCGCACCGGCTCGCCGAGCGCGGCTGGTGACCGGCGAGCGCTGACCACCGGCACGGCCGGGTCACTCCCACACCGGGGGCGTAGTCCGAGAGGGCTATGCCCCCGGTGTCTTTCGGCCCCACTTCCTGCGAATCCCTGGAATCGGCTGGTCTGGACCGCTCTACTTCTCTCTGGCGCCCCGGTCCAGACCAGGGCGCCGCCCGGCCCCCGTGTGGCTCGTGGCGGGCAGGCGGAGCGCACAAGTGATGCGTGACTGCGAGGCCTCGTCTAGTCCATGCTGGGGTCAGTCCTTGTGGGTCCGCTGTGTGGAGCGGCTCACGCCTCAAGCGGTGGATGGGCCACCGGTGGAACCTTCGGGGGTTGTGGAGAGATGAAGAAGACGACCAAGGGTGCACTTGCCGCCGGCGCGGCGGCTGTCCTGCTCCTCGGTGGGGCGGGGTCGCTGGCCTTCTGGACCGACTCCGGGTCCGTGTCGGGTGGCACGATCACGACCGGGGAGATGTCGATCAGTAATCCCGACTGCGGTGACGGGTGGACGCTCGACAGCGGGGAGGCGACGGCCGGTGCAGCGTTCGACCCGACCGCTGACCTGCTCGTCCCGGGTGACGTGATCACAGAGACCTGCACGACCACGTTCACCGGCACCGGTGAGCACCTGCGTGCGACCCTGACCGCGGACCCTGGCGCCAACAGCACAGGACTCTTCTCCGGCGACCCTGCGATGCTGACGCTCGGTGTCGGAGCGCTGCAGTCGAGCGCGGACGGGACGAACTGGGTGGACGTCCCCGCCACGGGGCTCACCGAGGCCAACAATGGCGAGCAGGTCCGGCTCACGCTGACCGTGACGTTCGACTCGACTGCTGACAACACCACGCAGAACGTCGCCAGCACGCTGGACGCCATCACGATCACCGCCACGCAGGTCCACAGCTGATCCTGACCTGACGTGCGTTCCGTCCTCGCCTGGACGTGGCGGATCGTCGTCTGGATGGTGCTGCTGGTGGCGCTCGCGGTCCTCGCGATCGCGGTCGCCGTCCCGCGGCTCACCGGTGCGACGACGTACACGATTCTGACCGGCTCGATGCGGCCCGGGCTCCCGCCCGGGACGCTGGTCGTCATGCGCTCGACGCCCCCCGGCGCGCTTCGTGTCGGCGACGTGGTGACCTATCAGCTGGAGTCGGGCTCTCCGACGGTGGCGACGCATCGGATCGTGGCCATGGGGGTGAACGGCAAAGGGGAGCGGACCTTCCGCACCCAGGGGGACGCGAACGACACCCCCGATCCGGAATGGGTGCGGCCGGTCCAGATCCGGGGCAAGCTGTGGTATGCCGTCCCGTACGTCGGGTGGGCCGACCACTGGCTCAACGGCCAGCAGCGAGCGTTGACTCGGATGGTCGTCGCCGCTGGGCTTGGGGGCTATGCGCTCGTGATGTTCGGCGGCGCGCTGCGCGATCGCAGGCGATCCCGGCAGGAGCCGGCCGTCGAGCAGCCGATGGGGCGACATCGCGACAGGGTGGAGGCCGCGCGATGAGGCGAGTACTCGCGGGGGGCCTGCTGTTCCTCGTGGCACTGGGTGTCGCGCCGCCAGCCACCGCGGTGGACGGCGACGCCGTTGCACTCAGCGCCGACGGTCGGCGCTGGGGATCGGAGCTGAGCGCCCCGCTCTTCGATCCCGCCGTGCGGTGGGTCCCCGGCGACTCACGGACGGCGTCGTTCTGGGTGCGCAACGATGGTGGGGACACGGGCCGCCTGGTCATCACCGCCCAACTCGTAGAACCGGATGGCCCTCTCAACGGCACCGTCGCGCTGCGGCTGCGGACAGCTGGCACTAGCGTCGACCTGACGCCCGGCCGCCCGACGGCGGTGGGGACCCTCCGTGCGGGAGCACGCACCCGTGCCGAGGTCGAGGCGGTCTTCGATCCTGCCAGTAGCAACGTGACACAGTCCGAACGGCTGCGGTTCGCCTTCGACGTGACCCTGTCCGGAGACGGACCGGCTGCGACCGCGGGTACCTCGCCCGGGACGTCCAGCGGCGCACCCGGTGCGGGCGGAGAGGCATCCGACGGCGCGACGCCGACGCTTCCCGGCACGGGGGCAGAGGCGCGGTGGTGGTGGCTCGTCGCCGCAGCAGCGCTCGTGGGTGGCGGCGGTGCGCTCGTCGTACGCAACCGGAGGGCCCCGCGATGAGGCGCTGGACGAGGGTGCGCGCAGCGCTGGCACTCGGCGCAGTGCTGTGTGTCGGAACCGCAGGGACGTGGGCGTACTGGACCGACACGGCAACGGTGAGCGGCACGACCCTCACGACGGGGACACTCGACATCAAGCTGGGAGCGACCGCCGCTGACGCGGGTGCCGACAGCCTCACGAGCTACGCCGCTCTGTCCGTGACCGGGATGGTTCCGGGGAGTACGACCGCCGGAGTCATCACCGTGCACAACGCGGGAAGCGCCGCGTTCACCTACACCGTGTCCTCGTCCGCGACGAGCGGTACCACCGCGCTCGCGGCGGCGCTCACGACTCAGGTACGTGTCGGTGGCACGGTGAGTGGGTCAGGGACCTCCGAGACCTGCACGGGTGGCACTCTGCTGAGCGACACAGGGACGTTGAACGGCGCCGTCATCACGACGGCGCGCACGCTGACGGCCGGAGACGCGGAGACCTTGTGCCTCCAGGCGACGCTCCCGACGAGTGCAGCGAGCTCGCTCCAGGGCCAGACTGTCTCCGTGCAGCTCACCTTCAGCGCGGTCCAGGCGTAGACATGCACTCGCTTCTACGCCGCCTCGGGGACGCCGCGCTCACGCTCGGCGCCGTTGTCGGCGCGGCGTGCCTGGTGGCGACGATTGCGGCCGTGCTGTTCGGCGTGCACCCGCTCATCTTCCGGTCCGGGTCGATGGCGCCGACCATCCCGGCCGGCAGCCTCGCGCTCGCGCAGGAGCTGCCGGCGGATCGCATCCAGGTCGGAGACATCGTGACCGTGCCGTGGCAGGGCGCACGGGTGACCCATCGGGTGGTCGCCGTGACCCACCGTGGCGACTCGGCGACACTCAGGCTCAAGGGCGACGCCAACGGTGCGCCCGACCCCGCCTCCTACGACGTGCGCTCCGCGCTGCGTGTCTCGTTCTCGGTTCCCTGGCTGGGCAGCGTTGTCGCATGGCTCTCGCGCGCCCCGGGGATCTTCGTCCTCGCCGCCTACGCGGGTCTGCTCCTCGTGCTGCTGCTTCGGCGACCTCCTCGCGGCGATGGCGGTGCCACGGACCGGCCCGTCCGCCGCTCCCGCAGACTCCTGAGCGGACGGCGCGCGCGTCGTCTCGCCATGGTCGCGGCGCCCGGCACGCTTCTTCTCGGTGTTGCCCCGGCGACCTGGGCGGCGTGGTCGGACTCTGCTTCTGCCTCCGGGAGCAGCATGGCGACGGGAACGCTCAGCCCACCGACGAACTTGTCGTGCAGCAACAACCTGCTCAGCACGCCAACACTGTCGTGGACCGCGCCGACAGGAACCCCCGCTCCGCAGGACTACGTGATCACCATCCAGGGAACCGGAACCATCTCCTCAGCGTCGGCGTCGGCAACCACGACCGGCACGAGTTGGCAGTTCAACGCCGGCCTTCTCACGCTGCTTGGCACCTACAACGTCTCAGTGCAGGCGCGTTACTACAACTGGCTCTCCGTGCCGACGGGCACGAAAGCTGTGAACGTCACTGTGATCGCTGCTGGCAACCTCGGCGTCGCCACCTGTGCTTGACGAGAACTCGTCCGGCTACGCTTCGCCGCGTGTCCCTGACGATCGGTGTGCTGGCCCTCCAGGGCGACGTGCGGGAGCACGTCGCCGCGTTGACGAGGCTGGGGGTGGAGGCGCCGACCGTACGCCGTCCGGCCGAGCTCGCCGCGTGCGACGGGCTGGTGCTGCCGGGCGGTGAGTCGACCACGATGTGGCGCCTCGCCCGCACCTTCGAGCTGCTCGAGCCGCTGCGGGCGCGGGTGAAGGAGGGCATGCCGACGTTCGGCACCTGCGCCGGGATGATCCTGCTCGCCGACCGCATCGTCGACGGCGTGGCCGGGCAGGAGACGATCGGCGGGCTCGACATCACCGTGCGACGCAACGCCTTCGGACGGCAGGTCGACTCCTTCGAGGAGGACCTCGCGATCACCGGGATCACCGATCCGGTGCACGCCGTCTTCATCCGCGCGCCGTGGGTGGAGGAGATCGGACCCGAGGTGGAGGTGCTCGCCCACACCGACCCGCGCGATGGTCACGGCGGTGACGACGGCCGGGTGGTGGCAGTGCGTCAGGGCACGTTGATGGCGACCTCGTTCCACCCCGAGGTCAACGGCGAGGACCGGCTCCACGGACTCTTCGTCGATCTCGTCCGCGAGGCCTAGCCAAGACCGACGGAGCCTGAGGGAACACAGTTCGCGCCGGTGCGCGTGGAGCTGGCGGGGGCCGCGCCGCGCCGGTCGGCGACGTGTGTTCGCCGGGGCAGGGACCACCAGTGGGCCGACTACGACACGATCGCCTCGTGCCCGTCGCGTGCACGGGTCATCGCCTGGACGGCGCGATAGCTGGCCTCGACGAAGACGGCGCCGACCGCGCCGCAGACCAGGGCGATCGCGATCCGGGTCGGCGTGAAGTGGAGCAGGAAGACCTCATCGCTCCACGGCAGGACGACGACGAGCGCGACCACGGCTCCCATCGCGGCCACGAGCCCGAGCTTCCACCCCGCGAGCGGCCGGGCCTGCACCATCAGCGTCCACAGCGACACGACGAGGACCGTCAGCGCCGCCGACGTACGTCCCCCGGCGACGCCGGCAGAGGAGTCGAGTGCGCGGGCGAGCAGGTAGGCGGCGTAGGCGCAGGCGCCGATGACCAGGCCGGTCGGGAGCGCGAAGCGCATGACCCGACGTAGGAACCCCGGCACGTAGCGGCGTCGGTTCGGGCCGAGTGCGAGGAAGAAGCCGGGCACCCCGATCGTGACGGTGGAGATCAGGGAGAGCTGGATCGGCGCGAGCGGGTACGCCGACAGGGTGACCGCCGAGACGGCCGCGAGCAGCACGGCGTAGACGTTCTTGACCAGGAAGAGGTTGGCGGCGCGCTCGATGTTGGCGATGACCCGCCGGCCCTCGGCGACCACGTCGGGCAGGTGGGCGAAGCGCCCGTCGAGCAGCACCAACTGGGCGACCGCCCGGGTGGCAGGGGAGCCGTTGCCCATGGCGACCCCGATGTCGGCGTCCTTGAGTGCCAACGCGTCGTTGACGCCGTCGCCGGTCATCGCGACGACGTGACCGCGTCGCTGGAGGGCACCCACGATCGCGCGCTTCTGGTGGGGCGCCACCCGGCCGAAGACGCTGTGGGTCTCGAGCACGGCGGCGAGCTCGTCGGGGTCGTCGGGGAGCGTGCGCGCGTCCACGGCGTCGTCGGCGCCGCTGACGCCCGGCACGCCGACCGCCGCGGCGACGGCCCCGACCGTCCGCGGGTTGTCGCCCGAGATCACCTTCAGCGCGACGCCCTGCTCGGTGAAGTAGCGCATCGTGTCGGCCGCGTCGTCGCGGATCCGCTCGGAGAGGACGACGAGCGCCGCCGGCAGGAGGTACGCCGGCAGCGACGGCTCTCCGTCGTCGTCCCGCCCGGGTGGGGTGTCGGCGCGCGCCAGGAGGAGCACCCGGCTGCCCTTCTCGGCGAGCCGGTCGGCGGCGATCCGCGCGCTGCGCTGGGCTCCGGCCTGGGGCGCGGGCAGGACCATCTCGGGTGCTCCCAGCACCCAGGTGACCCGCCCGGCGGTCACCGCCGCCGACCACTTGCGGGCCGAGGAGAAGGGCACGGTCTCGGTCGCGGTCCAGGTCAGCGGGGGCATGGCCGCGCCGATCGCTGTGGCCGTCGCGTTGGCGTCGTCGCTCGAGGAGAGCAGCGCCAGCGCCTGCTCGACGTCGTGGACCGGGCTGCCGAGCGGCTCGATGCGGTCGAAGCCGACGTCCCCCTGGGTGAGGGTCCCGGTCTTGTCCAGGCAGACCACATCGACCCGGGCGAGGCCCTCGACGGCCGGTAGCTCCTGGACGAGCGTCTGGCGCCGGGCGAGCGCCAGCGTCGCGACCATGAAGGCGAGGCTGGTGAGCAGGACGAGCCCCTCGGGGATCATGCCGACGAGCGCCGCGACGGCGCCGGTGACGCTGTCCTGCCAGGTGTGGTTGTCCTTGCTGTGGAACTGGCTCACCAGCAGGATCGGCCCCACCACGAGCATCGTCAGGGAGACCCACTTCAGGATCTTGTTGGTCGCGGTCACCAGCTCGGAGCGGGTCACCGTGAAGCGCCGGGCCTCGGCCGCGAGCCGAGTCGCGTAGGCGTCTGGGCCGACGGCGGTCGCCTGGAAGGTCCCGGCGCCGGCGACGACGATCGAGCCGGAGCGGACGTGGTCGCCGGACGCCTTGGCGACCGGGTCGGACTCCCCGGTGAGCAGGGACTCGTCCAGCTCGAGGCCCGCGGCGGCGTACACCTCGCCGTCGGCCGGCACCTGGTCACCGGTGCGCAGGGCCAGGAGATCGTCGCCGACGACCTCCTCGACGGGGAGTTCGCGCTCGACCCCGTCCCGGACCACACGAGCGCGGGGCGCGTTGAGGATCGCGAGCCGGTCGAGGGTCCGCTTGGCGCGCACCTCCTGCACGACCCCGATGAGGGTGTTGGCGACGACGACGAAGCCGAAGAGCGCGTTCTGCCACTGGCCGGTGATGGCGATGATGACGAAGAGGAGTGCCAGGAGACCGTTGAACGGCGTGAGCACGTTGGCCCGGGCGATGTCGACCGCCGATCGGCTCGTGCGTACGTCGGCGGCGTTGGTGCGACCGGCCGCCACCCGCTCCGCGACCTGGCCGGCCGAGAGGCCCGCGGGCGGCGTACGGAACCCCGTGGTCGGGGCTGCGGTCGTGCCGGCCAGCGACTCGCTCGTCACGGACTCGAGGCTAGGGCATGTCCGGGCGGCGGCGTCGGTGCGATCCGACGTCGTATCGGTCGATAGAATGCCCGCGGTCACCGGGGCGGTGGCCGGCAGGACCGATCACAGCCGATCAGCACGACAGGACGGGTAGAGGATGAGCGGCCACTCCAAATGGGCGACGACCAAGCACAAGAAGGCGGCCATCGACGCCAAGCGCGGCAAGCTCTTCGCCAAGCTCATCAAGAACATCGAGATCGCCGCGAAGATGGGTGGTCCCGACCCGGCCGGCAACCCCACGCTCTACGACGCCATCCAGAAGGCGAAGAAGCAGTCGGTCCCCAATGACAACATCGACCGCGCGGTCAAGCGCGGCGGCGGCCTCGACGGTGGCGGCGTCAACTACGACACGATCATGTACGAGGTCTACGGCCCTCAGGGCGTCGCGCTCCTGGTCGAGTGCCTGACCGACAACCGCAACCGTGCCGCGATGGAGGTCCGCACGGCGGTCACGCGCAACGGCGGCACGATGGCCGACCCGGGCTCGGTCTCGCGCCTGTTCAACCGCAAGGGCGTCGTCGTGGTGCAGAAGAGCCAGGAGGGCAAGGAGGTCTCCGAGGACGACATCCTCGAGGCCACCCTCGACGCGGGGGCGGAGGAGGTCAACGACCTTGACGAGACCTGGCAGGTCGTCTCCGAGGCCGGTGACGTGGTCGCCGTCCGCAGCGCGCTGCAGGAGGCCGGCATCGACTACGACTCCGCCGACGTGGAGTTCGTCGCGAGCATGGACATCCCGGTCGCCGACCCGACCGCGGCCGGCAAGGTCTTCAAGCTCATCGACGCGGTCGACGACCTCGACGACGTGCAGAACGTCTTCAGCAACGCCGACGTGCCCGACGAGGTCATGGCCGAGCTCGAGGACGCCTGACCCACGATCACGCCGTACGACGGCCCCGGGCGTGTCCTGCCCGGGGCCGTCGTCGTCCCTGGGATAGCGTGGAACCCTGCGAACAGACGTTCGACCAGCAGGAGGAAGGTGGCCACGTGCGCGTGCTCGGGATCGACCCCGGTCTGACCCGTTGTGGCATGGGCGTCGTGGACGGCGACGTCGGGCGCCCGCTCACCCTCGTCGACGTCAACGTCCTGCGTACGTCGTCGCAGCGCCCGGTCCCCGAGCGGCTGGTCACCATCGAGAAGGGCATCGACGCCTGGATCGACGACTATCGGCCGGACGCGGTCGCGGTGGAGCGCATCTTCGCCCGCTCCGACGTCAGCACGATCATGGGCACCGCCCAGGCGAGCGGCATCGCCATGGTGTGCGCGGCGCGCCGGGGGCTCCCGATCGCGCTCCACACCCCGAGTGAGGTGAAGGCGGCGGTCTCCGGCAACGGCCGGGCCGACAAGGCCCAGGTCGGCGCGATGGTGACCCGGATCCTGCGGCTCCCGGCGATGCCGAAGCCGGCCGATGCCGCCGACGCCCTGGCGCTCGCCATCACTCACATCTGGCGCGGAGGCGCCCAGGCCCGCGTCGACGCCGCGCTCGCCCGCAGCCGCGCCGCCGCCGGCCGGGCGACCACCGCGAGCCGCACACCATCTGGAAAGGCAGCACGATGATCGCGTTCGTCCGGGGGAGGGTCGCCGCCGTGACCCTGTCGAGTGCCGTCCTGGAGGTGGGTGGCGTCGGCCTCGAGCTGCAGTGCACGCCCGGCACTCTCGCCGGCCTCCGCTCCGGCGCCGAGGCCACCCTCCCCACGAGCATGGTGGTGCGGGAGGACTCCCTGACGCTGTTCGGCTTCGCCGACGAGGACGAGAAGGCGCTCTTCGAGCTCGTCCAGACGGCCTCGGGCGTCGGCCCCAAGCTCGCCCAGGCGATGCTCGCCGTGCTCTCGCCGGACGGCATCCGGTCGGCGATCGCCGCCGACGACGTGAAGACTCTGACCAAGGTCCCCGGCATCGGGCAGAAGGGGGCCCAGCGGATCATCCTCGAGCTGAAGGACCGCGTCGGCGCCCCCACCGGTGGCCGGAGCGCCGCGGCCCCCGCCGCGGGCGCGGCCCCGTGGCGCGACCAGGTCGCGCAGGCGCTCGTCGGCCTCGGCTACAACGCGAAGGACGCCGACAAGGCGGTCGACGCGGTCGAGGACCACGCCGGCGACGCCCCCGATATCTCGCAGCTGCTGCGCGCGGCGCTGCGGACGCTCTCCAAGGCCTAGGCGACCATGCACGAGGACGAGCTGACTGCAGCGGAGGAGGCCCACTTCTCCTCCCTGACCGCCGCCGAGGCCGAAGGCGACGAGCGCGCCGTCGAGGCCGCGCTGCGTCCGCGGACGCTCGACGAGGTCGTGGGCCAGGGCCGCGTCCGGGCCCAGCTGGGACTGGTCCTGGAAGCCGCGCGCCAGCGGGGCCGCGCGCCCGACCACGTGCTGCTCTCCGGGCCGCCCGGACTCGGCAAGACGACGCTGGCCATGATCATCGCCGCCGAGATGACCTCGCCGCTGCGACTGACGAGCGGTCCGGCGATCACACACGCCGGCGACCTCGCCGCGATCCTCTCCGGGATGAACGAGGGCGACGTCCTCTTCGTCGACGAGATCCACCGGATGTCGCGGCCCGCCGAGGAGATGCTCTACATGGCGATGGAGGACTTCCGGGTCGACGTCGTCATCGGCAAGGGGCCGGGGGCCACGGCGATCCCGCTGGAGATCCCGCCGTTCACGCTGGTGGGGGCCACCACACGGGCCGGGCTCCTGCCGGGGCCGCTCCGGGACCGGTTCGGCTTCACTGGCCACCTCGAGTTCTACGACCCGGCCGACCTCGACCTCATCGTGCGCCGCTCGGCCGGGCTGCTCGGCGTCGATCTCACCGACGGGGGCGCCGCCGAGATCGCCTCCCGCTCCCGAGGGACGCCCCGCATCGCCAACCGACTGCTCCGACGGGTGCGCGACTACGCCCAGGTCAAGGCCGACGGCATCGTCACGCTCGAGGTCGCCCAGGCGGCGCTCGACCTCTACGAGGTCGACCCGCTGGGCCTCGACCGGCTCGACCGGGCGGTGCTCGACGTCCTGTGCCGCCGGTTCGGTGGCGGCCCGGTCGGCATCTCGACGCTGGCGGTCGCCGTGGGGGAGGAGCGGGAGACCGTCGAGGAGGTCGCTGAGCCCTTCCTCGTCCGCAACGGCTTCCTGGCCCGTACGCCGCGGGGGCGGGTCGCCACGCCGGCGGCCTGGGCCCACCTGGGGCTGCCGGTGCCGGCGGGCAGCGCCTTCAGCGACGAGACGCTCTTCGACGACTGAGACCCGCCGCCAGGCGATTCGCGATCGTCGTTGTTGCCCTGGTTACACTTGCGCGTCGGTCGGCCTTCGCCGCATCGAGCCCCCAACCCTGAGAGCTATACCTCGTGGAACTCCTTCCCTTCGTCGTCATCATCGCCGCCTTCTGGTTCCTGCTGATCAGGCCCCAGCAGAAGCGGGCCCGCCAGGCCCGGGAGATGCAGAACGCGCTCGGCGTGGGCGACAAGGTGCTGCTCGCCTCCGGCATCTACGGTGAGGTCGCGGGTGTCACCGACGACTACGTCCTGGTCTCGATCGCCGACGGCGTCGAGATCCGGGTCGTCCGCAACGCCATCGGCCAGGTCCTTCCGCCGGAGGCGTCGGTCGGCGAGGCCGACGCGACGCAGGAGCCCGTCGTCGATGACGGCACGGTCGACCTGAGCAAGCCGGCCGCGGCGCCGGAGCAGTCGGAGGTCGACGGGGCGAGCGACCCGGGTGCGCCGGAGACGCCGGAGGAGACGCTCGAGCGTCTGCGCAAGCAGGGGGAGAACCAGTAGCCATGGCGCCTCGCAAGACCGCGCGCCCGGGACGCACCCTCGCGGTGTTCTTCCTGGCGCTCGCGATCATCTACGGCCTCGTCGCCGTCGGCGGGTCCTGGAAGCCCGAGCTGGGCCTCGACCTCCAGGGCGGGACCGAGATCTCGATGACCGCCGAGAACTCCCAGGGAGGCTCGGTGAGTCATGACAGCCTCAACGAGGCGCGCGACATCATCGACCAGCGTGTCAACGGCAGTGGCGTCACCTCCGCCCGCGTGACCACCGAGGGCGGCGACGTCATCAAGGTCAGCATCCCCGGCACCGGCGCCGTCCAGCGCGAGCTGGCCGACCGCGTACGCCAGACCGCGAAGCTGCGCTTCCGGCTGGTGGCCTGCGACCAGCAGAACGGCTGCGGCGGTGCGTCGGCCTCGTCGTCGGCCACGACGGACGGATCGACGCTGACGACGCCGTCGGCGACGGCGTCCTCCACGCCGTCGGGCACGTCCTCGAAGGGCTCCGCGAAGCGTGCGCCCTTCGCCGTCGGCAAGAAGGCGAAGAAGGACACCACGAGCGGCACGAAGGCGAGCTCGTCGGCGTCGCCCAGCGCCAGTGCGAGCCCGTCGGCCTCGGCCAGCCCGTCCGCCGGTGCCTCCACCGGGTCCTCCTCGAGCGATGACACGGTCGTGCCCGTCAAGGACGCGCTGTCCTTCATGCGCAACGTGCCGTCCAACTGGCAGACCGGGTTCAGCAACTTCACCTGCCCGAGCGCCGACAAGCCGGTCGATGACGACCCGGCGCTGCCGCTGCTGACCTGCGATGCGAAGACGGGGGAGAAGTACCTCCTGACCCCCGCGATCATCGAGGGCACCCAGATCGACGGCGCCGACTACGGCATCCCGCAGAACGGCACCTCCTACGCGGTCACCCTCGACTTCAAGAGCAAGGGCCGCTCGGCCTTCGCCGACGCGACGGGCGACATCGCCGGCACCGGCGAGCTCTTCGCGATCACGCTCGACGGCAAGGTCATCTCGGCGGCCACGGCCGACAGCCGGATCAGCGGCGGCGCCCAGATCACCGGCGGCTTCACGCTGACGACGGCCAAGGCGCTCGCCAACAACCTCAAGTACGGCTCGCTGCCTCTGGACTTCCCGGAGTCCGGCATCAACACCCGCAACGTCGGACCCTCGCTGGCCGGCAACCAGCTCTCCGCCGGGCTGTGGGCCGGGGCGATCGGGCTGCTGCTGGTCATGATCTTCTGCCTGCTCTACTACCGCGGTCTCGGTGTGGTCGTCGTCGGCTCGCTCATCGTGGCCGGCGCGGCGACGTACGGCATGGTGCTGCTGCTCAGCAAGACCGCCGGCGTGACCCTCGACCTGCCCGGCATCGCGGGTCTGATCGTCGCCGTCGGCATCACGGCCGACTCGTTCATCGTCTACTTCGAGCGCATCCGTGACGAGATGCGCGAGGGGAAGTCGATGCGCGTGGCCGTGGACCTCGGCTGGACCAGGGCCCGCAACACCTGTCTCGCGGCTGACTCGGTGTCGTTCCTGGCCGCGCTGACGCTCTACATCTTCGCGAGCAACGAGGTGAAGGGCTTCGCCTTCATGCTCGGGATGTCGACGGTCATCGATCTGCTCGTCTTCTTCTTCTTCACCCACCCGATGGTCAAGCTGCTCTCCGGCCGGAGGTTCTTCAACCGCGGGCACAAGCTGTCCGGTCTCGATGCCGGCTCGCTCGGGATCAGCAAGATCGCGCTGGGAGGCAAGGCCTGATGGGCAAGTTCTCACGCCTCGGCAACGACCTGTTCTCGGGCCGGAGGTCGATCGACTTCGTCGGCCGGAAGTGGCTGTGGTACGCCATCTCCGTCGTCATCATCCTCGTGGCCGTCCTCGGTCTCACCACCAAGGGGATGAACCTCGGCATCGACTTCAAGGGCGGCACCCGCTACCAGGTGACCGTCTCCGGCCAGGCCACCCAGAAGCTCGCCGACGACCTGCGCGACGCGGTCGGCTCCTCGGGAGTCGCGGCCGCAGAGACGCCGACCGTCATGACAGCCGGCCCGCACTCGGTCGTCATCGAGGTCAAGACGATCAATGAGAACTCCTCGGCGGACGTCAAGGTGATGAAGGCGATCACCGACACGGCCGACGTGAAGCAGAAGGCGATCAGCCGCACAGGCGTCGGCGCGAGCTGGGGGGAGCGGGTCGCCAAGAAGGCGGCGACCGGCCTTCTGGTCTTCCTGATCCTCGTGATCCTCTTCATCTGGGCCTACTTCCGCGAGTGGAAGATGTCCATCGCGGCCGTCGTCGCGCTCGCCCACGACGTGGTGATCACCGTCGGCGTCTACGCCCTCAGCGGCTTCGAGGTCACGCCGGCGACGGTCACGGGCTTCCTGACGATCCTCGGCTTCTCGCTCTACGACACCGTCGTCGTCTTCGACAAGGTCCGGGAGAACACCAAGAACCTCCGTCGCTCCCGCAAGACCTACGCCGAGGCCGCCAACCTGGCGCTCAACCAGACCCTGGTCCGCTCGGTCAACACCTCCATCGTGGCGCTGCTGCCGGTCCTCGCGATCCTCTACGTCAGCTCGGTCCAGCTCGGCACAAGCACGCTCAAGGACATCGCGCTGGCCCTCGCCATCGGTATGGCCGCCGGCACCTACTCCTCGATCTTCATCGCGACCCCGCTCCTGGTCCACCTGAAGTCGGGCGAGAAGGAGGTCGTCGACGCCGAGCGTCGGGCCCGTGCCCGCATGAAGCAGGCCGACAAGTACGCCGACGTGCCCGCCTTCACCGACGACATGCCGGTCGCCGACCAGCCGGAGGAGCTCGCCGACCTCGGCCACGACGACGAGGGTGACGAGCCGGACGCCGGTCCGGTCACGCGCGGATCGGGCTCGCAGCCGCGCACGGACGCGATGGGCCGCGGCCGCACCGCGCCGGCGCCCCACCGGCCGGTCCGCGAGAGCGGTGCGGCCGGCCGACGCCAGCCGACCCGTCAGCCCCGCTCGAAGCGCGGCAAGTGACGGCCGGGATGAGCGCTCAGCCCGCCGACCGTCCACTGTCCGAGACCCTCGCGAGCCTCGTCGCCGACGTCCAGGACTTCCCCGAGCCGGGGGTGCTGTTCAAGGACATCACGCCGCTCCTCGCGGACCACGACGGCTTCACGCAGGTCGTGGAGGCGCTGGCCGCACCGGGGCGGGACGCCTCCGGCGCGACGACGGTCACCAAGGTGCTCGGGATGGAATCCCGCGGCTTCATCCTCGGCGCGCCCGTGGCGCTCGCGCTCGGCGTCGGCTTCGTGCCGGTGCGCAAGGCCGGCAAGCTCCCGCGCGAGACCTACGCCGTCTCCTACGACCTGGAGTACGGCTCGGCGACCCTCGAGATCCACACCGACGCCGTACTCCCGGGGGAGCGGGTGCTCCTCGTCGACGACGTCCTCGCCACCGGCGGGACACTCGCGGCCACCCGCGGGCTGGTGGAGCAGTGCGGCGGCGTCGTCGCGGGCATCTCGGTCCTCATGGAGCTCGGCTTCCTGCCCGGCCGCGATGCGATCGGGGACGTCCCGTTCCAGACGCTGCTGACGGTCTGAGGCTTCGGGCTAGACTCTCGGTATGACGGACGAGCGCACCGTGGCGGCCCCGCGACAGCGCGCCGTCGAGGTGCGCCAGGGAGGCGGGTCGCCGCCCTCGGGCCGCAGCATGCGTGCCCGCCTCGCACGGATGGGCTCCCGTGGCCAGAGCGCCAACCCGGTGCTCGAGCCGCTCTTCCGCGCCGTCCGGGCGAGCCACCCGAAGGCCGACCTCGCGCTGCTCGAGCGCGCCTACACGACCGCCGAGCGTCTCCACGGCACGCAGATGCGCAAGAGCGGGGACCCCTACATCACCCACCCGCTCGCCGTGACGACGATCCTCGCCGAGCTCGGCATGACCGAGCCGACGCTGGTGGCCGCGCTGCTCCACGACACCGTGGAGGACACGCCCTACACGCTCGAGGAGCTGACCAAGGACTTCGGGTCCGAGGTCGCGTTGCTGGTCGACGGCGTCACCAAGCTCGACAAGGTCGTCTACGGCGACTCCGCCCAGGCGGAGACGATCCGCAAGATGATCGTGGCGATGTCGAAGGACATCCGCGTCCTCGTCATCAAGCTCGCCGACCGCCTCCACAACATGCGCACGCTGCGCTACGTCTCGCAGAAGAGCCAGGAGCGCAGCGCCCGCGAGACCCTCGACATCTACGCCCCGCTGGCCCACCGGCT
>Ga0164242_10004790_pt1 | contig 15141 bp, 13 predicted proteins | sample OricomgcompostMG_FD_108783 | JGI IMG/M metagenome (GOLD analysis project Ga0164242, IMG submission 108783) | Miracle-Growth compost microbial communities from Emeryville, California, USA - Original compost - Miracle growth compost (MG) ... | reverse complement strand
TTTGATTCCAATTGCAACTGCTGCGCCACAGAGCGTTTCATTAGTTTATAACAGGTGGCGACGTCGCTGATAGTTGTGTGGAAAAGTACTTTGAAAAGCCACGCCAATCCCAGACGTCCAAAATAAAAAGTACTTTTGGGCATGCCTTTTCGCGCGTCCGTGCCGGGCAATAATCGCGTTCCGAAAACGGCATCGAGATGTCCCTCATTCGCCTTTTTCAGCAACTTCAAAAAATCCTGCGGATCATATTCCAAATCGGCATCCTGAATAATCACCCAATCACCGCTCGCTTCATCCAACGCGCGGCGCACACTGGAACCTTTGCCGCGATTTTGATCCTGGAAAATGATTTTCACGAACGCTTGCGATCTCGCTTCTCCCACTTTACCGGAACCAATCCATTGCATCATTAATTCGCGAGAACCGTCGGTGGAACAATTATCCACCACGATGATTTCCTTTTCCAAAGGCACGGCCTGCACTCGCCGGAGAATTTCCTCCAACGTGGCGCATTCGTTATAAACCGGCATCAGGACGCTGAGGTGCATAGGAAATAATGATGTTCATATCCTATCAAATTGAGGCAGTGATAGCAGAGAAAATTCTCGCTCCTTAATTTTCCGCAAGAACCAATTCCCAACATGCTATAATTAAATCAATGAGCAATTTGCAAACTGAAATCACGGAAGCCTGGAAAGCAGCGATGAAAAGTGGCGACACGCAGCGGCGCGATACATTGTCCACGTTGCGCGCTGCTATTAAAAACGCGGAAATTGAAAATAAAATACCGGTAGGTTCGCTGGATGATGACGCAGTTCAACAGGTCATTGAGCGCGAAGGAAAAAAGCGCCGCGATGCGATTGATGAATATACCAAAGTCAATCGCGCGGATTTGGCGGAGCGGGAAAAAGTGGAATTGGAAATTTTGGCCAAATATTTGCCCGAACCAATGAGCGAAGCCGAAGTCACCGCGATTGTACAATCCATTATCCAGGCAACCGGCGCCAGCGGAATATCGGCAATGGGCGCCGTGATGAAGGATACGCTTGCGAAAACTGCAGGACGCGCTGACGGAAAATTGGTCAGCGGCATTGTACGAAAGGAATTGAGTTAGACGCACCAAAAGTACTTTTATATGGCAGAACCCATTCAAAAAATAATCACATTACCCACTGTTGATATCACACGCCAGGTTTTGGGACATCAGGATTCCACGCGGCGGCTCATCGAAGCTGCCGTTCCGGTGAAATTGGATTTGCGTGATGGCGAATTATTCGTCAGCGGCGAGCCAGATGATGTGGAGCGCACCAGTAATTTGTTGGAACAATTGATCTCCGTAGCCGAACAAAGTGGGCGCGGCGGACGCAGTTTATCTCCACAAGATATTTCACGTTTAGTTGATCAATTGAAAAATGGTCAGGATGCGCCGAATCTGGAAAAGATTTTAAGCGACACAGTTGTGGTTTCAGAACGCGGCAAAATCGTCGGGCCGCGCACTGCCGGTCAAAAGAAATATGTGCAGGCGATTCGCGAAAAAGAAATGGTCTTTTGCATCGGCCCAGCGGGAACGGGAAAAACATATCTGGCCGTTGCCGCCGCCGTCGCTGCGTTCAAAGCGCATGAAGTGAATCGTATTATTTTGACGCGCCCGGCCGTGGAGGCGGGCGAGCGATTGGGATTTTTGCCGGGAGATTTCGAAGCGAAAATCGATCCTTATTTAAAACCTCTTTTTGATGCGTTATATGATCTGTTCGATGCGGAAAAAACGCAAAAAATGATCGAACGCCGCGCCATCGAAGTAGCGCCGTTGGCGTATATGCGTGGCCGCACACTCAACGACGCGTTTATCATTTTGGACGAAGCGCAAAACACCACGCCAATGCAGATGAAAATGTTTTTGACGCGTATGGGATTTGGCTCGCGCATGATTATCACCGGCGATGTGACGCAAACTGATTTGCCGCATCAGCAGGAATCCGGCCTCGTCGCAGCGGAACGGATATTGAGCAAAGTCAATGGCGTTTCATTTGTGCATCTGGGCAAAACCGACATCGTGCGGCATAATTTAGTGCAACGTATTGTTGAAGCATTTGAGAAATCCAGCGAAACTAAGTAGCTAATAAATTAATAATTGATTTTTATGCAAACAGAACCTCCGTCTGAACCTAAAAGTACTTTTCGTAAAAGTACTTTCATTGCTCTGCCACTTGTTCCCCGCCGCATCTATTTGTCAAAATGCAGGAGAGATATCTTATGAAAAACTCCCCTCAGACTCCGTTGAAAATGATGAAGTTGCACACTGATGTGCAATGGAGCGACGCCGCACGCAAAGTGGATTTGGGCTCGCTCAAATATGTAACCATGGAAGCGCTGATGCGGCAGGCCGCGCGTGCCACTTTTTTCAATGCTCCGTCGTTGCACGAATTGCCGGCGCCAGATGACAAAAGTACTTTTGTCATTGATGTGAGCGTTGTGGATGACGCGGAAATCCAGGATCTGAACAATCAATATCGTGGCAAAAATAAACCCACCGATGTTTTATCCTTCGCGCAACTGGAAGGCGAAAGTCCTTTTGGCGCGAGCGAACAAATTCTTCTCGGCGATATTATTATTTCGTTACCCACCGCGTTGAAACAAGCGACGGCGGAAGATCATCCGTTGCCGGAAGAAATGGCGTTTCTGACGGTGCATGCCACGTTGCATTTACTGGGTTATGACCACGAAAACGCCGCCGACAAAAAGTCGATGTGGGAACACCAAAACGCCATCATGGCGCGAATTTGCAGTTGGCCTCCTAACCGAAAACGATGATCCCACTCGTCATTTTTTGCGTTTTGATTGAAGCCGTTTTCACGGCGATGGAAGTGTCCTTCGGCACGGTTCCCAAAACGCGCCTGCGTGCGCTCGCGGAAGATTCAGAGAACCCAAAATCACCGCTCACGATTCGTGCCGCTGCGGCCGCAAAACTGAGCGAACGCAACGATCAACTCACATTACTTTTCCTGACGGTAACCTGCCTCACCATGTGGAGCGCCGCATCGCTTTTATTGTGGTGGCTTAAAGTGAATTCGCATTCGTCCTGGTGGGTTTTGGCGGCGATGTTGCCAGTGCTTTTTGTGGCAGAAGTCTTGCCGCTCGCCATTGCCGCTCGATTCGCTGAATCCATCGTTTTGCATTCTGCTAAAACCCTGCGTTTGTCGCTTCTGATATGTTGCCCGCTTCTGTGGATTATTCGAACCATTGCTCATGGACTTGCGGTGCTGAATAGTTCTTCCAACAACACATTGATGCATTTGACGGAAGGTGAAGTGCGCAGCGCAATTGCCACCGCGGAAGAAGAAGGCGTGTTGGAACAAAGCGAACGAGATATGTTGGAAATGGCGATGGATTTTCGCAGCAAATTGGTGCGTGAAGTGATGACGCCACGGCCCGATATTATGGCTGTTTCTGACGATCTCACGTTGGAAGAAACGCTCCAATGCAGCTTCGAAAGCGGCCATTCACGATTGCCCGTCTACCAAAATTCACTCGACAAAATTGTGGGCATTGCGGCGATCAAAGATATGGTTCCCCTGGCGCGTTCTGGCAATGACGATCTGACGAAAAGAAAAGTGGGCGAGTTGGCGCGGGCGGCTTATTTTGTTCCTGAAGACAAGCACATTGCGACAACGCTGGAAGAAATGCGCCGCCGCCACACCTTGATGGCGATTGTGGTGGATGATGAAGGAACCACGACTGGTTTAATTACAGTCGAAGATTTGCTCGAAGAATTGGTGGGGGAAATCCAAGATGAATACGATAACGAAGAGCCGCCGTTGCAGCGGTATGAATCAAATGGTGTAAGTTGTGATGCCAGCGTCAGCGTGCGCGATTTGGAACGATTCTGGGAACGTGAATTCAATCAAACAGCGCAGTTATTCATGCGCAATGGTGAAGAAGCGGATGATTCTATTTCTCTTGCCGCGTTAGCGCTCGATTTATTTGATGGAGTGCCGCAGCTGAGCGCGCAAACCGCAGCAGGCTCGCCTAATTTGACATTGACCGTAATAGGAATGGACGGGCCACGCATTGTAAAAGTACTTTTGAAGAGGTCCTCAACCTGAAGAACCACGCGCGTAAGCAAGTGGAAAAATTGGAGGGTGCGCCAAAACTCCGCTTGCTTACGCGCGCGGTTCTTCATTAAATAATATGCTAATCTGGATCATCTCACTTTGCATTATTTTCGGTCTATTTCTGATCGCAATGTTCGCCGCATCGGAAGGCACTTTGGCGGCCACAAACAGGGTGCGCTTGCGCCACATCATCCGCCAAAATGCAGACGAAGAAAATAGCGAAGCGCAATATCTTTCTGTCGAACTTTCCAGTGATGATCAGCGTTTCATTGCTGGCGTGACCATTGCGGCAAACATTCCACTGTTTATCACGGCAGCTTTAGCCAGCTGGCTTTTGGCGCAATATTATGAATCGAACTGGGCCGTAATTTTGGTTGGCATCCTTCCGGCTCTCTTAGTGACAGCATTATTTCAAGTGACGCCGCGATTGCTTTTGGCACGTCGCATGGAATCGGAAAGTATGTGGTGGCTCAAACCGGCGCGCTGGATTGTGTCGCTGCTGAAACCGTTGGTGTATGTGATGCAGGAAATCGCAAGTCTGCCGTTGCGGCCATTTGGCGCGCCCAACCAGATAAAAGCCGGGGATGACAAAGAGGAAGATGATGACGTGCAAACGGCTGAACTGCGCGATCTAATGGAAAGTGCCAAGGCATCCGGCATTATCGGCGATCATGGCGGCCAGCTGATCCAAAGCATCTTTGATTTCGGCGACACCCGCATCCAGGAAGTAATGGCGCCACGCACTGACATAAAAGCATTACCGGTAGACAGCACATGGCAGGAAACAGCTGCGCTATTGGAACAAACCGGTTATTCCCGTATCCCTTTATACGAAGAAAATCTCGATCATATTGTAGGAATTATCCATGTCAAAGACGTCCTGAAAATGTTGCACGAAAAATCATTTGCGCCAATGCGAGACAAAATGCGCGCTCCCACTTTTCTTCCCGAAACCCTGATGATTGATCAGGCACTAACCTCCATGCGCGCCAACCGCGATCACTTGATAATCGCCATTGATGAATTCGGTGGCACTGCAGGATTGTTGACGATTGAAGATATTATGGAAGAACTGGTCGGCGAAATTTCCGATGAACATGATTTGCCCTCAGAAGTACTTTTCTCGCCGCTAAATCAAACGGTGGCAATCATTGACGGCAAATTGCATGTGGAAGAATTAGAAGAGTTGTGGCAATTGGAATTACCGGAGGGAGATTATGACACGGTTGGCGGTTTAGTAATGGATCAGCTGGGGCGCCCGCCACAAACCGGTGATAAAGTGGAAGTGCCTAATGCCACGCTAATAGTACTTTCAATGACCGGCCATCGACCACATAAATTGAAGGTTATTCGGAGAGCACCGGAAAATAAAACGGAATAAGGTAGAAGTACTTGACTCATGTTCAGTATTTGTGCGCATTGTCAGGCTGAGCGCAGTCGAAGCCTTTCTCAAAAGTACTTTTCACTATGATAGCATTTGCCACACTTCGACTTCGCTCAGTGTGACAAATGCAAGAATACGATGTTCGCACAAATTCTGACTATTTGTTATCGTCATCGAAGTGCATTTGCATGGCAGTTCTCAGACGATCGAGTTCTTTCTTGTTCTCAGAAGACAGCCTTTCAATAAGTTTCTCGCCTTCGGCAGTTAATGAAACTCGCGCAACACGGCGATCGATTGTATCTCTGCTACGTTGAACAATTCCGGCTTTTTCGCAGCGATCAATCAGAGCCACCATGCTATGATGCCTCACTTGCATGGAGTCTGCGAGTTCACCAATCGAAAGCCAGTTACGGCCTTGCATCCCTTTGATGCTGAGCATCACCTGATGCTGTTGTGGCGTGACGCCTAATTCTCGAGCCGCTTCAGATGTTTCATGAAGGAAACGACGTAAACTGCTACGAAATTTTGCCAGTGCCGTGTAATCAGATTTTTTTAGCTGCACAAAATTCCCTCCCATAGTAAAATAACTGTCTGAAAGTGTATATCGCAGACTGATATAAAACTAGTCCCTAGAAGTTATTAAATTTATGCCAGATGAATTACAACCACAGAAAAACGAAAAGTCCAAAGAACTCCCCAAAAAGCCACTTCAAGATTCACTAAGCCATTCAACCCGCACCGAAGGATTGCCTGTTGCAGCAGGTTTTGGAGCAACTCTGGATTATGCCAATGTTCCTCAACAATCCATTTTGGTGGATAGAAGGGTGATGCTCATTTCCGTTTTATCAGTGTTGCTTGGCGTCGCTTGCGGTTACATGGCGCAGCTCTTGCAAAATGTCATTGGTTTTATAACCACTATTTCATTTTACGGATATGCTTCTTTCAAAGCAGCTCCCTTGATCGAAAATCATTTGGGGCTGTGGATTATTGCAATTCCTGTTTTAGGCGGAATCATCGTTGGATTGATGGCACGTTTTGGCTCGGAAGCCATTCGCGGCGATGGAATTCCCGAAGTGATGCAAGGCATCCTCACTAACGAAAGCCGTATTTCTCCTGAATTGACTTTCCTCAAGCCGTTGTCAGCGGCAATCGTGATCGGTACTGGTGGCCCTTTTGGTGCGGAAGGCCCGATTATCGCCACCGGCGGAGCAATGGGATCTCTATTGGGACAATTGGTGCGCACCACAGCCATGGAACGTAAAACCCTGCTTGCAGCGGGCGCGGCAGGCGGAATTGCTGCATTTTTTGGCACTCCCGTGGCAGCGGTTTTGATGGCTGTTGAATTATTGTTATTTGAATTCCGCCCACGTTCGCTAATTCCAGTGGCTTTGGCGAGCGTCACTGCAATGGCCATTCGGCTTACTATGACGGGCTCTGCGCCTATTTTCATTCTTCCCGACATTACTCAACCGGGTGGAGCAGCATTAGTTTTTTACACTGTTCTAGGAGCAATCGTCGGCCTTGGCGGCGTGTATGTCACCCATCTTGTGTATTGGCTGGAAGATTGTTTTGAAAAATTACCTGTGCATTGGATGTGGTGGCCGGCAATCGGCGCTTTGGTTGTGGGTGTAATTGGTTATTTTATGCCGCATACGCTAGGCGCGGGTTACGAAAATATCGACCAACTTCTTAGCGGATCAATGTTGTTCTGGGCAGTCGTGGGGCTTGGCGTTCTCAAACTCATTTCCTGGGCAATTGCACTCAGCAGCGGCACTTCCGGCGGAACCATCGCTCCGTTATTTACTATAGGCGGCGCCATGGGAATGATTGTGGGGCAGGCCGGCTTGTATATTTTTCCAAACGCCGGTATCGACTTACGTATTGCCGCGCTAGTTGGAATGGCAGCCATTTTTTCCGGCGCGTCGCGCGCGATGTTAACATCGGTGGTTTTTGCCTTTGAGGCGACATTGCAACCGCTTGGTTTATTGCCATTACTTAGCGGTTGTTCCGCGGCATATTTGATTTCTTCCTTCTTGATGAAAAATACCATTATGACGGAAAAAGCCGCGCGCAACGGGGTTCATGTTCCCACTGAATATTCGGCCGATTATTTGGATCGTATTCAGGTCAAAGAGGCATTTTCTTCGCCAGCTGTAACAGTTATGGCTGATCAAACAGTGCAAGAAGTGCGCACATGGCTGGACGGAAATGATTCGAAGGCGCATCATCAAGGTTTTCCGGTGGTGGATGATAATAAATTCTTGTTGGGTGTCGTGACGTATCGCGACATTATGAGTAACGAAAATGGATCGGATCAAAAAATCGCCGAGCTCATTAAACGTCCACCGGCAGTGATTTACGATGATTGTTCTTTGCGCGTTGCCGCGGATCACTTGGTGCGTGAAGATGTGGGACGTTTGCCGGTAGTAAAAAGGAATGCGCCGGGAAAAATTATCGGTATTCTGACCAGAAGCGATATTCTTTCCGCTCACGGCCAACGCCTTAAAGAAACTCACGAAAAGATTCGTAGCATTCGGATTACTAAATCATTACGAAATATGGCAGCAAAATCAGGGAAATAACCAAATAGGATTTCCTTACCGCGTGCGTTAGCAACGCATGTTTTGCAACTATTCTCTCACGTGCATGATATGAAAAATACTGCATATGGGTAAATCCTACAAAGTACTTTTACACTCGTAGTAAAAGTACTTTGGCTCAAGTTCAGCATGATATAAAATCTATATAGAATCAGATATACTGCGACTCAGGGACTATCAAAGCATATGGCTGATGAAGAATTGCCACCTGAAAAAGATGTGATACCAACTTCTCCTCAAGAAACAGTGAGCCAATCTTCCCTTACGGAGGGCTTGCCAGTTGCAGTTGGGTTAGCGGTCACGCTGGCAAATGCAAATGTGCCACGGCAACCCACTTTGGTAAACCGGCGAACTCTGGTTGTTTCTCTGCTTTCTATCCTCATTGGTATCGCTTCCGGATATATCGCATTGCTGCTAAAAGCGTTAATTGGGTTAATTACTAACCTTGCTTTTTATGGCCGTTTTTCGTTTCGATTAGTTACCCCTTTCGATAATCATCTGGGATTATGGGTTATTATTATTCCTGTGATCGGCGGGCTGATCGTTGGAATCATGGCACGTTATGGCGATAAAGGCATTCGCGGCCACGGCATGCCCGAAGCCATCGAAGGCGTTGTCGCCAATGAAAGCCGCATCCATGCGCGATTAACATTGTTGAAACCTCTCTCAGCCGCAATCGCCATCGGCACCGGCGGCCCGTTTGGAGCCGAAGGTCCCATCATCGCCACCGGAGCGGCGTTGGGATCGATGGTCGGGCAAATTGTGCGCACCACGGCAATGGAGCGCAAAACTCTTTTAGCCGCCGGAGCGGCTGGCGGCATGGCAGCCACTTTCGGCAGCCCGGTTGCGGCAGTCTTGTTATCGATGGAATTGTTGCTATTTGAATTCCGTCCGCGTTCTCTCATTCCCGTATCTTTAGCTTGTGTGGCTGCGACAGCCGTGCGCATTGCACATGTGGGAATGCAGCCGATTTTTGGATTTTCAGATGCAATTCAACCAACGTATATCGCGTTGATTTATTATGTATCAGTCGGCGCGCTGGTCGGAACTGCCGGAGTTCTTGCAACTTACGTGCTGTATTGGCTGGAGGATCAATACGCCAAATTGCCTATTCACTGGATGTGGTGGCCCGCCATCGGTGCCGTGGCTATTGGCGTGGTGGGCTATTTCGAGCCGCGCACATTGGGCGTCGGATATGACAATATCAGCGGCGTTCTCAATGGAACAATATTTGGCTGGGCGGCGCTTTCGCTGGCGTTGATGAAATTAATTTCCTGGGCGATATCGCTTGCGAGTGGCACTTCCGGCGGCACCATTGCGCCGTTATTTATTATCGGCGGCGCGTTCGGATCGGCACTGGGCGCGGTTGGAAAAGGACTTTTCCCCATGGCGCACATTGACATTCGCATCGCAGCGTTGGTTGGGATGGCGGCTATTTTTGCTGGCGCTTCCCGTGCGATGCTGACTGCTGTTGTGTTCGCTTTTGAAACAACGTTGCAACCGTTGGGATTATTGCCGCTTCTCGGCGGATGTTCCGCAGCATATCTCATTTCTTCCTTCCTGATGAAGAACACCATTTATACAGAAAAAGTGGCGCGCCGTGGATTTCTGGTTCCGACGGAATATTCCGCAGACGATTTGGAACAGCAATCGGTGAAAAACGCGTACACCAAAAACGTGGTTTCGCTTAAATCCAATCAATCCGTGGAAGAAGTTCGAAAATGGCTGATCGATAAAAAAATGGATTCGCATCATCACGGATTTCCTGTGCTGGATGAAAACAACCTGCTGATCGGCATCGTTACGTATCGTGACATTATGGAATCGCAGGATCCACTTAGTGAGAGTATTACCAAATTAATAAAACGCGCACCGGCAGTAATCTATGAAGACAATTCGCTACGCATGGCTTCCGATCACATGGTGCGCGAAGGCGTGGGACGCTTGCCCGTCGTCACGCGTGAAAACCCGGGAAAGATGATTGGTATTCTCTCGCGCAGTGATATTCTCGCCATGCACGACAAACGGCTGCGAGAAACATATCAAAAGATGCGTAATATCAGGATTAAGAAGTCATTGAAGAAAATAGCGGATGAATCCAGAGAGTAAAAGTACTTTTGTATACAATTAATATTGTCATTGCGAGGAGCTTGCGACGTGGCAATCTAACCAATTAGATTGCCGCAGTCGCTGTCGCTCCCTCGCAATGACAAATCCCGCTTTTTACAATTTCTTCGCCACAATCATCGACATATAAATTCCTAAATTCTCGCGGAAGTGTTCAATCGAAAAATACGGTTCCACCTCGCCGCGCAGTTCTTCTTCGGTGAAACGGAAGAACGGAATGCCGCCGTCGTGTTCGCCTTCTTTTTCAAAGTATTTCGTCAATCCGTTATACCGATATGCCGAAAGTAACAATGTTCCATCCTCGGCCATAACGCGTTTCGCATGTTGCAAAAATTGCTGGCGCAAATCGCGCGATGGAATATGTTCGTAAACGCCCACGTGCGCGATAGCGCTGAAAATTCCGTCTTTGAGTGGCAGGTGCGTCAGATCGGCTTGAATCCAGTGAACCGCACAAGCAGTTTTTCCGACATGCCGCGCGCGATTGCGTAATAGCGAATCGCGTGACATATCCACAGAAATAAGTTCCCCCGCCGATTCGGCAAAGAGCGAGGTGAATCGCCCGGTCCCGCATCCCGCTTCCAAAACCAAACCGTTGGGAACAGCCGCCATCACTCGGCGATAAACGGGACGCTCGAAAATATCCAGCATTTTGATAGCGAGCATCCGGTCATAATCTTCCGCTTGTTCGTCCCGCGCGGCGCGCTCGGTGTTGATGCGTTGCAGATCGGCTTCATCATCCGAAGAGGTGTTTTCGCTATTTACTTCCGCGCAATTTTCCTCTTGCAATGCAGCATTGAGCGCTGCACCAAAAGTCGCGATAAAAGCCGCGTCATCTTCGCGCAATGCGTCGGCGAAAAGACTGGGAATGGCATCTTTGATCGGGTACCAACGTCCGCTTTGCGGATTAATCAATGCGCCGGCGCGCACGGCATTTTCGTCGCCTTCAAAAATGTGCAAACGCAAATCTCCGCCGTCATTGGGATCTGCCAGAAAGTCCACTAATCGTGCATTCATAAAAGTACTTTTCCTTAAAACCGCATTAAATCTTAGCGCACCAGCGCGCCTCTTGCATCTATAATTTTAATAAACTATCGGGAAATAGAAATCGTCAAAGGATTATTATGAAACAGAATACTGTTCAACGAATTATATATGGGGTTTTGCTGAGTCTGGTTTTTATCGCAAGCGCTGCAATTGCCGCGCCCATAGCACCCATTGCAACTGCGACTGCCGACATCGAAAACGCGGCGCCTGGGCGCAGCGAAACAGCGTGGGGGAGATTGGTTGCCGATGCCTTACGTTCCGCAGGCAAAACGGATTTGGCGCTGGTGAACGCCGGCAACCTCAATCCAGGAACCTTAAAAGCGGGAACAATCTCGCAATCACAAATCGATACGTTGCTCAGTTTTCCCAATGACGACGTGGTGATTTTGCCGATCAACGGCGCCGCATTGCGCTCGGCAGTGGAACTTTCGTTGCGCGCTTATCCCACCAGTTCGCCCGCATTTTTGCAAGGTTCCGGTTGGGAAGGGACGTTTAATCCGCAAGCCACAGCGGGCAAAAGATTGACTTCGCTGAAAATTAACGGACAGGATGTTTCACCCAATAGCACGTATCAAGTTGCCATGCCGATCAGTCTGGCGCAAGGCACCAACGGTTATTTTGCCTATTGGAACGATTCTTCGGCGCGGAGTTTAAAAACGACAATTGCAACAGCGGTGGCAAATTATTTGAGTGAGAAACATGTTGTTTCGCCGGAGAATGGAGCGAGATTGAAAGAGCAATAAATCAATCTTCCAAATCCTCATAAGTTCCCCGAATATCATTCAGGCGAACCTGAATCAATTCGCTTATCATACTAAAAGGTGCGAGTAGGGGATTGACGCGGCTATTATCAAAATGCTGCCATTGAACGGGAACTTCCACCACACGATATTTTAATTTTTGCGCCAGGAAAAGTACTTCCGTATCAAACCCGAATCCATCAATTTGCGCGCGGCGGAAAATATTTTTTGCCGCTTCGCCACGAAATGCTTTGAATCCGCATTGTGTATCACGAATTGTGGTGCCGATAATAGATTGTACAAACAAATTAAACGTGCGCCCCATCCATTCGCGATACCAGGGTTGATGAATTTTCAAAACGGATGCAGGCAAAGCGCGGCTGGCGAATGCCACGTCAAAATCACCGCGCGAAATCGGCGGCAGAAGCTTTTCCATTTCTTCGATGGGCGAAGATAAATCTGCGTCAGAGAACAATAAATCGCGTCCTGCCGAATGTAAAACTCCTTGACGTACAGCGTAACCTTTGCCGCGATTGAGTGGATGGCCTTGCGGTGAATCGTAATGCAGCAATCGCACCCACGGACGTGTGGCGGCAAATTGAGAAATGACTTCCCGTGTAGCATCGCGCGAGCCGTCATCCACCAAAATCATTTCGTAGGAAAAGTCGCGTGTTTTGAGATACGCCTCGATTTTTTGCAAACTGGCGGGCAGCCGTTTTTCCTCATTGTAGGCAGGCACGACAATCGACAAATAACAGGAAGCCACCGCTGGCGGCGTGCACCAAACTGTCGTAGCCGGCGCGACTTCCGTTGCGGGATCGTGCTGCACTTCAACCGTAGATGCGTTCATTTGGCTGATCATAATTTATTCTACTGATTGAGATGCTTTCGTTGGCTGTCAGGCTCCCTGCAAAAGTACTTTTACAGCACACCCAGATATCGCTCGATTTCATAATGATGTACTTGACGGCGATATTCTTCCCATTCCAGAGTTTTGTTTTTGAGGAATTTTTCAAACAACTGATCACCGAGTACTTCACGCGCCAAAGTACTTTTGCGCGCGCAGGCAATGGCCTCGCTCAAATCGCCCGGCAATACTTCGGCGTCCGGCTGTTCGCCAGGATTGGGTAAAGCCAATTTGCGCTGAACGCCGTTAAGACCTGCGGCCAGCAACAGCGCAAACACCAAATATGGATTGCAGGCCGCGTCCGGCGAGCGATATTCCAAACGGCGGCTGTCATCGCGGCCAGGTTTATAAGCCGGAACGCGCAATAAGTCCGAATGATTATGCATCGCCCATGTCACTTGCGTAGGCGCTTCGTAGCCGGGAACCAGACGCTTATAACTATTTACCCATTGATTGGTGAATAGCGTCAACTCGCGCGCATGTTGCAGCAATCCCGCCAAAAAGTACTTTGCCAGCTTGCTCAGTTTATCTTTGGCGCGTGCGTCATAAAACGCGTTGCGGGCGCCTTCAAAAAGGCTCATGTTGATGTGCATTCCCGAACCGTTGCAATGCGCCAGCGGTTTTGGCATGAACGTCGCATAATAACCGCTAGCGGCGGCCACTTCTTTGACGATCAGGCGGAACGTCATCAAATTATCGGCCATCGTCAGAGCGTCTGTGTAGCGCAGATCAATTTCATGTTGCGACGGCGCGCCTTCATGATGTGACGATTCCACGCCGATGTCCATGCTTTCCAGCGCCAGCGCCGTGTGCCGCCGCAGCGGCGAAGCCACGTCGTGCGGCGTCAGATCAAAATAGCCGCCTTCATCCAGCGGCCTGGGAACACGTTTTTTATTTTCGTCGCCGCCTTCAAAATAGAAGAATTCCACTTCGGGCCCAACATAAAAAATGTATCCCATCTCGCCGGCGCGCTGTAATTGCCGGCGCAACACGCGGCGTGGATCGGTCTGCGCCGGGCGATCTCCAGGCAAAACAATATCGCAAAATATCCGCGCCACCTGGCCTTCATCGGCGTCGCTGGGCAGAATCGCGAAAGTGGATGGATCCGGCCGTGCGATCATATCGCTTTCATCGGCACGCGCAAAACCTTCGATGGAGCTGCCGTCAAAAGTCACGCCCTCTTCCAGTGCCGCTTCCAGTTCATCCGACGTGATGGCGACGCTTTTGAGCGATCCCAAAATATCGGTAAACCACAACCGCACAAATTTCACATTGCGATCCTGCGCCATGCGCAGCACAAATTCGCGTCCTTGTTCCTGCGTGGGAAAAGTACTTTCGCCGGTATTTTTTGAAGATGCCATAATCAGTAATAAATCTATACTCTAATTCTAATCGAAAAAAACATGGCTGCCTTTTTGCAGGATAAAGTTTACCGTGATGACAAAAGAAGCAAAACCAACTCGCAATTCCAAACGCCACGCCGCCGAAGTGATACGGCGTTTGCATGCGGAATATTCCGACGCGCAAACGGCGCTCGATTTTGAAACGCCGTTGCAATTATTGATCGCCACCATCCTTTCCGCACAGTGCACGGATGTCCGCGTGAATATCGTCACCAAAACGTTGTTCAAAAAATATCGCAGCGCGGAAGATTACGCGAACGCTTCCCAGGACGAGTTGAACGAGGATATTCGCTCGATCAACTTTCATTATAATAAAGCGTGCTCAATTCGCGGCGCTTGCAAAATGATTATTGAAGAGTTCGACGGAAAAGTGCCGCGGACGATGGAAGAATTGGTGAAGCTTCCCGGCGTGGCGCGAAAAACCGCGAATGTGGTGTTGGGCACGGCTTTTGGCATTCCCGCCGGCATGGTGGTGGACACGCATATTAAACGCGTCACTTTTCGGCTGGGATTAACGCAAGAAACGAATCCCGAAAAAGTGGAGCGCGATCTGATGAAAATCATTCCGAAGGAAGATTGGATTTTCGGAGCTCACGCCCTTATCTGGCACGGCCGCCGCGTTTGTCATGCGCGCAAACCGGATTGTGATAATTGTGTGCTGGAAGATATTTGTCCGAAATGTGGCGTAAAAGAGAAGAAAGGATAAAAGTACTTTTATCCTGCTTTCTCCGTTAATTCATCCGCAATTAATTCCGCTTGTTTCAACACCGTATCCGTCGCCAGCTGTTCCATGTCCGGCGGATAGCCGAATTGGCGCAAGGCGC
>Ga0164242_10004789_pt1 | contig 15143 bp, 12 predicted proteins | sample OricomgcompostMG_FD_108783 | JGI IMG/M metagenome (GOLD analysis project Ga0164242, IMG submission 108783) | Miracle-Growth compost microbial communities from Emeryville, California, USA - Original compost - Miracle growth compost (MG) ... | reverse complement strand
TTGCCGATCTTCTTCGCCACGTGTTCACGCAGTTCGGCCATCAATGCCTCGTCCGCGACCACGCCGCCTTTGGGCGAGACGAACGCCGCGATCGCTTGACCGGTGCGTGCGTCGTTGCGTCCGACGACAGCCGCCTCGGCAACCGCCGGATGGTCGACGAGAGCCGATTCCACCTCCAGGGTCGAGATGCGGTGCCCTGACACGTTCATCACGTCGTCCACCCGGCCGAGCAACCAGTAATAGCCTTCGGTGTCGCGCTTACAGCCGTCGGCAGGAAAGTAGATCCACTGGCCGTCTTCTGGCTTACTGAATCGACTCCAATAGGTCTGCACGTAGCGATCGGGGTCGTTGAACAGCGTCCGCAGCATCGCAGGCCACGGTTTGGTGATCACCAGATAGCCAGCGCCGCCCAACGGCACCGGTTGGCCGTCGTTGTCGACGACGTCCGCCGTGATCCCTGGCATCGGCCGGCATGCGGATCCTGGCTTGGTCGCGGTCATTCCCGGAAGCGGCGACAGCATGATCTGGCCCGTCTCGGTCTGCCACCAGGTGTCGACGATCGGGCACTTCTCGTGGCCGATAACCCGGTGGTACCACATCCACGCCTCGGGATTGATCGGTTCACCGACGCTTCCGAGCAACCGCAACGACGATAGGTCATGGCGGCCGGGATACTCGTCACCCCAGCGGATCATCGTGCGGAGCGAGGTCGGCGCGGTGTAGAGCGTCGTCACCTTGTAGCGCTCGACGATGTCCCACATCCGGTCCTTGTCCGGAAACTGCGGAACACCTTCGTACATGACGCTCGTAGTGCCGTTCGCGAGTGGCCCGTAGACGATGTAACTGTGGCCGGTGACCCAGCCGATGTCGGCCGTACACCAGTAAATGTCGGTCTCCGGGCGCAGGTCGAACACCATGCGGTGCGTGCTCGCCGTGCCGACGAGATAGCCGCCCGTTGTGTGCACGATGCCTTTCGGCTTGGCGGTCGTGCCCGACGAATACAGCATGTAGAGCACGTCTTCCGCATCACGCTCGACGGCCTCGAACACCGCGGGCTGTCGCGGCACGATGTCGTGGTACCAGACGTCGCGCCCCTCGACCATCTCGACGCCCTGCTTCGTGCGCTGCACCACAAGGACTTTCTCGATGGACGGCGTTTGCGCGACAGCCTCGTCCGCCCATTCCTTCAGCGGCACGACCGACCCGTTTCGCCAAGCGCCGTCGCAGGTGATGAGCACCTTGGCGCGAGCATCGTCGATGCGATCGCGTAGCGCCTCGGCCGAGAAGCCGCCGAAGATCACCGAGTGGGGCGCACCGATGCGGGCGCAGGCGAGCAGCGCCACGGGCAGTTCGGGCACCATGCCCATGTAGATCGCGACCCGGTCGTCCGGCTGCACGCCGAGTTCGGTAAGTGCGTTCGCTAGGCGGCATACCTCGGCGTGCAGATCCCCATAAGTCAGCGTGCGCGTATCACCGGGCTCGCCCTCCCAGTAATACGCGACACGGTCTGCGTGCTCGGCAAGATGGCGGTCGAGGCAACTTTCGGTAATGTTCAATGTGCCGCCGACGAACCACTGCGCGAACGGCGCATTGGTCCAGTCCAATACCTGATCCCAAGGCTTGCGCCACACATATTTCGCGGCCTCGGTTGCCCACCAACTATCGGCGTCCTTGGCCTCGTCGTAAATTCCGTCGCTCGTGACGGTGGCCGCATCCGCAAAACCGGCGGGCGGTGCGAAACTGCGTGACTCGTCGAACAGAGCCTCGATCGTCGGATCGGGCATCGATGCCTCCCTGGTGATCGCACGTGCGCCGAGCGTGGTGACGAATGCACATTCTTGGCAACGGCTGCCCGGCAATCGCGCGCCGAATGGATCGTTTCTTGCGCCGAATGGTTGAACCGATCGCCGAGCGGTCGACCCAGCGGCGCTGCTCTTCGGGCGGAATCACCGGGTGTCTAGAAGATGGCCCGTTTAACCCTTACTGTCGTGGCGTGAAATCAGTCGCAGTTGCGTTGGCGCTGGCCGCCATCGCGATCGCGCTCGGCGGCTCGCTCTGGTACTGGGTGCGGAGCAGTCGCGGCCTCGGTACTCCGCAACAGCGCACGACCTACGAGGTCTTACACACGGCGAGCCAGGCCGCGCGAGCCCTGCGCGCCGGACTCACCCGGGAGAGCGCGGCGCGGTCGGCTCCGGCGCTTCGCACCCTGCTGGCCGCCCGCGCCACTGCGATCACCAATACCGCCGCCCTGCTTGCCTGGGACGGCCCGGGCGCCGATCACGCCCCCGCCGTTCTCTCGGCAAGCCGGCATGTCACTACGACGGGCAAGGCGCTTGCGCTCGGCCCGCGCGATCTCCAGTGTGAGCAGGGCGTCGACTGTCCGCTGCGCTCCGGTGTGATCGTCCCCCTGACGAGCAACGGAATTGTCGTCGGTACGCTCGTCGCCCTCGCGACGTCGACTCGAGCCGGCATGCTGCGATCCGCCGGCGAGGTGGCCCGTTTCGCGTCGACCCAGCTCGATCTCGCCGAGCTCGACACCGCTCGGGCGCGCGCCGCCGAGGCGGAGCTGCGTTTCCTGCGCGCCCAGATCTCGCCGCACTTCGTCTACAACGCGCTCACCGCGATCGCGTCGTTCCTGCGATCCGATCCCGATCGCGCGCGAGAATTGCTGCACGACTTCGCCGATTTCATCCGCTACAGCTTCCGCAACCGCGGCCAGTTCGCGACCGTCGCGGACGAGCTGCGCGCTGTCGACACCTATCTCGAACTCGAGCGCGCGCGGTTCGGAGAACGTTTGCAGGTCGTATTACGCGTCGCGCCCGAGGTGCTGGCGGTCGCGGTACCTTGCCTGCTGATCCAGCCCCTCGTGGAGAACGCGATCCGGCATGGCATCGAAAGCAAGGAGGGAGTCGGTCACGTCACGATCGTCGCGGAGGACGGCGACGTCGAATGCATCCTCAGCGTCGAGGACGACGGCGTTGGCATGGATCCCGACGTCGTTCGCGAGCAACTGGCTGGCCGCCGCGGCCACGGCGTCGGCCTGGTCAACGTCGACGAACGGCTGCGGCAGGTCTTCGGCGCCGACCACGGCCTGACCGTCGAAACCGCGAAAGGCGCTGGCACCAAAGTGATCGTGTGCGTGCCGAAATACCGCGCCGGGGTGCGTGCATCATGAGCGCGACGACGCCACTCCCTAAGACCAGCCCGGACGGCGACGGGCTGCGTGTGCTTGTCGTCGACGACGAAGCGCCGGCGCGTGACGACCTGGAATATCTCCTACACCGGCAACCGGCCATCTCGTCGGTGACCGTCGCGGCCGATGCCACCGAAGCCCTGCGCAAACTGGAGTCGGAACAATTCGACGGCATCTTCCTCGACGTCCGCATGCCTGGCCTCGATGGCCTCGAACTGGCCAAGCTGCTGCGTCACTTCGCCAGGCCGCCAGTGGTGGTGTTCGTGACGGCGCATGAGTCGCACGCGCTCGAGGCATTCGAGGCCCGCGCGCGTGCCTACCTGCTGAAGCCGGTATCGAACGAGCGGCTCGCCGACGCGATCGCCGTGATCGAGGAGTCGGGCCGGCCGCGGCCGGTACCGCAGGCGAACCACGCCGCGTCGGTGAACGGGACGGCGACAAGCGACGCTGCAGCCGTCGGCACCGTGACGACGGCCGACGACTTGCCGGCGGTCCCGGTCGAATCGGCAGGGCGCACGTCAATGGTCGAAAGACACGACGTGTGCTGGTTGCAGGCGAATGGCGACTACGTGCGACTCCATACGGTGCAGGGAACTTCGCATCTTGTTCGACTACCACTCGCGCTCTTCGAAGAGCGTTGGGCGTCGCACGGATTCGTCCGAATCCATCGCAGTCACCTCGTCGCCTTGCGATACATCACGGAGCTGCGCACCGGCACAGCAGGCGGTGCGGTCGTGCGGGTTAGCGGGCAAGATCTCGCGGTGAGCCGACGGCATACCGCCGAACTGCGGCACCGGCTGTTGCGCGTGCCGGGTAGCAGTCATTCCTGATGGACCAGCCACCAGAGCAGACCCCTCGGGTTGCCGTCCGCTCGGCAGAGGTCGTGGCCGCCCACAGGGGGAACGCGACCGGGCAGACATTCGACGAGCACGGCGAATATCGGGATGTGCTCGTTCGCTCCCTAATCCGTGCCCAGTTCGGCCTGACGTTGAGCTTTATCGCACTGGTTGTCGGTGTGCTGATCTCGATTCCGCTCGTCGTCGCGCTGGTACCAGCACTCACCGGCCGGCACGTCTTCGGTTTGCCGTTCGCGCTTGCCGTGCTCGGCGTCGCGGTCTACCCGGCGCTCGTGGTCCTCGCGATCGTCTACGTGCGGCTAGCCGAACGCACGGAGCGGCATTTCCTCGATCTGGTCGACAAATTGTGAGCGGTCGTTGACAGCGCCGCTCGCACTCATTGCCGTCGTCGTCGTGACTCTTGCCACCGTGATCGTGGGCGCGCTCGGAGTCAGGGTCGCTCGCACGCCGGCCGACTTCCTCGTCGCCGCCAGAGCGGTGCCGCCGCTACGCAACGCAGCCGCGATCTCCGGCGAATACCTCTCGGCCGCCTCTTTTCTCGGTGTAGCAGGACTTTTGCTCAAAGACGGCCTTGGCATGCTCTGGTACCCAGTCGGATACGCGGCCGGCTATCTCATGTTGCTGCTGCTGGTAGCCGCCCCGCTTCGCAGATTCGGCGCGTACACGATTCCCGACTTCGCCGAAGGCCGGCTGGGCGAGCCCCGGCTGCGTCAGGTGGCCACCGTCTTCGTACTGGTGATCGGCTGGTTCTACCTTCTCCCGCAGCTCAAAGGAGCCGGCCTTACCCTGCAGGTCCTCCTGGGCACGCCGTACTGGGTAGGTGTCGCCGTCCTGACGATCGTCGTCACCAGCAACATCGCCGCAGGCGGCATGAAAGGCGTGACGTTCGTCCAAGCGGTGCAGTACTGGATCAAGCTCGTTGCCATCGCCACACCCGCGGTCGTGCTCATCGTGGTGGTCGGCGGATTTCACCGGCAGGAACTCACCAAACCAGCGCCGCCGGTCTTTCCGGCGACGACGACCGTGCGGGTGCAGACCCCCGTCACGTTCGTCGTCACACAACCGGTGACCATCACCGCGAAAGGGGACGTCGACGGGCAGCATTTCGACGGTCCGCTCACTTTGACCGACGGCCGCTATCAGATAGCCGAAGGGGCAGAGCTCGTGTTCCCCGCGGGCAGCACGACACCACATGCCGAATCGCTGCACGCGTTGGACGGCTCGTCTTGGGTCTCACCACTCGTCAACGCCGGCCATCGAGGCGGGCATCCACTCGCCGCAACGTATTCGTTGATCGTCGCGACCTTTCTCGGCACGCTCGGCCTGCCGCACATCCTGGTGCGCTTCTACACCAACAGAAACGGGCGTGCCGCGCGGCGTACCACCGTGCTCGTGCTCATGCTGTTGGGCCTGTTCTACCTGTTCCCGGCCGTCTTCGGGGTACTGGGGCGCCTGCGCGATCCCGGCCTGTACCTCACTGGACAGACCGACTCCGTGGTGCTCGTACTGCCGCACGCGCTGATCAACAGCCTCGGCGGCGAGATCCTCGGTGCGCTGGTGGCGGCGGGTGCCTTTGCCGCATTTCTTTCGACGTCGTCTGGGTTGCTGGTCAGCGTGGCCGGCGCCATGGCCCACGACCTGTTACGCGGCGGTGTGCGCACGTTTCGCCGATGCGCGGTTGTCGCCGGTGTCGTCGGCCTGGCGGCCGGCCTGCAGGTAGCCCGCTTCGACCTGAACCTGCTCGTCGGCTGGTGTTTTGCCATCGCCGCCTCGACGTTTTGCCCCTTGCTCGTGCTCGGGATCTGGTGGCGCTCGCTCACCTGGGTCGGTGCGATCACCGGCTTGATACTCGGCGGCGTTTCGTCGTCCGTCGCAATCATCTTGACGATGATCGGCATCGGCACGGCCGGCTGGCCTAGTGTCTTGCTTGGGCAGCCGGCGATCTGGAGCGTGCCGCTCGCCTTCCTTGCCATGGTCGTCGGCTCGCGGCTGTCACCGGCACAACTTCCGACCGATCTCGAGTCGAAACTCTTGCAGCTTCACCTGCCCGAGGCACTACGCGCCGCCGATGATTCGGCTGCCCCCTCGGCCACCGGCTGAGACTGACCGAAGGCCGTCAGCGAAGATACCTGCGGGCGCCTGCGTATTCGCTCGCGTAGGGCTGGGCCGCCAGCGAGACGACCGAGACGACACTGCCGGTCTGAGGTGCGTGCAACATCATGTCGTCACCGATGTAGATACCGACATGATGCACGATGCCTTTGCTGGCAAAGAAAACAAGGTCGCCCGGTCGCAGGTCGGCGCGTGCGACCGGGGTGCCGGCCACCGCCTGGGCATCGGCGTCTCGCGGGATCGTCACCCCATGCATCGCGTACACCAGGTGCGTGAGTCCGGAGCAATCGAAGCCGAAGCCGGAGGTGCCACCCCACAGGTACGGCAGCCCGTCGAACAGGTGTGCCATGCGTACGACGTCAGCACCTGTCGACGGGAATGTGACCGAGCCTGGCGAACTTACTACGACGTCACTCGACCGTATCGAAACGGCTGTGCCATCAGGGGTTTCGGCGTTCACCCAGCCGGTCACCGTACTTACCACCGGAAGCCTGGTGGCCATCGAAACCTCGTAGTACCTGGCCGATCCGGCGTACAGCCAAGCCGTGGGGGACACCACAGTGGCTTCTTGCGCCGCCTTCGTAGGGGCCCGGAAAGTCAACTGCAGCAGGGGAATCCACCCCGGGTAGCCGGCCGGGTCGAGCGGTGTCGGCTGATCGGGCACCACCACGTGCGCCCACGCGCCCTGCTCGCGATCGACGATCACCCGTTCGCCCAACAGCAGTTGGCTGTCGACACGACCGTTCAGCGCGCGGCGTTGATCGAGACTCATCGCGGCTAGCCACGACCGGAGTCCCACCGGCCGGGTTAGCGCTACGGCGTCGACACCGCGTGGCGAGGACGGGCTGTGCCACAAGGTGGCGACCGACACGTCGACGTAGGCTGCGGCGGGCAGTGCGGGTTGCGGATCAGCCGCCGCCGGTCGCGGCGGGTCCGCCCGCGGTGGTTGCGGTGCCGGCGCGCCGCCTGCTGCAACCCCGGCGGCGAGCGGGCTCGGCGATCCCTCCTCCAGACCCGCGGAACGCAATGAAGACGGCAGCACGGACGCCGGCCCGGGGGCGCCGTCCGAAAAGTTCGCGACGACCGGCGGCGAACTCGGCAGAACCGCAGACACCGAACCGACGGCAGGCAAAACGGATGCCGCCGCCACTGAACTCGGCGAGGCGGCGGGCAGTTCGCTGGCCGCGTCGTTCGACCCTGGCGAACAGCCACCAAGAGCGGCACCCAGACACGCGACCACCGCGGCAAGTGCCGCAACCGGCCGGCGTCCGGGGTTCATGTCCTTACTGTGCCGTGTGACATCACGTTGAACAAGCAACCGATCGGGCGCGATTCAGGCACAAAAGCTCATTCGCCGGCGCTGCCCCGCACCAGCGCCTCGAGTGCGGGCAGTGCGGCGGCGAGGGCTGCCGCCTGCGCCGCGGGCAGGTTGCCGATTCGCTTGCTCAGGACGGCCGTGCGGGTACTCCACAGCTCGGCGAGCACCTCGCGACCACCATCGGTCAGCTCGATCAGGCAGGCCCGGCGGTCGCTGGTGTCGCTGACCCGCGCGACGTAACCGAGCTTTTCGAGGCTGTCGACCACCCGAGTGGCGAACGGCGCGCCGACCGATTCGTAGCCGGCCAGCTCGCTCAACCTGATCGGGTTGTGTTCCTCGACAGTCGACAGTGCCGAAAGTTGCGACGGCGTAAGGCCTGCGGCAGCCTGCTGGCGCACCGCACGGCCGAGCCGAGCGACGACGAGCCGCAGCCGTGCGGCCGTCTCGGAGTCGGCGCGGGCAACGGTGGTCATGCGGCGGACGGTCATACCCGGTCGTCTTCCATCGCCAGTTCGCCGGGCACGCTAGACGACGCCAACGCGGCGTCGCCGATGTGCTCGTGTTCTGGGTGCAGTTGTTCGACATCGTCGTCGTGCACGAACCGGCGGCCGCGCAGCATCGAAAAGACCGCGGCTATCAACGACATCGCGATGGCCATCGAGAACACGATGACGAGCCCGTGATGGAACGGCGACGAGATCAGATGTGGGAAGAACTCCTTGCCGGTCAAGGTCTGCCACTGCAACGTGCTGACGTGGGCGGTCGATTGCGACCCGAGCAGGCTCTGCAGCGGGTTGTACCCGAGGAACGACGCGAACAGGCTCCCGACCGGCGGTTCGCCGGCAATGCTGCTCGCCTGGGTGGCCCCCACCCCGTTCGCCAGCAAGCCGTGACTCATCGAGGCAGGCAGTGTGTTTGCCAGCCCGATGATCATCAACGAGAAGAAGATGCCGATCGACAACACCATGCCGGAGTTCATGAACGTGGCCTGCAGGCCGGCCGCACCACCGCGTTCGGTCGCCGGCACGCTGTTCATGATGGCAGTGGAATTCGGTGCGGAGAAAAGCCCGCCGCCAACACCGTTCAAGAAGACGAGCACGGCGAAAACCCAGTAGTGGAAGTCGGTCGGCACGAACAGCAAGCCGAGGTAGCTTCCGGCGAAGACGATCAGGCCACCGGTCGACAACACCCGCGCGCCGTGGCGGTCACTGAGGTAACCGGATAGCGGCCCGGCCAGCAAGAAGCCGATCGTCAACGGCAGCAAGTAAATGCCGGCCCACAAAGGGGTGTCTTCGTACTTATAGCCGTGCAGCGGCAGCCAGATTCCCTGGAGCCAGATGATCAGCATGAACTGCATACCGCCGCGGGCGATGGCTGCCAGCAGGCCTGCTGCACTGCCGGTGGCGAAGGCGCGGATCCGAAACAGCCGCAGATTGAACATCGGGGCCTTCACCCGGAGTTCGATCACCGCGAAGATGCCGAGGCAGGCCACACCTCCGATGAGGCCGGCGAGCACCTTCGGCGCCGTCCAGCCCATCGTGTGGCCGCCGTAGGGCTGGATGCCGTAGACGATCGCGGCGAGCACGGCGGTCAGCCCCACGCCGAACGTGACGTTGCCCCACCAGTCGATGCGCGCCTTCACTCGACGTCCGTTGTCGCGCAGGCTGTGGTAGCCCCAGATAGTGCCCAGGACGCCGACCGGCACCGACACCCAGAAGACCAACCGCCAGTCGATAACGGAAAGCAAGCCACCGGCGATGAGGCCGATGAACGAGCCGGCGATCGCGGCCACCTGGTTGATGCCCATCGCCAGGCCGCGCTGCTCGGGAGGGAATGCGTCGACGATGATCGCGCTGGAGTTCGCGAACAGCATCGCGCCACCAACCCCTTGCAGCAGCCGCCACAACACCAGCCACATGGCACCGCCGCCGCCGTGCATCGGGTCGAGAGCGAGCACGATCGAGGCGAACGAGAAGACCGCGAAGCCTGCGTTGTAGATGCGGACCCGGCCCATGATGTCGCCGAGCCGGCCAAGCGTCACCACCAAGACGGCGGTGACCAGCATGTAGCCCATCATCAGCCAGAGCAGGTAGCCCACGTTGCCTGGCGAGAGCGGGTCGATGCCGATACCGCGAAAGATGCCGGGCAAGGAGATCAAGATGATCGAGGAGTTGATGGTGGCCATCAACATGCCGAGCGTGGTGTTCGACAGCGCGACCCATTTGTAGTGCGGCCCATCGGCCTTCATCCGTGCCGACAGCGCGACCACGTGGGAACCCTCCGGTTAGTTGCTTGACTAGAAGCAACTATATCGGCAAGGCAGCCAGCGGCCTTAGTGCTCCCGGCCGACCCGATTCCCGAAGGCGCGTGCGCCGCGATACCGAGCCTGCGCACCTTCCGGCCTCCGACGCTGCCATCATGCTCAGATGCACATCTCGGCGAAGACCGACTACGCGATGCGGGCAATGCTGGTGCTCGCCGATGCCCCGGACGGCACCTGGGTCAAAGCCGAGGTCATCTCAGAACAGCAGCACCTACCGCGTAAATTCCTCGAGGCGATCCTGTCCGACCTGCGACGCGCCCGGCTCGTCGAGAGCCTGCGCGGAGCGGACGGCGGTTACCGGCTGGCGAAGCCGGCGTCCAAGATCTTCGTGGCTGACGTGATGCGAGCCGTCGACGGGCCGCTCGCAGAGGTGCGCGGGCTGCGACCGGAGACCCTCGAGTACGAAGGCTCGGCGGCTCGGTTGCAAGACGTCTGGGTCGCGGTGCGATCCGGGCTGCGAGCGGTACTGGAGCGGATCAGCGTTGCCGACGTCTCGGCCGGCAAGATGCCCGCGGCCGTGCGGTCGATGATCCGCGACGAAGAGGGCTGGGTCCCCCGGATCTAATCCACGCGTCCGCCCTCACGCACCCCCGCGCCGACCCAATCGAGGTGCCGGACGAGAACCGCGGTGCCGGGTTCGAGGTCCAACCGGTCAGCAGCGTCGCGGGACAGCTGCGCGTAGGCCGGGACTCCGCCGACGTCGAGATCGACACGGGTCTGGAATCCAAGCCGGGTGATGCGCACGACCGTCGCCGGTATGGCGTCCGTTTCGGCGGACAGCGAAATCTCGAGGTCGTGCGGCCGTACCACCCGGTCGCCGAATCTGGTGACAGGGCCGAGAAATCCCATCACCCACTCGTCGGCCGGATGGTCGTACACCTCATGGGGGGCGCCGACCTGTTTCACCCGGCCGTCGTGCAACACGACGATCTCGTCCGCGACCTCCATTGCCTCCTCCTGGTCGTGTGTGACGATCACGGTCGTCACCGCCATCTCGTCATGCAGCCGCCGCAACCACACTCGCAACTCCTTACGCACCTGGGCATCGAGCGCGCCGAACGGCTCGTCGAGCAGCAATACTCGAGGCCGGACGGCGAGGGCACGCGCCAATGCCATGCGCTGTCTTTGCCCGCCTGAGAGTTGGGCCGGATACCTGCTGGCGAACTTCTCCAGGTGCACGAGTCCGAGCAATTCCGCTACTCGCTCACGTATTTGTGCCTTCGGTATTTTCCTTACCCGCAGGCCGAAGGCGATGTTGTCGTAGACCGTCATGTGCTTGAACGGCGCGTAGTGCTGGAACACGAATCCGACGTCACGCCGCTGCGGGGGCACCGCGGTCGCGTCGCGGCCCTCGATGCTGACGGTTCCAGCGTCGGCCGTGTCGAGGCCGGCGATCACCCGCAGCAACGTCGACTTGCCGCTGCCGCTCGGGCCGAGCAATGCGGTGAGCGAGCCGGTGGCGATGTCGACGCTGACGTCGTCGAGCGCCTTGAATTGCGCGAAGCTCTTGCTCACGCCACGCACGTTGATGCTCACGCGACACTCCTGGTTCGAGAACGAAGCCGCCTGCTGACGAGCAGGCTGGCCATGGCGAGAAGCGCGAGCAGCGCAGACGCCGAATAAGCTGCCGTGGTGTCGAAGTTTTCCAGCCGATCGTCGATGAACAGCGTCACCGTAAGGGTTTTCCCGAGAACGTGTCCTGAGACGACGGTCACCGCGCCGTACTCGCCAAGCGAGCGCGCGAGCGACAACACGACGCCGTACGCCAGCGCGTCGCGGATCGACGGCAAGGTGATCCGCCGAAACGTCTGCCACCCCGAGGCCCCGAGCGTGCGGGCCGCCTGTTCCTGCTCGTCTCCCGACTCGGCGAGCACAGGTGCGACAGCGCGGACGACGAGCGGCAGCGACACGAACGCGGTCGCCATCACCATGCCCGGCAACGAGAAGATCAGCTGGATGCCATGCCGCTGCAGCCAGCCCCCGAAGAAACCGAACTTGCCGTAGACCAGCACGAGGGCCAAACCGGCGACGATCGGAGACACCGCCTGCGGAAGGTCTACGAGGACGTCGAGCAGCCGGCGTCCCGGAAATTGCTTGCGGACAAGGAGAAGTGCGGCTCCGACGCCGAAGATCGTGTTGAGCACGACTGCCGCCACCGCGACGATCAGCGTGACGTAGATCGCGCTGCGCGCGTCCGCTGTTGTGAGCGACGACCAGACCGGTCCGAGCCCGTGCCGAAACGACCGGTAGAAGACGACGCCGACCGGCACCGCCAGCAGGACCGCCAGATAGCCGAGCACGACGAATCGCAACGAGTAACGCGTCACGGTCCGCCGCTGCGACCCGACCGCGATCGGCGCGTCGACATCAGCCACGGCGGGCACTCCTGCGCTTGAGGACGTCGAGACCGAACAGCACCAGGAAAGCGATCATCAGCAGCACCGTCGACTGCGCGGCAGCCCCGACCGTGTTGTCGCTTTGCACCTGGTTGTAGATGTTCACCGCCGAGACCTCGGTGTGAAACGGCAGGTTCCCCGAGAGCAGGCTGACCGAGCCGAATTCGCCGATGGCACGGGCAAAGGCAAGCCCGGTACCGGTGAGCATCGCGGGCACGATGTTGGGCAACACGATCCGGCGCGCGATCAGCAAAGGCCGCGCGCCAAGCGATGCCGCCGCCGACTCCATGTCCCGGTCGAGTTCGATCAGCACCGGCTCTACGGTTCGCACGACGAATGGCAGCGTGACGAAGAGCAGCGCCAGCGCGATGGCGAGCCGGGTGAACGCGATATTCACGTGCACCGGCGTGCTCGGCCCGTAGAGCGACAACAACACGAAGCCGGCGACCACGGTCGGCAACGCGAACGGCAGATCGATCAAGAACTCGACGACGGCCTTGCCCGCGAAATCATCGCGTACCAGCACCCACGCGATCAGCGTGCCCATCACCAGGTTGAATAGCGCGACGAGCGCCGAGATCGCGAGTGTCATCTTCAACGCGGCGAACGGTTGCGGCGCGGTGACCTGGTCCCAGGCGTTGGCGAAACCTCCGCTCTGCGATTTCCAGACCACGGCTCCCAACGGGATCAGCACGAGCAGGCTCAGGTACAGCGTGACCAGCCCGAAGCCGAGTCCGGGTCGATGCGCCGGCGCTGCGCGGCTGCCCGGCGTCCGCCATCCTCGAGCAGACGACGGCGTGGGTGACGCGACCTCACGCCACCCACTGTCATCGAGCGTGCTATTTGGTTGTGGAAACACCGAGCGATTTCTCGATCTTGGTGATGACGCCGTTCGCCGGGTCGAAGAACTGCGTGGTCGCCGCCGTCCAGCCGCCGAGGTCGTCGATAGTGAACAAGCCCGGCGGGGTCGGGAAGGGCTTCGCCTTGGGCGTCACCCCGGCCACGACAGGCCGATACCCCTGGTCGGCGAAGATCTGCTGGCCGGCCGGTGAGTAGACGAAGTCGAGAAATGCCTTGGCCTGTGCCGGGTGTTTGGTCGTCGTCGTGACCGCAATCGGGTTCTGGATCAGCAAGGTGTCCTTCGGGATCACGTAGTCGACCGGCTGCTTCTTTAGCTGCGCGTAGATGGCCTCGTTCTCGTAGGAGATCAGCACATCGCCAGTGCCACCGACGAAGTCGGTCAGCGCCTTCGCGCCACTCGCATCTTGAACTGGCACGTTCTTCAGCAGCTTGGTGAGATAGTCGCTCGCCTCGGCGTCCGTAGCACCTGCCTTCTTCTCGGCCCCGTACGCGCCGAGAATGTTCCAACGCGCACTGCCGGACGAGAACGGGTTCGGCGTGAGAACTTTGAGGCCGGGCTGAATCAGGTCGGGCCAGTCTTCGATGTGCTTCGGATTTCCCTTTCGGACGACGAAAGACACCACCGAATCGGTGACGAATCCCTTGTACTGACCGGTATTCCAGTCAGCCGCGACCAGGTTCTTCTTGACCAGCTTCTCCATATCGGTCTGTAGCGAGAACTCGACGATGTCAGCCTGCTGACCGTTCACCACAGCGTTCGCCTGGTCGCCCGAAGCACCGTACGACTGGGTGAACTTCACCTGCGCGCCCGCCGGCGTCTTCTGGAATGCCGCGATGAGTTCGGCGTACGCAGGTGCCGGTGTGGAGTAGGCGACGAGGTTCAACGTCACGTCGCCGCCGGCGTCGACGGCGGCCGCAGCGCTCGCCCCGGTAGCTGAGCCGTGAGGTGGCGTGGCGGGGCTTGCTTGCGACGAACTGCAGCCGGCTGCCGCCACAAGGGTGGCGACACCGGCGAACGTACCGAGGAACCGAAGGGTCGGGCGCACGAGAATTCTCCAGATCAGCTAGCAAGAAAGTAGGGAATGCCTTTCGGCGCGTACGCCGCCCGCTCGTCACAGATCGATGAAGAGGGCCTGGCATGACACGCGTGTCGGCCGGCCAAGGCCAGCCGATCAGCAGGAAATCGTCATCCGAAGCGCGCTAAGCCAGCGCGAAATCAACAGCCCCGACACATGGCGGAGGTCACGCGAAGCAGATCGAGGTGAAGTCGCTGCGTGAGGTGGACGCCGGTCATGAGAGGAGACCGTAACAGATGTTCGAACGATTTCCTAGTTCACCCGTAGGGATGAGAGGGCACCAACTCTCAACGACGACACTCGGCCGACCGGCGTGATGGAGAGCCGCGCAGTTTGGCAAGGGAGCGCAAAGGTCTGGTTGGCAAGGGGGCGCGAGGTCTAGGCCGGCCACGATGCCTGCGACGTGCGAATTGGACGAGGCGTTGGCAAACGGGTGATTGCCGAAGGGGCCACGCGGGCGCACGCCGGGTAGCACCTACGTCCGAGATCTCTAGATGACGCCGGCATGGATGCCCGGTGCCAGACGAGTCCAGGGACGGACCTCATGTCGCTCGCGCGCTCCCTTGCCGGACGTCGAACCACCGTGATCGCAGTCGCGGTCGTCGTGGTCGGGTGCTGCGCCGTGGCGCCTACGCTTTCCGGCGGCCCGTCGGCGTCCGCCCTTACGAATGCGGGCAACGCCTGGGAAGGCAACGATCACGGCGACGGTCTCAACCGATTCGTGGTCGAGTTGGCCGCTGACACGCCAGCCTCCCGGACACCTGCGGACGCCGCCAACCCGGCCACCCAAGCGGGAGGCGCCGCCGTCATTCCCGCGACCTCGCAGGGGAGTGCTACCGGCACGCAACACCTCGACCTCGCACTGCTCGCACAAGCCCGCGCGGCTCTAGGTGGCGACGGGCAGCTCGGCGTCGACGCGCAGGGCCGCACCATATACGTCGCCGGCGGTCGCTCGATACTCGTCGGTGTGGGCTCGGTGCAAATACCCGCCGGCCCGGCGCGGCCCG
>Ga0164242_10004788_pt1 | contig 15144 bp, 13 predicted proteins | sample OricomgcompostMG_FD_108783 | JGI IMG/M metagenome (GOLD analysis project Ga0164242, IMG submission 108783) | Miracle-Growth compost microbial communities from Emeryville, California, USA - Original compost - Miracle growth compost (MG) ... | reverse complement strand
GACTGCGGCGAGGGAACGTTCGGCACGATCCTCAGCGCCGCAACGAAGGCGACGATCCCGAACGGGATGTTGATGAGGAAGATCCACGGCCACCCCACGGTGTCGGTGAGGATGCCGCCCAGCGCCGGCGCCACCACGGGGGCGACAAGTGCGGGCCAGGTGAGGTAGGCCATGGCATCCAGGAGGTCGCGGCGGTCCAGTCCGCGCAGCACGGCCAGCCGGCCGACCGGCACCATCATGGCGCCGCCGACGCCCTGCAGCACCCTGGCGGCCGTGAGCAGCGGAAGGTTCGGGGCGAGGGCGCACAGCGCGGACGCGACCGTGAAGATGGCGAGCGCCGTGGCGAACACGCGACGCTCCCCGAACCGGTCGGCCAGCCATCCGCTCACCGGCACGCAGACCGCGACCGTGAGCAGGTATGCCGTCATCGCCACGTTGAGGTCGACGGCTCGCACGCCGAAGTCGTGCGCCATGGCCGGTGCCGCGGTCTGGATGATGGTGCCGTCGAGGTTCTCCATCGAGAGACCGACGGCGGCGAGAAGCGCGAGCGGCCGGTTCAGGGTTGCGGATCGGGGCACCACGCAAGTCTGCCGGAGGTTCACCGTCTCGGTCGCACGCGGCAAGCCTGCGCTGGGACGCGCCGGCAGGTCCGCCTACCCCGACGACCTGCCCATGTAGTGCTGCACGAGCGGCATGAAGATGCCGTCCACCGTGCTGTCGATGAACTCGTCGCTCACCTTCGCGTTGGTCATGAGGAGTTCATGCCGCATCAGATCGAACGGCAGGTTCTGCACGCGCTCGGGCACGACATCCAGGTCGATCTCGCCGCGCGCGGCGGCGCGGGCGAGGATCACGCTGTTCCACACGGTCCCCTGGCCGATGAGGCGCCCGCGTACCTCCGCGAGCGACATGCCAGCCTCACTGAACAGACCGGCGAGCTGAGCGCTGAGCATCACCGCCATCTCCACCCGCCTCTCGCTGGCGATGCGGAGCAACTCGCGCAGGTCGCCGGCGAGCGTTCCCGTGTCGGGCGGGTCGATGGGTTCGGTGTCGTAGTGGTGGCGGATGGCCGCGAGAACGAGCGTCTCCTTGTCGGGCCAGCGACGGTAGAGAACGGGCCTGCTGGTGCGAGCCCTCTCGGCGACGGCGTCGAACGTCAGCCCTGCGTGACCCTTCTCGGTCAGCTCGCTCCACGCCGCGTCGAGCAGGGCGTCCTCGAGCTCGGCGCCTCGGCGGCGCGTGTTCGAGGCATCCGTCTCAAGATCCACTTGTGTATCTTATCCCCAGCGCGTACCCTCGTGATTTAGATACAGTCGTGTATCTAAACGAGGAGACCTGATGAGCAACGCCCCTGCCACGCCCGCCGTGAATGCATCCGTCAAGCGCACGACGACCGCACTGGTCGTCGGAGTGCTCGCCGTCGTCTTCGACACGACGATCATGAGCGTCGCGCTGCACTCGCTGTCGACTCAGCTGCACGTACCGGTCTCGACCATCCAGTGGGTCACGACCGGCTACGTTCTCGCCCTTGCGGCCACCGTGCCGCTGAGCGCATGGGTGCAGCGGCTCGTCGGCGGCAAGCGCGCATGGATGTTCGCACTCACGCTCTTCCTGCTCGGGTCCGTGCTCTGCAGCCTGGCGTGGAACGCCGAGAGCCTCATCGCGTTCCGGGTCGTGCAGGGCATCGGCGGCGGCCTCATGCTTCCGCTGCTGCAGACCATCGTGATGCAGGCGGCGGGAGGCAGGAACCTCGGACGCGTCGCCGCCGCGGTCGGTCTGCCCGCGATGCTCGGGCCGATCCTCGGTCCCGCCGTCGGAGGCATCATCCTGAACTGGCTCGACTGGCGCTGGATCTTCTGGGTCAACGTGCCGTTCTGCGTCGTGGGGCTGTTCCTGGCCTGGCGCATGCTTCCCCGGGATGCGCGCTCGACGCCCCGTCCGCGCCTCGACGTCGCCGGGATGGTGCTGCTGCTTCCCGCGCTGGTCGCGCTGCTGCTCGGCCTCTCCAATTCGGCGGGCGGCGACGGATTCGGGGCGACGGATGCCTGGCTGCCGCTCGCCATCGGCGGCATCCTGCTCGCCGCGTTCGTCGTCTACGCGCTTCGGCGGGGCGACCGAGCGCTGGTCGACCTCCGGCTACTGCGCCACCGCTCGGTCTGGTCCGGCTCCGCGCTGCTGTTCCTCTCCGGTCTCGCCGCGTACGGCATCATGCTGCTGCTCCCTCTCTATCTGCAGCAGTTGCGCGGATTCGACGTGCTGGCCGCCGGTCTCTTCCTCGTGCCGCAGGGTCTCGGCACACTGGCGAGCCGTTCGCTGGCCGGCCGCCTCACCGATCGCCTTGGTGCGCGCTGGGTCGCCGTCGTCGGGTTCGCCATCGTCGGCGCAGCCACGATCCCGTTCGCGTTCAGCACGGCGACGACGAACGAGTGGCTGCTGATGGCCCTGCTGTTCGTGCGCGGATTCGGGCTGGGCGCCATCGTGATGCCGCTCATGGTCGCGTCGTTCCAGGGTCTGGCGTCGGCGGACATCCCGCACTCCAGCATCATCACGCGCACGGCGCAGCAGCTCGGCGGCTCGTTCGGCACGGCGGTGCTTGCCGTGATCCTGCAGTCCGGCCTGACTGCTCATGCGACACAAGGCACGTCGGGCGTTGCCACCGCCTACGATCAGGGGTTCTGGTGGTCGATCGGGTTCACGGCCCTCGCCGTGGTGCTCTCGCTCGCGCTGCCCGGTCGGCCCGCCCCCGCACCGGATGCACACACGCCAGGACCGGAGGCTCCGTCCGCCGACGCCTCCGCGGCGCCCACCCCGGCGCGATCGGCCGTCTGAGCCGGGCCCGGCCTACGAACACCGTGCGTCGAGCCGCCGACGTCGCACCCGGCTCAGGCGCTGAGCAGCTTCTCCACCTCGGCTAGCAGGATCGCCGTGCACAGCCCTTCGAGCGCCTCCTCCAGCTCCGGCAGCGGAGGCATGGTGGGAGCGATGCGGATGTTCCTGTCGCGCGGGTCCTTCTTATACGGGTACGTCGACCCGGCCGGTGTGACGGCGATACCGGCCTGCGCGGCCAGCGCGACGGATCGCGCTGCGCATCCGGGATGCACGTCGAGGCTCACGAAGTAGCCGCCCTTCGGAGACGTCCAGGTTCCGGCTTCGTAGGGCGCGAGCCGGCGCTCGAACGTCTCGGCGACGGCCTCGAACTTCGGTGCGACGAGCTCGCGATGCCTGAGCATGTGCGCCGCGACGCCCTCCGCATCCCGCAGGAAGCGCACGTGACGCAGCTGGTTGACCTTGTCGGGTCCGATCGACTGCACGGCGGCGTGGCTGAGGTACCACGAGATGTTCGCCGGTGACGAGCCGAAGAAGGAGACACCGGCGCCGGCGAACGTGACCTTCGAGGTGGAGGCGAACACGAACACGCGGTCCGGGTTGCCCGCCTCGGCCGCCAGCGACAGGATGTCGATCGGCTCCGGCACGTCGTCGGTGAGGTGGTGCACGGCGTAGGCGTTGTCCCAGAAGATCCGGAAGTCCTTCGCGGCCGGCAACGACACGAGCGCGCGAGCGACCTCTTCCGTGTAGACGGCCCCCGTCGGGTTCGAGTGCACGGGCACGCACCAGATGCCGCGGATCGTCGGGTCCTCGGCGAGCAGCCGCTCCACCTCGGCGATGTCGGGCCCTGCATCCGTCATCGCCACGGGAACCATGCGGATGCCCAGGTGCTCGGTGATGGCGAAGTGGCGGTCGTATCCCGGGACCGGGCACAGGAAGGTCACCGTCTCCTCGCGCGACCACGGCCGCTCGCTCTCGGGAAGGCCGTGCAGCATGGCGTGTGCGACCACGTCGTGCATCACCGTGAGGCTCGAGCTTCCCAGCGCGAGGAGCTGGGGCACGGGCACGCGCAGAACGTCGGAGAACATCGCGCGCAGCTCAGGCAGCCCCTGGGGGTTGCCGTAGTTGCGGGTGTCTGTGCCGGACTCGTCGCGGAAATCCCCGTCCCCGGGCAGCGAGAGCAGCGCGTTCGACAGGTCGAGCTGCTCGGGCGACGGCTTGCCGCGCGTGAGGTCGAGCGAGAGCCCGCGGGCGACGAGCGCGTCGTAGTCGGCGGCGAGCTGCGAGTGCAGGTCGCGCAGTTCGGCTGAGGACATTTCGGCGAGCGCGGTCACCCTTGAATCGTAGCCATCGCCGCATGCCCTACACGGCACGCCGACCAGGCCCACAGCGCTCACGCCGAGCGTTCTGCCGACGACCCGGAGCGCTCCGCCGTCGAGGGTGCCTAGGCGGGTGCCTCGGCGTACTCTGCCGAGACGACGATGGGCATGTGGTCGCTGTCTCCGCGCGGCAGCGTCTCCACGGTGCGCACGTCGAGCCCTGCCGAGGTGACGAAGTCGAAGTGGCCCTTGAAGAACTTGTACCTGGTGTACGTCTTGCGGTCGCTGAGGGCCATGTCGTAGCCGGATGCCTTCACCCGCTCACCCAGGGACTGGGTGAAGAACGGGTAGTTGTAGTCGCCGACCATGAGCGTCGGGGCGCCGTGGCCGAGCCGCAGGAGCTCCGCGTGCGCCGCCTTGATCTGGGTGCGCCGAAGCGAGTTCAGCGCCGTGAGCGGCGCGGCGTGGAACGACGCGACGACGACCTGGTTGCCCGTCTGCACATCCTCGAGCAGGGTGCCGACCAGCCGCTCGTGGGCAGGGGCGAGAACGCGGTCGTGCAGCGACTTCTTCAGCTCGAACGTGTCGGTGTCGTGGAGCCGGAAGCGATCCTTGCGGTAGTACACGGCGAGGCCGAGCCGGTTGCGCTTCGTGGAGTCGGCGAGCGTGAGCGTTGCCACCTCGTTGGGGAGCGCGCCGGTGTCCACTTCCTGCAAGCACATCACGTCTGCCGTCGTGGATGCCGCCAGGTCGAGCAACTCGCCCGTCGCGCGATTCTTCCGGAGGTTGTAGCTGAGTATTCGTATCAGGGCGATCACTTCTCCGTTGCTGCGGTCGGTGACGCGATGATACCCGCGCTGCGTGAGCGCCGGGTGAACACGGACGCAGAGGCCGACGAGTGGTCGGCAGTCGGCACGTGGGCGGCGACCCGTGCCGCGAGAGAGCACGCTGAGCGCTCCGGATGCCGGTTCACTCGTCTTCGACCCAGTCGAACGTCTTCGTCACGGCCTTCTGCCACGTGCGATACCTGCGCTCGACGCCGTCGCGGTCGCTCGTCGGCTCCCATCTCGCGCCCTCCTGCCAGTTGGCCCGAAGCTCGTCGAGGTCCTGCCAGAAGCCGACGGCGAGCCCGGCAGCGTACGCGGCGCCGAGAGCCGTGGTCTCGGCGACCGTCGGGCGCACGACCGGGATGCCCAGGACATCCGCCTGGAACTGCATGAGCAGCTCGTTCGCCGTCATGCCGCCGTCGACCCTGAGCTCGGCAAGGGGCCTGCCGGTGTCGTGCTCGACCGCCTCGAGCACGTCGCGTGTCTGGTAGGCCGTGGACTCCAGCGCGGCCCTGGCCAGGTGGGCCCTGTTCACGAACCGGGTGAGGCCCACGATCGCGCCGCGGGCATCCGGTCGCCAGTACGGCGCAAACAGCCCGGAGAACGCCGGCACGATGTACGCGCCGCCGTTGTCGTCGACGGAAGCGGCCAGCTTCTCCACCTGCTTGGCGTCGCTGATGATGCCGAGGTTGTCGCGCAGCCACTGCACGAGAGACCCCGTGACGGCGATGGACCCCTCCAGCGCGTAGCGCGGAGCCTCGTCGCCGAGCCGGTACGCGAGCGTGGTGATGAGGCCGTTGCGGCTGTGCACGATCTCCTCACCCGTGTTCACGATCACGAAGTTGCCCGTGCCGTACGTGTTCTTCGACTCGCCAGGGCCGAAGGCGGCCTGGCCGAACGTCGCGGCCTGCTGGTCGCCGAGGATGCCGGCGATCGGCGTCTCGCGCAGCAGGCTGTGTGTCTCGGCCTCGCCGTACACCTCGCTCGACGACCTGATCTCGGGGAGCATCGAGCGCGGCACCCCGAACACGTCGAGGATGTCGTCCCGCCAGTCGAGCGTCGTCAGATCCATGAAGAGGGTGCGCGACGCATTGGTGACGTCCGTGGCGTGCACGCCGCCGTGCCGTCCGCCGGTGAGGTTCCACAGCACCCAGGTGTCGGTCGTGCCGAAGAGCAGATCGCCGCGCTCGGCGCGCTCGCGCGCGCCATCCACGTTCTCCAGGATCCACGCGATCTTCGTGCCGGCGAAGTACGTGGCGAGCGGCAGTCCGACGTCGCGGGCGAACCGGTCGGTGCCGCCCTCTGCGGCGAGCCGGTCCACGATGGTCTGCGTGCGGGTGTCCTGCCAGACGATCGCGTTGTACACCGGCTTGCCCGTGTGCCTGTCCCACACGACCGCCGTCTCTCGCTGGTTCGTGATGCCGACGGCGGCGAGATCGTGTCTGGTGAGATTGGCCTTGCCGAGTGCGACACCGACCACCTCGCGGGTGTTGCGCCAGATCTCCATGGGATCGTGCTCCACCCAGCCGGCCCGTGGGAAGATCTGCCGGTGCTCGAGCTGTCCGACGGCGACCACGCTGCCCGCATGGTCGAACACGATCGCTCTGGTGCTCGTCGTTCCCTGATCGATGGCGAGGATGTGCGTCGGCATGCCGCAAAGGCTAACGACTCGGGAAACGTGCGCGACTCCCCGCGCCGCGAACCGCCGACTCCTCCCCGAGCGCTCCTCGTCTCCACCGCGACCGGCACCTGGGTGGCCCATTGTCGGCTTTACGAGGAATCCTCAATGGCGTAGCGTGTGTCACGTTTCGTCGTCGGTGCCGTGGCCCCCGAGAACGCCGGCGTCCGGCGGATGCGCGTCAAGCCCCGCCGGCGCCGTGCTTCGGACCGTCTCCCGCCACCCGGGCTGGGGATGCTCTCACGCCCCTTCTCGCCGCTACTGTCGGAGAGCGCCGGTCCCGGCGCCCGAGTGGAAGACGCCATGCCATCGCAATCCAGCCCGCTGCGCCGACGACGAGCGATTCAGCATCCCCGTGCGCACGGACGCCTGCTGCGCTCCCTCGTCGTTCCCGTGCTGGCGGTGACCGGAATCCTGCTCAGTGCGTGCGCCACGAACGCCTCCGCCCTCGCCGGAGGGGATTCGACCAGCACCACGACGGCGACGCCCTCGTCCTCGGCCTCGTCGTCCTCGCCTTCTGCGACCGCCGGAGCGGGCACGGCGCTCGCGCTGCTCGCTGCGCTTCCGGTCAAGGGCAAGGCCCCGCACACCGGATACGACAGGGTGGGCGACTTCGGTACCGCGTGGAAGGACGTCGACCGCAACCACTGCGACACCCGTGACGACGTGCTGGCGCGCGACCTCACGGCCGTCACCAAGCAGGGGTCGTGCACTGTCGAGACCGGAGTGCTGAACGACCCGTACACGGGCAAGACGATCGACTTCACCCGCGGTGTCCGCACTTCGCTGCTGGTGCAGATCGATCACGTCGTTCCGCTCTCGAACGCCTGGCAGACCGGAGCGCAGCAGCTCAGCCAGGAGCAGCGCGAAGCGCTCGCGAACGATCCGATCGAGCTGCTCGCCGTCGACGGCCCCACCAACGAGAGCAAGGGCGACGGGGATGCCGCCACCTGGCTCCCGCCCAACCGCGGATTCTGGTGCTCCTACGCCGCGAAGCAGGTGTCGGTGAAGGCGGCGTACCACCTGTGGGTGGCGCCGGCCGAGCATGACGCTCTGGCGCGCATCCTCACGACGTGCCCCGACGAGCCTGCGCTGAAGTCGACGCTTGCGCCTTCCGTCGGGCTGGGCTGAGCCTCGCCCGCACCGGCACGCGCCGACCGGCGGGTCGCCGGTGCTCAGTCGGTGTGGGGGCTTCGGAGATCGGCGACGACGTCGGACACGTAGCGTGCGCGTGTCTCTGCGCGCTTCGCGAGCGCAAGCTTCGTCAGGGCCGCGCGCCGCACCCCCGGCGTGAGCGCCTCCCAACCGGCGCGAACGCCAGCGGCCTCCAGGGCGGTGGCCAGGTCGTCGGGCACGACGAGAGCGTCAGCGGCGTCGAGGATCGTCCACATGCCGTTGGTCTTGGCCTCGTCGACGAATCGCCTGCCGGCATCCGTCATGCGTCCCTCGCGCTCCAGCCGCTCCACGCGCTCCTTGTTGCTGCGCGACCAGGGTGAGGCCGGGCGCCGCCGCACGAACCACAGTGCTGAGCGCTCGTCGTCGATCGACTCCGACTGGCCGTCCACCCAGCCGAACGCGACGGCTTCGGTGATCGCCTCGTCGTAGCTCATCGCGGGCCGCCCTGTCGCCGGCCGCCACGACACGAGCCAGACGCCAGGTGATGAATCGTGATGCTCCTCGAGCCACCGGCGCCATTGCTCGGGCGTCTCCAGATGCACGTGCTCGGCATCCCTCGGGCTCACGCAGGCTCCTGCCCGAGGTACGCCGCGATCGCGGCATCCACTGTCTCGTCGCGAAACCGGAAGCCGTCGCCCAGGAGCGCGGTCGGCAGCATGCGCTGACTGCTCAGGATGAGCTCCTGAGCGGCATCCTGAAGCGCCAGGCGTAGCGCGAAGCCGGGGACCGGCATCCCGTACGGGCGGTGAAGGCGGCGGGCGAGAGTCCGCATGAACTCCGCTTCGGTCGCCGGTGCCGGGCCGGCGAGGTTCACCGCTCCGCTCAGGCCACCTGCCGCCGGCTCGGTGCCGATGATGTGGTCGATGGCCGCGGCCTCGTCGTGAAGGCTGATCCACGGCCACCACTGCCGGCCACCTCCGATGGGACCGGCGAGGCCCGCGAGCGCGATCGCCCGCAGCGGAGGCATGGCTCCGGTGGGCCCAACGACGAGGCCGGTGCGCACGAATGCGACGCGCGTCAGGTCGGATGCCGCGGCCGCCTCCTCCTCCCACGCCTTGACCACGGCGGAGAGGAACCCGCTGCCTCGCGGCGACCTCTCCGTGAGGTCTTCGTTGACGCGGTCGCCGTAGTAGCCGACTGCGGATGCGCTGACGAAGACGGACGGCGCGCGCTCGGCCGCTCGGATGGCGTCCACGATCGTGCGCGTGGCATCCAACCGGGACTCGATGATGACCTTCTTATATGCGGGCGTCCACGGCAGCCTGCTGGTCGGGGCCCCGGAGAAGCTCACGACGGCATCCGCACCGCTCACGACGGCGGGGTCGAGGATGCCCGCTGCCGGCTCCCACTGCACCTCCTGCTGCGTACGCCCCGAGCCGACTCCCGCGGGCCTGCGCACCAGTCGCACGACCTCGTCGCCGGACGCGCGCAGCCGTTCCGTGAGCGCGGACCCGATCATGCCGGAGGCGCCGGCGATCACGATGCGCCGCGTTCGGCGACCGGGAGACGCGCAGCCCGTCTGTTCGCTCATGTGCCGCCCTTCGCCGCGTATCCGGCCTTCCGATACACCTCAGTGTGTCGCGGATGCGGTCGGTTGTCGTCCCCTCGACAGGGCGTGGATCGTGCCACCGAGGCACAGCGGCCGGGCGCCCTCTCCGTCACCTCTAAAATGAGTCTTCACGTGCTCCCATCCCAGATCCTCGAAAGGGGAAGCACCCATGCCCGATCAGAACGCGCTCGATGCCGTCATCGCCCTCGCCCGCCACCGCGGGTTCGTCTTCCAGTCGGGCGAGATCTACGGCGGATCGAGGTCGGCGTGGGACTACGGGCCCCTGGGCGTCGAGCTGAAGGAGAACATCAAGCGCCAGTGGTGGCAGACCATGGTCACCGGACGCGACGACGTGGTCGGTCTCGACTCGAGCGTCATCCTGCCCAAGCAGGTGTGGGTGGCATCCGGTCACGTGGGCGTCTTCAACGATCCGCTCGTGGAGTGCCTGCACTGCCACAAGCGCTTCCGGGAAGACCACCTGATCGAGGCGTACGAGGCGAAGAAGGGCAGGGCGCCGGAGAACGGGATGGGCGACATCGTCTGCCCCAACTGCGGCACTCGGGGCCAGTGGACGCCTCCGCGCGACTTCAACATGATGCTCGAGACCTACCTCGGGCCCATCAAGGACGAGTCGGGACTGCAGTACTTGCGTCCCGAAACCGCGCAGGGCATCTTCGTCAACTTCGCCAACGTCGTGCAAGCATCCCGCATGAAGCCGCCGTTCGGCATCGGGCAGATCGGCAAGAGCTTCCGCAACGAGATCACGCCGGGCAACTTCATCTTCCGCACCAGGGAGTTCGAGCAGATGGAGCTCGAATTCTTCGTGGAGCCGGGAGACGACGAGAAATGGTTCGAGTACTGGATCGACGCCGCCTGGGACTGGTACATCGATCTCGGTGTCGACCCGATGAACCTGCGACGCTACGAGCATCCCAAGGACAAGCTGTCGCACTATTCGAAGCGCACGATCGACATCGAGTACCGCTTCGGCTTCACCGGCGGCGACTGGGGTGAGCTGATGGGTGTGGCGAACCGCACCGACTTCGATCTCACCACGCACACCGAGCACTCGGGCAAAGACCTCTCGTTCTTCGACCAGGGCCGCAACGAGCGCTACATCCCCTACGTCATCGAGCCGGCGTTCGGCCTCACGCGATCGCTCATGGCGTTCCTCGTGGATGCCTACCACCAGGAGGAAGCACCGAACGCGAAGGGCGGCACCGACGTACGCACGGTGCTCAAGCTCGACCCGCGACTGGCACCCGTGAAGGTCGCCGTACTCCCGTTGTCGCGCAATGAGAGGCTCTCTCCCGTGGCACGCAAACTCGCGTCCGACCTGCGCAAGCACCGCAACGTCGAGTTCGATGACTCGGGGGCCATTGGCCGCCGCTACCGCCGACAGGACGAGATCGGCACGCCGTACTGCGTGACGGTCGACTTCGACTCGCTCGACGACGACGCGGTGACTGTACGCGACCGCGACAGCATGGGGCAGGAGCGCATCCCGATCGAGGGACTGGATGCCTACCTCACGGAGCGCCTCCGCGAGCGCTGACCCGCGCTCCCGCCCCGCGGGTTGAGCCCGTCGAAACCCCGGAACCGCGGGTTGAGCCTGTCAAAACCCGGTCCCCGCAAAGCGGGTTTCGACAAGCTCAACCGACGGTCGGACGACACTCACACTCCCGCGGGTTGAGCCTGTCGAAACCCCGGAACCGCGGGTTGAGCCTGTCGAAACCCCGGAACCGCAAAGCCGGTTTCGACAAGCTCAACCAGCGGTGGGGCGGCACTCACACTCCAGCGGCGGGACGGCTCACGTCCTGGGGTCGACGTGCACCTTCGGTCCGGCGGAGGCGCCGACGGGATGCCGTCCCGCGAGCACGGCCTCAACCTGATCGAGGCCCACCGTCGCGGCGACCAGCGGACGCGCGTCCACCGTGCCCGACGCGAACGCCGCGATGGTGGCGTCCAGACCGGGTGAGGCGCTCAGGATCCCCGTGGCCGTCACATCCTTCAGCAGGAGCGCGCGCGTGTCGAGGGTGCTCGGCTGCGACGCGATGCCGATGAACACGACGCGGCCGCCCGGCTGCACGAGGTCGACGACGCGAGCCGCTGTCGAGGCGTCCGTCGCCGCGTCGATGATAGCGTCGAATGGTTGCTGCTCGAACGACTCCCAGCCGATGGATGCGCTGAAGCCGAGCGACCGGGCGAACCCGACGGAGGACTCCGACACTCCGACGAGCCGCACGTCGCGTCCCGCCGCGCGCACGAACATCGCGGCGAGAAGGCCGATCGTGCCGGGTCCCACCACCAGCACACGCTCGGCCTCCCGGCCGGAGTCGAGCATGAGAGCCGCCTGCGCCGCGCGCAGGGCGTTGCCCGCCGGCTCCACGAGGGCGCCGAGCTGATCGTCCACGGTGTCGGGAAGCGCGTGCAGGGAAGTCGCGGGCACGGCCATCCGCTCGGCCAGAGCGCCCGGCCGCCCTCGGCGGATTCCCACCTCCTCCCGCTCGGCGCACACGTGCTGCCGTCCGCTCATGCAGAGCCGGCAGCGGCCACACCCCAGCATGGTGTCGCCCGTGACCCGCCTGCCCAGCCACGACGCATCCACTCCGTCGCCGATGCCGGTGACCACTCCCATCCACTCGTGGCCGATCCGCACCGGGTAGCTCGCGTTCCCGTCGTGCAGGTACGCCATGTGGCCCGTGTAGAACTCGACGTCGGTGCCGCACACGCCGGCGCGGAGCACGTCGACGACGACCTCACCCGGCGCCGCCACCGGCTCCGGCACGTCGGCGACCTCCGCTCGTCCCGGTCCCGTGATCACGAACGCCCGCACGGCTGCCTCCGTCCCCGTCGTCGCGGCTGTGTGACGAGCCTAGAGCGCACGGTTGCGCCTACTGGGCCAGCCCGACGCCGAGGCTGATCGCGCTGACCGTGCTGAGCACGGCACGCACGAGGTTCCATGCCGCCCAGCGCGCCTCCCCGAACCTCCGGCGTATGGATGCGGCATCCAAGGCTGCGTCCGTCGACGCCGCCTTGAGCGCATTGTTGACCGGCAGGTGCACCGCCATCGTGATGACGACGCACGCCGCCGTGCCGACGAGCGCCACGATCGCCCAGACAGCCGGAGCATCGCTCCACGAGCCCACAGTGGCGACCGCGCACAGCACGGGCGCGCCGAAGAAGATCGCCAGGAGGAACCACGGATTCACGATCGCGCGGTCGAGCGCGGCGAATGCCGTCACGAACGTGCGATCGTCCACGCGGCGCAACCCCGGCATCACGGCGAAGGCGTAGAGCTGGAACACTCCCGCCAGCAGCCCGGTCGAGACGGTCGCCGCGACCAGGGCGGCCGTGCTGATGATGTCCTGCATGGCTCGACGGTAGCGGTCAGAACGACGTCGACGAGCGAGCCACCCGACGAGAATGGGCGGATGGCGGAGACGATGCGGGCGGTCGTGTACGACGAGATCGGCGAACGGCCTGGCATCCGTCGAGTCGCTGTCCCCGCATGTCCGTCCGACGGCGCGCTCGTGCGCGTCGAGGCGACGGGCGTGTGCCGCTCCGACTGGCACGCGTGGCGCGGGCACGATCCGGTGCCGCTGCCCATCATCCCGGGCCACGAGTTCGCCGGTGTGATCGCGGAGGCCGGCGCGGACGTCACGCGCTTCGCACCCGGAGACCGCGTCACCGCGCCGTTCGTGAACGGCTGCGGCCACTGCGAGTGGTGCCTGCGAGGCGATGCCCAGGTGTGTCCTGACCAGTCGCAGCCCGGCTTCACCCGCAACGGCTCGTTCGCGGAGTACGTCGTCGTGACGGCCGCGGACACCAATCTCGTCGCTCTGCCCGACGGTGTGCGCACGGATGCCGCTGCCGCCCTCGGCTGCCGCTTCGCGACAGCCTTCCGCGCCGTCACCGTGCACGGGAGGGTCGCCTCGGGTGACAAGGTCGTCGTGTTCGGATGCGGCGGCGTCGGCCTCTCCGCCGTCATGATCGCGGCGGCGCTCGGTGCGCACGTCACCGCGGTGGACGTCTCGGATGCAGCGCTCGCCCGAGCCCGTGAACTCGGCGCGACCAACGTCATCCGGTCGACTCCGGACTCCGCGCCAGAGGATGCCGTACGGGAGGCGACCGGCGGCGGCGCGCAAGTGTCGATCGACGCGCTGGGCTCACCCGCGACGGCCGGGGCTGCCGTGCGCAGCCTGCGTCGACGCGGCATCCACGTGCAGGTGGGCCTCATGCTCGGCGATGCCGCGCTGGCACCGCTTCCGTGGGACCGCGTGGTCGCGTGGGAACTTTCGGTGATCGGCTCGCACGGCATGAGCGCGGCGGACTACCCCGCGATGCTCCAGCTGATCGCCGACGGCCGCCTCGACCCGGCGGCCCTCATCGGATCCGTCACCGACCTCGAGGGCGCGATCGACGCGCTCGAGGCGATGGATGCGCCGCAGCCGGCGAGCGCCGGAATCGTCATCGCGCGGCCATAGTATCCGGCGGGCCGTCGCCCATCCACGTGGGTCGATGCGATTCGGTGCGCCCAGCGGAGCGGCCCCTTCATTGGGGAGCGGTCCGTGACGACGGCCTCGCCTAGGGTCGTGCAGGCGCCATCCCATTCAAGGATCACGCGCGAGCAGCCAGCACCACCACCACTTCGACCGAAGAAGGATCCTCCCCCATTGCCAAAGACACCCGGTTCACGTTCGACGGCGGGGCGGGCACGTACGTCGGAACCATCATCCTCGGCTTCTTCATCACCGTGATCACGCTCGGCATCTGCTACCCGTTCGCGCTCGTGCTCAAGCAGCGCTGGCGCGCGAAGCACACGTACATCGACGGCCAGCAGCTCGTGTTCACCGGATCGGCCATCGGACTCTTCGGCCACTGGATCAAATGGTTCCTGCTGTCGATCATCACGCTCGGCATCTACCTGTTCTGGGTGGGACCGCGCCTTCAGCGCTGGATCACCGTGAACACGGAGTTCGCCGCGCCGGTCGCACCCTTGCAGCCTCTGGTGCCTGGGGCGTTCGTCGTGGCATCGCCCGCTGCCAGGGCGTAGCGGAGAGACCCTGTCGGGCGCGCGGGACGCTCGTCGTCGCTAGCGCCCCTCCCCCGCCGCCGCGCGGCGCGCGGAGCCTCCAGCGCTGGGGGCCCGCCCATCCCTGTGGGGCTTCGCGTCCCCGCACGTACGAATGACAAAGAGCCCGGGCTCCAGGTTCCCTCTGCGCGCTCGAGGGGGTCGTTGTCCCTAGCGCCCCTCCACCCGCCGCTGCGCGGCGCGCGGAGCCTCTGGCGCTGGGGGCCCACCCCTGCGCGGCTTCTCGTCCTCCGCACGTACCAAACGGAAAGGCCCCGGTTTCCCGGGGCCTTTCCGTTTGGTGCGCGAGGGGGGAGTTGAACCCCCACGCCCTTTCGGGCACACGGACCTGAACCGTGCGCGTCTGCCTATTCCGCCACTCGCGCCGATACGTCGACACTCGCGTGCCGACCCAGAGAGGCTAGCATGCAGCGGCGGACGATGCCATTTGGCGCCGACGTCATCCGGGCGCCAAGCGCGGCCCCGCCGCGACCCACCACACGCAGGCTGCGACCGGGGCCCTTCACACGGTGTGCGGCTAACATGCACATAGTCGTCGGGCAGATCGGGAGACCTGTGGGCATTCTGGACAATTTCGAGAAGGGCCTCGAACGCGCCGTCAACGGTGCGTTCGCGAAGACCTTCCGGTCCGGCCTGCAACCGGTCGAGCTGACGAGCGCTCTGCGCAGGGAGCT
>Ga0164242_10004787_pt1 | contig 15144 bp, 29 predicted proteins | sample OricomgcompostMG_FD_108783 | JGI IMG/M metagenome (GOLD analysis project Ga0164242, IMG submission 108783) | Miracle-Growth compost microbial communities from Emeryville, California, USA - Original compost - Miracle growth compost (MG) ... | reverse complement strand
CGAGACCAGAACTTCCAGCCGCCACCCGCTCTCCGACGGCAGGGGCTCGGCGAGGATCTGGTCGAGCTCGGCCAGCAGCTGCGGCAGGGGCCGGGTGGTGGCGACCGCGACGCACGCGGTCTCGAGGTGATGCACCCGGGGTGTGCGGAGCTCCTGCGCGAGCAGACCCTGGACGGTGAGGGTCGTGGCTCGGGCGGTCACGCGGTCGCCTCGGCGGGTACGCAGCAGTCCTTCAAGCACTGGACGGTCAGCTCGGAGGGCGGCACGGTGCGGGCCGGGTCGTACACCACATACGACCGTCGCGGCTCCCTGCGGCCGTCCCGATGCACCGTCACCGCCGTGACCGGCGTGGATGTCATGACCCGGGGGAACGGGATATCGTCGCCCATGCTGCGCCCCTCGATGGCGTCGCCACTGCCCCCGAGTCCTGCCAGGCTGCGGGGGCCTTGTGCTGCTCAATGTATGCCCCTTGTATCGATACGTGTAGCTACGTAGCTGGAAATGCCGCCTCATCGGGCGACGCCTAGCGTCGAATGCATGGACATCAGCCCGGACGCGGTGATCGATCATGAGGGCCCGGTGACGCCCTACCGGCAGCTCGCCGGAATCCTGCGCGCCCGCATCGCCCGCGGAGACTGGGCGCCGGGCCGGCGGATGGCGTCGGAGAACGACCTCGTCCAGCAGTACGGTCTGGCCCGCACTACGGTCCGCCGCGCGATCGCCCTGCTCGCCGAGGAGGGGGTGGTGACGGTCGTCCCCCGTCGCGGCACCTATGTGGCCGAGCGCCTGGGCGGCAGCAAGTAGCGGAGGGGCTCATACCGGGTGTCCTAGGGCGCGCGGACGCGGCCCGAGGTAGGGGCCGAGGGCGAGCAGCAGCCGCTCAGCGGCTTCAACCGGCAGCGGCGGGACCGCGACGAGCAGCGCCCCCGCGGCATCGGTGCGGACGCCTACGGTTCCGAGGGTGGTCTCGGCGATGCCGATGTCGCGCAGCGCCCGGTGGAGTGCCTCGGCGGTCTCGTAGGCCGGGCGCCACGGCGTTGGAGTCGGTGCTGCCTGCATGGTCCGCTCCTCCCGTGATCAGGTACCTAACGACCGTAGGGAGTGTGTGAGTGCGGCCACAATGGCACTTTGACGGGCCGTCAGCCGGAAGTGCCATTGCTACATGGGCAGGGCTACCGCATCAGCAAGGACCCGCATCCGCGGCGTCAGCGTCCGGCGCTTGGCCACCACCTGGCCGAGGATGTCCCGGGCGTACTGCTGGTGCGGCAGCCACTGCGGCGCGGCCTGCCACACCGTCTCCAGCATGTCCACGGCGTCGGCGTACTGCCGCAGCCGCACCCGCGCGGACGCCTGGTCGAGACGGTTGCGGTTGAGGTTGTTCGACGTGGGGCGCATGCCATCCCATGAGATCGTCGCGGACAGCCGCAGCACCTCGTCCGGCCGATCCGAGATCATCGCGTGCTCGGCGGCCTTGAGCTGCACAGTCCGGGCGTCGTAGGCCCGCAGGAAGCTGCCCGGGATCGGGCGCGGTCCGATCGCTGCCGCTGCCGAACCGGCCAGCCGCAGCATGCCTTCCGCGTCGTCCGGGCGGCCATCCCTGTCCGCTGCCGCGGCCCCGCGCAGCAGCAGCCAGCCCCACGCCGCCAGCTCGCCGGGCGTAGCCCGGGACATCCGGGGCTCTATCCGGTCCGCCCACTCCTCAGCCAGCCGGCCAGCGGCTTCGATGCGGCCCCGGCGCAGCAGCAGCCAGCAACGAGTGCTCACCGCGCTGGCCGCGCCGATGTCGTCCGCCGCCCCATCGAGCGCCCGAGACAGGGCCGCGTCCGCCGCGTCGAACTGCCGGGTCTGGGTGAACATCCAGCCAGTCAGCCCGAGCAGCTCCGCGTGGACACGGCGGCCGGCCGGGTCGTCGGCGACCGCCGCGGCGTCCCGGAGCAGCGCGGGCAGCACACTGCCCAGTTCGTCCAGCCGGTCCCCGGCAGCGAGCGGCAGCGCGGCCGTCACGGCGGCGCGGACTCCAGCCACGGTCGGCGCATCCTCCACCGATTCACCGGACGGGGTGTCGAGGGCGGCGCGAACCGGCGCCCATCTGTCGGCCACGGCCGGGGTGGCGCCGGGGGTTTCACGGTCTGCGCCGAGGAGCCTTGTGGTGGGCACGCCCAGGGCGACGGCGAGGGCCCGCACTGTTTCCATCCGTGGGGTGCTGCCGTAGTCGTCCTGCTCCAGTTTGCGGATGGTGGACAGGGACACTCCTGAAGCTGTGGCTACGTCGCGCTGCGACATGCCGCGGCGTTTGCGGATCTCTTGCAGCCGCTCGCCAACGGGACTGTCTTTGCTGGTTGGTTGAGGCATACTGACCCCGCACCTTCGTTTCGACCTAGACACTCGAAACGGTACAGCGGCCTCCGCCGACGCGGGGGCCGCTGCTGCTTTGTGGCGGGTAGTACGGCGCCCCTCCCGTTCGCAGCTCGGGAGGGGCGCCGTCGTCTCCGGGGGCCTCTGCCCCGCGCGGTGTTGGTCCCGCTGTTTCGGGCACCGGCTGCGGGAGGGACTGGCGTTGCCGCCGCCCGGCTGATCCCGGCAGGCGCAGGGTTGCCCGGCTTGAGCCGGCCTTCGCCGGGTGCCCGGGTTTCCCGCGGGCAGACGAGCACCCCCTGCACGGCCAGCATGGCACACCCGGCCGACAGCGGGCCCGGCGTCCGGTTGTCAGATCGGGGCCGTAGGCTCGGCCTCATGTCTGACCTGCCTGATCACCTGATCCAGCTCCAGCGTGCCGCCCACGAGGCATGGGACGCGGTGGAGGCATACCGCAAGCAGGTCGACGCCGCTCGGCGGGCCGAGGCCGGGCCTGCGCCCGAGGCGAAGTGGCAGATGCCTCAGCTGCGGCCGTGGACCGACGAGGAGAACGGCGAGTACGACCGGCTACGCCAGGCCGCCGTCGACGCGCAGACCGCGCTGCGGGCCGCGATCGCGGAGTCTGGGCTGGGGCACGGCATCGAGACCGTGCAGGGCCTCCACGCCGCCGCGCACCCGACGGAGTAGCGAAGGAGGCGCCCGCCGCATGGCGAGCGCCTCCTTATTCGACGGTTCCGCAGTCATTCACCCCCGGTGGGCTCGGTCTTCCTGTCTCGCGCGTGCCCGTGCTTCTCGAGCAAGCGGTAGAGCCGCGACGGCGGCATGGCGGCGGCCATAGCGATGCCCTTGCGGTCAGCGAGCGGGTGGGTAGCGTCGGCGGCGACGATCGCCAACTCGCGGAAGTGCTCGAGGTGCTGAATGACTCGAGTGGTCTGGCTGATCGTGGCGATCAGCTCGTTATAGGTGGTGGCGTGCCGCGGCGCAGCGACGTTGACGTCATTGCGGAGCGCGGCCAACAGGTGGTCCGCGAGGTCGGGGGTGATGTCGAAAACGGCGGTCTCGGCGCCGTCCGCGGTGAGGATCTTGGCATATCGCTTGTTCATATAGCGAACGATACACGTGATGCGTTCGCTACGCACCTCTAGTTTGAGAAGTCGCCGAAGCACCTGATGGGATGACGTATGACCTTGGTGTCCCAGCTCGAGCTGTGACGCGAACGCTATGCAGCTCGAGCAGGAGCCCAAGTAGGATCGACACCATGCTCGAGCGCGACGACCCCACCAGTGACGCCATAGGCGCCGGGCTCGAGCCCGACCCGCTCCAGCCGCCCGGCGACATCCCCGACCACGAGCCCGAGGAACTACCGCCCGGCGACAGCAGCAGCTGGGTGTGGGGCCGGTCCTGGGTCCGTGGCGGCCCCGGGGTGTGGGTGTGGACGGGCGGCCGGTGGAGGCTCGGCACCGTCCAGCTGCGCATCAACATGGCCGACGGCGGGGTGGCGGTCTTCGTTTTCCTCTCCGTCGACGTGGACCACGACCTCCCCGGCGCCGCCCGGCTCTGGCGGTGGGACCCGGCCGTCATCCGCGTCGCCTGGCCGCCCCGCCTACCCGGGCTGGAGCGCCGCTACAGGTAGACCCCGCCGGCGAAGGGGGCCGCCGGCGGGGCTGTGGGGGTGCGGACAGCCTGCACCCGGCGCGAGGCCGGGGCCATACGACGAACAGCGCAGGATCAGGCGGGGCTGTCAGTGGTGGGACACGGCTCGCCCGACCAGAACTTGTGGGCGAGACCGCACCGGCTGCACGTCAACCCAGCCTCCGGGGTGGCGTGGCGCCAGTCGTGGTCGGTGCCGGTGGTGTCGGCCAGCGCCTCGGTGAGTTGCTGCACCTGACCGTGTAGCCGTTCGAGAGCGGTCACGAGGTCGATCGTCGTATGGGTGTCGAGGTGCGCCGTGAGGGCGGCCTCCGTCGCGGAGGCCGTGCGCCGGGCGGTGGCCTGCGACACGCGGCTGATGGCTTCGCTGATGTCTGCGGAGCCCTCGGCGGCAGACCACTCCATGGCCGCCGGGTTGAGGGGCGGCGCGTCGTGGTGCCAGCCGCAGCGGACAGGGCAGAGGAAGCGGCTACTACCGGGTGCCGCATCAGGCATGGCTCAACTCTCCTCGGTGGCGGGGTGGTCGGGGGCGGATTCGAGTGCCTCCACCGCCCGCTCCCACCATTCCGGCGGCACCACGTACCCGGCTGGCTTGCCGCGCCGGGTGATTTGAACGTGCTGGCTGTGGTGTTGGGTGCCGTCGAGGATGTCGGCGAACTTCTTCCGAGCCTCTTCGACGGGCACGCTCTCGGGCGTCTTCATGACGCGAGTGTAGAGACGGACCTTTAGTTCTGCCAGAACCTTGCGAACCTTACAGTTCATCTGTAAGGTCTGTAAGGACAGCGAGGAATGAGGGGGCAGCAATGAGGATCACCAAGAACCAGACCGAGGACCGCACCCTCACCGACCTCGCCCGCGCCCTCGACCGCCGCCGCCCCGTCACCATCACCTACACCAAGGCCGACGGCACCGAGACGGTCCGCACCATCGAGATCCACGACCTGCGCACCACCAAGAACGGCGACGTCATCTTCCGCGCCGCCGACCGCCAGTCCCGCGAGATGCGCACCTTCCGCGTCGACCGCATCACCGCCTACACCCTCCACCGCGGCCGCTACACCGTCGTCCTCCCCGAGGCCCCGGCCGTCGCGCCACAGCCCTCCAGCCCCGCCGCGCTCGTCGCCCTGGAGCTCGGCCGCGACGACCGCCCCACCACCGCCCGCCGACTCGCCACCGCCGCCTGACCAGGAAGGACCACCCGACATGACGTCCACCTTTGCCACCACCGTCGTCAGCACTCACCATCGCGTCGAACTCAACTTCGCCGACGGCCCCGTCATCACCGACGAGTACGAGACGCCCACCAAGGTCACCAGCCTCCGCATCAACTACGTCAACCGGCAGCCCACCGCCGTCTCCTTCGACAGTGAGTCGAACCTGTACTTCATGCAGCCGTCCGACCTCGACAAGCCGGAGAACTGGCCCGGCTGGCTCCGCGACCTCGTCGAGCAGCACCGCCCCTCCGCCTGACCGCCGCCCGGGTGCACGGCCCGACCGTGCACCCCACGAGGCGATCAGCCGCCGCCCCCATCCGACCACCAGCACGAAGGAGACCACCGTGAGTGCCGCCGACGAACTCCGCGCCCAGACCCGTGCCGCCCTCACCACCGCCGGGATCAGCCAAGCCTCAGCGGCCCGCACGCTCGGCCTCAGCGAAAAGCACATGTCCCAGATGCTCACCGGCCGCGCAACCCTGACCCTCACCCACGCCGAGCAGATCGTCGCCCTGTGCGGGGCGCAGCTCGTCATCGCCATCCACCTCAACACCCCCAAGGGATCCAGTGAACAGTCCTCAGGAACTCACCCCGGCCGAGATCGAGCTCCGGATGGACGAGGCTGCGCAGGCCGAACGGCAGGGTAAGTACCGCGACGCCACGCTCCTCTACGACCGGCTCGCCAAGGACATCCAAGCCCACTGTGGCCGCTTCGACCCGCGCGCGCTCGACGCATTCGAAGGCGTGGCCCGCGCCATACGCAAAGGCGCACAGGCCACCGCCTGACCCCGCGCCCGGGTGCACGGCCCGACCGTGCACCCCACGAGGCGATCAGACCCCTCACCCCGACCGGCAACGTCACAGACCCGCAACAACCAGATGTAACCGCCGGTACGCCTGTAAAACTCCCACCTCTCGACCAATCCCAGGGGGGAAACCCATGTCCAACCCGAACATCCCGAGCTGGCCACAGCAGCCCAACACCCCGCCCACGCCCGGCAGTTGGGGCCCGACCCCGCAGCCCCCAGCCAAGAAGAGCCACCGCACCCGCAACATCGTCCTCGGAGTCGTCGGCGCCATCATCGTCATCGGCATCATCGGCGCAGCCACGGGCGGCGGCAGCAAGAAGAACGACGACAAGACCACCGCCGCGGCACCCGCGACCAGCACCAGCCAGCAGGCCACCACCGCGCCCGCCACCACCCAGGCCGCGCCGGCACCCACCACCGCCAAGCCCAAGCCGGCCGCGAAGACCGTCCTCACCGAGTCGGGCAACGGCATCAAGACCACCGCGCGCTTCCACGTCGACGGGGACTGGGACCTGCACTACACCTACGACTGCTCAAGCTTCGGGCTGAAGGGCAACTTCATCGTCACCACCGGCGGCAGTGACTTCCCGATGCCCCTCGCCAACGAGCTGGGCATGAAGGGGTCGGAGGTCACCCACCAGCACGACGGGGGAAGTCTCTACCTGGACATCAACTCTGAGTGCTCGTGGACCGTGAAGGTCGTCGACATTCCCTGACACGCCACCGCCCCGGCCGCCGAACCAACCGCGGCCGGGGCGGCCGCACACCAGCACGAACCACCACACCAAAGGGGGAGTTGTGAGGAAGTTCTTTCTGGGCTGGTTCGCCACCGTCATGGCATTCGCCTGCGCCGCCGGCATCGCCACCGTGATCCGGTGGGATGATCCGCTCGGCGGAGCCGCCATGGCCGTCATCTGCGGGCTCATCTCCTGGCGGACATGGGTCGCGAGGAAGCGCCCCCCGGCGCCTCCCGAGCCGCGTCCCTGGGAGCGTTGACCCGCGTCACAGCTCGGTCACAACCCGGCGGCCGACGGTGCGCCGGCGGCATGCTCCCTCCTGACACGCCACCAGGGGGGAACATGAACCGCACCCGCACCGCGCTCGTCCTACTCGCCGCCACCGGGGCCGCGCTGACCGGATGCTCGTCCAGCAGCGGCCACAGCAACCCGAGCCCCACCACCACGACGGCCGCCACCGCGAAGCCGTCCGCGCCCAGTCAAGCCGCCCTCATCGCCCAATGCGTCGCCGCGATCGCCGCGGGCAAGGACGACTCCGACACGGGCGCTCCCGAATGCAATCGGCTCTCCCGCTCCGACTACTACGAGGCCATCCACGAAGCCAACGAGGCCGCGCAGAAGGCGTTCAACGACGCCACCGACGCCGGGGCAAGCGCCACCCCGTAGCCCGGGCGCGACACCGCCCCGCCACCGAGCAGATGGTGGCGGGGCGGACGTGCGTCCGGGGTCAGGTGCCGGGCGCCCACTCGGGCCGGTATTCGGGGTGGTCGGCGTACACGGCGGCGAGGTGCCGGAGCGTCCGGCAGGGATAGAAGGGCTCGGGCTCCTCCGGGTCGCAGACCATGCACAGCTCTGTGACGAAGCCGTCTCCGTAGTCCTGCTCGGCGAGCACGTGGAGATCCAGCATCCCCCGCTTCGCCTGGACCTCGGCGAGCACCCGCGCGGGGTCCTGGCGGGCGATGTGGGCAGCGAGCGCGGGGCCGGGGACGGTGAGGCCACGCCAGTGCTTGTCTTCCTCGTAGGGCGTGTGGAACTCCGGCGGCCACATGCAGACGAGTTCCTCGTCGGTCCACTCCGGGTCGTCGCCCGGCCCGGTGTGCCACTCGGGCGGCTCGATGACGGCCCGCGCCACCGCCTCATCCTCCGCCAGGCGCTCCCGCAGGAACGCCACCAGATCATCCATCACTGCCCTCCTCGGCCGGCGCGTCCGTCCTTTTTGCTGGCCGCTTCGACCCACGCAGCCCCGTCGCGATCTGCTGCGCCCGCGTCGGATGCACACCCCCCAGGATCTCGGCGATCTCAGCCCACGTCTTCCCCTGCGCCTTCAGCGCCTGCACGCGCCGTTGCCGGATCTCCCGCAGCCGGGAGTGATGCTCGGGCCACTGGTTCAGCACCTCGGTGACGGCGCTCGCGCACGCGGCGTCGTCCTGGATCGCCTCCAAGGCGTCGATGGCTTCCAACAGCCTGCGCACCTCCTCCGGTTGGTCAGTCACTGCGGCGTCCCTCCTGCTGGGAGCGCGGCCGACACCACGATAGACCCTACGGTCTTGCACGTTCTAGACCCTAGGGTCTAGCTTGGGTGGTGGAGGCCGCCCCGGTCTTCAACTAGTACGGCCCCGGCCGGAGTTCGCACCTCCACATGGCCGGGGCCGGACCTCCGCACACCGTGAAGCGAACCGGAGATCACCGTGAAGCGTACCCAGCCCGAGCCCGAGCAGCAGCCCCAACAGATCGGCGCCCCCGAGGACCAATGGGCCGACCACCGGCCCCCCGCGCCCACCCCCGCCGAGCACAACGCCGCGTTCGCGCAGAAGAACCCGGTCACGCCCAGCGGGGACCTGCGCTGATGGCCATCCTCCCCGCATGGCTGTCCGGCCGCGACGACCGGCAACTCGGCCTCCTCTACGCATCCCAAGGCCGCGAATCGGCCACCGACCGGCGCGCCCGCAAGGAAGCCGAGCGCCAGCAACGGCAAGCAGCCCAGCGCCGCGCCGCCCACCACCGGCAAGCGGCCGCCGCCGACCGCGCCGGACAGGCCTGGGAAGCCAGCAACCGCCGCTACCGGTAACCACCCCCTGATCGCCGCGCCCGGGCGCACCCCGTTCCCCCACGGCCGCCCGGGCGCGGCACCACACCAGGAAGGACCCACGTGACCACGCCAGGGACCCGAATCCCCGGACTCCGGTACAAGACCATCACCCGTACCCGGCTCGTCCCCCACACCATCGACGGCCGCACCCACACGGTCACCGAGGAGTACCAGGTCGAGGTCCCCGTGCCACCCCGCGACTGGGACAAGATCCTCAACATCGCCGTCGCAGTCGGCACCGTCGCGCTCGTCACCATCGCCGTCGCGTGGTCCACCGCCAGCATCGGCGCACTCCTCTCCACCGTCGTCACCCCGGTCATCGCCTACGCGGCCGCCGGCATCTTCGACTCCACCTGGATCGTCGCCATGGCGCTGGAATGGCTGTGCCGATACGACCAAGCGCGAGCACGCCGCCCCCGTATCGCAGGGAACATCGCCCTCCTCATCGCGATGGGCGCCGTCGGCACGCACGGCTGGGTCTCCGGCAACCCCGCGATCGGCCTCGTCGGCGGCTCGATCAGCCTGATGGCCAAGAGCGTCTGGTACGTCGTCATGCGCGACAAGCACCGCCCGCTCGACCCTCGCACCCGCGCCTGGCTCGACCACGCAGAAGGAGAAGTCGCCGCCGCCCTCGCCCTTGCGAGCCGGCAGCGGGAACTCGCACGGAGCAAGGCTCAAGCCGCACTGATGGCGCAAGTCCAGCCCTCCGCTACGCCGATCCTTCCCGCGCCCTCAGACCGTCCCGCCCGGAAGCCGCAGCGCCCGCAACCCCCATCCCTTCCCACTGGCCCGACCGGAAGCAAGGTCGAGGACGTGCGCGCCCTCCTCGGCCGGCCACACGGCCCGCTGGTGTACTTCCTCAGCAACGGGACCCGGGTGAAGATCGGCACCTCGCAGAACCTCAAGCGCCGCATCGACACCCTGTGCCTGCGCCCGGACGACCTCCTCTTCGCGCTGCACGGAGACCAGCGCCTGGAGCGGACACTTCACCAGCGCTTCACCGCGCAGCGGGTCGCCGACACGGAGTGGTTCGAGGTGACGGGCGAACTCGCCGAGTACATCGGCGAGCAGACGGGGCGTTCGGTTGCTGCGCCCGAGGCCACCTCGGCGCCGCAGGAGACGCCGCACGATGCGGACGACGCATCACCGGATGCGCCGCAGGCCAGGGAGATCCCGCGCATCGGCCCGGGCGTCACCAAGACTGCGGCGATCCTTGCCGCATCAGCCGCGCTTCAACCCGACGCATCACCCGCATCGATCGCGCAGCTCCTCGCGCAGCAAGGACTCGCGGTTGATACGGCGTACATCCGCACCGTGCTCGCCCGGTCCAAGCCCAAGGACGGCGACGAGATCGGCAAGGGCGGCGGTGGCTACGCGTGACCACCGCACCCGACCACGACGAGATGCGCATCCGTGCCGCGCTCCGCGCACTCACCGAACCCACCCCCGGCAGCGAGCCCGACACCGAACCCGAGCCGCGGTGGGACTGGCGGCGGCTACGCCACTGGCCCCACGCCAGCCTCACCGCCGGAGCCGCCGCCGCGATGGTGCCGCTCTTCCACGGGCAGTCCCTCGCCACCCTGTGGGGCAGCCAGCTCCGCGAATGCCGCCACCAGGCATCCATCGGCGGCGCCTGGTGCCTCGCGGGGATCGGCCTCGCCATCGCCGTCACCGTCGCCCGCCGCCGGCCCCGCTGGTACACGCGGGCCCTGGTCATCGTCGCCCTGTTCGGCACCGCCTACATGGCCAGCCCCTTTGACCTGGTCACTTTCATCACGGGAGTCACGAAATGAGCAGCCCCGCCCTCACCGCCGGATGCCTCGCCGTCAGCCTCGCCATCGCCGGCACCAACGGGTGGCACTGGTACAAGCGCGGCCGCAAGCCCGAGGACCTCGCCCACTTCGGGTCCGGGGTCGCCCTCGGTGGCCTGTCCACCGTGTGCGGCGGCCTCCTCGGTACCCTCGCCGGCTGGTCCATCGCCGCAGGTAACAGCGCCGGGAGCAGCGCCGTGTCCGGCACCACCGGTGCCACCGCGACCGCGATCCGCCACGGCACAGCCGGGCACCTCACGCCGGGCGGCGGCATCATCACCTGCCTGCTCGCTGTGGGATGCGTCGTGGCGTGGAGGGCGGCCGGGAAGGAGGTACGCAGGCGGCTGGTCGGCGGGTTCTTCGTGGGCGCCACCCTGGTCGCCACGGCCGGGATGGCGCACGAGTTCGTGCACGTCGTGGGCCTGGTCAACTCGATGGGTGACCCGCTGATCGGCTGGTTCAACAGGGGGCAGGCGTGAGCTACAGCCGGCACCTCGTCAAGGGCTTGCGAATCCTGGGGGAGCGGTGGTTCGAGCGGCCCCGCCGCTGGATCTTGGCGGGCAAGGACGGCATGGACAAGACCATCAGGGCCGCCCTGATCGGAGCCACCGGGTACGGGCTGTGGCGGCTGGTGTCGTCCTCGTGGAAGGTCCTCGCGGTCGCCGTGGCCATCGTGTGCCTGATGGCGCTGCGGGCCGCCACCAAGGCCGTCAAGGACAGTCCGGTGAAGACCGTTGAGGCGCCCGGAGAAGAGCCGCAGGCCCCCCTTGACGACGGTCTGCCGGAGGTGTCTCCGAGCCAGTTCCTGGCCCTCCTGTACGACGTGCTCGGGGCCGCCAAGGGCGTCCACTTGAGGACCCTCTCCGCCGCCCTCACGATCCGCTATGGAGGCGCTTGGGAGATAGCCGACGTGCGGCGCCTATGTGAGGCCGCGGAGGTGGCCGTCACCCCCACCGTCCGGGCCCCCGGTGGTAAGCCCACCGTGGGCGTGTACCGGGCCGACCTTCCGCCCCTCCCCCGGCCTCTTCCGGAAGGGGCCGTAGTTGGCGGCGAATCCGGGGTCCGACCTGCGACTACGTTCTCAACTACACCCCCAACTACAGCCGCCCCAACTACGGCAACTACGCCCACCGAGACCCGGCACGGGGGACTGCGGGTGATCGCCACCGACGACCCCGACAACCCCGCCCGCACCCACGTCCGGGTGATCGATACCGCCAGGAACAGGAAGACGGGATGAGCCGCAGGCGCCGCAGACCCACCTGCGGCAGCGTCTTCCTCGCCCTCGCCGCACTCGCGGCGGGGGCCGTCGTCGTTGCCCACGAGGTGGTGGTGTTGGTGGCCGGCCACCCGTTCGTCGTGGCGGTCGGCGTCGGGCTCGCCGCCCTGACTCCCATGGCTGCCCGCAGCGCCACCCACATCGCCCCCACCGTCGCGCTGCGGAACATGGGCGAGCTGTCCCCTGGCGAGTTCGAGGAGGCAGTCGCTGACCTGTGCCGCCGCGACGGGTGTACGCGGGTGCGGGTCGTCGGCGGCTCCGGTGACCTCGGCGCCGACGTGATCGCCACGCTGCCGGACGGGCGCCGCATGGTCGTGCAGTGCAAGCGGTACGCGCCCGGACGCCGCGTCGGCAGCCCGGAGGTGCAACGCGTCGGCGGCACCTACGCGATCGTCCACGGCGGGGACGTGGCACTCGTCGTCACCACCGCCATGTTCACCGAGGCCGCCCAGGAGTACGCCGCCCGCGCCGGGATCCAGCTTGTCGATAGCGCGGGCCTCACCGCCTGGGTCCGCGGCCGCCGCCCACCCTGGGCTTGACCCCGAACGTGCAGCGTCCCCGCTCTGGCCACCAGGAGCGGGGACGCTGGTATGAGGAGCCCGGGTTAGGCCCTGCGCCGGTCCGGCAGCACTGCGGGGGACGACGGCGGAGACGACGGCGGGGACGACGGCGCCGAATCCTTCCGGCACTCCAGCGCGTCCGGATCATCCGGCGGCGTCTGCAACGAGTAGCCGTCCGGGCAAGACGGCCCCGCAGGGCCAGTCGGGCCCGCTGGTCCCTGAGGGCCCTGCGCGCCAGTTGGCCCTGCCGGGCCCGGATCGCCCTGCGGCCCGGCAGGCCCTGGCGAGCCGGGAACCCCGTCCAAGCCGGCCGCGCCGACCGCGCCCGGCGAACCCGAAGGGCCAGGGCTGCCCGCAGGCCCCGTCGCGCCCGGGGACCCATCCGAGCCCGGCAGCCCGGGCGGCCCCGGCGGCCCGGGTATCGGCACGATCGTCCGCTCCGGCAGATGCGGCACCGCGCTCGCCGGGTCCGGCGCCACCGGGGACTGCCCGGCCGCCTGCACCTGCGCCCGCAACGCCCGAACATCATCAGCGAGCGTCGACACCGCGCCGCCGCGCCGTTCGGCTTCCGCGGTGGCTTCCTTCCGGGCAGACACCTCGTGATCCACCTTCGCCCACACGATGATCACCGCCCCGGCGAGAGCGACAAGGACGCACGCGAGGAGCACGCGGCGCCACCGGGCCGCGAGCAGCTCCTCTGCACGCGTCATGGCTGGCCTCCAAGAGCCTGAACGAGGTTGCGGAGCCTGGTCAGCTCCGCCTGATCTGCGGCCCGATACGCCCCGAGCTCGGAAAGCCGGGCGTCACGGTCCATGACCTGCTGCCGGAGTTCGTTGATCTGCCGCTGCTGCTCGGCCCGCTCTTCCTGCAGCTGGTCGGTGAGGTTGTTGTAGCCGCTGAGCGCGTTTTCGCTGCGCTTGCCGAGGAGCCCCACCAGAGCGGTGCCGAGCACGCCCACGCACGCGAGCACGCTGCCCCAGACGGTGGCGCTCATCGGCTTCCTACGGGCGCGGGACGGCGCGGAGCGTCGGCCGGCCGAGAGCGGGAACGGGCGCGATCACCTGGGTACGGGTGAACATCGCGACGATCGCAGCGACGAGGCTGAGCGCGATGCCCTGCCGGTCCGCGGACCAGTCCAGGCCGAACCCCACCGCCAACGCCAGCACCGCCTGGGCGAGGCCGAGGATCGCGGCGACTATGCCGTCCCCGGTCGACACGGCGACGAGGAGTCCGACGATCGCCGCGGCGACCGCGTTGATCCACGTCTGCTGATCTGCGCTGACGTTCACCCAGAATGCCGACACGGTCTGGACGATGATGGCCACGAGGCCGAGCCACAGCGCGGGCTCTCTGCCGAGGATCTTCATGATGGTTCCGTTTCTGCTGGTAGGGGAGGTTTTCACGGTTGACCGTGAAAACCGTCAGGACTGGAGTCGCTGCGCGATGAGGTCGGCGACCTGCTCCGCCACCGCCGTCGCGAACGTCGCCGAGGTGGCGAGCTGCTGGCCGAGCGCAGCCACCTGCGCATCGGTCAGAGCGGCCGGCGCCGCGGCCCGCACATGGGCCTGGATGTCCGTCAGGATCGACTGGGCCTGCCAGGTCGGGTTCGTCTTGATGTCCGGTGCGTCCGCCGGGGCCTTGATGGCGTCGGTGGCCCACACGCCCGTGAAGGACTGAGCCTTGATCGCATTGGTGAGCCAGGTCTTGTCCGCGTCGCTGAGCGCCACGTCTTCCTCCGGTGTCTTGCCGGGCATCCACTGCCCGAAGTCGTCCTTCTGGCTGGTGTTGGCGTCGCACTGGACGCCGCCGATCTTGATGTAGGCGCCCTGCCGGATGTGCGCCCGCGCGTCCCACTTCCCTGCGGACCAGGCCGCGGTCTGCCACGCGAAGGTGACGAGTTCGTGGTCGAGCAGGTACTTGACGACCTTGTAGCCGCCGTACACGCCCGTGCGGTCCAGGCCGAGCACGGAGGCCGCGCCCTGGAAGTACGGCACGACCGTCGCCGGGTCGGCGTCGTAGTCGACCGCGAGGTACACCGGGTGCCCGGCGGGCATGCCAGCCGCGGTCGCCTGCGCCAGCGCGGTCTTCGCGTCGGCCTGGCCCGCGGCCTTCCCGGCGCCGGCGCGGTTGGCGGTGGACTCCCAGACGACGCCGCACCAGATGTTCTCCTCGGCGAGGGCGTTGGCCTCGGCCCGGGTGAGGTTCTTGGAGGCGTCGGTGGAGAGGTAGCGCATCACGAAGGCGATGCCGGCGGCCTTGAGGGCGGCCGGGCTGGGGTGCGTCCAGGCGTAGTCGACGCCCTTCACTCCACGCGCTCCGGCCAGTGCCAGGTGCCGCCTGCTGCGGTCCCGTCGTTGCCCGCTTCGTGGTCGCTGGGCTCGTCGTGGTCGGCCTCGTTGAAGAACACGCCGGAGGGGTTGAGCACGGCGAGCCCCACGCGGCCCCGCGCGAGGAGTTCCTCGTGCTCCGTGCGCAGTTCAGGCGTGGCAGCAGACTCGTTGATGAGAGGGAGGGGCACCTCGGTGATGATCGCGGGCCGGCACTGCGACGTGTACTCGCCGCCCGGGGTGCCGTAGGAGACGTAGTGGACGATCCGCCCCACACTCGGCGTCTGCGCGCTCATGCGGCCATCACCGGCTG
>Ga0164242_10004786_pt1 | contig 15144 bp, 14 predicted proteins | sample OricomgcompostMG_FD_108783 | JGI IMG/M metagenome (GOLD analysis project Ga0164242, IMG submission 108783) | Miracle-Growth compost microbial communities from Emeryville, California, USA - Original compost - Miracle growth compost (MG) ... | reverse complement strand
CACCTCGCCATGCGCGACCAGCGTCCCGTTCACGTAGACGTCCAGCGGTTCGCCCGCGGCGCGATCCAGCTCGACCACCGAGCCCTGGTTGAGCTGCAGCAGGTTGCGGATGCTGATGCGGGTACGGCCGACCTCCATCGCCAGCGTCACCGGCACATCGAGGATCATGTCGAGGTTCACGTCAGCGCCGTCGCCTGTGCTCATGCTCCCCAGTTCGGGACGGGGCATCGCATCGACGGTCGCGGTGCTGGTTTCATTGCTCTGGGTCATGTGGATGGATCCCCGATGGAAAATTCGCCGGCTTCCTGCTTTTCGCGGCGGCCGGCATGGGTCTGGAAACGTACGGCGCAATGGCCGTTGGACAAGCCGTAGTGGCCTCGGAAGATCGGCACGTCCTCGGCGAACACCGAGCACAGGCCCGGCTTCGGCACGGGAATGACGTCGCCCGGGCGGAGGCCCAGGAAATCGCCGATGCTGATGGTCGATTCGGTCAGCAGCATGCTCAGCTCGACCTCGGCATCCAGCACTTCCTCGTGCAGGCATTCGAGCCAGCGGTCGTCGCGTTCCACGCGGTCGCTCTGCACGCCTGCGTCGAGCAGGGTGCGGATCGGTTCGACCATCGAGTACGGCATGGTCAGGTGGATCTCGCCGCCGCCGCCGTCGAGCTCGATGTGGAAGCGCGACACCACCACCGTCTCGGTGGGGCTGACGATATTGGCGAACTGCGGATTGATCTCCGCGTTGATGAATTCGAACTGCAACGGCAGCACCGGCGCCCACGCCTCCACCATCGCGGTGAAGACCTCGGCCAGCACGATCTGGATCACGCGGTTCTTGGTCGGCGTGAAGTCGCGGCCCTCGATGCGCGCGTGATAGCGCCCGTCGCCGCCGAAGAAGTTGTCGATGACGGTGAACACCAGGCGCGGCTCCATCACGATCAGCGCCGTGCCGCGCAGCGGCTTGACCTTCACCAGGTTCAGGTTGCTGGGCACGGCCAGGCTGTGCACGTATTCGCTGAACTTCAGCATCTTCACGCCCAGCACCGAGACCTCGCAGGTCTTGCGCAGCACGCTGAACACGCCGGTGCGGAAATAGCGCGCGAAACGGTCGTTGACCATCTCCAGCGTGGGCAGCCGGCCGCGCACGATCCGGTCCTGCTGGGTGAAGTCGTACGACAGCACGGAACCCGGCGGCGGCGGCTCGTCGCCGCCGGTTTCCACCGCGCCGCCGTCGACGCCCTCCAGCAGGGCGTCGATCTCGTCCTGGGAAAGCAGGTCGCTCATCACTGCATCACGAAGCTGGTGAAATACAACGCATCGATGCCGGGCCGCCCCAGGCTGCCCTGCACCACCTTCTGCACGGCCTGCAAGGCCTCTTCGCGCAGCTTCTGCTTGCCGGCCGTGCTGCTCAGCTCGGCATAGTTCTGGTTGCTGAACAGCAGCACGAGCGCGTTCCGCACGACCGGCCCGGCGCTCTTGGCCGCGTCGATCGCGGCGGTGTCGTGCGCCATCAGGGTCACCCCCACCTGCAGGTAGGCCGGCGACTGCTGGCCGTGAAAATTCACCACGAACGCCGGGTCGAGCGGCAGATACAGGGCCGGCTGGCGGGACACCGCCGCCGCCGCGCTGTCGGCGACCGCGGCGGGGCCATCCGCGCGATGCAGCTTGACCAGCGCGTAGGCGCACACGCCGGTGACCGCCACCAGGGCGACGGCCATGGCAGCAACCAGGCCCATCCCCTTCTGGCGCGGGACGGGGACATCGCCCCGGTTCTGTTCTTCCTTCGACATCGACGACCTCGGATCATGGGGTGGGGGAAATGCCGGCGTCGACAGTGCGATGCACGGCCTTGCCATGATCTTTAGCAAGCGCTGTGCCATCGCTCGCAAGCCTTGTCGCGCAAGGCCGCCCCGGTGCCCGGCGCGGACCCATGGCGTTTTCTTGACGCGCGTCGATCCCCTGCCGCGTCGATGCCACGACGCGCCGGCAGGCAGTCGCCGCCATCGGGCCGATGGCGTTTTTCGGTGGGCCGGCCATCGGCGTTGGGAAGGTCTGATTTTGCTCGTCATCCCAGCGAAAGCTGGGATCCAGCGCCTTCAAGCCATTGAACGTAAAGGCACTGGATTTCTGCTTGACCAGCCCTTCGGCTGTTGAAAGGCGCCTCGCAGGAATGACGGGCAACAAGCTCGTTGTTCAGACCTTCCTTTGTTCGCGAAGGCCCCCTCTGCCTTCGATCAGGCACCCGAGCCTTCGCGCACAGGGCGCGCTGCTGCATGAAGCGGGTTGGGTGGGATGTGCCGGACCCTGCGAATCAGGCGAACGTGTCGAGCAATCCGGCGGCGACCGCGGACCGCAACGCGGGCGACAGCGAATCGACGGCGGCATCCGCCTCGTCGGGGGCATCGCGTCGTCCCGGCGAAGCGCCGCCCTGGTGCCCCTGGCCCTGCTGGCCCACGTGCGCCTGGCCGAGCGACAGGCCCTGCCCCGCCAGCATCAGGCCGAGCTGGCCCAGCGATTGCTGTACCGCCGTCACCGCGGCGGGTTGCTGCGCGGTGAAGCTCACGTCGACATGGCCGTCGTGCGTCATGCTGACCTTGACGTCGAGCGCGCCCAACTGCTCCGGGTTCAGCCGGATGCTGGCCTGCTTCAGCGTCTGTCCGCCGAGCCAGACGATGTGCTGGCCCAGTTCCTGCGCAAAAGGCGCGCTGCCCGCCGGAGCGGCCACGTTCAAGGCATGCACCGGCGGACTGGTTCCCTGCGGCAGGCCCGCCGCAAGCCCGTTCACGGCACTGTCGACCGAGGGCGTGCCGTCCTGGTGCGGCGCAAGCCCGTCGCCACCGGCCGCGTACGCTGGCGAACCGTCGGCCGCCGTCGCCGCGGCCGCCAGTACGGCGACCAGTTCGCCCGGCGGCGTCTGCGTGCCACCGCCTTCCGTCGTGTCGCCTGCCTGCCCCGCCGCTGCCTGCCCGGCCGCGTCGGCGGTGCCCGCAACCATGTCGCCCGGCGCGATCGCCAGTGCGGCCATCGACCACGCGGCACCCGTCACGGCGGCGGCAGTCGTGGCGGACTGGCCGGAACCGCCGCCCGCCGCCGTTCCGGCAACCGCGTCCTTCGGCAGCGCCTGCTGCGCGGCGCCGAACAGATCCAGCATGACGGTCGCCAGCGATTGTCCGTCGCCGTGCTTCGCCGTCTTGTCGCCGGTCTTGTCGTCCGCCTTGCCGTCGTCCTTGCCGGATGCACCGGAAGACTTCGACGGCGTCTTGCGCGGCGGCACCGCGGCCTTTTCGGCGTCGGGCGCCGCGGCGGATGCGGCCGAAGCACCGGTCTTGCCCCCGCCCTGCTTGCGCGCGGCATCGAAGTGGTGGCCGAAACCGGCGCCTTGCGCGGCATCCGGGGAAACCTGCGCTGCGGAGCGGCCCTCGGCGGCCGGACGGGAAGCGCCGGTGCAGAGAGCGTCGGGAGCGGGCAAGGAGGCATTCATCAAGGTTTTCCGGTCAGGAGGAACGTCCGCGGTCATGCCCCGAGCGGTGCTGCATGCGTTCATCGATATCGTTCTGCTCGCGCCGCTCGTCGCGCATGCGTTCCACTTCGCTGGCGCGCTCGACCACGGTCCCCAGCGCCCGTTCGCGGGCGTGCGCCTCGCGCCAGGCGCTCCCGGCCATGTCCAGCATGCGCTGTCGGCGGGCCACTTCACGCGTCTGCTGGCTGATCGCACCGTCGATGCGATCGATGAATTGCTGCCGGTTCAGCAGGATGTGGACCGACATGCCGCTGGCGTGCCGGTCCCGTGCGTATTCCTCGCGGTAAAGGCGCAGTTCGGCCAGCTGCTTCTCGGCGGCGGACAAGCGGTTCTGCTGCTCGCCAAGCTGCTGCAAGGTCTGCTCGCTTTTCCGGTGCGCCTGGTCGACGGCGGGCAGCAGGCGCTGCGATCGCGATTTCATCAGGCCACCTCGCCGGCAAGGTCTTCCAGTTCGTCGATCGCCAGCGCCATCGCCACCGGCTCATCCACTTCCTGCTGCAGGAAGGCGCTCAGCCGCGGCCACATCGCTATGGCCTGGTCGACCTGCGCATCGGCGCCCTTCTGGTAAGCGCCCACCGCGATCAGATCCCGCTGCTGGCGATAGGCGGAATAGACCTGGCGGAACCGCTGCGCCGCGCGCAGGTGTTCGCGCGCCACCACGGCCGGCATCACGCGGCTGATCGAAGCCTCGATGTCGATCGCGGGGTAATGGCCGGCCTCGGCCAGGTCGCGCGAGAGCACGATATGGCCGTCCAGGATCGCGCGCGCGGCATCGGCGATGGGGTCGTGCCGGTAGTCGTCGCCTTCGGTGAGCACCGTGTAGAACGCGGTGATCGAGCCGCGCCCGGCGGCATCGTTGCCGGCCCGTTCCACCAGCGCGGGCATCATCGCGAAGACCGAAGGCGGGTAGCCCTTGGTCGCCGGCGGTTCACCGATCGCCAGCGCGATCTCGCGCTGCGCCTGCGCATAGCGGGTCAGAGAATCCATCAGCAGCAACACGCGCTGTCCACGGTCGCGGAACCACGCGGCGATGGCCGTGGCATATTGCGCACCGCGCAGGCGACGAAGCGGCGGCGCGTCGGCCGGTGCAGCCACGATCACGGCGCGGGCGCGGCCTTCGGCCCCCAAGGTCTGCTCGACGAATTCCTTCACCTCGCGGCCGCGTTCGCCGATCAGGCCGACCACCACCACGTCCGCGTCGGTATAGCGGGTCATCATGCCGAGCAGTGTCGATTTGCCGACGCCGGAACCGGCGAACAGGCCCAGGCGCTGGCCACGCCCGACCGTCAGCATGGCATTGATCGCGCGAACCCCCGTATCCAGCGGCGCATCGATCGGCTTGCGCGCCATCGGGTTGATCGGCTCGCGCTTGAGCGAAGCGTGTTCGTCCGCGTCGAGCGGCCCGAGACCATCCAGCGGCACGCCATCCGACCCCACCACGCGTCCCAGCAAGGCCTCGCCGACCGGCAATCCCTCGGCATGCATGCTGGGGCGCACCCGCGCGTTCGGCAGGATGCCATGCATGTCGCCCACCGGCATCAACAGCAGCCGCACGTCGGCAAAACCCACCACTTCGGTGTCCAGTTCGCTGCCATCGGCGGCCGCGACCAGGCAGCGCGCACCCAGCGGCGCCTCGCATCCTTCCGCTTCCAGGGTGAGGCCGATGACGCGGCGCAGGCGCCCTTCCGCCATCATGGAAACCGCCGACGCCGCGCGGGATGCCCGGCGCGCAAGGCACCGCTGCCAGTACGCCTGTTGCGCTTCGCCCGGCGAGATCCCGGCACTCACAACGCATCCCCGGCGGCGCCGCCGTCATCGCCCAGCACGGCGTCGGCAAGGCTGGCCAGGCGTGCCTCCACGCGCGCATCGAGGCGGGAGTTCCCGGTCTCGAGCCGGCAATCGCCGCGCGACAGGGCGGGATCGGGCAACAGCTCCCATTGCGCATCGGCGGCGTTCAGTTCGCGCAGCAAGGCCAGGTCCTCCGGATGAAGGTGGACGCGCACATCGCGCGCGGCAGACGGCAACGCAGCGACGGCTTCATGCACGGCCCGCTGGATCAACGACGGATCGGTACGCAACTCGTGCGCGATGACCCGCCGCGCGACCACCATCGCGAGGCGGGCCATTTCCCGTTCGGTCGCCTCGTCCAGCGACTGCAGCGGCCGGGCGATCGCCACGAACAAGGCGTCGAGGCGTGCCAGGGATTGCTCCAGCTCGCCGCGTGCCGCCTCGCGTCCTTCCTGCAAGCCGTCTGCACGCCCGCGCTCGCGTGCCGCAAGTTCGAGCGCTTCCAGGTCGATGCCGGCCGTCGCATCGTCGGCGGCCGGCGATTCCGGCGAGGCGGCCGGAGTCCCCATCGCGGGTGGCTCCCAGCGCGTCACCCCGGACCATGGATCGCGATACGGCAAGGGACTCATCCGACGAACTCGTCCCCGCCGGCCATCAGGCTGATTTCACCGGCATCGGCCAGCTTGCGCGCCACCGCCAGCACTTCCTTCTGCGCCGCATCGACCTCGCTCAGGCGCACCGGACCCTTCACCTCCAGGTCGTCGCGCAGCATGTCGGCGGCGCGCTTGGACATGTTCGCGAACATCCGCTCGCGCACGCCCGGTTCGGCCCCCTTGAGCGCCGTCACCAGCCGCGCCGACGGCACTTCGCGCAGCAGCGTCTGCATGCTGCGGTCGTCCAGTTCGGCCAGGTCGTCGAACACGAACATGAGTTCCTCGATGCGGCCGCCGAGACCGGCATCCTGCCCGCGGATGGCGGCGATCAGCTCGGCCTCGCGGCTCGATTCCATCGCGTTGAGGATGTCGGCCGCGGCCTTCAGTCCGCCCACGTTGGCGGATTTCAGCTTGTTGGTGTTGCCCGAGAACTGCCGCTCCATGATTTCATCCAGCTCGCTGAGCGCATGCGGCTGCACGCCATCGAGCGTGGCGATGCGCATCACCGCGTCGCTGCGCACGCGCGGCGGCAGGTAGCCGATCACCTCGGCGGCCTGGTCCGACTCCAGGTGCGCAAGCACCAGCGCGATGATCTGCGGGTGCTCCTGGCCGATCATCTCGGCGATGGCGCGGCTCTCCATCCACTTCAGCGATTCCAGGCCCTTGCTCGAACGGCCGAGCAGGATGCGGTCGATCAGCCCGCCCGCCTTGCTCTCGCCCAGCGCGTTGACCAGGATCTTGCGAATGTATTCCTCGGTGCCGACGCCGAACGCGGTCTGCCGCCCCATGTCCTCGCCGAGCCGCACCAGCACCTGGTCGACATGCTCGCGCGAGACGCTGCCCAGGCTCGCCATGGCGGAGCCGACCGCCTGCACGTCGCAGGCGCTGAGGTGCTTGAGCACTTCGGCGGCGTCCTTCTCGCCCAGGGTCAGCAGCAGGATCGCCGCACGCTGCACCCCGGTGATTTGCAATTGATCAGCTGCCATCTTCGCCCACCCAGTTCTTTACCACTTGAGCCACCTGGCGAGGATCGTCGCCGACCATGCGCCGCGCCATCTGGATGCGTTGTTCGTAGGCCTCCGACGAAGGTGCGGCCAGGCGCGCCTCGCTCACTTCCGGATCGTCGTCGACACGCACGGACAAGCCAGGCACGCCCGGGGCGGGCAAGGCCGCCTGCGCCGTTTGCGCCTGTCCCTTGAACACGCCCCGGAGCAGCGGCCGCAACAGGCCGAAGGCAACGACCAGTGCGATCAGCACGCCACCGCCCTGCTTGATCAGGTCGAGCATGCCGGGGCGCTCCCAGAACGACACCGACGGCAGCGGCTGTTCCTTCGGCGCCTGGTGGAACGGCTGGTTGATGACCATCACGCTGTCGCCCCGCGCCGCGTCGAAGCCCACCGCATTCTTGGTCAGGTCGGTGAGGTGCTGGATTTCCTGCGGAGTGAACGCGACGCTCTTTTCCTTCCCCTTGGGGCCCGGGGCCAGCTTGTTGTCCACGAGCACGGCCACGGTAAGCCGGGCCAGCCGGCCCGCCGGATCGCTGACGTGGCTGATGGTGTGGTCGAGTTCGTAGTTGCGCGTGGCGCTGCTGGAGACTTCCGCCGGCGCCGACGCCTTGGCGTTCGCCACGCTCGTCCCCTGCGACCCGGCGACCACGGCGCCCTTGCCCGGCTTGGCCGCGGTGTGCTGGGCCACCACGTTCGGCGGCTGGTTGCTGAGTGCGCCGGGCACGCCGCCGTCGCTGCCGGGACCGTTGCGCTGCTCGCTGCTGGTCTGCTCGCTGCGCAAGGCCGGGTGCTTCGGATCGTAGGTCTCGCTGGCCTTCTCGGTCTGGCTGAAGCTGAGGTCGATGGATACCTGGGCCCGCACGCGCCCCGGTCCGACCAGCGGCGTCAGCAGATCCTCGATGCGCTGCGCATAGGCGTTCTCCATCCGCGTCGTCAGCCGCAGGCGCGCATCGCTGACGGCGCCGATGCTGCCGGGATCGCTCATCGTCAACAGCTGTCCCTGCTGATCGATCACCGAAACGTCGTTCGAATCGAGCCCGGGAACGCTGGACGACACCAGGTGCACGATCGCCGCCACCTGGCTGGAATCCAGCTTGCGCCCCGGGTACAGCGTGACCAGCACCGAGGCGCTGGCCGGATGGTTGTCGCGAATGAAGGCCGATGGCTGGGGCAATGCCAGGTGCACCCGCGCCGAGCGTACCGACTGCAGGCTGGCGATCGTCTTGCCCAGGTCCGTTTCGAGCATCTGCTGGTACCGGGTACGTTCGGCCAGGTCGCTCATGCCGAACGGCGAATCCGAACCCGCCTGCTGCGCGACGCCGGTGCTGGCCACCCCTTGCGGGAGGCCCTGGGCGGCGAGCTTCAGCCGTATCGACGCGAGCCGGGATGCCGGCACCAGGATCGAGGCCCCGTCGGGGCCCAATTGATAGGGCGTGCCGGCCGACTGCAGCGCCTGGGTGATCGCCGCGGCATCCTTCTGCTCAAGCCCCGCATACAGCAAGGTGTAGTTGGGGCCGCGCGACCACAGCACCACGGCCACCCCGAGCGCCACCGCCGCCGCCACCCCGACGAGCAGCAGCAACTGCCGCGCAGCGGAGTGGCGCATGGCCTGCTTCAGCGGCTCAAGGCGCGATTCGTTCGTGCTTGTCGAGATGGCGTTCTCTGCCATGGATACTGCTCGTTGCCAGGTGGATGCGGGGGGCGGGCCTGCGGACTAGCCAGGCGGTCACACCGACATGTTCATGACGTCCTTGTAGGCATCCACCAGCTTGTTGCGCACCTGGTTCATGGCGCTCAGCGAGAGCTGCGCCTTCTGGATCGCCACCATCGTGCCCGTCAGGTCGGCGCCGGGATCGCCGCGTTCGAAACTCGCCGCCATCCGGCCCGCGTCCATCTGGTTCTGTCCCACTTCCGCGATCGACTTCCGGAGCAGCGCCCCGAAGCCCTCGCCGGGCGCGGCGCCCGTGGCCTTGTCGGCATTCGCGAGCGCCATGTCCGGCGTCGCGATCCGGGTGGACATCTGCCGCATTTGCGACAGCAGGTTGTTGACGTCGATCTGTCTCATGACGGTTTTCCAGCGTGCTTGCCTTCGATAAGCGGGAAGATGCACAAGGCATGCCACGCGTCACGAAGCCGACAGGCCGCTCTGAAGTCCGTATTTGCGAAGCTTCTCCACCAGCGTGGTGCGCTGCATCCGCAAGAGCTTGGCGGCGTGCGCCACCACGCCGCCGGTCGCGTCGAGCGCCTGGCGGATCAGGCCGACCTCGATGTCGGCCAGGTGGTCCTTCAGGTCCAGGCCGCCCTCGGGCAGCAGCGTGGCCGGATCGGCTTCCGCCGGCAGGCCATCCGGCGCCGCCGCTCCGCGGTCCTCCATCAGCGCCAGCAGCGCCGTCCCCCTCAGCTCGCCCTCCGGCACCGCGCCGCGGTACTTCTCGGGAAGGTCGGCGGCCCGCACTTCCTTCTTCGGGGAAAGGATCGCCATGCGCTCGACCAGGTTGGACAGTTCACGCACGTTGCCGGGCCACGCATGCATGCGCAGCGACTTCAGCGCACCGGCGCTGAAACGCGCACCGCCGAGACCGCGGCGCCGCATCCGCTTGTTGAATTCGTCGATCAGTTCCGGCAGATCGTCCAGGTGCTCGCGCAGGGCCGGCATCTCCAGGGGAAACACGCTGAGTCGATAGAAAAGGTCCTCGCGGAAGCGGCCATCCGCGATGGCCTGCTCGAGGTTGCGGTGGGTCGCCGCGATGATACGCACGTCGCAGCGCTGGGTGCGGTTGCTGCCCACGCGCTCGAAGGCGCGCTCCTGCAGCACGCGCAACAGCTTCACCTGCATCGGCAGGCTCATGTCACCGATCTCGTCGAGGAACAGCGTGCCGCCCTCGGCCATCTCGAAGCGGCCCTTGCGCGTGCTGATGGCCCCGGTGAAGGCGCCCTTTTCGCGGCCGAACAGCTCGCTTTCCAGCAGCTCGGCGGGAATCGCCCCGCAGTTGATGGCCACGAACGGCTTGGCGCGCCGCGTCGAGCATTCGTGGATGGTCCGCGCCACCATTTCCTTGCCCGTGCCGGACTCGCCCAGCACCAGCACGCTGGAATCGAACGGCGATACCTGGCGGATCAGCGAATACACGCGGCTCATCGCCGCCGAGCGTCCCACGAAATGCTGCGCGAGCGGGTTGCCCTCGATCGGCAGGGCCGACAGGCGCTGCATGGCTTCGGCCAGGCGCTCGTGGCTCAACGGGAAGTCGACCAGCTCGACCCGCACGTCCCGGTCGATGCCGAGACCCGGAAGCTTGTCCGCCAGCGGGGAATCCGCGGCCAGCAGGACCGGCAGCGGACGGTCGGCGCCGCCGAACCGCGAGAACTGCCGATGGAACTTGCCCATGTCGCCCACGTTTCCGACGTACATGGCTTGCCAGCGCGTCGACGCGCGGGGCGGCGACAGGCACTCGTCGTGCAGTTGCGGATGGTAGCCAAGGGAATGGAGCGCTGACAGGACAGCGTCAGCGCGGATGGCATCGGACTCGATAACGGAAATGTCGAACTCTTGCATGACGACTGATCACCCTTTGGTGCTGCATCAACCGAACGACGCCTTCCTGACGCATTCGGTCTTGAATCTGACGTCCAATTCCCGGACGTCCCCTCTGTACGGAACGAGGGGCAAGAAGCAGGCCAAAAAATGTGATGCCGGACACCACCATCGTCGTAAATCCGGCACGTCATGCCGGCGAAGTCTGTGGGAAGCGACTTGGCCGGCAACCTAAAAGTCATACATTCCGGGAATTTATGAACGCCTCCCAACTCGGGGCTCACGACGTCGGAAAAGTGTGCAGGCCATCAAGCCATACGCCAGCGGACTGTACAAAGTGTGATAGGTGTCACATTGGAGATTTGGATCGTGACACATTTTCACAAAGGTGATTGCCTCGCTTCTGCCACTTTGCGTCGGTGCTGACGAAAAACGAGCTTCTCCAGCCCTTCCGTGACCGCGGGTTTCAAGGCCTCGAAAGACACGAACACGCGGTTCGTGGCATACGAACGTTCGAATCGCACCGGCAGCATCAGCGGCAATGCGCGACATGCGTCGAAATGGATCGTGAGGTAGTGGCTCCGTTCGTACCCGGCGGGCTGCAACGTCGCGGGGATCTCCGCACCGAGGGCATTGAGCCTGATCGGCAGGCGCGGCGGCAGTGCGCTGTCGGGCATCAGCAGGCGGCTGACGAGGTCCATCAGGACATTCAGCCTGTTGTCCATCCGGACGAGTTCCTGCATGGTGGCGCCGCCGTCGTCGCCAACGTCGGGACGACGCTCTTCCAGGGTCGCCAGCATGTTGATCACGTGGCCGTTGCGCTCTTCGACCAGGCTGGCCGCCACGGCGTCGTCCCGACGCGGCCCGACCGCCAGCGGCAGGTTGTCCTCGTAGGCCACCCGCTGTGAAAACGCTTGCCAGGCCTCATCACTCATGTCGTTCCCCGATCCCCGTTGGGTCTGCCGCGAAAGATAAGGCAACGGGCCGCCACGCGCCCCGGCACCGTGGATGCTTAGGGAAGGTCTGATCAACCAGCTTTTTGCCCGTCATTCCTGCGGCTCTCAACGACCGAAGGGCCGGTCAAGCAGGAAAGCAGTGCCTTTACGTTCAATGACTTGAAGGCACTGGATCCCAGCTTTCGCTGGGATGACGAGCAAAATCAGACCATCCTTAGAGCCTGTTCAAAATCTCCCCAAGCAACATTAGAGCATCGCGGCTGAAGCCGCTCCTACCCGTGAAACGATCTCCAGATACGTCACCAGAAACGTCATCCCAGCGAAAGCTGGGATCCAGCGTCGTTGCTTTCTGGGGGGAAGTCACTGGATTCCTGCTTGACCAGCCCTTCGGCTGTTGAAAAGCGCTTCGCAGGAATGACGCTTCGTAGGAAGGTTTGAAGATTTTGAACAGGCCCTTACGGCACCAGGCTTCCACGGACCACGCTGAGGTAGCTGCCCAGCGCCTGGCGGCGACCGTGCTGTTTCGTCAACTCCCGGGCCAGCGCATCCTGCGACTCGCGTATGCGGGCGATCACCGCGCGGTTGTGCTCGAGCATCGCGGTGAGGAAAGGCCGGCAGCGGGCATCGCGCGGGCGGTCGTGCCCCAGTTGCTCGCGCCGTTCCCGTTCCAAGCGGGTCACCTGGTCCCACGCGCCCTGCTCGGCCGCGTCGCGCATGCGCACGCTCAGCGCCAGCGCACGTTCCCATCCGTCAAGAGCCATGTCGCCGGCCATCATCCTGCCTTCGCCGAGGCCAGGTAGCTGCCGCGGATGCCCATCCAGCCCTCGCGGATCGGCACGAGCAGGCGGATGCACTCCTCCAGCACCGCGACGTCCCCGTGCAACTGGCCGTACAGGAGACGGCGCGTCACGTATTCATACAGCGACTCCAGGCGCTGGCTGAGCTCCCCGCCGGCCGCGTGGTCCAGGTCCGAGCGCAACTGGCCCACGATGGCGATGGCGCGCGAAATGCTGTAGCCCTTGCCCGGCACGTCGCCGTGGCGGATCTGGCCGCAAGCCTGCGTGATGCGCTCGATCGCGCCATCCAGCAGCATGCCGGTCAGCCGGTGCGGATCGGCATCCTCCACACCGCCCTGGACGCGGGTCTGCCGATACATGGCACTGGCCTGGCGCATGTAGCCGTTGGTCATGACGAACCTCCCGTCACTTGTCCGAAGATGTGTAAGTCGCTTCCAGTTGCTTGAGCGAACTGGTGAGATAGCTGCTGGTGTTGTTGAGCGAGGACATCAGCGTGTCCAGCGCCGTGTATTGCTGGCGCAACTGCGCTTCGTACACGCTCATGCGTGCATCGAGGGCGGTCGATTCCTGGCTCAGGTTGGCGAGCTGCTTGCTGATGCTGGCGTTGCGCGACGCAATGATGCCGCCGCTGTCGGTAAAGCCGCCCAGCACGCCATTGAGGCGGGTGGCGTAGCCGTTAGTGCCGGCGAACAGGTCCTGCACCGCCGCCGGATTGCCCTTCAACGCGTCGCCGAGCTTGCCGCTGTCCAGCGCCAGCGTACCGTCGGCATTGCGGGTGATGCCCAGCGCCGCCAGCGAACCGATGCCGTTGCCCGCCACGCTGCCGCTGAGCACGTTGCCAAGCTGCCGCTGGATCGACATCAGCGTGGTGTCGCCCAACAGGATGCCGGACTGCTGGGTACTCGCGTCGTAGCTGTCCAGCGAGGACACCGTGGTGGCGTAGCTGTTGTAGGCGCTGACGAAATCGTAGATCGCGTCCTGCGCCGTGCCGGTATCCTGGCTCACCGTCAGCGTGGCGCTGCCGGTTGCGGCCAGGTTGAGGGTGACGCCGTTGAGCGCTCCGCTCACCGAATTGCTGGCGCTGGTCACCGCGATGCCGTCGATGCTCAGGCTGGCGTCGCTGGCTTCGTTGTCGCCCGCCGTGTCGAGCTTGCCGGCCAGCGCAGCCAGCCCGGCGCTGCTGTCGGCGCTGGCGCTCACCGTGAATGCGTTGGCGACGCCGGTCTGGGTCGAGGAGAGCAGCAGCTGGTCGCCGTTGGCGCCGTGGACCACGGTGGCCTGCACGCCCGGGTTGTCCTTGTTGGCGTTGATCGCCGAGGCGAGCGCGTTGATCGAGCCGGCGGCGGACACCTCGATGTCCATCGACTTGTTGCCGACGCCGATCGTCAAAGTTCCGGCGCCGACGTCCGCGCCCGACGCGTAGCTGTCGCTGGCACGCTTCTGCGCGGTAGCCAGGTGGTCCACCTCCACCTTGTAGATACCCGGCTGCGCATCCGGCAACGTGCTGGTGGTGCCCAGCGTGGTATCCGACAAGGACGCCGTATAGCTGTTGAAGGTGCTGCTGGCGGCAAGCTTGGACAGTGCCGACTGGATCGACCCCAAGGCGCTGCCGAGCGCGGTCAGGCCGGCCTGCTTGGCCTGCAGCTGCGTGGTCTGGGTGGTGATCTGCTGCGACGGCCCGGCCTTCTTGTCGTTGACCAGGGCGGCGACGATCGCGTCGACGCCCAGGCCCGAGCCGATGCCGGCCGAGCTGAGCAGGCCGGTACCGGTGCTGGCACTCGTCCCGGTATCGCTGGTATCGGTCGTGCCATTGCCGGTGCCGGTGCCCGTGCTGGCATTGGTCGTGAGGTTGCCGCCTGTGCCGACGCCGGAGATGGAGGTCATGGGGTTGCGTCCTGAGTGATCCGGAATCCCCGACGATCGGGGAGTCGAGAATCACAGGCAAAACTCACGCCAACCGCATGGGCTTTGCCTGAAACCCTCGCCACCGATGGCGGCATCCGCTGCCGGAACCGCCATCGGAGAGAGCGGAATCGTTCGCGGCACGATCGGCCCGCGAACGATTCCCCGCGCCCGTTACTGCAGCAGCTTGAGCACCTGCTGCGGGTTGGAGTTGGCCTGGGCCAGTACCGAAATGCCGGCCTGCTGCAACACCTGCGCCTTGCTCAAGGCCGCCGTCTCGGCCGCGAAGTCCGCGTCCTGGATGGTCGATTGGGAAGCCTGCAGGTTGGTGGTCTGCGCCGCCACCGTCGAAATGGTGGACTGGAAGCGGTTCTGCACCGCGCCGAGCTGGGCGGCGAAGTCGCTGACCGTCTTCAGCGCCACATCGACGCGCGAGGCCAGTGCGTTGGCGTCGTTGACGGACAGCACGTCGGCACCTTCCAGCGATCCGGCCGTGTCGATCGCGCCGGATGCGTCGACCGCCGTGGTGGAGCCGTTCACGAAGGCGCCGCTGGTGATCGTGCCGCTGCTCACCGCACCGCTCGCGGCCGCGCCGCCGTCGGTGACCTGGAAGCTGCCGTTGGCGAACAGGCTGATGCCGCCCTCGCCGTCCACCGCGGCGCTGACGCCGGTGACGCCCGCGGCGTTGATCGCATCGGCCAGGTCCTGCACGCTGCTGGCCTTGCCGGCCAGGGTGACCGAATCGCCATCGGTGCCCTTGATGGAGATCTTGCTCAGGTCCAGCGTCTGCGCATTGCCGCTGGCATCGACGAAGGCGCCGCTCAGGTTCGCGGTCTCCACCTCGGCGATGCCGCCCATGCTGGCCGCCTTCACGCTGGTGCCCAGGCTCACGCTGATGGTCTGGCCCACGTCGGCGCCGACCTGGAAGCTCTTGGTGCCCAGCGAGCCGTCCAGCACCTTGGAACCGTTGAAGGTGGTCTGGTTGGCGAT
>Ga0164242_10004785_pt1 | contig 15149 bp, 11 predicted proteins | sample OricomgcompostMG_FD_108783 | JGI IMG/M metagenome (GOLD analysis project Ga0164242, IMG submission 108783) | Miracle-Growth compost microbial communities from Emeryville, California, USA - Original compost - Miracle growth compost (MG) ... | reverse complement strand
TAGGCCGCGATCACCGCGCCCTGCAGCGGCGGATACCACCAGGCGGCGCGCGGCACCGGGCCGGCGGCGACCAGCCGGCCGTGCGTGGCGAGCTGGCACAGCAGGCTCACCACCATCGCGATCGCCAGCAGCACCAGCAGGTCGTAGGCCAGCGCGGCGAGGCGGCGCCAGAGCGGGCAGGGCGTGGCGGTGGAAGCGGTCATCGCGCGGCTCGGCTTGCGTCCGGCGCACGCGGCGGCGAGCATCGTGCGCATGCAGGACAAGAACCCCCATCTTACCCATCGCGACGCCGGCGGCCAGCGCGAACCGGTGTCCGCCGCCGATGCCGCCAGCATCGGCGCCTTCCTGGAGCGCGTGTGGTCGGAGGACGGCCTGGCCGACCGCACGCTGGAGGCCTACCGCCGCGACCTGGAGGCGCTCGCGCGCTGGCTGGCCGCGCGCGGGCGCGAGCTGGGCTCGGCGCGGCGCGAGGACCTGTCCGCCTTCCACGGCAGCCAGCCGGTGGCGGTGCGCTCGATGGCGCGGCGGCAGTCGGCGTTCCGCCGCTACTACGCGTTCCGCGCGCGCACCGAGCCGGGCTTCGACGACCCCACCCTGCTGATCGAGCGCCCGAAGCTGCCGCGCAGCCTGCCCAAGGCGCTGGCCGAGCGCGAGATCGAGGCCCTGCTGGCCGCGCCCGACACCGGCACCACGCTGGGCCTGCGCGACCGCGCCATGCTGGAACTGATGTACGCCTCGGGCCTGCGCGTGTCCGAGCTGGTGGAACTGCCGCTGGCCGCGCTCAACCTGCGCCAGGGCGTGCTGCGGGTCACCGGCAAGGGCGGCAAGGACCGGCTGGTGCCGGTGGGCGAGGTGGCGCTGGAACGCATCGAGGCCTACCTCGCCGGGGCGCGCCCGGCGTTGGCCAAGGGGCGCCAGCCGGCGGCGCTGTTCCTCAGCAACCGCGGCGCGGGCATGACCCGGCAGATGTTCTGGACGCTGGTGAAGCGCTACGCGCTGGCGGTGGGCATCCAGTCCAGGCGCATCTCGCCGCACGTGCTCAGGCATTCCTTCGCCACCCACCTGCTCAACCACGGCGCCGACCTGCGCGCGCTGCAGATGCTGCTGGGCCACAGCGCGCTGAGCACCACCCAGATCTACACCCTGGTGGCCAAGGAAGGCCTCAAGCGGCTGCACGCACAGCATCACCCGCGCGGCTGAAGCGGCATGGCGGTTCCTGATCGGGGCGGCCGTGCCGCGGTTGCCGAGTGCCGCCCACGCTCCTATTGATTGGGCCCGTAAACAGTGTCAACGCAACCACCCTTCGACTTCGCTTCGCTACGCTCAGGGCGAACGGGGTATCCGATTATTTATGGGCCCAATCAATAGGATCCGCCATCCCTGCCTGCGCGGGAGTGATGGACGGGAAGGCATGGCAAATGCCATGCCCGGCGCAGTGGTTCTGGATTGGCTCCAGGAAGGCGGCACCGTGCGCGGCGTTCACGACCGGCGCGGCGCGCTGTGCGAGAATCGGCGCGATACCGGCCGTCGCCGACGGCCCCGAGGTGAGACAATGTTGAAGAAATGGTTGCTGGCCGCGTGCGTCAGCGGATTCGCGGCCGGCGCCTGCGTGGCCGGTCCGGCCCCGGCGGCGGCGAGCCCGGCGGGCGCCGACGCGCCGGCGGTGGTGCGCCAGGCGCTGCAGAAATTCGCGCCCGGGGTGAAGCTGGACGTGGTCGAGCCGGCGCCGATGCCCGGCTTCTACCAGGTCATCGCGGCCGGCCAGCTGGTCTACGTCAGCGACGACGGCAAGTACATGCTGCACGGCGACCTGGTCGACCTCTCCGCGCGCAAGAGCCTGGGCGACGCGGCCTGGGCCAAGTTCCGTAAGGACGAGCTGGCCAAGGTGCCGGCATCGCAGCGGATCGTGTTCGCGCCGCCGCACCCGAAATACACGGTCACCGTGTTCACCGACGTCACCTGTCCGTATTGCCGGGTGCTGCACCGGCATATCGACGAGCTGAACAAGGAAGGCATCGCGGTGGAATACCTGGCCTGGCCGCGCGAAGGGGTGACCACCACCAGCGGCAAGCCCACGCCCACCTATACCGAGATGGTGTCGGTGTGGTGCGCCGCCGACCGCAAGGCGGCCTTCACCGCCGCCGAGGACGGCCATGCGCCCAAGCCGGCGACCTGCGACAACCCGGTGAAGCCCCAGTTCGATCTGGGCGAGAAGCTGGGCGTGGACGGCACCCCGGCGATCCTCGCCGAGGACGGCACCATGATCGGCGGCTACCTGGACCCGGCGCAGATGCTGCAGGCGGTGCGCACGCACAGCGGCAGCTGAGCGGCGATGTTTGCTGCGCAGGACCCGGCACGGGATGGTCGCCGGGTGTGACGGCGGCGGCAGGTACCGTGGAGACGCCGCAGCGGCTTCGCGCGGCGCTCCGCCTCGGGCATCGTGCCCGCGCGGGTGGCAGTGGCTGGCCGCCATGGCGTAAGGCGATCGGTTGCGGTCTTCTCCCGTGCATGGGCTGGCCGTCTGCTTTGAGCGGTCGGCCTGCGGCGGCAAGGTCAGGCGGTCGGTCCGCGCCCTCGCCGGCCACCGCGAAAGGGCGCCGGAACGCCGCCGCGGCGCCATCCGCACGGCCCGGCTATGCCGTGTTGCAGCATCGGGTAGAATAGGCGTTTCCATTCGCACAGCGCCGTTCCCCGCATGATCGCATTCGACGGGCAGAGCGCCCTTTCGCCGTTCCGCCTCGATCGCCTCAACGCCCGCCTCGATGTCCTGCATCGCGGCACGCGGGTGCTGGCCTCGTGGTTCGTCTATTTCATCGATGCCGACGCCATGCCGGAGGGCGAGTCGCGCGAGCGGCTGCTGGCCGTGCTGGAGGCGAAGGACGCCGAGCCGGCGCTGGCCACGTTGTGGGTGGTGCCGCGGCTGGGCACGATCTCGCCGTGGTCGAGCAAGGCCACCGACATCCTGCACGGTGCCGGCTTCGACCTGCGCCGGGTGGAGCGCGGCCTGGCCTGGCAGGTCATGGGCCTGCCCGAGGCGGGCGATCCCGCGCACGAGGCGGTGCTGGCCGAGCTGCACGACGCGATGACGCAGTCGGTGCTCGGCTCGCTAAAGCAGGCGCAGGGCCTGTTCCTGGGCGGCGCGCCCGGCGAGCTGGTGCACGTGCCGCTGGGCGGCGACGCGCATGCGGCGTTGACCCGGGCCAACGCCGAGCTGGGCCTGGCGCTGGCCGGCGACGAGATCGACTACCTCGCCGAGCGCTACGCCGAGCTGGGCCGCGACCCCACCGACGCCGAGCTGTTCATGTTCGCCCAGGCCAACTCCGAGCATTGCCGGCACAAGGTGTTCAACGCCAGCTGGACGCTGGACGGCGAGGCGCAGGACAACAGCCTGTTCGCGATGATCCGTAACACCCACGAGCGTTCGCCCGCGCACACCTTGTCGGCCTACAAGGACAACGCGGCGGTGATCGAGGGCGGCGAGGGCCGCCGCTTCTTCGCCGACGCCGATGGCGTGTGGCGCGCGCACGCCGAGCAGATCGACTACGCGATCAAGGTAGAGACGCACAACCACCCCACCGCGATCGCACCCTGGCCGGGCGCGGCCACCGGCGCCGGCGGCGAGATCCGCGACGAGGGCGCCACCGGCCGCGGCGCCAAGCCCAAGGCGGGGCTGACCGGCTTCTCGGTGTCCGACCTGCGCATCCCCGGCCTGCCACGGCCGTGGGAAGTGGAGCGGCCGCTGCCGCCGCGCATGGCCAGCGCCTTCGAGATCATGCGCGACGGCCCGCTGGGTGCCGCCGCCTTCAACAACGAGTTCGGCCGGCCCTGCCTGGGCGGCTATTTCCGCACCTACGAGAACGAGCTGCCGGGCGAGGTGGGTTTCCGCCGCGGCTACGACAAGCCGATCATGCTGGCCGGCGGCCTGGCCAACATCCGCCGCGGCGACGTGCGCAAGCGCGAGATCCAGCCTGGCCACGCGGTGATCGTGCTGGGCGGCCCGTCGATGCTGATCGGCCTGGGCGGCGGCGCCGCCTCGTCGGTGGCCGGCGGGGCGTCCAGCGCGGAGCTGGACTTCGCCTCGGTGCAGCGCGACAACGCCGAGATGGAGCGGCGCTGCCAGCAGGTGATCGACGCCTGCTGGGCGCTGGGCGAGACCAACCCCGTGGTCAGCATCCACGACGTGGGCGCGGGCGGCCTGTCCAACGCGATCCCCGAGCTGCTCAACGACGCCGGCGTGGGCGGCGAGATCGACCTGTCGAAGGTGCCCTGCGACGACCCCTCGCTGTCGCCGATGCAGCTGTGGAGCAACGAGTCGCAGGAGCGCTACGTGCTCGGCATCGCGCCGCAGGACCTGGAAACGTTCGAGGCCTTCTGCCGGCGCGAACGCTGCCCCTACGCCGTGGTCGGCCACGCCACGCAAGAACGCCGCCTGCGCGTCACCCGCGCCATCGCCTCCGGCTCCGGCTCTACCGAGTCCCGAGTCCCGAGTCCCGAGTCCCGCCCTTCGGGAGTCCCGAGTCCCGAATCCCGCGAAGTCGTGATCGACCTCCCCATGGACGTGCTGTTCGGCAAGCCGCCGCGCATGCACCGCGATGCCGTGCGCGCCCGGCCGCGCGTCGACCTGATCCCGGACCTGTCCGGCATCGGCATGGAAGAGGCGCTGCTGCGCGTGCTGCGCCTGCCCACGGTGGGCAGCAAGAGCTTCCTCATCACCATCGGCGACCGTACCGTGGGCGGCATGAGCCACCGCGACCCGATGGTCGGCCCGTGGCAGGTGCCGGTGGCCGACTGTGCGGTGACCCTGGCCGATTTCGACGGCTACGCCGGCGAGGCCATGGCGATGGCCGAGCGCGCCCCAGTGGCGCTGCTCAACAGCGCCGATGCGGCGCGGCTGGCGGTGGGCGAGGCGATCACCAACCTGGCCGCCGCGCCGATCGCCTCGCTGGACCAGGTGCGCCTGTCGGCCAACTGGATGGCGGCGGTGGACCACCCCGGCGAGGACGCCGCGCTGTTCGAGGCGGTGCAGGCGGTGGGCATGGAGCTGTGCCCGGCACTGGGCATCTCGATCCCGGTGGGCAAGGATTCGCTGTCGATGCAGGCGGTGTGGCACGAGGGCGGGCAGCCGCAGCGCACGGTGGCGCCGGTGTCGCTGGTGGTCACCGGCTTTGCCCGCGTGGACGACGCGCGCCGCACGCTGACCCCGCAACTGCGGCTGGACCGCGGCGACTCCGAGCTGTGGCTGGTCGACCTTGGCGCCGGCCGCGACCGCCTGGGCGGCTCCGCGCTGACCGAAGTGTTCGGCCGCAAGGGCGGCGTGTCGCCCGACCTGGACGAGCCGCGGCGGCTGAAGTCGCTGTTCGAGCTGGTGCAGGAAGCCAATCGCGCCGGGCTGCTGCTGGCCTACCACGACCGTTCCGACGGCGGCGCCATCGTCACCCTGCTGGAAATGGCCTTCGCCGGCCATTGCGGGCTGGAGATCCACCTCGACGGCTGGGGCGAGGCGACCCTGCGCGCGCTGTTCAACGAGGAGCTGGGCGCGGTGCTGCAGGTGGCCGAGGCCAACCGCGAGGCCTTCGAGGCGTTGCTGGTCAAGCACAGCCTGGCCGGCATGAGCCACCGCATCGGCCGGCCCAAGGAGAAGCTCGGCATCAAGCTGTTCCTGGGCAGCGAGACCCAGTTCAAGTGGCAGTGGACCACGCTGTTCGAGGCGTGGAACGAGACCAGCCATGCCATGCAGCGGCTGCGCGACAACCCGGCCAGCGCCGATGCCGAGCGCGAGTGGCGCATCGACGACGCCGACCCGGGGATCAGCCCGAAACTCGGCTTCGACCCGGCCGACAACATCGCCGCGCCGTACATCGCCGGCGGCCTGCGGCCGCGCGTGGCGATCCTGCGCGAGCAGGGCGTCAACGGCCAGACGGAAATGGCCGCGGCGTTCGCCCGCGCCGGCTTCGAGGCGGTGGACGTGCACATGTCCGACCTGGCCAGCCGGCGCCTCAAGCTGGCCGACTTCCAGGGCCTGGCCGCCTGCGGCGGGTTTTCCTTCGGCGACGTGCTGGGCGCCGGCCGCGGCTGGGCCACCTCGATCCTCTACAATGAATTCCTGCGTGCCGAATTCGGCGCGTTCTTCGCCGATCCGGGCAAGTTCGCGCTGGGCGTGTGCAACGGCTGCCAGATGCTCAGCCAGCTCAAGGAGATCATTCCCGGCGCGCAGCACTGGCCGAAATTCCTGCGCAACGCCTCCGAGCAGTACGAGGCGCGGTTGTGCACGCTGGAGGTGCTCGACTCGCCCAGCCTGTTCTTCAAGGGCATGGCCGGCTCGCGCATCCCGGTAGCGGTGGCGCACGGCGAGGGCAGGGTGAGTTTCCCGCAGGCCTGCAGCCCGTCCAAGTCGGGCGGCGCGGTGCGCTTTGTCGACAACCGCGGCAAGCCCACCGAGAGCTACCCGCTCAATCCCAACGGCTCGCCCGGCGGCCTGGCCGGCTTCACCGCGGCGGACGGCCGGGTGACCATCCTGATGCCGCACCCCGAGCGGGTGTTCCGCAGCGTGCAGTTGAGCTGGTGCCCGGACGCCTGGGGCGAGGACTCGCCGTGGATGCGGATGTTCCGCAACGCGCGGGTATGGTGCGGCTGAGCCCGACGCCGCCCGGACGCCGGTGGCCGGCGCTGGGGCTGGCCGCGGGCTGGACGCTGCTGCTGGTTTTGTTGCCGTGGTGGCTGGGCCTGCCGCTGCTGCTGGCGCCGGCCGCCGCGCTGCTGATCCCGGTGGGACGGCTGGCCGGCTACGCGCCGGCAATGCGGCGGGGTTTGCGCTGGGGCCTGCCCGGCTGGCTGGTCGCCGTGCGGCTGGCGCTGGGTGCCGGCCCGCGCGCGTGGGTGGCCGCGCTGTTGCTGGCACTGGCGGCTTTCTCGCTGCTGATGTTGCTGGAGAACTGGCTCGACCGCGGCCGGCGGCGCACGCCTTCGCCGTCTCCGGCGGCGGAGTGGCGCGAACTGGCGATGGCGCCGGTGGGGCCGCCGGCGGTGATCATCGAGGTGCAGCCGCCGGCCTGGCGCGAGGTGTCCGGCGACGGCGGTGGGCCGCAAGGTGCCCGTCATGCCGGACGCACGCTGACGCTGGCCGACGGCGTGCGCCTCGAAGGCGTCGAGCCGCGCTGCGCGACCAGCCCGGACGGCCGCTGGCTGGCCGCGCCGCTGGCCGGACGACCCGGCCTGGCATTGCGCGATTGCCGACACGGGCGCACCCGCCGGCTGCGCGGCTGGCAACTGTACGGCTGGCAAGGCGGCCAGCCCTGGCTCAGCCGCGGCGACAACCAGCCGCCGCAGGCGCTGGCCCACGTGCTCGGCCAGGATCCGGCGGACGGCGTGTAGGCGGGAACCGCCGCCGCGCGTTTGCGGCACCTACCGTCTGCCGCATACTTGCGCCGTGAATGCCGACATGCCCGTGGTTCCCCCCGCCTCGTCCAAATTGCCGCTGAGCGTGATCGTGGTGTCCGCCGACAGCGGCGACACCCTGCGCGACTGCGTGCGCCGCGTGCTGGCCTGCACGCTGCCGCTGGAGCTGATCGTGATCGACAACGGCTCGGCCGACGGCGTGCCGCAGGCGCTGGAGCGCGAGCACGGGCACGATACGCGGCTGAGCGTGGTCTACAACCGCGCCAACCTCGGCTTCGGCCCGGCGGTGAACCGCGCCGCGGCCAGGGCCGCCGGTGAGGCCCTGCTGGTGCTCAACCCCGATTGCCTGATCGACGAAGCGGTGCTGCAGCGGCTGCTCGACGTGCTGGAAGACGAGCCGCGGGCCGGCCTGATCGGCGCGGTGGTGTGCGATGCCGGCGGCGCCCCCGACCCGGCCTCGTACCGGCGCGACCCGCTGCTGCGGCGGGCGCTGGCCAGCCTGCTCGGCGGGCGCGGCGAGCGCGTCGAGATCGGCGCGATACCGCACCGCGTGGTGGAGGCGGAGGCCGTCTCCGGCGCGCTGATGCTGCTGCCGCGCCGGGTGTTCGAGCGCCTGGGCGGCTTCGACGAGGGCTATTTCCTGCACTGCGAGGACCTGGACCTGTGCCGACGCGTGCGTGACGAGGGCTGGCGCGTGCTGCTGGCCGGCGACGTGCGCGTGCTGCACGGCAAGGGCGGCTCCAGCCGGCACCGGCCGGTGTTCGTCAGCCGCCACAAGCACCACGGCATGTGGCGCTGGTTCCGCAAGTTCGACCCGGCGGCACGTAACCCGCTGCTCGCGGCCGCGGTGGGGTTGGGCATCTGGGCGCACTTCCTGCTCAAGATCCCAGGGCAGTTGCTGAAGAGCGAGAAGCGAGTGGAGAGAAGTGAGGAGTGAGAGAGAGCAAGGGCCGGCACCGGTTCGCTTTCGCTTTTCTCTCACTCCTCACTTCTCTCCACTTACTCCTCGCCCGATGCCATGAACACTTCACGCACCCTTCCGGCCACCCTGGGCCTGCTGGCGATGACCGCCGCCTGGGGCTCCACCTTCGTGCTGATCAAGGACGTGGTGGCGCGCATGCCGGTGGCCGATTTCCTGGCGGTGCGCTTTGCGGTGGCGGCGCTGGCGATGCTGGCGCTGTTTCCCCGCCAGGTGCGGCGGCTGGGTCGCGGCGGGATCGCGCGCGGGCTGGCGCTGGGGGCGATCTATGGTGCCGCCCAGCTGCTGCAGACCTGGGGGCTGGCGCTGATCGCGCCCAGCGTCAGCGGCTTCGCCACCGGCATGTACGTGGTGTTCACCCCGATCCTCGCCATGCTGCTGACGGGCCAGCGCATGCCGGGCGCCACCTGGCTGGCGGTGCTGCTGGCCACGGCGGGGCTGGCGCTGCTGTCCCTGCGCGGTTTTTCGGTGGACGCGGGAGTGTGGCTGACGCTGGCCTCGGCGGTGCTGTACGCGCTGCACATCGTGGCGCTGGGGCAGTGGTCGCGGCCACAGCAGGCGCTGGGGCTGTCGGCGGTGCAGATGGCGGCGATCGCCGCGGTCTGCGCGCTGGCCACCGCGCCGCACGGCGGCCCGGTGCTGCCGCCGGACCGCGGCGCCTGGCTGGCGGTGCTGTACATGGCGCTGGTGGCCGGCGCCGGCGCGATGCTGGTGCAGACCTGGGCGCAGGCGCACCTGTCGGCCACGCGCGCGGCGATCGTGATGACCACCGAGCCGGTGTTCGCCGCCGCGTTTGCGGTGGCGTTCGGCCGCGACGCGCTGACCTGGCGCATGCTGGCGGGCGGCACGCTGGTGCTGGCGGCGATGTACCTGACGGAACTGCTGCCCCGGCGCGGCGCGGCGGGCGAGCCGCCGGCCGAGGCGGTGCATCACGAGGTGTGAGGCTTGGCCCCGCGGCGGCTGGCGCGGGTCTGCAGCGCCTCATGCACCAGGTACACCACGATGGCCAGGTTGCCCAGCACCGTGGCCAGCTTGAGCCAGCCGAAGCGGTGTACCGTCTCGTAGAGCTCCAGCGGGATCAGCGAGGCGGTGGCGATCACGGTGAACCACTCGGCCCAGTACTTGCCCATCAGCAGGCCGATGCCCTCGATGCCGAACAGCACGGCATAGCCCAGCGCCACCAGCCCCACCGACACGAAGTGGCTGGGACCGAAATCCACCAGCAGCGAGACCAGCCGCCAGCGCAGTTCGCTGCTGCCGGTCAGCGGCAGGTGTTCCAGCCAGTGCACCAGCCGCTGGAAGTTCTGCTCGTGGTCCAGGTGGAAGGCCGCCGCCGCGATCAGCGCCAGGCACAGCGTCTTGGCGATCTCGTAGGCCGCGATCAGGCGCAGGCCTGCACGGTGGCCGTACGCGGCGGGCGACAGGCGGCGGGCGGCAGTATCGTCGCTGGTTCTGGACGGATGGGGCATCCGCCCATTGTCCCCGGCCCGGGCGGAAATGGCCAATGCGTGCGGTTGGGGTATGCCGTCCCGGCGCCGCCATACTGCCCGGACCCCGAGGGCCGCAGCAACGGCTTCCGGGACAACCCCGAGGTGCGCACCCCGCCGCGCGGCAAGCTGGACCAGGCGGCCAAGCTGGCGCGCAAGCTGGGCATGGGCGCGAAGGCGGGCGCCTTCCGTTATGTCACCGGCGAAACCATCGACGGCTTGTTCGCCATGCTCGGCGAGCAGGAGAAAATCGATCCGGGGCAATCCGGGCGCGCGCATCGCCGAGCTGCTGAAGAAGGTGTCCGGCGGCAAGCAGATGGCTGGGCGCACGGCGTCGGCGCCCGGCAGGCGCGGCGCGGCGGGCGTTCATGCGCCAGCACGCCGTCGCCGCCCGATCGCGGCTACAGTCGACAGATACGACGACGCAACGTCGAGGTTCCGATGATCCGAGAAATCCTCAAGATGGGCGACCCGCGCCTGCTGCGCGTGGCACCGCCGGTGCCCGAGTCGATGTTCGGCAGCGCCGGGCTGGACGAGCTGATCGCCGACATGTTCGACACCATGCACGCCGCCGGTGGCGTGGGCCTGGCCGCGCCGCAGATCGGCGTGGACCTGCAACTGGTGATCTTCGGCTTCGAGCATGCCGAGCGCTACCCCGACGCGCCCGCGGTGCCGCGCACGATCCTGCTCAACCCGCTCATCACTCCGCTGTCGCAGGACATGGAGGAGGGCTGGGAGGGTTGCCTCTCGGTGCCCGGCCTGCGTGGCGCGGTGAACCGCTACACGCTGATCCGCTACCAGGGCGTCGATCCGGCGGGCGAGCCGATCGACCGCACCGCCGAGGGCTTCCACGCGCGCGTGGTGCAGCACGAATGCGACCACCTGATCGGGCGGCTCTACCCATCGCGCATCACCGACTTCGGCAAGTTTGGCTTTACCGAGGTGCTGTTTCCCGGGCAGGAGCTGGGCGACGACTGATCGGTTCAGCCATCGGCGAGCTGCAGCCGTTCGAGATCGGCGATCAGGGTCGGCCCGGTCGGTTGCCAGCCCAGCTCGCGGCGCGTCTGTTCGCTGGAGGCGGGCATGTCGTGGCCGGCGAACATGGCGAGCCAGCCGAACACGGCCTGGGCCTGTTCCGGCGCCACGGACCTGACCGGCAGGCCCAGGCGCCGGCCGATGGCTTCGGCGATGTCGCGCATCGCCACGCCTTCTTCCGCCACCGCGTGGTACTTCGCGCCCGGTTCGGCTTTTTCGATCGCCAGCCGGTAGAGCCGGGCCACGTCGAGCACGTGCGCCGCCGGCCAGCGGGTGAGCCCGTCGCCGAGGTAGGCGCACGCGCCGTGCTCGCGGTACATCGCGATGGCGTAGCTGACCAGGCCCTGCCTGACCGGGTCGTGGACCTGCGGCAGGCGTACCACCGACACGTTGACGCCGCCGGCGGCGACGGCGGCGGCCGCTTCCTCGGAGGCGGCGCGTGGATGCACGTCCGAGCCGACGATGGCGTTGTCTTCCCTGGCCGGCTCGCCGGGCACGGTGTTGGCGAGGCCGGTGCCGGAGGTCACCACCAGCGGCCGGTCGGAACCGGCCAGCGCCGATCCGAGTGTCCGGATGACGCGGCGGTCGTCCTCGCAGTTCTGCTTGAACCGCGAAAAATCATGGTTGAAGGCGAGGTGGATCACCCCGTCCGCGCTGGCCGCGCCGCGCTCGAGGCAGGCCTCGTCCTCGATGGTGCCGTAACAGACGTCGGCGCCGGCCGCGGCCAGCGCCGCCGCCTTCGCTTCCGAGCGGCACAGGCCGAGCACCTGGTGGCCCGCCGCGAGCAGTTCCTTGACCACGGCCGAACCGATGTTCCCCGTGGCGCCGGTGACGAATACACGCATGGGCAGAATCTCCGGATTTCCGATGACGATGAAACTCGTCGAAGCGCCCGTTCCGGTAAAGTAGTGACATCATCATGGTAAGGCGGGTAACAGGATGGTCCGGGCGGGATGGGCCGGGCGCGGGCCTGCGGTCCGCCGCCGCGGGTTTCCCGGTTATGCTCACGGCTTTTCCGTCCGGGCCGAACGATGGACCAGTCCCACCCCGCCGCGCCGGCGCGCGGCTTCCGTTTCTACGACATGCTGGTGGCCGGCATGGTGGCCGTGCTGCTGTGCTCCAACCTGATCGGCCCGGCCAAGGTCAGCGTGGTCGACCTGCCTTGGATCGGGGCGCTGAGTTTCGGCACCGGCAACCTGTTTTTCCCTATCGACTACATCTTCGGCGACGTGCTCACCGAGGTGTACGGCTATGCCCGGGCACGGCGCGCGATCTGGGCCGGCTTCGGCGCGATGGTGTTCGCCACGGTGATGGCCTGGGTGGTGATCCGCATGCCGGCCAGCCCGGCCGAACCGTTCAACGCCAGGCTGCAGCCCGCGCTGGAAACCGTGTTCGGCGGCACCTGGCGGATCGCCATCGCCTCGATGATCGGCTACTGGGTCGGCGACTTCGCCAACGCCTTCGTCATGGCCCGGCTCAAGCTGCTCACCCATGGCAAGCACCTTTGGACGCGCACCATCGGCTCCACCGTGGTCGGCCAGGCCTGCGACAGCGTGACCTTTTATCCGATCGCCTTCTACGGCATCTGGGAGAGCACCACCCTGGTCAAGGTGATCGCGTTCAACTGGACGATGAAGGTGCTGGTGGAAGTGGTGCTGACCCCGCTCACCTATGCCGTGGTCGGCTGGCTCAAGCGCGCCGAGGGCGTGGACACCTTCGACCGGGGCACCCGGTTCAACCCCTTCAGCCTGAGGGACGAGGGGCAGGTGCGGGCGAAGGGCTGACGGCGGGGAGGCCGTCAGCGGGCTTACGCCGATTCCGTATCGCTCCGGTAGCGGTTGATCGTATCGCGCAATTCCATCGCGGCACGGCGCGCCGCGGCGGCGAAATCCTCGCCGCCGCCGGCATAGAGGATGGCGCGCGAGGAGCTGATCATCAGGCCGCCGCCGTCGGCGCTCCGGCCGTGGCGGAGCACGGCCTGCACGTCGCCGCCCTGGGCGCCGATGCCGGGCACCAGCAGGGGCATGTCGCCGACCAGCGCGCGCACCCGGCCCAGTTCCTCCGGCCAGGTGGCGCCGGTGACCAGGGCGCAGTTGCCGTTGGCGTTCCAGTCGCGGGCAATGGTTTCGGCCACGCGCAGGTAGAGCGGAACGCCGCCGCAGTCCAGCGCCTGGAAATCGGCGCCGCCGGGGTTGGAGGTGCGGCAGAGCAGGATCACCCCCTTGTCGGCGCGGTCGAGGAAGGGCTGCACCGAGTCGCGGCCAAGGTACGGGTTGAGCGTCACCGCGTCGGCGCGGTAGCGCTCGAACGCCTCGGTGGCGTAGTGCTGCGCGGTGGAGCCGATGTCGCCGCGCTTGGCGTCGAGGATCACCGGCACGCCGGGGTGGCTGGCGTGGATGTGGTCGACCAGCCGTTCCAGTGCGTCCTCGGCGCGCAGCGCGGCGAAGTGGGCGATCTGCGGCTTGAACGCGCAGACCAGGTCGGCGGTGGCGTCGACGATGGCGGCGCAGAACTCGAACACCGCATCGGCGCGGTCGCGCAGGTGGGCGGGGAACTTCGCCGGCTCCGGGTCGAGGCCGACGCAGACCAGCGTATCGTGCCGGCGCCAGCGCTGTTGCAGGGTGTCGTGGAAGCGCATGGCGCAGATCTCCGGAGAAGGCGTGGCCGCGTAGTCTAGCGAAGCGCGCCAGGCCGCGCGTACCGGTCCTGGGTGACCGCTGTCCGTGGGATTGGGGCGATAGGCTCGATGCCTTCTCCCGGCGGAGGGGAGCGGCGTGCGCCGCTGCAGGGAACCGATAGCGCTGGCCCGGCGGGATGCCGTGCACAGGCGGGGCGATCTTGAACGGGTTCTGAGCCGGAAGCGGTGCTTTTCCGCGCCGCAGCGTGACATGCGGCGCCATCGGCGCATTAATTTGCCGCGGGGAAATTGGATCGATCCAAATCCACAAGGGCTCCAGGTCATGCCACGACTGCGAAAGACCTGGGCGGCTTGAACGGACGAGAGACGAGACGGGGAGGGATTCGGGATGCGCATGACAACAACGGGCTCTCCAGGCGGCCAAGGGCAGCTGCGTCGGTATCAAGCCGGACGCCGTGCCTGCGCCTGCGGCCAGGCGCGCGCCGTGTTCTCCGATGATCGCCGTGCACCGGCCCGGCGCGTTCGCCGCACTTGCGCCGGGGTGGCATGGCCGATGGGGCGGATCGATGCGACCGAGCCATCGGCCGACGATTTCCATGGCGCCGGCCGGACCGGCGATTCGCCGGCACGTCGGCATGCACGGTCTGGATTGCGCCCGCGCATCCGCTACCGAGGGGGCCGAACACATGGCGGCTCGCCGATCCAGCGACGCCGGCCCCGCACCGTAGTCCAGCCGGATTTTTGAGACACCGATGGTCGGCGGACCGCACGCTACGCGGACATTGGCGGTTTGGATCGATCCAAACCGCGAGACGAAGGAGGACAGCTACCACGCAAGTCACCCACCCAGCAGCACGCGACCACACGGGGGACCACCGTGCCCACTCCGGGACGGAAGGATGAATACCAAAGCATTGGGGATGAAAAAATGACCTATCTGCCGCACGTCTTTACCCGCAAGCCGCTGTACGCCGCGCTCGCCATGGCGAGCCTGTCATTCGGCAGTTGCCTGGGCATGTCCGGGGTGGCCTCCGCCGCGCCGGCGGCTACGCCGGCCGGTGCCGCCGCGACGTCGTCGCCGCAGCAGCAGGAAGCTGCCGGCGCACAGACGAAGAAGGCCGACAAGAAAAAGGCCGAGGACGCGAAGAAAACGACCAATCTCCAGGCAGTCATCGTCACCGGCTATCGCCAGTCGATCGACCAGAACATGCAGGACAAGCGCGATTCCAATTCGATCGTCGAGGTCATCAACGCGCAGAACATCGCCCAGTTCCCCGCCAAGAACATAGCCGACGCCCTGGCGCACGTGCCCGGCGTGGTGATCAGCCGCAGCGCCGGCGAGGGCAAGACGGTCAGCATCCGCGGCCTTGCCCCCGAGCTGACGCTGACCGAGCTGAACGGCAACTTCGTGGCCTCGGCCGATACCTCGGACGGCCTGACGCGCTCGTTCAACTACACCCTGATGCCGTCGAACATGTTCTCGAGCATCAAGCTCTACAAGAGCCTGGAGGCGCGCCTGGACGAGGGCGGCATCGGCGGCAACGTGGACCTGCGTACCCGCCGCCCGCTGGAGATGAAGGCGAACGACGGCTTCGTGTCGGTCAACGGCGCCGGT
>Ga0164242_10004784_pt1 | contig 15153 bp, 15 predicted proteins | sample OricomgcompostMG_FD_108783 | JGI IMG/M metagenome (GOLD analysis project Ga0164242, IMG submission 108783) | Miracle-Growth compost microbial communities from Emeryville, California, USA - Original compost - Miracle growth compost (MG) ... | reverse complement strand
GGCCTTCTCCCACAGCGGCCAGAACTGTGGCTTGCCGAACAATTCGCGAGACTGCAGCGGGATGCCGAGCTGCACGACGCGCGGGTGGGACCGCCATCTCTCCAGCTCGCGCAGCGCGCCGGCGATGTCGTCGGGGTTGACCCGGATGGTGCCGCGGAACTTCTCGCCGAATTCCGGTGAGTCCAGCCAGCGCGACACCATCATCTCGTTGTGCGCGGCGTGCAGCGCGCTGCCCAGATGCCGGTCCGGCATGATGCCGCGCCCCATCGGATGCAGCACGGCGACGTCGACGCCGCGTTTCGAAAACAGTTCCTGGGCAACGAATTCCGGGTCGGAACCGGGGTACTGGCCGTCGGGCCCGTCGGTGTTGGGCGCGTACTCGCTGCCCGGCGCGCCGTACCAGTCCATTTCGTAGTCGGGGAAACCGCGGCTCTTGAACGGCTCGCGCAGGAAGGAACGCAGGTCCTTGTTGGACGGGAAGAAGATGTGCACGCTGGCATCGATGACGGGCGTGCGTGTTCCGTCAGCGTGTTCGATCACGAGAGCCACCCTTCGGCTCCGGCAGCCGAAGCGAGCCGGGCAAGATCATCTGATAGGCAATCTAACATTCTCGTCGGCTCCGCATCAATGGGTTTCCGGTAAGCATTTCGTCTAATCGTCTTCCCTGGTGAGAGGGCATTTATCGGCTGGCTGGGCCACTTGGGTTCTTCAATTAGGATAATAACATTCTCGTGCAGATTAGTAACGGCGCGTCGCCCCGGCCGGGCCGTCGCGGTTACCGCGCGGACCGGCCCACCGTGACGCCGGCGGCCCGCTCCAGCGGTTTGATCACCGTCGTGAAATCGGCCTCCGGCCCTTCCTCGCGCGCCGCGGTCTCCCACAGCCGCGCGATCGTCTCGGCCACCTCGGCGGGCACGCCGAGCGCCTTCGCCTCGTCGAGATAGAGGCGCACATCCTTGACCATCAGGCCGGTGGCAAAGCCGTAGTCGAAGCTGCGCGGCAGGATCGCGCGGGGGAACTTGTCGCGGCTGGCGCTCGTCGCGCCGGATCCGGCGTTGAGCACCTCGATCATCACGGCGGGGTCCAGCCCGGCTTTGACCCCCATCACGACGACCTCGGCCGTGGCGGCCAAGACGTTGGCGGCCAGGATGTTGTTGGCCAGCTTCATCGTCTGCGCCGCGCCCGGTTTGTCGCCGACGTAGAAGGGTCGGCCCAGGGCTTCGAGTGTGGTTCGTATGACGTCGAATTCGCCGCGCGGGCCGGACACCATGAGCGCCAGCGTGCCCTGCTCGGCGCCGCCGACGCCGCCGCTGACCGGGCTGTCGATGGCCACGATGTTCCGCCGCGCCAGCAGGTCGTGGATCCGCATCGCCGTCCGGCTGCCGACGGTGGACAGGTCGACATAACGCTTCACCCGCGCGCCTTCGATCACGCCCGCGGTGCCGGTGGCCACCTCGAGTGACGCGCCCGGGGTGGGAAGGCTGGCCAGCACCGTTTCGGCGCCGTCGGCCACCTCTTTCGGCGACGAGGCGGGGCGCGCCCCGGCGGCGACGAGGCGTTCGAGGGCCTCGCGGCGGCTGTCGAAGGCGACGACGTCGTGCTGTTCGCGAATGAGCCGAGATGCCATGGGAAATCCCATGTTTCCCAGCCCGATGAAGCCGATCGTCATGAGTTCTCCCGATCGAGTTCGGCGAACGCCTCGCGGGCGATGCGGAAGCTGTCAACCGCCGCCGGCACACCGGCGTAGATGGCCACCTGCAGGAACACCTCGCGGATCTCCTCGCGGGTCACACCGTTGGTCAGGGCCGCCTTGATGTGCATCCGCAATTCGTTGGGCCGGTTGAGCACCGCGATCATCGCCAGGTTGAGCATGCTGCGGGTCTTGCGGGGCAGCTCCTCGCGGCCCCACACGGCACCCCAGCAGTATTCGGTGACGAGATCTTGCAGGGGCCGGGTGAACTCGTCCGCGTCGGCCAACGCCCGGTTGACGTACTGCTCGCCCAGAACGTCGGAGCGAATTCGCAACCCCCGCTCGTATCTTTCGCGATCCAATGCACTTCTCCTTCGCTGAGGTCCTTCGCTGAGGCTCCGATTGCCTGAGCGCAGTCTTACACCGTGCCCCGGGTCCGCAGGTCTACAGTCGAGGGTCAAACGGACCGTCCCCGTCCGCGGTGGCGGACTGCCGGGCCGCATTGACGGCTAATTGGCTTGTGGGGGACGGTAATACGTTTTCGGATGACCGGGGAAAGGTGAGGAGAGGCAGTGGCTCAAGCAACCGCTGACGTCTGGGAAGTGATGTCGACCGCCCGCACCATCCGGCGCTTCACCGACGAACCGGTGGACGATGCGACGCTGGCGCGCTGCCTCGGGGCCGCCAGGTGGGCGCCCTCCGGCGCCAACGCGCAGGGCTGGCGGTTCGTGGTGCTGCGCTCTCCCGAACAACGGGCGGTGGTGGCCAAAGCCGCGGCCCAGGCGCTGGAAGTGATCGAGCCGGTCTACGGAATGAGCCGGCCCGCCCCCGACGACCACAGCCGTCGCGCCCGCACCTACCGGGCCACCTACGAATTGCACGACCGCGCAGGCGAATTCACCTCCGTGCTGTTCGCCCAGGCGCACTACCCGACGGCCTCGGAGCTGCTGCTCGGCGGGTCCATCTTCCCGGCCATGCAGAACTTCCTGCTCGCCGCCCGCGCCCAGGGGCTCGGCGCCTGCCTGACCAGCTGGGCGTCCTATGGCGGGGAACAACTGCTGCGCGAGGCCGTCGGGGTGCCCGAGGGCTGGATGATCGCCGGTCACATCGTCGTCGGCTGGCCCAAGGGCAAGCACGGGCCGCTGCGCCGCCGTCCGCTCGCCGAGTTCGTCAACCTCGACCGCTGGGACGCCCCGGCCGACGGCCTGCTCAGCGGCCTCTAACGCACGGGAATTCCGGCCCGCCACCGGCGTCGCGTGAGTGCATGCCCGGATTTCGAGATTATTACTTCCGCAACCGAGAATGTTATTCTCGCCGGGACGGTCACGACGAGAGGCGGCGCCGATGCTGTTGGAATTCGATGCTGATCAGCGGCTGTGGCAGAGCACGGTGCGCGACGCCGTCACCAAGCAATGCCCGCCGTCGCTGGTGCGCAGCGTGGCCGAGGAGGGCGTCGACCCCAGCCCGCTGTGGAAGTCCTACGTGGACCAGGGCTGGACGGAGCTCAACGACCCGGAGAGCACCGTCGAGCTGGCCATCGTTCTCGAAGAGCTGGGCCACGCCACCGACCCCACACCCTTCCTGGCGACGATGAGCCAGTTCGCGCCGCTGGTGGGCGAGCACTTCGATCCGCACCAGTCCGGGACCGCCGTATACGGCGGGGTCTGCGCCTACCGGGACGCCGACGGTTGGGTGTTGGACGGCACCGCGCGCCACGTGCTCGACGGCGACCGCGTCGACCGCCTCGCGGTGGTGACCGACGCCGGGGTGTTCATCACCGCGGCCAATCAGGTGTCGGCAAGGCGCACGGCGGTGTTCGACCCGGTGCTGCACGTGGCCGACCTGTCGTTCGCCGAGGTGCGGGTGCCCGACAGCGCCCGGCTGAGCGTCGATCCCGAGCGCGCACACCATGTGGCGCTGACCGGCATGGCGATCACCATGGTCGGCGCCTGCCAGCGCATCCTCGATCTGGTGCTCGAGCACGTCAAAAGCCGTCAGCAGTTCGGCGTGCCGATCGGCTCGTTCCAGGCCGTGCAGCACAAGGTCGCCGACATGCACGTCGCCGTGCAACGGGCCCGCGCGCTGGCCTATTTCGCCGCGCTGACGATCGCGGCCGATGACCCCCGGCGCCGGCTGGCCGCCGCAATGGCCAAGGCGTCGGCGGGGGAGTGCCAGTCGCTGGCCTTCCGGCACGGCCTGCAGCTGCACGGCGCCATGGGATTCACCTGGGAGAACGACCTGCAGTTCGCGCTCAAGCGGGCCAAGGCGGGTGAGCTGATGTTGGGCGGCGCGGCGGAGCACCGGGCGCGGATCGCAGAGGAATACCGTGCAGCTGACTTTTGATCCCGACGTCGAGGCGTTCCGCGCCGAGTTCGCGGCGTTCCTGGACGAAAACCTGCCCCCGGCAAGCGAAACCCTGGAACGTCCGCGATCGGTCTCGCACATGCCCCAGTGGGCGCGCCGCTGGCAACGGCTGCTCTTCGACAACGGCTGGCTGCTGCCCAGCCAGCCGCCGGAGTACGGCGGCCGCAACGCCACGGTGCTGCAACAGTTCGTCTATCTCGAGGAACTCAGCCGCCGCCGGATCTACCACAGCTTCAACCCGCAGGGCGTGAATATCGTTGCGGCGTCGCTGTTGTCGTTCGGCAGCGACGAACAAAAGCAGCGCTGGGCGGTGCCGATCCTGCGCGCCGAGATCACCGCGTCGCTGGGCATGAGCGAGCCCAGCGCCGGTTCGGATCTCGCCTCGCTGCGCACCCGCGCGGTGCTGGACGGCGACCACTTCGTGGTCAACGGGCAAAAGGTGTGGACCTCCGGGGCGCATGACGCCGACGTCCTGCTGACCTTCGTGCGAACCGATCCAGATGCGCCCAAGCACAAGGGAATCAGCGCCCTGGTGATCCCCACCGACACCCCGGGCCTGGTCCGCCGGCCGTTCCCGTCGATCTGTTCGATCGACGACAAGGACTTCAACGAGGTGTTCTTCACCGACGTGCGGGTGCCGGCCGAGAACCTGGTCGGTGGACTCAACCAAGGGTGGCTGGTGGCCAACGGTTCGCTGGGTCACGAGCGCACCATGATGTGGCTGGGGTTCGCGGACCGCCTGGAGAACATGATCGCCGACTTCCAGCCCGGCACCGAGGTGGAGCGCGACCAGTACGCCACCACGATCATGGACAGACAGGCGCTGCGGCTGCTCGGCTCGGCGGCGCTGGCCCGCGCCGCCCGCGGCGAAGACGACGTCGCCGCCATCTCGGTGCTCAAGCTGCTCGGTTCGGAAGCCGAGCTGCGCGCCATGGAATTGGCGCTCACCTCCGCGGGCGCCGACGGACTCGTGCACCCCGGGCAGACCGGGCCGTACGCGCACATGAACCTCGACCACTACTTCGCCAGCTGGTTCGAGCGCTACGCGCGCAGCTTCTCCGGGACCATCGCCGGGGGCACCTCGGAGATCCAGCGCAACATCATCGCCCAGCGGGTGCTCGGCCTGCCGCGCGGTTAGCGCCGTCACAGCGCTTGCCGAGAGGCGTTGCCGGGCAAGGAAATCCGGCTCGCCCCCGGAGTGCCCAGCTGGCCGGCCAGCCACGGCAACGCGGTGGCGAAGGCCGTGCCGGCGGTCGGCCAGTCGTGGTGTCCGCCCTGGGCGACGACCGCGCAGTCGATGCCGTTGGCCCGGCCCAGCGCGCACAGCGAGGCGGCAGCGGCGGCCTGGTCACCCGGATCGGCGGCGGCCCGGCCCGCGACCGCCATCGCGGTGGAGTCGACGTCGCGGCGCGGTGACGGCGAGCCGGTCGAGGAGATCGCGAACCATCCGGACACGCCGGTGTAGCGGCCGTGGCGGGCGATCACCGTCGCCGGATCGAATGTCGCCCACGCGTCGGCACTGCCGTCGAACAGGTCGGCGATGGTCTGCTCCCTGGTTCCCGTGTTGGGGGTCAGGTCGCCGTCGATGTCGACGAACGCGCTGAACAGCGCCGGATGCATGACGGTCAGGTCCACCGAGCAGGTCCCGCCCATGGACCAGCCGACGATGCCCCAGCGGGACGGGTCCTTACTGACGCCGAAAGTCGAAATCATATAGGGCACAACATCTTTGGTCAGGTGGTCGGCGGCGTTGCCGCGGCTGCCGTTGACGCATTCGGTGTCGTTGTCCAACGCGCCGCCCGGGTCCGCGAACACCAGCACCGGCGAGTTGCCACCGTGGGCGGCCGCGAACGCGTCGACGGTGTCCACCGCATTGCCGGCGCGCACCCAGTCGGCGGGGGTGTTGACCATGCCGCCGATCATCAGCACCGTCGGCAGTTGCGGCGGCGGATAGCTCGCGAACCACGCCGGCGGTAGGTACACCAGCTCCTCGCGATGCTTGAAATGCGATGCGTCCTCGGGGATCTGCACCGGCACCAGGCTGCCGTGCGGCGGTTTGGCGCCCCGCGCCGCCAGTGTGGTGACGGTGGCCCTGTCGGTCTGGTCGGGCAGCGGACCGGAGGTGAACTGGCTCCACGCACTCTGCACGGTCTGGAAGTAGCCGACCCACTGGTTGAGCACCAGCAGCGAGCAGAGCAGGCACAGCGGTACGGCCAGGATGGACAGCCCGCGTCGCCACCACCGCGCACCGCGCCAGCCCAGGAGCAGGATCGCGATCGCCATGCCGGCCAACGCGATCCAGACGAACAGCGCCTGCGGGGCCCGCGTGCTGATGCAGCGGTGCGCCCCGACGGCCGTCGTCACCCCCAAAACCGCGGCGGACGGCAGCCACAACAGCCGCCAGCGCCACGACCGCCATCCGGCGGCCAGGCTCAGCGTTATCCCGGCCACGGCCTGGATCGCCACCGGCAGCCACCCATGCACCAGCGAAATGTGGTTGCTCGGCATGGCGATTCCTCCTCGGCGCATCGATGGTTCGGCTGAGAAGAGGATCGAATGCCGGCCTCGCGGAATCCTTGACGGATTCTTGGAGGCCGTCTGGGTGGCCCGCGGGCCGCAGCGCGAAGTCACCGCGTTGACTGTCACGCCACGGCGGCCGTTGTCAGCGTGTCGTCGCCGTCAGCGCACAGTGAATGCCGGCGGCGCAACGGCATTCACCGGGCGCCTAGACCGGGTCGAATTTGGTGATGAGCCACTTGCCGTTGACCTTGGTCAGACTCACCAGCACGCTGCTGGACGCCATCGCCGGGTCGGGGTTGTCCTTGCTGGTGGTGCTCTGGTCGACCAGCACCAGCACGACGGCCGAGTCCGGACGTAGATCCGAAACCGCGGCCCCCAACACCCGAGCGTTGGTTTTCAGCGATTTCTGCTTGGCGGCCGGAGCCACGATCTGCTCGGTGAATTGGTTGTAGTACGACAGGAAATCTCCGGACAGGTGCGACTTGGCGGCGGCGAAGTCCTTGTCGAGCGTGTCGGGCGAGTAGGACAGCAGCGCGACCGTTCCGTCGGACGCCGCATTGACCACCGCGCTCGCGACCCGGGCGTCAGTGCGCTTGTCCGGCAGGTACTCCTTGAAGTAGAGCCAGGCCGTCCCGGCGCCGGAAATCAGCAGAAGCGAAATCAAAACGATCGGAACAACTTTCACGTTGCGTCGCGCGCGGGGCCGACCGGGTTCGGGCCGGTCGGCAGAGTCGTCGGCGGCGTCGCTGCTGCGGTTGTCCTCGCTCATGGAACGAACTCCAGTTTGGACATCTTGTACTGTCCGCCCTCGTCGGTGACGGTCACCTTGAGCCGCCAGTTGCGCGGCTCGTCTTTGGCGCCGGCGGCGTTGGTGATCCGCGACGTCGCCGCGACGAGCACCAATGCGGAATTCCCGTCGATGGATTGCACGGCCGCCGCGTTCACGGTGCCCTGGGTGACCACCTTGGACTGCTCGACGACGGTGGTGAAATCCTTTGCACGCTGCTGGAAGTCGTCGCGGAACTGGCCGGTCGAGCTGTCGATCACCCGCTGGACGTCCTCCTTGGCCTTGTTGAAGTCCAGGGACGTCATGTTGACCACCCCTTGCCGGGCTGCCGCCAGGAAGTTCGCGATGCGCTGGTTGCGCTCGGAGGTTTGATGGCGCTCCCACATCATGTATCCGCTGGCGGCGACGAAAGCACAGATGAGGGCGATGACGGCCGCTTTCCACGCCACGGACCACGACGGCAACCGCAGGCGGCGCCGGGAGCGGGCCTTGGATTCCGATTCTGCGTCCTCTGCGGTTTCCTCGGCGGCTTCCTCGTTGGGCTCGGCTTCCTTGGCCGCCTCCTTGGTCTGCGCTTGCGTGGTCTCCGTGTCGTCGGCGTCGGTTGCTTCCACGCTGTCGGAGACCTCATCGTCGGTCTCCGCCGGCTCGTCGTCGGCCGCATGCTCGTCGGCTTCGGAGGTTTCTGCAGCGGCCTTCGCCGCCTGAGCCTGCGCTTCCCGCCGGAGCCGGGCGGCACGGGCGCGGGCGCGCGCCGCCGCGGCCAGCGCTTCGGCTTCGGCCGCTTCGGCCTCGGCCTCCTCGAGCAAGGCCTTCACGTCCTCGTCGGAGGTGGCCGAATCGTGCGGCGGCTTCTTCGCATCAGCCATGGTGCTCGCTGCCCGTCGCCCTCATGATCGACTGACTCCTATAGGTCTCACGCGGCTACCATCGCACGAGCGAGAACGGCCAACTGTTGCTGCCCCCCGGTCCGCCGCCGCAACCGGTGTCGAACGTCGAATCGACCTGACCCGACATCGTCGCCGGGTCCCACGAGTAAACATCGTGCGAGGGAAAGAACTGGACCACGCAGCGCACACCATCGGGAACGTCAACTGCCATGGTGTAGCGGCCGTTGGACAGATGTGCGTCCGACTTCCACCACGCCGCTTGTCCGTTCGGTTGCGGAATCGCTTCAACCGTCAGACATTCCGGTCCTCGATCGTAGCTGCAGGGTCTGATCGCCCAGATCCAGCTGTGGCCGGGATCCCGGGCCGTGTCCACCCGGTAGTTGCCGACCTGCATGTCGGCGTGCGCGGTCGGCGTAAGAGTCAACGCGGCGGTGGCAAGCGCAAGGCCCACGGCGAAAGGCTTCACCGATCCGTCTCCCATCTCTGCACAGGTTCGTGGCCCGAATATAAGGCGCGGTCACGCTGAACAGGGCCTACTCCGAAAAATCGCGACAGTCAACGGTTCGTCGAGACCCTAGTCGATGACGGCGGCCTCCTTGCGCTCGGTGATCGGCCGGGCGAGCTCCTGCTCGTCGCAGATGCGTTGCAGTTTCTCCAGCGTCTCGTCCAGTCCGGCGCCGATCCGGCGGCCCGGGGTGAATGTGGCCGGCAGCTTGCGCATGCCCTGGATGACGCCGATGGTCTCGTAGTGCACGGTGCCCTCGGGGTCGCAGCGGTAGTCCGGCATCCGGTCGAGCACCGCGATGAGCATCGACTTGAACACGGTGCGCGCCACGTTCGACCCGATGCAGCGGTGGATGCCCAGCCCAAAGCTGAAGTGCCGGTTGCCCTTACGGTCGAGGATCACCTCGTCCGGGTCGTGGAAGACCGCCGGGTCGCGGTTGGCCATCGCCCAGGAGATCCACAGCCGCTCGCCCTCCTTGAACACGGTGCCGTCGAGTTCGAAGTCCTCGGAGAAGGTCCGGCCGTCGCCGGGCGCCGGGGTGAAGTAGCGCAGGAACTCTTCGGTGGCGGGATCGAGCAGCGTTTTGCGTTCGTCGCTGAGCAGCTGTCGTTGTTCGGGATGCTCGGACAGCCATTCCAGCGAATGGGCGGTCAGGGCGGTCGTGGTGTCGAACCCGCCGCCGATGACCAGCCCCAGGTTGCCGAGGATTTCCAGGTCCGGCGCGGGTTCGCCGTCAATGCGCATCTGCAGCAGCGCATTCACGATGCCGGGGCGCGGGTTCTCGCGGATCTCGAGCATGTTGTTGACCATGTCGAGGCCCATCTCGCGGTGCATGGCGGTGACGCGCTCGATGTCGGGAGAGTGCTCGGGCGTGTAGACCGCGGCGTGCACCGGCTCGCTGTACATCTTCCACTTCTTCAGCGGAATGCCCAGCATCGCCAGCGTCAGGACGGCCGGCACGATGTTGGCCAGGTCGTCGACGAAGTCGATGCTGCCCTCTTCGATCTTCTCGTCCAGCGCGGCGCGGGTCACCTCGTCGATGAACGGCTCCCAGCGCTTGACCGCCGCCGGCGACAGGTACGGGTTGAGCACCGTGCGATAGATGCGGTGCTCGGGGTCGTCCATTTCCAGGATGCCGCCGCGCACTGCGCTGACGCGGCTGGCCGTGGGGATCGAAATGCCTTTGTAGCCACGGCGTTCGCCGTTGATGTCATGGTCGTTGGACACGGCGGGGCAGCGGGCGAGTTCGAAGACCTCGTGGCTGCCGGCCGCCACCCAATGCCCGCCGTAGGTGTCCGTCCACGCCATCGGGCACTTCGCGTGCATCTCCTCGGTGATCGCCTTGAACCGCGACCGATAGTCCGGGGAATGCCGGTCGAAGTGATACCGGTTCTTCTTGCGGTCGCTGTCATTGACGCCGTCGTCGACACTCAACGCTTCGTCTCCCTCGATGTCTGTTGGTCGGTGCCGGCTCAGGCGTCGTCGGTGATCATGATGGCCTGCTCCGGACACGATTGCGCGGCTTCGCGAACCTGGTCCTCGCGGTCGGCGGGCACCACTTCGTCGATCGCCGATGAACTGCCGTCGATGTCGCTGAGCTGGAACGAATCCGGGGCGATCATCGAACACAGGGTGTGGCCCTGGCATCGCTGCGAATCCACCCAAACCTTCACGGGCTGTCTCCTCTCACCTGGTGCTTGTTGCCGGGCGCCGCTGACCGATCCCCACCGCTCAGGTGTTGCGGCCGCCGTTGACGCCCAAGATCTGACCGGTGATGTAGCCGGCTTCCTCGGACACCAGGAATGCGCATGCCGCCGCGATGTCCTGGGGCGTGCCCATCCGGCGCACCGGGGTCCGGGCGATGGTCTCCTCGATGTCGCCCAGGAACCCGTTCTTCTCGGCGGCGCGCAGCATCGGGGTGTCGATGAAGCCCGGCGGCACGGCGTTGACCGTGATGCCCTTGGGCCCGTACTCCAGCGCCAACGACTTCGTGAGGCCGTTGACCGCCGACTTGGCCGCCACGTAATGACTCATGTAGGGTGCACCCGAATGGGTGCTCGACGAAGAGATGTTGACGATGCGTCCCCAGCCCGCCTCGATCATGTCGGGCAACACCGCTTGGGTGGTGTGGAAGACGCCATTGAGGTTGACGTCGATCACCCGCTGCCAGTCCTCGAACGTGATGTTGTTGAACTTCTTGAAGCCGTCCAGGCCCGCCGCGTTCACCAGCACCGTCACCGGCCCGAGTTGGGCGCGGATTGCCGACAGCGCGGCATCCACCTGCGACCGGTCGGTGACGTCGGCGGTGAAAGCCAGCTCCGCATCCGACGGCCGCAGGTCGATGGAGGCGACGTTCAAGCCGTCGGCGCGCAACCGCTCGACGACGGCCAGCCCGATGCCGGATCCGCCGCCGGTGACCACCGCAGTCTTCATCTCGAGGCCTCTGCTCCGAAGGACGCCATTTCAGTCACAAAGAATCTCCCTTACAATTATGAGAACCTTACTCTCCGTTCGGAGCGGCGTGCAACACGCGCACAACACCGCGTCCAGCCTGCACGGAGAGGCCGGGATCCACAGCGTACGGCCGTTCGCGCCGCTGGTCAGCAGCTCGATCTCATTCCTGAGACTTTCTTGAATTATCGAAACTCGAATGTAAGATTCGCCGGGGAAGAGAATGAAATTATCGTGACCGCCACCACATCAGGGGGTACCGGAATGCCTGCCCAGGACACGGCAGAGCCCGTCACGGGGAGCTCAGCGACCGCCGCGACGGCCGACGCCGCGCCCGCCGCCCATGTCGACCGCCGGCTGTTGATCGACGGCCGGCTGGTCACCGCCGGCACGACATTCCCCTCGATCAATCCCGCGACGGGCGCGGTGATCGGGCACGCCCCCGACGCCGGCACGGCCGAGGCCGAAGCGGCCATCGCGGCGGCCCGCCGGGCATTCGACGGCACCGGATGGGCCACCGATGTCGAGCTGCGGATCCGCTGCCTCGACCAGCTGCACCGGGCGCTGCTCGAGCACGCCGACGAGCTGCGGGAGCTCACCATCGCCGAAGTCGGCGCAACCCGTGCGCTGACCCACGGCGCTCAGCTCGACGAGCCGATCGGAATCGTGCGCTTCTACGCCGACCTGCTGCGCAGCTATCCGTTCACCGAAGACCTCGGCGAGAAGGAGTCGCGCGGCCTGCGCCACCACCGCTGGGTGGAAAAGGAAGCCGCCGGAGTGGTGGGCGCCATCATCGCCTACAACTATCCGAACCAGTTGGCGTTGGCCAAGCTGGCGCCGGCGCTGGCCGCCGGCTGCACCGTGGTGCTCAAGGGCGCCCCGGACACGCCGCTGGTCACCCTGGCGCTGGGGGAACTGATCGCCAACCACACCGACATCCCCGCCGGCGTGGTCAACGTGCTCAGTTCGTCGGACCCGGCCGCGGGCGTCGCCCTGACCACCAGCCCGGACGTCGACGTCATCACCTTCACCGGGTCGACCGCCGTCGGGCGGGAGATCATGGCCGCCGCGAGCCAGACCGTCAAGCGCGTCTTCCTGGAACTGGGCGGCAAATCGGCGGCCATCATCCTCGACGACGCCGACTTCGCCGGCGCGGCCCTGTTCGCGGCCTTCAGCATGGTCACCCACGCGGGCCAGGGCTGCGCGCTCACCTCCCGGCTGCTGGTGCCCCGCTCGCATCACGACGAGATCGTCGAACTGATCGCGCAGAACTTCGCCAAGGTCCGGCACGGCGATCCGGCCGACCCCAAGACCTACATGGGCCCGCTGATCAACGAGCGGCAGCGCGACAAGGTCGACGGCATGGTCCGGCGGGCGGTGGCCGCCGGCGCCACCCTGGTCACCGGCGGCAAGCGGCTGGATCCCGGCTTCTTCTATGCGCCGACGCTGCTGACCAATGTCGACCCGGACAGCGAGATCGCCCAAGAGGAGATCTTCGGGCCGGTGCTCGTGGTGATCGCGTTCGACGATGACGACGACGCGGTGCGCATCGCCAACAATTCGATCTACGGACTGGCCGGCGCGGTGTTCAGCGGCGACCAGGAACGGGCGCTGGCCGTGGCGCGCCGGATCCGCACCGGATCCTTTTCGATCAACGGCGGCAACTACTTTGGCGCCGACAGCCCGTTCGGGGGTTTCAAGCAGTCCGGCGTGGGCCGCGAGATGGGGGTTGCGGGATTGGAAGAGTTCTTGGAGCGCAAGACCTTTGCCGTTGTCGCGGGGCCGGCCGAGGGGGCGCTCGCATGAGGCCGCTGGAAGGCATCCGCGTCCTGGAAGTCGCCATGTACGGGTTCGTCCCGTCGGCGGGCGCCGTGCTGGCCGAGTGGGGCGCCGAGGTGGTCAAGGTCGAGCACGCGGTGACCGGTGACCCGCAGCGTGGGCTCCGCCAGACCGGGATGCTGCGCGTCGAGGGCGATCCCAACCCCAACATCGAGCACGCCAACCGCGGCAAGCGCAGCATCGGGCTGGACATATCGGTGCCGGAGGGCAAGGAAGTGCTCTACGAGTTGGCCCGCCGCTCGGATGTGTTCCTCACGAGCTTCCTTCCCGCTCACCGGAAGAAGTTCGGCATCGACGTCGACGACATTCGTACGGTCAATCCGAAGATCGTCTACGCCCGAGGGAGCGCGCTCGGCCCCCGGGGCGCCGAATCGGAAAAGGGTGGCTACGACATGACCGCCTTCTGGTGCCGGGCGGGAACCGCTGCGACGATCACGCCCGCCGGCATGCCGGGAATGATCGCCCCGCCCGGACCGGCCTACGGTGACACCATCTCGGGCACCAACCTGGCCGGCGGGATCGCGGCGGCACTGCTCAAGCGGGAGCGCACCGGCGAACCGTCCGTCGTCGACGTCTCGCTGCTGGGCAGCGGTCTGTGGTCGCTGGGCCACACCGTCGCGCTGACCAATCATCTGCACCAGCGGCTGGAATCACCGCCGCCCGGAGTGCACGGCGCGCCGAACAATCCGTTGGTGGGGCTGTACACGACCTCCGACGGCCGCTATATCTCCTTCGTGATGATGCAGCCCACCAAGTTCTGGGCCGACGTGTGCCGGCATGTCGACCTGCCCGAGCTGGCCGACGACCCGCGCTTCGACACGGCCGAAAACATCGCCGCCAACACGGCGGACGCGGTGGAACTGCTGACCAAGGCCATCGCCACCCGGACGTTGGCCGAATGGACCGAGCGCTTCGCCACCCTCGCCGGGCCGTGGGCGCCGGTCCAGGACACCCTGCAAGCGGCCGACGATGCCCAGATCCGGGCGAACGAGTACATCGTGCGGGCGGGCGAGCTGGAGCTCGTCGCCAACCCGGTACAGTTCGACGTCGCAGCACCGCAGACCGGGCCGGCCCCCGGATTCGCCGAGCAGACCGACGAGATCCTGATGGAGCTCGGCCTCGACTGGGACCGCATCATCGAACTCAAGACGGCCGGCGCCGTCACCTGAGCACTACCGGACTGGAGCAGCCCTGACATGCCTGAGCGGACTGTCGCATGTGTTGGCACGCGGGTGCCTTACGCGTTTGCGCAAAGCGCCGAGCGCGCGATAACGGTTATGCATTTTTCGCTCCGCCTGGACGCGGCATGAGTCATAATCGCCGGACGCTTCAAGACGTGGAGCCCCTCGTTTTGCGGCGCCAACTCACGCGACAGAACGGAGGTCTGGCGTGAGCGAAGCAGCGGCCATCGGTGCCGAAAACCAGCTGCCCGCCGGGCATTTCGCCGTCGCCGGTACGAATTCACAGCCGTCAATTCTGCTGAATTTACCGCAGCCGTTGCCCAAGAACAAGACTGACGGTCTCGTAACGCTGGGGAGGGTCTGAGGCCGATGGCGGATTTGCGTGCCGAGCGATGGTCTACGGGGTTGCCCGCGCTGCGACTGAAGGTCGACGTGTCCGGGGCGATGCAGGCCGTCGGAGCCTTGTTCGCCATGTCGGCCGACGCGGTCAAGTACTTGTTTCGCCGGCCGTTCCAGTGGCGGGAGTTCCTGGAGCAATCCTGGTTCGTCGCGCGGGTGTCGTTGGCCCCAACCCTGTTGGTAGCCATCCCGTTTACCGTGCTCGTCAGCTTCACGCTCAACATCCTGTTGCGTGAACTTGGCGCGGCGGATCTGTCCGGCGCGGGCGCCGCGTTCGGTGCGGTCACCCAGCTCGGCCCGCTGGTCACGGTGTTGATCGTGGCCGGTGCGGGTGCCACCGCCATGTGTGCGGACCTGGGGTCGCGCACGATTCGTGAAGAGATCGACGCGATGGAAGTGCTGGGCATCAATCCGATTCAGCGCCTGGTGACGCCGCGCATGCTGGCTTCCGGTTTGGTGGCCTTCTTGCTCAACAGCCTGGTCGTCATCATCGGCGTCCTCGGTGGCTACGTCTTTTCGGTGTTTGT
>Ga0164242_10004783_pt1 | contig 15159 bp, 14 predicted proteins | sample OricomgcompostMG_FD_108783 | JGI IMG/M metagenome (GOLD analysis project Ga0164242, IMG submission 108783) | Miracle-Growth compost microbial communities from Emeryville, California, USA - Original compost - Miracle growth compost (MG) ... | reverse complement strand
CTAATACCGTAAAAAATCATCTCTACCAGGCCATTAAATTCATCAAGACCCAGATGGGGGCCTCTTATCTTACTTTTTGCCTTTTTTATTGGTTGTTAGAAAAATAATTTTATTTCCTACTAGTACAAAAACAAATTTGGTGTATCTGTCTAATGGATACCCCTGTTATTTTACTAAAAAGGGGCGTCTAATGTAATATTTAGACGCCCCTTTTAGTTATTATCCAGGCGGTACTCCGCCACTGTAAAACATTTGTATCCGCTTTGGTCCCTGAAAAAACCTTATGGCTGACCGTAATATTTTTCTCCAATTTTTATCTTTTCGCGACCATTTGCCATTCTCCATTTATTGGTATCCCTTAATGAATAGGCACAGCCACAATATTCCTGCATATAAAACGCTTCATCTTTGCTGATCTCTAACATCCTGGAAGACCCTCCCTTTTTACGCCAATTATAGGTCCAGTAAGTAATCCCGTCATAATGTGAGGCCGCCCTGATTCCAGAATCATTAATCTGATCCATATTTTTCCACCTGGATATTCCAAGAGAGCTGCAGATTACATCAAACCCATTTTCATGAGCAAATAAGGCCGTCCTTTCAAAGCGCATATCAAAACACATGGTGCACCGCACACCCCTTTCGGGCTCCATTTCCATTCCCTTTGCCCGCGCAAACCAGTCATCCACATCGTAATCTGCATCAATAAACGGGATGCCATGTTTCTGCGCAAAGCGAATATTCTCTTCTTTGCGTAATTCATATTCTTTTTTCGGATGAATATTCGGATTATAAAAAAATATACTGAATGGAATATCAGAAGCAATAATAGCCTCCATCACTTCTCCTGAACAAGGTGCACAGCAGGAATGCAATAACAGTTTTTTACCGTTTTCGGGTAAAGATAACTTCTCTCGGATTTCGTCCATTTTCTTTAATTTATCAATGGATAAAGCTGATTTAAAAATTGTAAGTCTATACATAGCGAAGATAAGAATATTTAAATTGAATAAACATAGTTGTTTAATGGACGATTATTTGCGCGGCGACAATTGCAAACAGTTGCCCCTGCAAAGACCTCATGACCTGCTAAACAAAGCGACTTATACCTATTGATTTAGATGCCAAGCGGCACCTAATTACCGGTCAACAATTAAAATAACTATGTTTAAAAATCAGATATTCATTTAAGGCATATCTAAAGCTCCATCCTTTGATATTGCCTGTTCATATATATTATTGTACCAATTATACATCTGTTTTTGCCATTGGGAAGATTAAAGTTACCTTTGGTATTAGACTGAATTACAACATATTAATTCTACTTCACTTATAGTAAGGCAAGTAAACAAGAAGGCATAATCAAACCAGAATATTTATGACAGCAACATTATCAATAAAAGGGATTTTCAAATCCTATAACACTGCTCCTGTTTTGGAAGACATCAACATAGAGGTACAAAATGGTGACATCTACACCTTGATCGGAAAAAATGGCGTCGGGAAAACCACGCTATTGGATTTGCTGGTGGGACTGTCAATGCCCGACCAGGGAGAAATCATCTTCAATGACCTTCATGTTCAGACACAATCACAGGCCTGGAAAAAATCAATAGGGGTGGCCCTTACTACAGACCATTTGATTGAAACACTTTCTATTAATGAATACCTGACGCTTCTTGGCGGTATCTATGGTTTAGAAAAACAAAAGACTAGAAACAGAGCCGCCTCTTTGATTCGATTCTTTTTTGAAGAAACCGAAAATATAAACAAGCCCATAAAAGCTTATTCGTCCGGCATGAAAAAAAAGACGCTCCTATGTGCCGCTTTTATCCATAACCCGGACATCCTTTTATTGGATGAACCCTTTACCTTTTTGGACCCAGCTGCCTGCAGCCGGCTCTGTGAGTTTCTGAATATGCAAAAAGAACAAGGAAAAATCATTATCCTCAGTTCGCACGACCTTCTATATATCGATAAAATCGCCACAAGGATTGGCATTTTGGACAACAAACGTCTCATCCTTGATCAAACTTATAAGGAATTCAAATTAGAGAATGATTTTTTCAAAGACAATAAAATGCTGAAGCAAGTTTTGAACTATGACTCCAAAAATCTTGAAGTACTGGAAGAAATATTAAAATAATCAATTCACTATCTCAATTATGGACCCTATTCTATTTATTATCAAAAGACGTTGCCAATCTTTTTTCGCTCCAGATAACCGGGCAGAGGTCTCACTTATTGTACTTAGTGTAATAGGATTTGTTTACATACCCAAACTATTAAGTGACACCTTACAGACCGCCGCATCGTTTAATCCCTTTGTTTTGTTCATAGCCAGCAATATTTTATTATTCGCACCTTTATTGTCTTTATTCTTTCCTACTTTTATTCCCAAACGAAATATTCTTCCATCTTATCTTCCGTTGTCCAAGGCTAATTTATTCTTCCTTGATTTCACGGCATCCCTGGGTAAGCGCGCACCGCTATCCATTATAGCCATGACCATTGGGTTTTTGTATTTTTTTCATTTTCCGGAGGCAACCTATTCCATTTGTATTATTTTGGCAGGTCTGATTTCACTTTTATTTGCGGAAGTCATTGTGAATATAGTTACCTGGCAAAAGCATCAGTGGTGGCCGAGCATTATTTGCATTATCGTATTAAGTCTGTTGCCAAAATGGATTCAACTCGGAATTAATATGATTTTAGGCCTGCAGATAATTTCAGTAATGCTGCTGGGATTTACGCTCTGGAAAACGTACAATATAGCCCCTCCTAAACACCGAAAACCCGTTGCTATAACCAACTCAGAAAACCTTGGATTAAACGTTATTATATTCAAGAGTGTTCTTAGAAATAAAATGGCACAAAAAGCACTACTCCTAATGTTCGCCATTAAAATTTTCTTCCTGTTTGTCATGCCTTTTCTTTCCAAAAGCTATCAGATTGGATCTGAATTGCCTCCTTTATACCTGATGTTTCTAAGCCCTATATTTATATTTACGGGTATTTTCAATAATAGTTTCGGATACTTCAGAAGTTTATATCTAAGTATCTGGTTATATCAGGACAAGACTTTTGCTTATATAAAAATCTTTGGAACACTTATTTTGCCTTTTCTCATGTTTGATGCAGCCATTTCATTAACGTTCCTCGCATGGACAAAACTCCTTTCATTAGAAAATGTAATATTATATTTCTCTTCAGCCCTATATTTAATTCTTGTAGCAGTTATGTGTAGTTGTCTGCTCCCAAAAAAAGTGGATATAACAACAATTTCCGCTGTACAAAAAAACACATCCTCCCTGGCGGGATTATTTTCCATGATTCCGATGCTTTTAGTCATTGTTTTGCATCAAAAACACCTATTACCTACACAGCTTATGGCGCTGGCAGCAAGTCTTGTAGCCATTCCCATTTTTATTAAATCCTGCGGATCAAGCTGGCGACTTTTTGTCAATAAAGTCCTTAAATAATAGGCGCCTTCTATGGCTGGAAAATAGCAGTTTAGCTCTCTGGAGCAGGCTTTGGCAGAAATATTGAATGCTTCAGCCAGCGCGATAATCGAGATTTTCTCCGCGTAAAACCTAAGAATAAGCAGTTGTTTACGCCGAGAAAAGCGCAAAAATTCTTCTTTTAATAGGAAAGCCTGTTCGTCCCACTGCTCATTGTCCAGAATATTATCAGGAGGCTGAAAAACTGCTTTTAATAACCGGGAAGGCAGTCTTTCTGGCCGTTTCATGTTCATAACGCAAGCTACCAAAGGCATGATCGCTTTCGCTCCGCAAACGGGTAGTTAACTACCACAACGCCAATGTTTTATACAGGCATGGGCATACATAACTCACACAGAATCAAAAAAGTAAAAAACTACCTCTTTACTACCCTTAGCCGTTTATCTGATTAACACATTACAGGCGAATTCACCCAAATTGGACCTCATGCCGCATACAGACAACCCCTGAGCTGAATACTTTTGTTCCCAGCGGTTTCAATAGCTGCCTTTCCTGAACATTTTTAAAGACAGGTATCCCTGCGCCCAGTACCACCGGATTAATAAAGAGCCAGTATTCATCGATCAGGTCTTCTGCCAGGAGACTATGCGCAGCGGTAGGACTCCCAAACAAGAGTATCTCGCCGACAGTCCTCTTTTTTAACTGGCGAAGCTTCTCTGCGTAATCCTGACTGATAACCGTCGTATTTACATAGGCAGACGCATCCAAGGTGGTGGACAACACGACTTTTTGAACGTTTTTATACCATGCGGAGTGAACCCGGTCGTGATGAGACGCTCCGGGCTGGTCTGCCGCCGTTGGCCAGTAGCTTTCCATCATCTGGAATGTGACCCTGCCATACAGGGCTGTATTTGTTCTTCCGACCCGTTCCCCTACAAAGTCAAAGATTTCAGCGTCTACATGGATCCAGTCCATTTCTCCTTTGGTACCGGCTGCATAACCGTCCAGCGACACATGCATAAATAATACGATATTGCCCATAGTATTCTTTTTTTGAACAGTACAAATGTCATAAAAATATCAGATTTTACAACAGCCTTTTGCGGCAATTTATGGGGGTGATCGCGGCAGAAAATATAGTATGAGTAGAGATATTAATCCGAAATTTTATTTTGAACAACCGAAAAAAACATTCATTAATACTGAACTGTTTAATGCTTTGCCTGAACACAGGAATGCCATAATTTGAAATAAAATTAATTTACAGATCCGTGCTCAGTCAACGGGAAAAAATGGAACGTAGAAAAAAAGGACAATAAAAATGAATAATCGGTTATGTCCCTATTTTATTGACCAGCATTGCTGATAAAAGAGGCCCAAGTCATTTATGTCAGGTCGGCCATATGATCCTCGATTAGCCACTTGTCTATACAATTCTTACTCAAGCTGTGATTATTAATATAAATACCTATTGCAATGGCATGAAATGTTTTAATTGTAACGCTGGGCTTCTCCAGCGGGCCTTATCCGCACTAAGATTAAATCCATGTCTCGGCCGCTTTTTTATTAAAAATCAAAGAATCGTATCAACATTTTCTATCTAAGAATCATATAATTCAATTAAAGAAACGTTTAAAGGCAAATTACAATATATTCTTCTTACTCTATCGCTTAAAGATTCAAATGTCCAAACGATCAGCCTGACCACTTTTCGTAAGCGTCATCTTAAATGATTCAAGCTCAGGCAAATAGGCCGCTTAATCATCAAACGAAATTTTATCGCTTAAACAACGTAATTTTTCCTTACCTTCGTAATGAAAAAATTCAATTATGGAATCTACAAGACATATCAATGAAATTCTTTTCCAGCAGTACCAAAAAGAGCTTTCTAATCCAGTAGCGATGGTTTTAAAAGCCGCCGACGGGTTGGCGATTTCGGCTTTTGATGCCTTGCTTCAGGTAACTGCACTGAGTAAAAACCAACTGGCAGCCTTCATTGATGCCACACCAAAAACAATTGATAATTACAGGACTCGTCAACGCAACTTGGGACGTACTGAAAGTGAACAGATTTTGCAATTGTTGGGACTTTATAAAAAAGGACAAGAAATCTTTGGCAACTCTAAAGCATTTAACGAATGGATGAGCCATCCAGCTATTGGCTTAGGCGGCATCAAAGCTTTTGATTTACTCTATACAGCCGGCGGCATTAACCTTGTAATGGAAGAACTTCTCAGAATAGAATACGGCGCATTGGCATGATAACATACCGCATCACCCTTAAAAAATGGGCCGGCAAGCTTTCCGCCTCCGGCAGAGCCGCACGCTGGAATAGCAACGGCCAGTTTCTCGTTTACACCGCTAGTACCAGGGCACTGGCGTGTCTGGAAAACATGGTCCACCGCCGTAGTATTGGACTGGATGAGCTCTTTAGAGTAACCCTCATCGAAATTCCAGATGACATTAAAATTAAAAAGATTTCCAAAGGGAAATTACCTCCTGATTGGGGCGGGTATTTAAATTATACAGCTTGCCAAGCGATAGGAGACAAATGGCTCAGAGAAAATAAAACCCCTATACTACAGGTTCCTTCTGCAATTATATCTGAAGAATACAATTATCTATTAAATCCTGGCCACCCTGATTTTGCAAGAATCAAAGTCCATTCCATAGAAAAGTTCAACTTTGATTCGCGCCTTTTTAGCTAGGTTCAATAACCATCGAAACAAACAGCTGTCTTGAATTCAATATTCGGGGCGCCCATTATTTAACATCGTTTCGATTCTGTCGGTTTTTATAACTGCGGACTTAAGATTATCAGGAAGCAAAATCGATGGTACACCATTCGGATGTCGCAAGCACTTCGTTATGAACTTATCTAAGTAGAATATTTTATCCCCGGCAAAGTCAATAATGCTGCCCTCAATGCTTGTACACGTCCTTCATATTATTTTTTGCAAATTCCACGTAATAACCTGTGCCTAGGAAAAAGTTCGGTTCCGAAGGCCATGGTTTCCAGACACAGTTGAGTTTTTGTGTTGTCATTTTCCTAGATAGAATCCTTATTTTTTACATAAGTAAAAAACTGATGCTATTCATTAATGATGTCTTTCAGCACGCAAAAGTAAATCCGATTTTCTGCTGGTATCTTGACCTAACCCTCGGGATAAGAATGATCATTTTAATACCTTTTTTGCCATCTGTTGTCCCCCCAAAAGAGCGTTTGAAAAGATTGCTTAGGCAAATCAGAATATAAAATAAAAACAGGCCGTCGTTCTAACGGATATTCCAATATTTCACCACGGGTTATATCAATCTTTATATTTCTGCTGTTGATATTTCCCTGCAATGGACCTACGTAGTTAATGTAAAACGCAATGCTTCCGCTAATATGTATGTTGGACTCCCCAAATTGTAAGGTAATATTGGCCTCTTCTTTTACAAAAGCAAATACCTTTTCAAGTTCTTTCAAAATTTTTTCATTGGATATTTCTTCATTTATTAATTTAAAATCCAAATCTTCCGAAAACCGATATCCGGGAAAATATGTCTTTTTAAGCACAGTTCCTCCTTTGAACACAAGCACTGTCGACAGCAGTTCATTCCCTGCAATACCATACAATACCCAACTCAATATGTAGTCCTTTTCAATCTGTGTATCTTTTAATTTGTTCTTTGCAGCTACTGCATTGATTTCTTTCGCATGTATCACAATCTATGTAAATATGGATGAAACAATATCGTCTGTATCTATGTTCTGCTGGATGCTCCAATTAGTGATGAACCTCCCCTTCTTTTCATAAGAAGGCTCTAATAGTGTAAAGGATTGAGTTTTTAATTTTTGCAGCTTCTCCAAAATGCCATTTTCAATACCTATGAGTTCCAACAAAAAGCCCAGTCTTTTAATCACAGCTTGTGTGCCGAACTTTTTACTATACAAAAAGAGTTTTTCATAGTCTATTTTATCTTTTACTTTGTACAAAGCCTCTGCGATTTCATAAATACCACTGCCAATATCTGGCTTAAACAAACAGTCTATAAATGTTTTTTCAAGATCGCTGCATGCTACTTTATTATAGCTATCAATCCATATATGTTTTACCCCGAAAAAATGTGTTTCGTTGTGATAAATGAAGCGGAACTGGTTACCGCCGCTTTTGAGCGAGGATGGCTTTATTTGCTTGTCCACTACGACTAGCTCCACCATCGATGGCTGTGTAATAACGCCGTGCAGTTCCAATGCACTGTAATAGCCTACGTAATAATTTGAACCTCCAACAAAATAACCAGCTACCAAATGCACATTAGGGAAGTAATTGGTAGCATCCTGTTCATAAGGAATAATCCAATAAATCCCATCTTTGAGCCGCAATAACAGCCCTCTCTTTACCATATCCCTGACGAGTTTTCTAACAGCCTCGTTCGATGACGCACCAAGTAAGGCAATTGCTTCAGACAGTGTAAAAGCGTGCTGATTCAAATCATTAAAATGTTTTATTAGACTAGCGGATTTCGTTGACAAGGTCTTACCTTTTGTATTCATTTTGGGACTTTTAAGGTCCCATTTTTGATATAAAGCTTAAACATTAGACAGGTCACGAAAATATAATAGATAATTACGCCTCCATATTGTATCGGTTTTGCCTTCAACTGATTTTCAGGACAAGACAGGTAGTCGTGCTGATCAATGAATATACCCAGAGTGCCATGGAAATGTTCGCCATGATCTTTAAAAAGATCCCGGACCTTACTTTTATTGGTAGTCAGACCGCCGGAGCAGATGACAATAAGACCTTCGTCAGGCTGACAGACGGCAACCAGCTCTTCTTTTCCGGCCTCGACATCTACTACTCGGACGGCATATCCGGCCGGATATCACCATTCGCCCCTCTCCGCGAAGCATCCGTGAACTACGGGACCTTCTGCTACAAAAGCCTTTTGAGTTACTATCTTTGCGCTAATGAAAGCAGACGAGACAAACATCCCAAACAAAAAAACGGTAGGCCAGGTGCTGGCCGAATTGCGCAACACCCGCTTTCCCAATACGCATTCACTGGCCAAGGCCCTTATGATGTCACATACTACCTATCTGAGTATAGAAAGAGACCAGCGCGAGTTGAGCTTTCTGGCGGCCCTCCGGCTTTGCCGCTTTTATGACCTGGATATCCATGAGCTCATCTCAAGGATAGGAGAGGATGAACTGGAACGCCCCGACAGGTCCGTCCTCCGGCAATGGGAAAAAATGGAACGCCGAAAAAATGAGCAGGAATAAAACGAGTAACCGCAAACCATAGCATCCTACACTTGTAACAAACTAAAGGCAATTTTATGTAATTTTGTAACAGAATAAGGGCAATTTGTCCGGGCCGCTGAATATCAGAGCATTATAGTCCCAGTAAGCTATATTAATTAAATATGGCAAGCTTCTTCGCTCTCAGACGAGACTCCCTAATTCCATCGGCACCATAGGTAAACATAAATACCCGTCAATCCCTGTTAAAAAAACAACTAAGTTTGTTAACTATTAAAAGCTTGGTCAGATTTAAGCATCGTCCATGCAAACGGGACGTACGCAAACTTCTGAAAGCTTAAATATTCAAATTGACTAGAGTGAGAAAAGAACCAAAATTTGGGCTTAAACTGTTGACAAAAAAGACCATCATTACCATTGCGGCCTCCATTGCCGCCCTGACAAATCAATCGGCAAAAGCAGAACCCGCGTCTATCAATACAAACACCGACCTGAATCCGGATCTGTCATTCAAATTCAAAAAAAAATCCCAATTTGTTCTTAAGTTGAATACCAAAAATATAGAAAAAAGCGTAGCAGTAAATCACACCTCCCATAGCTCCCATGCGTCCCACTCATCCCACGCGTCATACTCTCCGCCACCGGGTCACTCATCCCATTCTTCCCACTCGTCTCATGTTTCATCTTCTCCATCTTATTATCCTTCTCACCGGAAAGTGATAATCCCTCCTGTTCCCGCACCAAAAAAGTCAACTTACCGTCCTAAAGCTGCACCGACACAGAACATTCACAAAAATACCACGATAAAGAAATTGCTTACCCCAGAAATAGATTCTTTAGGCACCCGTATGCTCTTCAAGGGCTGCGCCGGCAGAGACGTAGCACAGTTGCAGCGCATTTTAGAAAAGCTGGGGTTTACAATTTCTCTTATTGAAGGCAAATCGTGCTACTTCGGAGACTATACTGACCTTGCAGTGAGATATTTTCAATTACAGAACGGGTTAAAAGTAGATGGGAAAGTGGGCAAAAACACCCTGATAATAATTAAAAGAAAATTCCATGAAAACAGAAATTAACGATCAAGAGTTATCGATCTATATAGACAAATCGTTATACAACACAGATGTATTATATAAATGCTTCTATTGGTACAGTACCGATTATGCTATTGAAATTGCAGATGATTCTGAGAAGCAGCATTTAGTAAAAATCAAACCAGTCGATAAAAATTTCGCGGAGCCGTTAATAACAAAAATAAAAAAAGACCTGATTGACTTTAAACTTCGTGACATTGTAACAAAAGAAACAAAAACTATTCGGGAACTCATGATCGCTAAAGCATTTGCCTATTATGATTCCGATGAAACACCGGAATCTGAAATTTCCGACCCGGTCGGTTTTGATCCTGAAAATATGCAAGAATAAATGGAACAAATAAAAGCAGAAATAAAAAAGACAAGGAAATTTAAAGATTTTGAATACTATGAGTCCAGCAAGCAAAATGAATATTATCTTTTGCCCTTCAGATTCTACAGAATCAATGAGCAAAAAGAAGTACTTGTCAATGAGATCGGGGATTTCCTGATAGTCCCTTCCGGTACTGCTGAAAAAGTAATTACAAAAACAATAAACCCGGAAATTGACAAAGAATTATACGCAGATCTTGTTGCCAATTTTTTTATAAGTGAAGACAGGATCCCACCACTTATTGATATCGCCGCAGCCCGGTACCGCACGAAAAAGTATTTTCTGGATGGGTTTACTACGTTGCACATATTTGTAATTTCCCTTCGATGTGAACATACCTGTCATTATTGTCAAGTATCCCGCGTAACCACCAACAAAACAACATACGATATGGGTAGAACGCATATTGACAAAGGTATAGAGTATATGATGATGTCCCCCTCTGTCAATTTGACGATGGAATTCCAGGGAGGGGAGGCTCTACTTGCTTTTGAAAATATCCAGTATGCGATTGAAAAGGCAAAGATGCTGGCGCAGCAACTAAATAAAAACATGACCTATGTAATATGCACCAACCTTGCCTTGCTAAATGATGAAATTCTCAATTATTGTAAGACAGAAAATATTTTAATATCTACCTCCCTGGATGGACCAGCTTTTATCCATAATGCAAATAGACACAGGCCAGGAAATAATAGTTATGAGTTGACAATAGAAGGAATTGAAAAATGTCGCGCTTCACTTGGGGAGGATAAAGTTTCCGCCTTACTGACAACCACAACCCTTTCTCTTGATTATCCAACCGAAATTGTCGATGAATATTTCAATAAAAACTTCAAAAGCATCTTCCTTAGGCCAATCAGTCCCTATGGTTTCGCAAAGCACAACGACAAAAAAAACGGTTACCTAACCGATCGATTCTTGACATTTTATAAAACGGCGCTCAATAGAATAATAAAATATAACATGGAGGGGCATTTTTTCCGGGAGGAATATGCTACGATTATTCTTAAAAAGATCCTTTCACCTTTTCCTGTGGGATATGTTGACTTGCAATCGCCCGCGGGAATGATTAACAAAGTGATTGTCTTTAATTATGATGGCAAAGTATATGCCTCCGATGAGGCGCGTATGCTTGCAGAAAATCATGACTACACATTCTGTCTGGGTAACTTAGATGAGAATACTTACAACGACATTTTTTTTAATGAAAATGTAAGTCATATTTCTGACGTTATGGTGAATGAAGCCTTAGCGGGATGTTCAGAATGTGCTTTTCAGGCCTATTGCGGTGCGGACCCAGTATTCCATTATGCTACACAAGGAGACATGTATGGAAACAGAGCAGACAGTCTGTTTTGCAGGAAAAATATGGAGATTATCCGGTACTTGTTGGAGTTAATGGACAATAATAAAAATATTGAAAAGATCTTCTACAATTAGATAAATTTTTAGTTATGAATCTAAAAACAAAAGGGCGCCCTTATAATATTACAGAACCTATTGTAGGGAGAGTATCCAGGGATTTGGATGCTTCAGCCAACGATTTGATATATATAGTTAAGAAAGGCATTAAATTCACAAACGCTGAAAACAACGCGGTATTTCTATCAACTCAGCCACTGGAGCATATTGACGAACCGGCTAAAGGCGTCTACAATATCGTTTCATTGGATCATTTGCAAGACGGCGATATCGTTGTCATTAATACTGACGGCATTGTTAATACACTTTATCGCGTTAAATCAAGACATAACTTTCTGGTATTCACTGAACGCTGTAACAGCAATTGTCTGATGTGCTCTCAACCCCCCAAAGATCGAAATGACATACCTTATCTATTTAGCCTATATAAAAAGCTAATTCCGTTGATTCCAAAAAATTGCCCCGAACTGTGCCTTACCGGTGGCGAACCAACGCTTCTGGGGGAAAGATTCTTCGAATTGCTGTCACTATTGAAAAGGGAACTACCGGATACCGATCTGCATTGCCTGACCAACGGAAGGGTTTTTGCGTGGAAATCTTTTACCGCCAGATTAGAAACCTTGAACATGGAAAAAATCATGTTTGGCATACCCTTATATTCAGATTTCTATCAGATCCATGATTATATCGTTCAGTCTAAAGATGCATTTAATCAGACGATGTCCGGCCTGTATCACTTGGCTGAAGCAGGACAAAGAATAGAATTACGTATTGTCCTTCACAAACAGTCTGTTCCAAGACTTACCCGACTGGCAAAGTACATATACAAAAACTTACCGTTTGTGGAACAGGTCGTGTTCATGGGACTGGAGCATCAGGGCTATACACCATTTAATATTGAAAAACTCTGGATGGACCCGCACGAGTATATCTACGCACTTAGTGATGCCGTCCTTTTTTTGGCCGATAACGGCATCAATGTGTCAATATACAATCTACAATTATGCCTTCTGCCAGATATATTATGGAAATTCACAAAGAAATCCATATCGGATTGGAAAAATATCTATTTGGATGTGTGTAAGAACTGTTCCCAGAAAGAAAACTGCGCGGGACTATTTGCCTCAGCAATTCATAAGCATAGCGATTTTCTTAAAGCAATCTGATACGCTTAAAAAACAGAACGCCAGGTCATCTGACACATATCACCTGACTTTAATTTGTAGATTGGATATTTAGGCTCGTAAGACCTGTATGTTCAAAAAGTAAAACATCCGCATCTCCATCTGCATTCAGTGAAAAATTGGTTTTCTGAAACATCAAATCGATTAAAACTTGCGCCAGGTCATCGAAACTCACGCTATGCCAACCAAAATACAGCCTAATTATTATTCTACACCCTATTACAGTGAGCTCCGGACTGGTCAGCATCTCCGACTGTCTCAGCCTAATTTTACTTTACATCCCCATCTGTCCGCCATTTGTCCGCCAAAAAGAACGGGACCAAACGGAAACAAGCGTAAAAAAAACGGAACACAGAGTATAAAAAATCCCGTAAATGTTCAATTTACAGGATTCTTATTAACGGTTCTGTGCGGAAGAGGAGATTCGAACTCCCAAGCCCTAACGGGCACTACCACCTCAAAGTAGCGCGTCTACCAATTTCGCCACCTCCGCATGGAGCGCAAAAATAAGGTTTGTTTACATTATAACTATAATTCACGCATAATAATTTTATGTCCGGCTATTTTTATGTATTTTTAAAGTTACAACCGCCTTTTCATAAAACCTTTTAACATGGTCCCAACTCGTTTATTTGATGCAATAGAATACCAGCAGCTTAACTTTAATAAAGAAAACATGCTGGTGCATAAACTTGATGGAAAATGGCAGGCAATATCCACCAACCAGGTAAACGAATACGTACAAAAGACCGCAGCGGGTTTACATAATCTGGGTATCAGTGCAAAAGACTTTACGGCGGAAGGAGCAGACAAAATAGCAATTATATCTGAAAACAGGCCGGAATGGATCATAGCGGACCTTGCGGTCCAGCAAATCGGGGCAATACTTGTCCCTATTTATCCTACAACACCTCCTGAAGAATTAGCCTACATTTTTGAGGAAGCCGAAGTTAAAATGGTTCTGATTTCCAATAAGTTATTGCTTAAAAAATATGAAAGCGTCCTTGCTGGTTCTCCTTCCATACAGTTTGTTTTTAGTTTTGACCCGACAGATAAACCCAACTGGACGGAAATTCAGCAAAAGGCTGATCAGGATGCCCTGGAACATATTCAGGAAATTAAAGCCAATATCACAACGGATCACTTAGCTACGATTATTTACACTTCAGGAACCACTGGTCAACCCAAAGGAGTTATGCTCTCACACGGGAATATTATAAGTTGCGCTATGCTCGCAAAGGAAAGTTTTCCTTTCCCGGATAACCCGGATCTGCGAGCTCTTAGCTTTTTGCCACTGAATCATATTTTTGAAAAATGTATCAGTTATGTGTATATGTTTAGCGGTATTAGTATCTATTTCGCAGAAGGAATGGAAAAAATAGGAGAGAACATAAAAGAAATCAGACCCCATATTTTTATGACCGTGCCCAGGCTTTTAGAAAAAGTCTTTGAAAAAATCAATAAAACAGGCCAGGCTTTAGAAGGGGCTCAAAAGAAGGTTTTTAACTGGTCCATTAAAGTGGGAGAACAATATGATAACAGAAAATGGAAGAGTTTGTTTTATAAAGCAGAATTGGCGCTTGCCCGTAAGCTCGTCTTCTCTAAATGGCAACAGGCGCTTGGCGGAGATATCCTGTATATAATTACAGGAGGGGCTGCCTGTCCCGAGCGACTGCTCAGAATATTTAATGCCGCAGGCATTCCGGTGTATGAAGGCTATGGTCCGACAGAGAATAGTCCTGTTATTTCTGTAAATCGTCACATTAATAATGAAACGATGATTGGGACCGTAGGCCCCGTAATCGATGGCTTAGAATTTAAACTTGAAGCGGATGGAGAAATCTGTGTAAAAGGCCCTACTATTATGGCGGGGTATTACAAAAAACCAGATCTGACCGCAGAAACCATTATTGACGGATGGTTACATACCGGTGATATCGGAACACTGGTCGAAGGCCGGTTTTTGAAAATAACAGATAGAAAAAAGGAGTTATTTAAAACTTCGGGGGGGAAATATGTGGCACCGCAGCCTATTGAAAATAAATTAAAAGAGTCAGATTTTGTTGAACAGGCAATGATTGTAGGCGCTGAACAAAAATATGTGGCAGCAATGATTGTTCCCAGTCAGGAATCCTTAAAAACCTGGGCAGCACAAAACAACTTATCCTTTAATTGTCTGGAACAGGCTATTGCCCTCCCGGAAGTAAAAAAGCTCTTTAAGGATCACATCCAAAAAATCAATCAGCACCTGAGTGCAACGGAACAAATTAAAAAACACATGTTGTTATCCAGACCCTGGAGCATTGAATCGGGTGAACTCACCCCAAAACTTAGCGTCAGACGCAAAGTGGTGATGGAAAAATATAAAGAT
>Ga0164242_10004782_pt1 | contig 15162 bp, 14 predicted proteins | sample OricomgcompostMG_FD_108783 | JGI IMG/M metagenome (GOLD analysis project Ga0164242, IMG submission 108783) | Miracle-Growth compost microbial communities from Emeryville, California, USA - Original compost - Miracle growth compost (MG) ... | reverse complement strand
GTGGAGGGCGTGGTGATTCAGGCCGGCCATCGCCTGGACCCGGTGACCCGCACCTTGCGGGTGCGAGTGACGGTGCCCAACCAGAAGCATCTGTTTCATCCCGGCATGTTCGCCAGCGTCACGCTCAGCCTGCCGCTGGCCGACGACTGGCTGGCGGTGCCGGAAAGCGCGCTGACCCGCGGCCCGGATGGTGACTGGCAATTGTTCACCGAGCTGGCCCCCGGCCGCTACCGGCCACGGGAAGTGGAGGTCGGCCCGCAACTGGAAGGGGAACGGCTGATCCGGGGCCTGCCTGAAGGCACCCGGGTAGTGGCTAACGGCGCCTTCTTCCTCGCCAGTGAAATGGCCAAATCCGGTTTTGACGTGCACGCGCACTAGGGGGAAGCATGTTCAATCGGATTATCGAAGGGGCAGTGCGCCACCGCCTGCTGGTGGTGCTGGCGCTGCTGGTGCTGATCGGCGTCACGCTGTGGCAACTGCCGAAACTGAAGCTGGATGCCTTCCCGGATGTCACCAACGTCCAGGTGCAGGTCAATACCGAAGCGCCGGGCCTGGCGGCGGAAGAAGTGGAGCAATTGATCACCTACCCGATCGAGGCGGTGATGTATGCGCTGCCGCAGGTGGCGGAGGTCCGCTCTGTTTCCAAAACCGGCCTTTCGCTGGTCACCGTGGTGTTCGAGGAAGGGACGGATATCTACTTCGCCCGACAACTGGTGTTCCAGCGTTTGCAGGCCGCCCGTGAGGACATCCCGAGCGGGGTCGGCACGCCGGAAATGGGCCCCAATACCTCCGGCCTCGGGCAGATTTACCAGTATCTGCTCACCGCCGAGCCGGGCTCGGGCATTGATGCCATGACCCTGCGCAGCCTCAATGACTGGGTGGTGAAGCTGCTGCTGATGCCGGTGGATGGCGTCACCGAAGTGCTCAGCTTCGGCGGCAAGGTGCGCCAGTATCAGGTGCGCGTGGAGGCGCAGAAGCTGCTCGCCTACGACCTGAATCTGCGACAGGTGCAGGAGGCGATCGAGGCCAACAACCGCAATGCCGGCGGCTGGTATCTGGATCGTGGCGCCGAGCAATTGGTGATTCGCGGCATGGGCTGGGTCGGCCATGGCGAGCAGGGGCTGCGCGATATTGCCGACATTCCGCTCAAGGTGGTGGCGGGCACGTTGGTGAGAGTGGCGGACGTAGCCCAGGTGCGCTTCGGCAGCGAGATTCGCCAGGGCGCGCTGACCATGGCCCAGCGCGATGAGGCCGGCAACCCCCAGCCGCTCGGCGAGGTGGTGGCGGGCATCGTGCTGAAGCGCATGGGCGCCAACACCAAGGCGACCATCGACGGCATCGAGGCGCGCGTGGAGCGCATCCGCCAGGCGCTGCCGGCGGGCGTGCATTTCGAGCCCTTCTACAATCAGGCGGAGTTGGTGGAAAAGGCAGTCAGCACGGTCAGCGAGGCGCTGTTGCTGGCGTTTCTGTTCATCGTCGTGGTGCTGGCGCTGTTTCTGATGAACCTGCGCGCCACCGTGCTGGTGCTGCTGTCGATTCCGTTCTCCGTGGCCATGGCGTTGCTGGTCATGTCGGCGTTGGGCCTGTCCGCCAATCTGATGTCGCTGGGCGGGCTGGCGGTGGCCATCGGCATGATGGTGGATGGCTCGGTGGTGATGGTGGAGAACATCTTCCGGCACCTGAGCCGGGCTGATGATGCGAAGGGTAATGCCGGCTTGCGCGAAAGCAGAAACGAATTGCCTGAAAGCAAAAACGGGGATCCGGAGAAGGCTGTTGTCTTGCGTATAAGCAGAGCGGCTCGGGAAGTGGCGCGCCCAGTGTTCTTCGCCGTGGTCATCATCATGGTGGTGTTCCTGCCGCTGTTCGCCTTCGAAGGCGTGGAAGCGAAGCTGTTTCAGCCCATGGCGGTGAGCATCATGCTGGCCATGGCGGCGGCGGTGATCGCTGCGCTGGTGGTGGTGCCGGCGCTGGCGGCGCTGCTGTTTCGCCGTGGGGTGCGCGAGAAGCCCAACCGGCTGGTGGCGACGCTGGAGCGGGGATATCGCCGATTGCTGAGCCGAGCCTTGAAGGCGTGGCGGTGGGTGCTGGGTGGCGCGCTGGCGTTGCTGTTGCTGGCCTTGAGCACGCTGCCGTTCATCGGTACCGAGTTCGTGCCGACCCTGGAGGAAGGCACGCTGACGTTGCGCGCCACCCTGGCGCCGTCGGCCAGCCTGGATACCGCGCTGGAGGTGGGCCAGAAGCTGGAAATGATACTGATGACCTTCCCGGAGGTGACCTACGCGCTCAGCCGTGTGGGGCGTCCGGAGCTGGGCGGCGACCCGGAGCCGGTCAGCAACGTGGAAATCTATATCGGCCTGAAGCCCGTGAATCAGTGGACCAGCGCCGACAACCGTGTGGCGCTGGAGCGTTTGATGCTGGACAAACTGAGCGTGCATCCCGGCCTGCTGTTCAACTTCTCGCAACCGATCGCCATGCGCGTGGATGAGCTGCTGTCCGGGGTGAAGGCGCAACTGGCAATCAAGCTGTTCGGGCCGGACCTGGCGGTGCTGAGGGAGAAAGGCGCGGCGATCAACCGGGTGGTGGCGGCCGTGCCGGGAGCCACCGAAGTGCAGATGGAGCAGATCGCCGGTGAGGCGCAGCTGGTCATCGAACCGGACCGCCGGGCCCTGAGCCGTTACGGGCTGAGCGTCGATCAGGTAATGACGCTGGTCAGCCTGGGGCTGGGTGGCGCCAGCGCCGGGCAGGTGATCAACGGCAACGAGCGCTACGACATCTATGTGCGGCTGGCCCATGAAGAGCGTGCCAATGCCGAGCGTATCCGCAATCTGCGTCTGCGCGCGCCGGACGGCGCCTGGGTGCGGCTCGGTGACGTGGCGCGCGTGGAACTGGTGTCCGGGCCGCCGCAGATCAGCCGCGACGACGTGCAGCGCCGGGTGGTGGTGCAGGCCAACGTCAGCGGCCGCGACATGGGTTCGGTGGTGGCGGATATTCGTGCCGCCATCGCCCGTGACGTGGCGCTGCCGCCCGGCTACAGCGTGGACATCGGCGGGCAGTACGAAAACCAGCAGCGCGCCCAGCAACGTCTGCTGGTGGTGGTGCCGATCGCCGTGGCGCTGATTGCCTTGTTGCTGTATTTCGCCTTCGGTTCCCTGGCCCAGGCCTTGTTGATTCTGGTCAACGTGCCATTGGCGTTGATTGGCGGCATTCTGGCGCTGGCGGTCAGCGGGCAGTATCTGTCGGTGCCCAGCTCGATCGGGTTCATTACGCTGTTCGGTGTGGCGGTGCTCAACGGCGTGGTGCTGGTGGAGGCGATCAATCAGCGGGTGCGCCGTGGCGATGCCGTGCGCGAGGCGGTATTCGAGGGTGCGGTTTCGCGCTTGCGGCCGGTGTTGATGACCGCGCTGACCGCGTTGCTGGGTCTGGTGCCGATGCTGCTGGCCACCGGCGTGGGCAGTGAGGTGCAGCGGCCGCTGGCGACGGTGATCGTGGGCGGTTTGATCAGCGCCACTGCCTTGACGTTGCTGGTGCTGCCGGTGCTGTATCCATGGTTTTCCCGGCGGCACGTTGGTGAGTTGCGGGAGTGATCGCCGCGTACCATCCCGGCGCGGATGGCACATCGTGTATATCGTCGATGGCGGCAATTAGTGGTATCGTAGGCGGTACGTTACCGACAGAAAGAGTACTGACAGAAAGAGGTGCCGGTGCACGGACACAGCCACGGTCAGCACAGCCACAGCCACGAGCCGGGCGCGCCCGGTGATTTCGGGCGCGCGTTTCTGATCGCCATCGGCCTGAACGTGGCCTTCACGGTGATCGAGTTCGGCTACGGTTTTCTGGCCAATTCCACCGCGCTGATGGCGGATGCCGGGCACAATCTGTCCGATGTGCTGGGGTTGGGGCTGGCCTGGGGCGGGACGGTGCTGGCGCGGCGGCTGCCGGACCATCGTTTCACCTACGGCCTGCGCGGCAGCACCATTCTGGCGGCGCTGGGCAACGCCATGTTCCTGATGCTGGCCTGTGGCGCGATTGCCTGGGATGCGCTCAACAACCTGCTCGTTTCACCGCCGGTGGCCACCACCACGATGATGGTGGTGGCCGCCATCGGCATTGTGGTCAACGGCGTTTCGGCCTGGCTGTTCGTCAAGGGCAGCCAGGGTGATCTCAATATCCGTGGTGCTTTCCTGCATCTGATTGCCGATGCGGCAGTGTCGCTGGGCGTGGTGGTGGCGGGCGCGGCGATTCTGTTCACCGGCTGGAACTGGCTGGACCCGCTGGTGAGCCTGCTGATCGTGGTGATCATTGTCTACAGTACCTGGGGGTTGCTGCGTGAGTCGCTGAAGCTGGCCTTGAATGCGGTGCCGGCGCATATTGATCTGCATGAAGTGGAGCAACACCTGTGCGGTTTCGCTGGCGTTGAGGATATTCACGATCTGCATGTGTGGGCCATGAGCACCACGGAAACCGCGCTCACCGTGCATCTGGTGATGCCGCAGGGTGCTCCCGGCGATGCTTTCGTGGATCATGTGGCGGAATCCTTGCAGCGACGGTTCGGCATCGCCCACACCACTTTGCAGGTGGAAATGGGCGACAGCGATCACCGCTGTGCATTGACGCCGGATGAGTGACGCCGGATGAAACGCACCGTTCGGTGCATTCGCATAACTGAGAGGTGGCCACCATGGCCTGCTGTGAACCGGCATTGAACGACGATGCTCCGCCTGCCTACCGGAAAGTGCTGGTGGCGGTGCTGCTCATCAATCTGGCGATGTTCTTTGTTGAGCTGTCGGTTGGTTTGTTTTCCGGCTCACACGCCTTGCGTGCCGATGCGCTGGATTTTCTCGGCGACGCCGCCACTTATGGTCTGACGCTGTGGGCGCTGGGGCAATCACTGGTCTGGCGTTTGCGGGCGGCACGCATCAAGGGGCTTTCGTTATTAGTGCTGGGTGTGCTGGTGTTGGTGGACAGCCTGGTGGCCATGGTCAACGGCGGTATGCCGCCGGCCTCGCTGATTTCCGGTATCGGGCTGCTGGCGCTGACGGCCAATCTGGCGAGCCTGGGATTGCTGCTGCGTTATCGCAGCGGCGATGCCAACATCCGCTCCGTCTGGCTGTGTACCCGCAACGATGTGATCGCCAATAGCGCCGTGATTTGCGCGGGGCTGCTGGTGGCCGTCAGTGGCAGCCGCTGGCCGGATCTGATCATCGCGTTGGGCATTGCCGGCCTGTTCACGCACAGCGCCGTGTCGATTCTGCGTCAGGCCAGCGCCGAAGGGCTGGCTGCGGGGGGCTGCTGTGCCGGCGGCTGCGACAGCGGATTGGAAACGGACGGCTGCCGGCGTTAATCTGCGCGCAACTGTCGTTGCCGGGTCCGCCATGAGTTTCAAGAACGAAGATCTGATCGCCGTGTGCCAGCGCACCATGCCGTTCGGCAAATACCAGGGCCGGGTGCTGGTGGACCTGCCGGAGCCTTACCTGCTGTGGTTCGCGGGGCGCGGATTTCCACAGGGGGAACTGGGGCGGCTGATGGCGCTGGCGCTGATTCTGCGCACGGAGAATCTCACTCACCTGGTGGCGCCGTTTCGCCGTAACGGGGCTTCGACAGGAGACGGCCAATGAGCAAGGCGTTGCTGATCATGGCCCATGGCAGCCGTGCCGAGGCGGCCAATGATGAAGTGCGTGCCCTGGCGGAGCAGGTGGCTCGCGATCACCGGGAATACGCGGCGGTGGGCGCCTGTTTTCTGGAACTGGCCGTGCCGTCGTTGCTGGAGGCGTTGCAGCAACTGGAACACCAGCCGGTGGAAACGGTTTATGTGTATCCGCTGTTTTTCAACAGCGGCCGGCATGTGGCTCGTGATATTCCCGCCCAGGTCGCGGAGGCGCGCCAGCGCTTTCCCCATCTGACCATCGAACTGCTCGATTATTTCGGCAGCGCGGGTGGGCTGGCCGCGCTGGTCGGGCAACATGCCGGCCGGCAGATCGGATAAGCGATGGCCGATCTGCCACCTGTCTACCGCACCGTCCCGTAAAAGGGACGCCCCCCGCAAAGGAAGCATCATCCTGCAAAGGAGCCGTCATTTGCAGAGGAGCCGTCACTTGTGAAGGAGTCGTCATCCTGCGCGAAGTCGCAGGATCCAGTTGGGTGCTGAGGCCTGGATTCTGCAACTCCGCTCCGCTCCGTGCAGAATGACGGGGAGAGGCTCCGTGCAGAATGACGGGGAGGGGCTCCGTGTCGAGTGACAAGAAGACGCTCCGTGCAGAATGACAAGAAAGTAGGGGCGTTAATCTGCTTTGGGCGATTTCGCCTGTAATTGCTGGACGATGGCCAGGGAGCGGGTGACGTGTTCCACGGGCGAGAGGTGGTCGTCCTTCGAGGAAAAGCGCGCGACGACCTTGCCGTTGCGGTCGAGCACGAAAGTGGTGCGCGGCAGAAAGCCATGCGTGACCTTGTCGCCGCGCACGTCGGTGACGTCACTGCGGGCCGCCGTCATGGTCAGCCCGTAATCGGCGGCGATGGCCCCTTTCGGGTCCGAGGCCACGGCGAATTTGCCGGCGCAGTAATCCGGGTCCGCCGAGAACCTGTCGAGCCGTTCAATGGAGTCCGCGGAGACGCCGATGATGGTGGCCCCGGCCTGGTCGAACTGCTGGTGGTGGCTGGCGAAGGTATGCGCTTCCAGGTCACAGCCGCGGGTGTAGGCGGCCGGGTAGAAATACACCACCACCGGACCCTTGGCGAGCGCTTGCCGGAGCGAGAAGGAAAAGGTCTTGCCGGCCAGGCTGGCGGGCGCGGTGAAGGTGGGCGCGGTGGCGCCCACCGGCAGGGCGGCGAGCGCCGGGCCCGTCAGCGCCAGTGCCATCAGCGCGATGATGGCTGAAAAGAATGACCGCCGCATGATCCGTCTCCCGCTGCTGAACACTGAAGCAAAGAGTGTACGCCGGGTTTACTGCGCCTTCACGTGAATGGTGATCTTTTTCGATACCAGCGGTGGATCGAACTGCATGTGGCCGGCGTCGCCGAGATCAAGTTGCAGGGTGTGCGTGCCCGGTTTCAGGTGCAGCACGGTTTCGGTCTGGCCGGCGCCGAAGTGCACGTGCTGGGCATCGCTGGGAATTGGTTGATCACCGGGCGGCAGTTCCTTGACGTCGATCAGCAGGTGATGGTGGCCGGTGTTGGCGCGTTCCACGCCGGACGGCGCCACCCCCATGCCGCTGAGGCCGAAGCGAACGGTGACGTTTTCCCCGACGGTGCTGCCGTCTTGCGGGCTGATGATGTAGACGCGGGCGTCGGCCGGCGCCTGCTGACGCGCGGGCGCGGCGGCGGCGAGCGCGGGAATCGACAGGGCGGTGGCGAAAAGCAGAGGCAACAAGGGTTTCATGGGAAAGGCTCTCCATAGCGAAATGAAGGCCCAGTCTACCGGGCCAGGGCGGCTTTGCGAACCTTGCCCCGTAGGGTGGATAAGCGAAGCGCATCCACCGGGATTTACCAGCCGCCGATGGTGGATGCGCTTCGCTTATCCACCCTACATCGTGCGTCCGCGCATCGTGCATCCGTGCGGCGAGGGGTGGGGGATCAGCGTTGCGCCAGGTAGGTGCGTGAACGCTGGCCGGGTTTGGAGAGCACCCACTGCCAGAGCTGGATGTTACGGGCGCGGAAGGCGCCGGAGCACAGATTCAGGTAGTAGCGCCACATGCGGTGGAAGCGGTCGTCGTAGCGATCTTTCAGCTCCGGCCAGTGGGCCTGGAAGTTGCTGTCCCAGGCTTTCAGGGTACGGGCGTAGTCCGGGCCGAAGTTGTGCAGGTCTTCCACCACGAAACGCTTTTCGGCGGCGCGGGCGATCTGTTTGATCGACGGCAACTCGCCGTTGGGGAAGATGTACTTGTTGATCCAGGGGTCATGGCTGCTGGAGCTTTCATTTTCGCCGATGCAGTGCAGTAGCATCAGGCCGCGATCCTTGAGCAGATTGGCGGCGGTGTTCATGAAGGTACGGTAGTTGCGCCGCCCGACGTGCTCGAACATGCCCACCGAGGCGATGCGGTCGTAGCGTCCGGTCACCGCGCGGTATTCCTGCAGCAGTACCTCCACGGGCAGATCCTTGCAGCGTTCCCGGGCCAGTTGTGCCTGCTCCACGGAAACCGTTACGCCATGGGCGCGCACGCCGTAATGCTTGGCCGCGTGTTCCAGCAGGCTGCCCCAGCCGCAGCCGATGTCAAGCAGCGTCATGCCCGGCTCCAGCTCCAGCTTGCGGCAGATCAGATCCAGCTTGGCGTCCTGCGCCTGGTCCAGCGTTTCGGCGTCCTTCCAGTAGGCGCAACTGTAGGCCATGGTGCGGCCCAGCATCAGCTCGAACAGGTGGTTGTCCAGATCGTAGTGCTGCTCCGCCACCTGCCGTGAACGGCGGATGCTTTGCCGGTTGCGCAGCATGTGGGCGGCCAGTTGCAGGGTCAGCATGAAGCGGTTGGTGGCCAGATCATCGGCGCCGGAATGCAGAATCCGGTAGCAGAATTCGTCCAGATCGTCACAGTCCCACCAGCCGTCCATGTAGGACTCCCCCAAGCCGAGGGAGCGCTGGGCGGCGACGCGGGAAAGCGTCTCCGGGTTGTGAATCTGGATGTCCCAGGGGCGGCGGCCATTGATCTGGATGTCCGCGTTGGCCAGCACTTCGCTAATCAGGGCATCAATGGATCGGGAGCCTGTGGATGGCACCTCTTCCCGACTGTGTGAACCGAGCATACAGCGTCTCCTGAGCGGGCGGTTGAGAACGTCCGGGTGTGCCCGTCGGGTCGTGCGCGACCAGACACACCAGACAGCCTTCGATGCGCGGCTCGGATGCAGAGGCCGACGCCGTGAAGGCGTCCCTGACCATCGGGATCGACGATAGGTCAACCTTCATTGTTCGGCGGAAAATGGCGGCGGGCAAGCCCGTGCTGTGACGGAATCGGCAAAAAACGCAAGTGAGTTGCTGTTTTTTGTCAATGAATTCAACCACTTGCCCGCGTACAAGCTGTAAGAATCGGTTACAACTATCGATTCGATAGCCATGATTTACTTATCCCAGCCCGCCAGTACCAGCTTGCCGATGGTGTTGCCGGATTCGATGCGGCGATGCGCTTCCCTGAGGTTGGCGGCGTTGATCGCGCCCAGCCCCTCGCTGAGGGTGGTTTCCAGCAGGCCGCTGTCCACCAGCCGGGCCGCCCGGGTGAGAATGTCGCCCTGACGCTCCATGTCGCGCCCGGACAAGGAGTGGGTGAACATGGATTCCCAGGCGAAGCGCACGCTTTTCGGTTTCAGCAGGTTCAGGTCCAGCGGGCCCAGCGCATCGACGATGGCGACGATACCGCCGAAGGGGGCGACCAGTTCGCTGGCGTCCTGCCAGTAGGGGTCGGGAGCTTGTGCCAGGAAGATCGCATCGACCTGTTTGATGCCCAGCGCGCGCACCGGCTCCACCAGCCCTTCGCGGTAATCCACGGTGTAGGCCGCGCCCATGGCGCTGCACCACTGTGCGGACTCCGTGCGGCCGGCGGTGGCGATGACCATCATGCCCAGGTGGCGGGCAGCGATCTGCGTGGCCATGGAACCGACACCGCCAGCGCCGCCGATCACCAGCAGCGTTTTGCCTTTGGCGTTGTTCGGCGTCAGGCCGAGCTGATCTTCAAGGCCTTCCCAGGCGGTCAGCGTGGTCAACGGCATTGCCGCCGCCTCCTGCATGCCGAGGCTGTCCGGTTTGTGGGCGGCGATGCGTTCATCGACACAGTGGAATTGCGCGTTGCTGCCCTGGCGGTTGATGGTGCCGGCGTACCAGACCTGGTCACCCGGTTTGAAATCGCGCACCTCGGCGCCCACCGCCTCCACTCGTCCGGCGGCATCGTAGCCTGCCACCTTGTATTGCTCCCCCGACAGGGGGCGCTGTCGTACCTTGGTATCGATGGGGTTCACGGATACCGCCTCCACCGCCACCAGCAAATCGCGCGGGCCGGGCTCCGGGCGCGCCAGTTGGATGTCTTCCAGCGCGTGCGGGTCCGTGATGTCTCGTGGCGTGTTGAAACCGACTGCTTTCATGGGATCTCCGGATGTCAGTGCAGGGTGACACAATGAACGGTGATGGGCTGCTATAGTCTGTTCTTGGCCGGCGCCTGCGGCAGCCGACGGCAGGGCGCAGCGACTTCGACAACAAAAAGGATACCACCATGAATTTCGAAGAATACCGACAACACGACGCTTTGGGGTTGGCGGCGCGGGTCGCCGCGGGTGAGGTAAGCGCCGCCGAGTTGCTGGAGCTGGCGATCGAGCGTGCCGAGGCCGTCAACCCGGCCGTCAACGGCTTGATCATCCCGCTCTACGAGCAGGCCAGGGAACGCGCCGCCGGTGCGTTGAGCGGCCCGTTCGCCGGAGTGCCCATGCTGGTCAAGGATCTGTTTCAGGAAATCGGTGGCGCGCCGGCCTATTTCGGCAACAAGGCGTTGAAGAAGGCCGATTTCCGGGCCCCGGAGGATTCCGAGCTGGTGCGCCGCTGGAAGGCTGCCGGGCTGGTGCCGTTCGGCCGCACCAACACGCCGGAGTTCGGTTCCAAGGGCGTCACCGAGCCGGAAGCCTACGGCCCGACGCGCAATCCCTGGAACCTGCAACACACGCCGGGAGGTTCGTCCGGTGGCTCGGCGGCGCTGATCGCCGCCGGTGTGGTGCCCATGGCCGGCGGCAACGACGGGGGCGGCAGCATCCGCATTCCGGCTGCCTGCTGCGGCCTGTTCGGCCTCAAGCCGGGGCGCGGCCGCACGCCCTGGGGGCCGGAGTTTGTCGAAGCGCTGCACGGTATTTCCGTCAACCATGTACTGAGCCGCTCGGTGCGCGATTCCGCCGCCGCGCTGGACGCCACCCACGGCGATGAGCACGGCGCCCTGTTTCATATCGCGCCGCCGCAACGGAGCTACCTGAGCGAGCTGGAGCGCGACCCGGCGCCGCTGAAGATCGGCTTTTCCACGCGCTCGCCGATCGGCACGCCGGTATCACCGGAGGCGGTAAAGGCGGTGGAGGGCGCCGCCCGCTTGCTGGAAAGCCTGGGCCACCAGGTGGAAGAGGCGACGCCGGAAATCGACATGCTGGCGATGAGCATGGACTGGCTGGGTATCTGGTTCGCCAAGTGCGCCTCGGAGGTCGAGCGCGTCAAGGAACTGACCGGCTGCGGCGACGAAGGCTTCGAGCTGGATACGCTGGCGCTGGCGGCGTTCGGTCACGCCACGCGCGCCGATGCCTACCTGAATTTCTACCAGCGCAGCCAGCTCTATTCGCGGCAACTGGCGGATTTTCACGGACGATACGATTTCTGGATGACGCCGACGCTGGCCATGGAGCCAGCCGCCATCGGCGCCGCGGATACGCCGCCGTGGCAGCAGCGCATCCTCAAGGTGGTGCTCAAGTTGCGCGCCGAAACGCTGATCATGAAGTCCGGCATGATCGAGCAGATGGCCAAGGAGAACATGAAATACGTGCCGTTCACCCAGCTCGCCAACTTCACCGGCGTGCCGGCCATGTCGGTGCCGCTGCACTGGTGCGCCAGCGGTTTGCCTTTGGGCGTACAGTTCGTGGGCACCCATGGTGACGAAGGCAAGCTGCTGTGCCTGGCCGGGCAACTGGAGAAGGCGCAGCCGTGGTTCCAGCGCACGCCCTCTCTGTCTCTGGATCAGTAATACGTATGAGCGATGATGATCGGTATCTGAAAATCCGCGCCCGTGTCATGCGCGACGGTGAAATCGCGCTGGGGCCTGGCAAGGTGGATCTGCTTGAGCACATCGACCGTTGCGGCTCGATTTCCGCGGCGGCGCGGGCCATGGGCATGAGCTACCGCCGCGCCTGGCTGCTGGTCGATGCCATGAACCGCAATTTCCGCGCGCCGCTGGTGGAATCCTCCCCCGGCGGAAGCGGTGGCGGCGGCGCCCAGGTCACGGATGCGGGCCGGACGCTGATTGCTCATTACCGGGCTTTGCAGGCCGCTCTGCGCAAGGCGTCGGAGCGCCATGCCGGTCCGTTGCTGGAGGCGCTGAAGGATTAGCCCGCAAGCGCCCCTGGCGGATCCACCATACCGCCTCGGTGAGATAGGCGACCTCCTCCTCGGCGTGGCTGACATACAGCAGCGGCACCCCGGTGTCGTCACGAATGCGCCGCAGGAACGGCAGGATTTGCTGTTTGCGCTGCGGGTCGAGCGACGCCAGCGGTTCGTCGAGCAGCAGCAATTGCGGCGAGAACAGCAGGGCCCGGCCCAGTGCCACTCGTTGTTTTTCACCACCGGAAAGCAGATTGGGGCGGCGCGCCAGCAGGTGGCCGATTTCCAGCAACTCGACGATATCGTCGAAATGGAAGCGGCGCTCCTCCACTTTGCGGTGGCGGCGACCGTACAGCAGGTTGCTCTTCACACTCAGGTGCGGGAACAACTGGGCGTCCTGAAACACCAGACCAATGCCGCGCCGTTCCGGTGGCAGGAAAAACCGCTTGCCGGTGTCCACCAGGGTGCGGCCTTGAAAGCGGATCACGCCGCGATCCGGCTTTTTCAGGCCCGCGATCAGCGACAGCAGAGTGCTTTTCCCCGACCCGGAAGGGCCGCACAGGCCGGTCACCCGGTGTGTCATGCGCGCCGAGACATCGAGCGCGAAGCGGCCACGGCCCCAACTCAGATCCAGCTCAAGCATGATCCTGATACCCCAGGCCGGTTTGCAGTTTCCGGGAAAGAAACTGGCTCAGAAACAGCGCTATCGTGGAAGCGGCGATGGAAATGACGATCAGATGCATGGCCATGGCCTCGCCGCCGGGCTGCTGGATGGCGGAATAGATGGCCAGCGGCAAGGTGCGGGTTTCGCCGGCCACGTTGCCGACGAAGGTGATGGTGGCGCCGAACTCCCCCAGGCTGCGGCTGAAGGCCAGCACCGCGCCGGCCAGAATGCCCGGCGACGCCAGTGGCAGCGTGATGGTCAGAAAGACTTTCAGGGGGCCCGCTCCCAGGGTGCGGGCAGCCTGTTCCAGGCGCGGGTCGATCAACTGAAACGACAACCGCACCGGCTGGATCAGCAGCGGGAAGCCGACCACCAGCGAGGCCAGCACCGCGCCGCTCCAGTGAAAAGCCAGAGAAACGCCGAAGTAGTGATACAGTGGTGCGCCGAGCCAGCCGTAGCGGCCGAAGAGCAGCAGCAGGATATAGCCGGGCACCACCGGCGGCAGAACCATGGGCAGCGGCAACAGGGCTTCCACCAGTTTCTTGCCCGCAAACGACTTGCGCGCCAGCAGCCAGCCCAGCGTTACCGCGATCGGCAGGCCGATCAGAGTACACCAGACCGCGACTCGGGCGGAGAGAGCCAGAGCTTGCCATTCCGGCGAACTGATCCAGTCGCCGATCAATGTTTGAACACCGTGAACCCATAGTGTCTGAACACCGCCTGCCCTTCGGGTGAGCGCAGGAAGGTGAAGAAACCCCGGGCCGTGCCGGAGGCGCCGGGCAGCAAAGTGAAGGGGTAGACGATGGGCGTGTGCGAGTCGTCGGGGAAGCGGCCGACGATGGCCACCCGTTTGTCGATGGCGGTGTCGGTTTCATAGACGATGCCCAGCGGGCATTCCCCGCGCGCCACGAAAGCCAGCGCGCTGCGCACGTCCTGCGTGGCCACCACGCGGCCCTTGAGTGCCGGCCACCAGCCCAGGTTGATCAGTGCCTGCTTGCCGTAAATGCCGGCGGGGACGCTGTCCGGCATGCCCATGCACAAATGACCTTTGAAATCCGGAACCCGGCCCTTTTTCATCGCCACCTTGAGCGGATGCCCGGCCGGTGCGATCAGAACCAGACTGTTGCCGAGCAGATCCAGCGGCGCGTTTTTCTCCACCAGGCCCTTGTCCACCAGCCAGGTCATCCACTTCTCGTTGGCGGAAGCGTAGATATCGGCGGGAGCGCCGGCGGCGATCTGCCGGGCCAGGGTCGAGGAGGAGGCGAACGAGGACTGCACCTGCGCGCCGGTCTTGTGCTGGTAGGCGTCGATCAGATCGCCGATCGCGTTGGTCAGGCTGGCCGCCGCGTAAATGGTGGTTTGCGCGGCCTGGGCGGACGCGCAGAAGGAAAGCGCGAGAAACAGCGCCAGTGATGGCGCCAATAACGACGCCAATAACAACGAGAGTACTTTGCGACAGAGGTTCATCATTTCTCCCTTGAGTGTGATGGTGAAAGATCTCTTGTCATAACGCTATATTTCATTAAATATAGCGAACCGCAAGGCAAGCCGGCTACCGAAGGTCGAGGACGGTCTCCTGAGGCTTCAACGGACTACCGTTGTATACGTGCAAATATAGTGCCAGTAACTCAGGAGACACATTGATGAAGATCAATACAGGTTGGCTTGTTGCTGTTTTTATCGTGCTGGGATCGAGTCAAACGGTCCGCGCGGCGGAAAATCTGCCGCAATTGTTATTGCAGAAAGGGGTGCTGACCCAGGAGGAAGTAGACACTTTACCGCCGCCCCCGGCGCCGGATACGGGCGCACGCATCAGCTTTGATGACAGGGCTCTGGTGATCCGCTCCGCGGACGGCAAGTCCAGTTTCACGGTCAGCACGCTGCTGCAGATGGACGCCGCCTATTTCGACGACGACGGCACTTCATCAGGGGATGGCAGCGAACTGCGCCGGGCTTTTCTCACGCTCAGCGGCAAGCATGGCCCCTGGTCCTTCAAGCTGCAGGACAACCTGACCGGCAGCACCACGCTGATGGACGCCTGGGGCGCCTGGAGTGGTCCGCTGACCGTCAAGGTGGGGAATTTCAAGGTGCCCTATAGCCTGGACAATCAGAATGCGGTGAAAGACCTGCCGTTCATGGAGCGCTCGCTGATGGCGGCGTTTCTGCCCATGCGCTCGCCGGGCATCATGCTCAGCAGCGGCGGAGCCCGTTACAGCTGGGCGGTGGGGGCTTTCGGTGAGCCTCTGAAGAATGCCAGCGGCAGCACGCCGTCGGCCGACGAAGAGGATCAGCGCGGCGGTGTCAGTGCCCGTTTTACCGTCGCTCCCCTGTTGCGCGATAACGCCGTGGTGCACCTGGGGATGTCCCTGCACTATCGCAAGCCCGGCCGTGCGGAGAGCGGTGCCGATACACTGGCGCTCTACAGTGGTCCGGAATCCCATCTGGCCGCCCGGTTGCTGGATACCGG
>Ga0164242_10004781_pt1 | contig 15166 bp, 15 predicted proteins | sample OricomgcompostMG_FD_108783 | JGI IMG/M metagenome (GOLD analysis project Ga0164242, IMG submission 108783) | Miracle-Growth compost microbial communities from Emeryville, California, USA - Original compost - Miracle growth compost (MG) ... | reverse complement strand
ATTTCGATTCCAAGGTCTCCTCGAGCGACCATCTATACGATACTAGAGTAAGCACTATCCTTGCGCTTGAAGGTAGATGGAGCAATGCTTACGACTCCGTCTGTCTCGGATAGGATATCCGCAAAGTTGTCGAGCCTGTAATACGTTAGTGATGATCACCGGGTGTTAAGAGCAAGACTTTGCAAAGGATTCCCCTCCTTACCCCTGACGGTTCTCGATCTTTGCGATAATTTTGATATGCGCCCCCTTAGGACCTAGCACAGCGCGGATATCCTTGATATCTTGTCCCCTCCGAATGAAGCTCTACCGCAAAATTAGTACATAGAGCTCAACGACAAGGCATAGCACTGGGAGCTATGAGGAACCCGGATTTGGAATAACTCACCGCAAAGACCATGTCTACGTTGTTCTTCACGCCGAATTCGAGGTCTTTCTTGTCCTTCTCCGACACTAGCAATCTGTCAGTTAATACTAGTTTGGAGAGACTACTAGTACAGCAGTCCCGAGACGTCAGAGGTTGAGGACATACAGGCAGGGAGGTCGATATCGGTATTGGGCAAGTTTACTCCCTTTCTGGACGAGATGAAGCCATTGTTCCGGGCGCGAACCTCGATGTTCTTAGCATCCTTGATCTTGAGCACGTCAAAGGCGAGAACACCGTCGTCGACGTAGACGATTCGACCTGGCTTGATAACCTTGGTGATGTTCTTATAGTCGACGTACCTATGAGAGTAAGAGTTGGGAACACACAATCTTAACTGGGAGATGGTTGGCAAGTGTTAAGGTTAAGACTTACATGGTCTTAGCATCGCACGACGTTGCGTACGCCTCGTCCGTGGTAATGGTCATGACAGACCCGGCAGAGATAGGCATATCCTCATCGCCCTTGGTATTGCCAGTCCTAATCTCAGGACCCTTGGTATCAAGGCAGATGGCGAGGTGGCGACCAGGATGGGCCTTCTCGGCGGCACGGGTGTTATCGATGACGGATTGGTGGTACTCATAGCTGCCATGGGAGAAATTCATTCTGACCATGTTCATCCCGGCATCGCGGAGCTTGTTGATAGCCTCGACGGAGTTTGTCTTGGGCCCGATAGTACAGATGATAGAGGTCCGTCGATACGTCTTAGCTGGAGCGTACGAGGTGTTGAGATTGGCGAGCCATTCGACTCGGCCCCTCATGGCGAGATGATCGAGGGCGTTGGGTGCCATGGTGAAAGATTTGCTACGTGGTTCCCTTTGGTGGAGAAGTCTATGTAGCCTTGTGTCGCTCTATGCGACGGGCGATGCTGGGAGCTTGGGCGGAGGGGTCAAGAGCTGCAGGATAGCTATCCAAGGTTTGGCAAAGTAGAGACGAGAAGCAGCAGCAGCAATGATGCGGCAATGATGTAGCAATGATCTCCGGTGGGGAGCTCCGCGGTGTGTAGTTGGTTCCGTAAAATACCTCTCTGGATGTCGAGTATGGTTCGATTCTGGCTTCAGCTCAACAAAGATTCTTGTGTAAACTGAGGGAGGGAAATTCTTGGTGGGATGAGAGATAAGGTCAATCGATAACAGTTACGGATAGAGCAACTAGTTTTTTTTGTCCGGTTGTATGGCCCTAAGCTCTTAGCAATATGGATTGATACACTAAATTACCTGAGTGGTTCGGTGTGTTGTCCAGATCAGGCCCAGTTTGGGCCGCTCTACGCATACGTAGTACTTACGCAGTACGTCAGGAGGGGTCTCACTTAACACCAAAAACCCTCAGGACCCTCTTTTACTGTGAGGGGTCTTTCTCGATGGAGTCAGGTACCGGAGCTTCAGCACTGACCACAGGGCCCACCCACTGTCCCGCTTCGCCGCACGAGGTTATCTGATTCGCCGTGACATCATTTTCGCAGCATGTGGGCCAGGACCCCGTGAGAAGTTGAGTGCAAGGAAGGGACGACCTTGAGGTCTCAACTGTTGAACATCGGTACTTCCAAAAGTGCCTTTCCGTCGCTGAGGCAGAACATTAGAATCACTCGCTTGATCAAACAACGTGCCCGCGTCATCTCTTGAATCCTGACTTGTCTGCCTGCGCACTAGTAGCACTGCGAAGTTTTGAATTTTTATCCCATCTGTTTCCCGCATCTGTCTTTCGACGAAGCTCTGCTTGTTTGACGTGGGATGGACGACTAGCTCAACAAAACCGTTGCGTCTGTCTTACCCATCCTCCAGGGGGAACCATTGGTCACCATGCTTCCCTTCATAAATGCCCGTACGCTACATTCCCACCATCCCATCCACCCATGGAAGACGCAAATGGCGGTGTCGGAAGCTAACAGTTGCCCTAAATAGCCTTCGTATATGTTGGGGGTCTGCTAGGTGCAGGGCCTGACGAGCGTGAGAAACGATGCCCGCGCAACAACCTTGCAAACAACATCTCGGCTTGTGTATTAACGATGATGCTTTCTAGTCAAGCTTCTGTTCTCCTTCATCCTCTCATATCCGCTAGCCGGAGTCCTGAAACGGATACCTGACACGCGTCCCGCTCAGAAGAACCTATTCATCGTCAGGTATGCAGCTGGCCTGTGAAGTCTTCTACTAGCACGACTCCTACTACCCTACCACCTACCACCTACATCTTAGGTATACATGTTCCTATGTGGGGCCAGTAGCTGACCACACCCCTCAGCGTTACCATATTCTACCTCACCGGCCTCTTCGACTTATGGAGCGGCCTACGCACCATCCTCATCTCAGCAGTTGGCACATACGCCATAGCCGCGTCCCTGCGTGGCTCGCCGTACATGCCATGGATCGGCTTCGTCTTCCTGATGGGCCACCTGAGCGTCAACCAGATCGCCCGTCAGGCCGCCAACGATCCTAGCACCGTCGACATCACCGGAGCCCAGATGGTCATGGTCATGAAGCTGAGCGCCTTCTGCTGGAACGTTGCCGACGGCCTCCTGCCCGAGGACCAGCTCTCCGATTTCCAGAAGGACCGCAGGTTGCTTGAGCTACCCGGCTTGCTCGACTTCGCCGGTTATGTCTTCTTCTTCCCTAGCCTGCTCGCCGGACCGGCCTTTGACTTTGTCGAGTATCGGAGATGGCTGGACACCACCATGTTCGAGGTCCCCGCGCAGGTGGACCCGGCAAAGAAGCCGCCCACGCGGTCGAAGCGCAAGATCCCTCGCAGCGCGACCCCGGCCATGTGGAAGCTGGCTGGCGGTCTAGTGTGGATTCTGCTTTTCCTGAACCTCTCGGGCATGTACAACACGGACGTTCTAACCGGCCCGACCTACATGGATCACGGCTTCCTCAGCCGCCTCTTTATTTTGCATATGGTAGGGTTCACCGCACGCACCAAGTACTACGGTGTGTGGACCATGACCGAAGGCGCGTGCATCCTTGCCGGGCTGGGCTACAACGGCGTCGACCCCGCCACAGGCAAGGTATCATGGAACAGGCTGCAGAACATCTCGCCATGGGGCGTGGAGACGGCGCAGAATTCGCGTGCTTACCTGGGGAACTGGAATACCAACACGAACGGGTGGCTACGTAATTACATCTACCTGCGCGTCACCCCACGTGGGAAGAAGCCCGGCTTTAGGGCAAGTTTGGCCACGTTCGCGACGAGCGCCTTCTGGCATGGCTTTTACCCTGGGTATTACTTGACGTTTGTACTTGGAAGCCTCCTCCAGACGGTAGCGAAGAGTGAGTAGTCGCCCTTTATTTTCTCCCAGGTTTTCGTCCCTAGCCTCAAGCACACACTGGAGAACTAACGAGATTTTGATAATACCAGACTTCCGGCGATACCTCCGACCCTTCTTCCTCGACCCAACCACCCAGGCCCCTCTCCCTAGCAAGAAATACTACGACTTCTTCTCCTACCTCGTTACCCAGCTAGCCTTCTCCTTCGCCACCGCGCCCTTCCTCGTCCTCTCCTTCTCCGGCTCCATCCTCGTCTGGTCCCGCGTCTACTTCTACGCCATCGTCGGCGTCGGCGTCAGCATCGCCGCCTTCGCCTCCCCGGTCAAGGCCCAGCTACGCAAGCGGCTCGACGCTAGGGCCGGCGCCCCCGCCAAGGCGAGGGAGGCTGAGAGGGAGGGCCTCCGCCGCTCCGCGTCTGCCGAGAGCGTCCGCGGGACGGTGCTGGGCTTGCCGACTGATCCTGAGAGGGAGTTTGATGAGGCTATGTCTGAGCTGAAGGCTGAGGTGGAGTCCGCCCGGAGGGCGGCGAAGAAGAAGGCTTAAGTGCGCCGACTTGCTCGGGATTTAAATCCCGAAGGGGGAAGTATTATCAGGGTGGGCGGGTGAGCGTTCGTTGAAACTGGGCGGGAAGACATTCCCCGCGTTGAAGCGCGGGGATGAGAGAGGGGGGTTATGTGAGTGGCGAGTAGTAGGCATTTGATACCAGTTGCTTTTCTCATGGGCATCGCATTTTCAGGGGTCATTATTCACGATTGCATCGTTGGGCATAATGTTCTGATCACTTCTTAGTGTGGCATTACATACATAACTATCATCAGCGTAAACCCATTAGATCAGGCCGTGGCGCCAGCCATCCATCTTTAGGCATCGTGCTGATAACCCCAGACCCCTTCGCCGTTGTGCGGGGGGTCAACAAGAGCTTGATGTATCATCGGAATAAACATAATAAGACCGACCGCCGCTTTTGCTTGCAAACTGTCGGCGCGGATGTGGAAGCGGTTCGCTTCTCCCTCCATCCTCCACTCAAAATATATAACAAAAAATCTTAAAAAAGAAGACTCCAATGCAAAAGGGTATCTTCGCCGGACCCGTTGTTTATCACGTTCCCCAAGTCTTCCTCTCTATATAGTTGCAAATCGGAGGTAGGTGGTAGTGGTACATGTTGTGTTGGTACAAATGTGGTGTGCCGTTTGTCGACGAATAAAAAAAGTTAAGTTGTAGGTAGATAATAATAGATGATCGGCCTCTTCGAAAGAGGACCTCACGAGAAGGACTGTGGAGAAAGTCGGTTGGAATAAATGAGGATTGAGAAGTATGAGAACGAGATAGGGAATGTCGGTAGTGTGAATCAAGTCTATACACTCCGCTGATGAGAGACGTCATGGCATAATAAATAGCGTCGTCGTCGTGTGTCGTACAAATCATGGTTGAGATAGGGTAGGAAATTGTAATGATCGTCATGCCATCGTTGCCGGGCCTGTGGGGAGAGGCGTCGTGAAACGATGTCGGGTCGTGTGGAGGGATTGTCGGAATGAAATAGGGCGAGGAGAAAGTAGGGACTTCATGAGCTGGAGCTTAGTGTCCAGCCCTGCCGCGTCCCGATGATAGCAAGAGCGATGATAGCACCGATGATGAGAAGACCAAAAAACGACATGACGCGATTAAGGTTTCTCCACCACCTGGCACTTTCGTATTTCGTCTCGTCCACGAACCGAAGCTGGTGAGCGAAATCGACGGGGCCGAACCGACTCTGCGACTGACCGGTCTCCATCATCTGGTGTTTTGGGTTAGGGGGTAGTGGTAGGAAGGCAGCAACCATCCATGCTGCGAACACATTGTTAGCGGTCATTAACCAACAACTGTAGGGAGAGAGCAATCCTCCGTAGATACTTACCGAAAGGGAAGACAAAGCCCACAATGAAGAGTAAAACCTGAACGTTCCGTCTCCCGAGTAAACCGTTGTCTGCCGACCAATTCACGCTGGGTGGATCCCAGATGCTATATCGGCTTGCTCTGCGGTCGACCCCCAGATGCGGGGACCAAATGCTGGATGTTTTCCTCTTTATCGTCCGGAAGAGTCTATAGTCCTCGTTTGGAGGTCCACCAGTGATGTCCATCGACCCAGAGCCCGAGAAGGGCCTCTGGTTGAGTGGGGGAACGACTTGGTTAGCTCGCCGGCGGGGAGTTTGCATCGACAATGGGAAGTGATCCGTATTTGGCGACCCATAGAATGCAGCGCTGCCGGGTGGGCTATCCCCGGCATCAGAGCCTGAAATAGAGGCGGCACCGAGGAAACGCCGTTCGCCGGAGCCGTAGTATACTCTGTGGGTGGTGTTAGAAATCTTTGCGTTTTAGGAGTTGAAAAGAGGAACGGCAGCGGCGGTGTCTCGTCCCGAGCTGAAGCGAGTACATACCTAGCCCATGTCGGGATTGAAGCCGAGCTGAAACTACCAGCTCTTGAACTGCCGCTTGAGTGGAGCATTCGACTGGAGCTATCGCTGCTCGCGAAGAAGCCAGAAAGACCCGATTTCGACGGCCGTTGCGCCATCTCATGTAAGTCGGCCAAACCATCACCGTCCTCGTCCTGGTCACGGACCATTCGACTTCCCGATGGCCCTGCTCGTGTGTAGGCGGGGTATGGCCTCTCGATCGAGTCACTCCTTGACATGGATCCCCCCGAGTCTCCCGTGCCCTCTTCGAGCTGCGCTGCTAATGACGAGGAGATGCTTTGAAGCTGACGGCTGTGCATCGAGCTATTCCAGCCGGCGCTACTTCGCCGTCTATGTCCAGCACCATTGCCGGTCGATGCACGGGAGGCAGAGGGGGAATTGCCACGTGAGCTCCCACCCTCGCTCTCCGACATGACCGTCGACAGCTGGGAGCTCCATTGGTGCGGCTGGGATTGTAACATCTGGTTCCGCGGCGGTGGACTATTGCTGGGGGAACGAGAGAGGCCGGCGGACGATCCTGTTAATGGCGGTAATGCTTCCCATGAATCCTGCTGTTGTTGTTGGGAACTAGAATTACCGGGTGTGGAGGGGGAAGACCATGCGCCCTGCAAGCTGGACAGATCCACGAATGTCTGCGCCGCTTCTTGGCTGCTAATGACGGACGAAATTGACGTATTAATTCCCTTTACGGAGCCTGCACGAGCACGCAAATTCTCTCTCGACCTGTGCTTGTAATACCCAAATCTTTCATGTGACGTCCTCTTCCTGGAGGGGCGTAGTGGGGGCACTCGTAAGCTTTCTTGGGAATATGTCGGGCGGGGCTTTCGTATTGCCGCGGCGGCGGACGGCGAAGGCGACGGCTCGCCGTGCACAACGTAGTTCTCGTTGCTGTCGGGCGTGTCTGGGGGACTGCTGCTGAACGGAGCGGCCGGCGGGCTGCTGCTGAATGGCGCGACGGGCGAAGACTCCCCTAGAACCACGTAGTTGGACTGGCTGGAGAAGGTCGGGGCGAGGCTGTCGGACGATGTCTGTGCTGGCGAGTGGCCGTAGACCTTGTAGTTGGTGGTCTCGGCTGTTGTTGATGCGGTCTCTGTCGAGGCGAATGAAGACTTGGCGACCACAGATCGCGCGGTGGGCGTGACGACGACGTCGTCGTTCGGAGTCGGTGGTACCTCAGGTAATGGGGAGAGAGGGCTGCTGTCTGAGGAAGGTGATATCGGGTACCGCGTTGCTTTCTGCTTTAGGTCAGGAGTCTTGGGGACTTTCCGAAGGCCGCCAACCAGGTGATAATTCCAGGGGGATTGAGTAATAGGATCCTCAGCTAATTGAGTGGTGGACGAGCTGGGAGACGGGTCGCTTGGAGAGAGACTTCGATCCGGGAGGGTGGCACTGGCGTTGGTCAAGGGCGAGCTGGCCCGGTGGTCGTCGCTCCACTCACCAATCGAAGGACGATCAAGCGAGCTCGAAGCTCTTGAGGAGTGGGATGGCTGCGGAGATACCAGGCTTCTCGAAGAATCTGATCGTGGTCCTTGCCGAACCAGCGAAAAGGTTTTGTCGGAATGAATTGCAACAAAATTGCGGTTACGCGACAAGGGTCGCAACGGTGTGGCACCTGCAGCCTCATGCTGCTGAGCTTCTGGGTGCGCGGCCGCCGCGGGTTGGGCTGCCAGTTCGGACGGTGTCACCTTGACAGGGGAGGGCAGTGGTCTCACTGCCTCGCCTGAGAAGTCTGAAACTCCTTTCCCCTTGGGCTCCACCAATCGCAGCGACGAAGACGAGCCTGACGGTAATGCGAACCCTTGACTGCTGACAAGATGCGATTTCCCGTCAAAACTCTCCCTCGTCCGGCTACGATTCTCTCCGCCGGTAAGCATGTCGTCGTAGGCCCCACGAGCGCCCTCGGGCGCATCGTGAGGGTGCGACGACACCGACAGGCTCGGGCTCAGTCCATCGGCCTGGATGCGCGGGGGCGTGTAGGGCACGACTCGAATAGCGAGAGTGTTGTTCTGCGATGGCGACCGCTGATGGAGTGGTGCTGGTCGGTTGCGGGACGGTGACGCCGACATTGTCTGCCTCGGAGGGCGGACGGTCGGGCCTCCCGATGTGAGATCTGTCGGAGTACAGTCCAGCTCCACCTTCAGAGGGGACGATCAAAACCGGGCCATAATCGGCTTCATGCGGGGGTCAGGGCGTCGAGATGGAGGATGAAGATCAAGATGTGACGCGGACACACACACACAGCCAACGAAAGTTGCTTAAAAGGCGAGGAGGTCGCTGCGATGATGCCTCTGCCCAATTCCCTCTGTGATCTTGGGCAGGCAGGACAAGCAACGAATTCCCAGGTGGGGGGCTACCCGACGGTCGTCCGTCTCGATGAATGCCGACGGGAGGAATTAGGATTAGGGCCGAGTGGAGTATAGAGCAAGGGGCCGTTGTCGAGGCGTGTGGGTTTTTCGCAGCCAAGAAAAAAAAGACCAGTATTAAAAAGGACGTTTAGGTAGAGGGAAAACAAAAGGATGAGAGTGCAGTGAGTTGCAACAAGTGAAGAGAGAGAAACAGAACAAGGACAAGGGACCAGGAGAGATTAAAGATCGCAGACGACTTGGGCGAGGAATCGGGGATTGGGTATTAGTTGACCAGAGGTATAGGAGGGCGGCTCATCTGATGGTTAAACGACCGGGGAAACGCTCTCTCGTGTCGCAGGATCTAATAGGCGGCAATGCTACTGCAAGTTGCAACCCGTGGGTTTCCTTCTCAGCGAACGAATGGAGCTTTCCGGTCTTCCCAGCGAGACAGCAAAGCAAAAGCAAGGCAAAGGAAAAAGAGCGAAAAGGGAACGATCGGACAACCTTACGGCTTGGGAGCTCGAAGGGGGGAGACGAGAAGCGCAGGATGGACAGATAGCTGGTCTAAGTAGACCCGACCCAGGGGCCATGTCGAGGAACCAGCAAAAAAAAAGGAGTGCAGCAAGAACTAGACAGCAACGGCGTAGCAACAAGTGCAAAGGCGCGAATAGTGTCGCTCGCTGCAGGCTCGCCACCTGTGGGCACAGGCGGAGGCTTACAAGTTTAATTTGATACCCATATTTTGGAGCGCAGCTGGATGCATGATAGGTAGACGCAGGTAACTCCCGCAGAGAAACATGCAGAGGCCGAGGGGGATCGGTACACCGCTACATTAGCAGCTCGAGTGGCTGGTGGCTTCTGCGAAAAAGTTTGGGAGACGTCGTCAAGGGCAGGCAAGGGACTGGGTTGTTGCTGCAGCTGGGATTCGCAGACAAGTCTGGAACCCCACCCAAGTGGTGGACACTGTATCCGTACCCCCCCTTCCCCCCCAGTCTCAAGATAGCGCCTGGTCAGGGGAGATGGCTTCCTTGTCCGGCGGTCCCTGGTCGGACAGCTCCCAGCCAAGAAACCTGCATAGACCCAGGTAAACGAAACGGGGGCTGAGGAGAGAAAAAGAGAGAGCCGACACGCCCGGACATGGCCGCATCGTGAGTAACCTGGCCTATATCTCTCCGCACAATCCTCCCAGGACAGGGCGCGAAGCAGCACTTGCCACGTCGGATTCGTCGTTGGACTTCGGGCCTACAACTTGGATGATGGAGCAACGAACGGGTGGCGGCGGCGCCACGCCGGAGAGGTCGGAGGATGAGCGAAGTGGAGAGGGAGGGAGGGGGGTACGCTAATTAACAAAGTAGCTCCGTACCTATTAAACTTGCAGCTCGATCGCGGTTAGGGGACGCGTTCGATTCGCGTCGAGTTCGTGCGGCCGTTGTATTGGACAGGGTAAAAACGAGGGCTAAAAGCAGGGCATCGAGTCAATTTCCAACCAAGGGAACTATTCTTGGTAGTCTGATAGTTCCTGACAGTTCCTTGGTAGATAAGCAGCTAGTTAGGTTGGCAGTTAGTTGAAGTAGGTGGTGTAGTGGATGGGTGTTCTCTCTCGGTTCCTTTCCCCCAGTCTTCTGAATCGTCATGGTGGATGGACACCGAGGGGTTTAACAAAAGGAATTCAAATTCGAAGAGAGGAATTCAAAACATATCCGTTGGCGTCACAAACATTGGGGTGCGTCGGCCGTCCGGAATGTGAAATACTATGGTAACGCCAACATGCGCCTGCACATGTCTTGTCATCATGTCTTGTCAACTTGTCTTGTGTCCCTGTATTGTCTCGCGGAATGGCGTTTTATTTGCGCCGAACCCGACCGAGCTCCATCATTGGACACGAAATCCTATACCACAACAACTCTCAGATCGGTCGCTCGAGGAGGCGCTATCGTCGTGCGACCACCGGGACATCCGCCGAGAAAGGACAAGGGCAACAGCTCACTCGTTGCCACTAGCAAGAGCCAGCCTGCACTCTTTCGTCCGACTTACGGCCCAAAGTAAGAGAAGACCAGGTACAGATAAGCTCCTGGCCTACCCCCCAACTTGGTCTTCTCCTTCTCGAGACAAACGCTTGGGTGAACGCCCCGACAAATTCAGGTTAGGATACGCCGGTGGGAGGCACCATGGCTCAAATCACGTCGCCGATCCTTGGGACAAAGCTCGTGTAGACGAGGACCACGACCTAGCGGCGGCCAACCGAGAATGAGACAAGGCCGGCCTTGCCCCGGTCTCCACCTCCATCCCCCGCAGGTGCCCGCATCCTCGGCCCCCAAAACACGGGAACTCGATGCTCTTTTTGGGATTGGCGCTCCCCCATCTTGCCGTCCCCAATGCCCATTGTTTCTCATCCGTGGCGGAGGGTTAGTGGACGGCCTCGGAAATGACCTCGATAGTCTGACATCCGACCATGATAATAAGCAGTGAAATGGTGGTTCAGCGCGTCAAGCCGTGTTGCTAATGTAGGTTTGTTTGTTTGTTGTTGTCCTTCTCTCCCCACAATCCCAGGAGCAGCGAACGTGGCCAAACTGCGGCCCGGCCCATCGATATAATTCGAGCTCCTGGAATATCAACACGGGTCCAATCCGACCTGACTTGAGCATCGTATGAAATGCTCTCGGGAAGAAACATTGGCTCACCGATGCCTCGGGAAAGCTGCGAATCACATGCGTAGAAATAAAACGTGGCCTGTGCGTGGCCTTCGATGGTACTTTTCACCGAAAAGAAACGAATTTTGGATATTGGGATGATTTGTCCCATCGGATCATCTCACCTCGTCAGTTTTAACGAGAAGGGGGTTTATTTGGAGGATATTTCTCGTCAGCGAAGCGAGCCGGACTGTTCCTCCTCTTGCTCCCTCGTTCCTGCTCTCCGCGCCGATGGATGGTGGAAACGTGGACCTCAAAACCTAATGGAGACCCAACCTGCCACCTCTTATCTCTTGCCATTCCGTCATACTTCTACTATGTAGTAGAGCTTCCCGCCAAGCTGCAACTTCCGCTTACTTCCCTTGTATGACTCAATTCCGCTTGCTTGGCTCCGCCCGACGCAACGGCAGACAGCAAGTTGACAGCCAATGCTTCTCGGCCTTTGATCGCACTTGAGAGTTTGAGATACTCAAATTCTAACTTGCGTGCATTTGCCTGGTACCTTACCTCTGCCCAAGTTATCTCTCCACCAGCAATTAGCCTTGTTTTGTTCGTCATGCCACCCTGTCGCAGCATCAGCACCCCATTCCAGACTAGGTGCTCTATCATAGCCAATTTCTAAGCTTGCGCTGTCTATCTATTTTTACTTCGCACCAGCATCGTCGAGCCGCGGTTATGCGCCGCACCGGCCAATATGTCTCGCCTTGAGGGAATATTCTCGCCCAGCATCCTTGGGATGCCCGCCGCTGTCGTGTCCGCTCTGCCGGCCGCGACCAAAGACCACCTCTCACGCATCCTCCATCGCCAGCTCACTCGAGGTGAAACTCTCGCTCTATGTGCATTGCTTGTCCTGCCCCCCACAATTCACTTCCTCCGTCGAGCGACCTATGATTACGCTGGCAAAACCCCAAAAACCAACAAGCAGATCGTCTCTCAGAAGCGCGAAAACTACGGTAGGGAATCCGCAGACGGTTTGAGTATCGATTCCCTAATGCTTGCTTAGATCCTAAAGAGACGGACCCTCCGTTACTGAAGAAATACTCTACAATAAAGTCGTATACTACCAGTCGCTTTACCTATCCGGGGATCCGTGTCTTCTACCGGCCCCATTCGCAAGCAGACCAGCTTCCCACCTCACCGGCTCCGCTTCCGCTCCTTGTCTTCATTCACGGCCTAGGCGGATCCGTTGCCCAGTTCCATCCTCTGCTGACGAGCTTTACGAATGTCTCGTCATGCTTGGCTATCGACTTTCCGGGATGCGGTGCCTCGGATTTCGCGCCCACGTCGTGGAACGCCTACACCACCGATGCCCTTGCTGAGCTTCTAGAAGTAGTTATCAATGATCATCGGGAAAAAGGTTCCCACCAAGGCGTTGTCCTCGTTGGCCACAGTATGGGATCCTCCATTGCACTGCGCCTCGCGAGCCCAGCTACTCCACACTCAACAAATCTCGTTGAGTATGTAGCCGGACTTGTAGCCATCTGCCCCATGTCGGCCCCCCCAACAGAGAAACAAGTGGCTACGTTCAGAAAACTCCTCTGGATTCCCGGCCCCATCTTCGACATGTGGCGATCCTGGGACCGTCGCGGCGGGACAGAGAGCGCCAGCGTTCGTCGGTTCGTCGGCGCGGATGCCGACCCGGAGGCCAAACGCCTCCAATTCTTGTACAACAACCAGAGCAGGACGCCCGTTTGGAGACGGATGGCATCTGGCTGCCTGCCCACTTACGAGAACGGCTTGCCGAAGGGGGGTATCCCTGGAAAAGATATATGGTCTACACTTGGGGTACCAGTATATTTGATAGGCGGAGCCGATGACAAGACCACTCCCGCGGACGAGGTTCTCAAAGTCGCCGAGTGTCTTAACCTTGCCAAATCCGCGCGAGAATCGGGACCTCGAAAAAGGGAATCTGTCGACTCTCCTATACCTGGCGACAGCGATATGGCCCTGAGCGACTACGGGGTGAGGAGCATTCGAGACATCCAGGACGAGGACTTTGCCAAGGATAGGCCGCATAAAAACACCGAAGAAGCGTATGAAGACCCTACAACTCCAACAAGCGAGTCGCCCACGCCCATCGGCCTTCCCCCACTACCGCGCCACCCGAAGATGGCCGTCGTATCGGTCATCCTTCCGAGCCCGGCAGGCCACGCCTTAATCTACACCCCACCAACTGCACGTATCGTGGCAGGTCTAATCACGGATTTCTTGGCTACTCATATTTCCGGACGTCTATCTCCCAGCTGGCAGTTGAAATACTTCTCGCAAGAAGGCAAATGGGACGTCAAAAACCTTGCGAAATGGAAGCAGGTGGCGCCCGTGTCGGCTCCCATCGCGGGTGTTTTCCGCGCTATGAAGACTCTCAGGGAGGTGGATGAGATACACAACCCGACCATGTTCGCACGAAGGTTTAGGGACACTGTGAAAGACGTCATCGACATCTCCCACGACACACCAGTCTACAATCCCCGAGGTCTCGAGGACGAAGGCGTGCGGTACCACAAGCTCCCCACCGTGTCCAAGATTCCGCCTACGGATACGGATGTCGATGCTTTTGTTGCCCTGGTAGATAAGGTGCGCGCGGACCAAGCCGAGCGAGCCAAGCGGCACGGATGGACCGACGATTATGTGGTCGGAGTACACTGCCATTATGGCTTTAACAGGACCGGCTATTTCATCGTCTGCTACGTCGTCGAACGTTGCGGCTACACCCTCCAAGAGGCCATCGATGCCTTTGCGGACGCGCGACCTAACGGGATTCGCCATCCGCACTTCCTGGACCAGCTGTTCCTTCGCTACTCCAGGATTGAACGTCGGTAGAAGATGGGAGACGTAAACCACAGTTCGGTGGGGATATTTCTTAGTTGACATGCTTTCCTCGGTTGATTACCTACGCCAGATCAACGGTGGTTTTATGATTATAAACGGCGTTCTGGTGGAGGACTAAGACAGTTCACAACCAACCGCAGGGCTAGAGGAGATTGGGGGTTTTATCATTATTGGATTGTGTTAATTCTAGGGAAAGGGACGTAACCATATTGCAAGCCTTTAGAAACTGTCGTTCCCCATTCGGCTAACCCCTTGTGCGGTAGCCCTCGTTGAGCTACCCGTCGCATGTCTATTGACGATGTTGTTCAAGAAGGCGGATATGATTTTCGCAACCATTGTGGCATATAATGATAATTGCGTAGCAGAGCTGGCGACGTCGCAAGTATGCCACGAAGCTTCGAGAAATCGAGAGATTCCTCCCATGAGAAGTTGAAAGCTCTGGTTTGGGACCAGGCTGCCGTCGGTAGTTTCTGAGAAACTCCTGGTCGGGAAACGGGCCTCTTGGTGACCAAACACGGGTGATGGTGGAAATTGGCGAGTAGAGATGTGATGTCGAGGAAGGCCAGAGAGAAATGACCCAGGGAAAGCAGGGTAGGCGAGCGTGTGTGAAGAATGTGGATGTTGGGAGGTAGACACAGCATGAAAAAGTTGGGAAAACCAGGGAGCCTTTTCCGGCAGGTATGTACACAAGAACCGTAGTAGAATAAAGGGGTAGGATGAGCTGATGTAGAATACCTACCTACCAAACAGTTACGAGTAGAGGACAGGGAAACGGGTATCTGAATAAGAAAGAAAATAAAAAATGAAACGATCTCAACGCGGGTCGAACAGAAGATCTCAGGTCAACCCTCCAAAAAAAATTCCGACGCAGGATCACTATTTGCCCCGAATGAGCCAGCCGATTCATCTGCCTGTAGCTGATCCCCCTGATTTGAAGTCTACCTAGTACATACTATAAACCCCGTACTGTGATGCCCTGGTACCTACCTACCTCCGTCTTACCTACTTAACCGCGTACCTAATGCACCTTATATCAGCAAATCTATACTGACTAACATACGCCATATAACCCCCGGTCACTTGGACTAGAAGATGTGATCCAGTACAGGAGTGCTGTATGGATTCTAGATATGCTAATGGCCGTGAGGAAGATGGCCTTGAATGCAAGAACCAT
>Ga0164242_10004780_pt1 | contig 15166 bp, 13 predicted proteins | sample OricomgcompostMG_FD_108783 | JGI IMG/M metagenome (GOLD analysis project Ga0164242, IMG submission 108783) | Miracle-Growth compost microbial communities from Emeryville, California, USA - Original compost - Miracle growth compost (MG) ... | reverse complement strand
GCAATGGGCGTACGGTACGGCTGCTGACCTATGCGTTGATGATTAAGTACGGCTTCAACGTGAAGGACGGCAAGATTCTCAATCCCACCGCCGTGTTCTGCAACGACCGAGACCTGTATTACCGGCAACTGGCCGAGGCTGATAGCGGGACGGACATGGCTTTGCTCAATTGGTGCGAGTACGTGCTGCAAGGCATTGTCGAAGAAGTCGAGAAGATCAATCAGCTGCTGGATTTTGATTTTCTGCGCAAGACTATCCTCGAGCCCATGCTGCGTCTGGCTACGGAGCGCGGCTACATCAACCGTGACGAAGCACGGGTGTTGCAGGTCGGCATTGCAAAGCAGCACTTCAAGGCGAGTGATCTCGATACGGCCTTGGGTGGCATGACCACAAGGCAACGGACATACCTGATCAGCAAGATGAAGGAAGCGCGTTTCATTGGCCCATTGGAGGAGAACGGGCGCACCTACGGTGTCAGTTTCGAGAACAATTACCTGATGCGCTGCCTGATGCGAGTGTTGGAAAAGGAAGGTTTCGTGCCGTCACTGGATCGCTGAGCGGAACGAAGAAACCAAAAAACCCTGGGAACAGGGCTCTGCAGGTAGCCCTGTCCTGATCTTTGACGTTTAACGATATTCGTTATAGTATCCTCCAATGATTAAAAGTTTCCGCTGCCCGGATACCCGTGGTCTGTTCGAAACCGGCAAAACTCGACGTTGGAGCGGGGTCGGCCGGGTTGCTCAGCGCAAGCTGGCGATGTTGCACACCGCCAGGGAGCTCCGGGACTTGGCGTCACCGCCTGGTAACAGACTAGAGGCCCTGAAAGGAGAGCGGCTGGGTCAGTACAGTATTCGGATCAACGATCAATGGCGAATCTGTTTCCGCTGGACCGGTGCGGGACCGGAGGATGTGGAAGTTGTTGACTATCACTGAGGAGGACAGGCCATGAGCAAGAATGGAATGCGCCCGGTCCATCCGGGCGAAGTGTTGCGTGAAGAGTATCTGGAACCGTTAGGCATCAGTGCCAATGCGTTATCGCGGGCACTGCATGTATCGGCTCCCCGCATCAATGATATCGTGCGCGAAAGGCGGGGCATTACTGCGGACACGGCAATGCGCCTGGCCCGGTTTTTCGGTACCACGCCTCACTTCTGGATGAACTTGCAGGCGGAGTACGACATTCGCACTGCTGAAAAGTCATCCGCAAAGGAGATCAGCAAGGAGGTTGAACCATACACTTCGGCCTGTGTATAAAGGCTCGCCATTGGTTGTTGAAAGGGAGTAAGTCACATGTCCGATTCCATACCGCACTGGTCATCCGATCGATACTGGACGGATGCGCTCGAAAGCTATTCGAGGCTGCGTGAAAACGCCCCAGATAAGGTAGAGATTGATCTGGCCAAAATTGAATCCTTTATCTATGACGGCGATAGCCCGGCATACAAGCTCGTTGATGCCATGTGCTCCGTCATGGAGCATGAAGGATGGGATGGGCACAAAGGGGCCCCCCGGCTGGTTCTGGCGCTGATAGCGAAGCTGGTTAAGCGATCTGAAAGCGCATAATTATCTGGAAAATCACTCGGGATGGACGACGTACCGTCGCCATCCTGACAGTCGTCAGACATAAAAACGGTATAGATGATGCGCGACAAGATCACCTTGTCTCAACTGGAATCCTTTCTCATGGGAGCGGCAGACATCCTGCGCGGCAAGATGGATGCCTCGGAATTCAAAGAATTTATCTTCGGTATGCTGTTTCTCAAGCGGCTGTCCGACGAGTTTGACGCCAAACGTGAGCGCTTGCGGCGCCGCGATTTTGCCCACTTGAGCGAGCAACCTGAGCTGCTGGCCGAGTTGCTGGACCACAAGACTTCCTACGGTGATACCTTTTTCGTGCCCGTGCGGGCGCGCTGGAACGAATCCTGGCTAGACGAAGACGGCGCACTAGTGCCGGCGCTCAAGGACCTCAAGCACGACATCGGCGACATGCTCAACAAGGCCGTTGCCGCGCTCGAAGACGAAAACGACTCCCTGGCCGGGGTGCTCAAGAACAACATCGACTTCAACGAGGTTAAGGGCAAAACCAAGATCAAGGATCAGAAGTGGAAGGACCTGCTCGACCACTTCAACGCCTTCGGCCCGCTGGTCAACGACCGCTTCGAGTTCCCCGATCTGCTGGGTGCGGCCTACGAATACCTCATCAAGTATTTCGCCGACAGCGCCGGCAAGAAGGGCGGCGAGTTCTACACCCCCGCCGAAGTGGTGCGCCTGCTGGTGCAGATCACCAAGCCCGAGGCCGGGCAAACCGTGTACGACCCCACCGTTGGCTCCGGCGGCTTTCTGATCCAGTCGCACCAGTACGTGGAAGAACAGGGCCAGGATGCCAACGACCTGGCGCTCTACGGGCAGGACTCCAACGGCACCGTGTGGTCGATCTGCAACATGAACATGATCCTCCACAACATCACCCGCTTCACCATCGAAAACGGCGATACGCTGGAAGATCCGCTGATTCTGAAAGACGGCCAGATCCGCGAGTTCGACCGCGTGCTGGCTAATCCGCCCTTCTCGCAAAACTACAGCCGCGCCAGCGTCAAATACGCCAGCCGCTTCCGCGAATGGTGCCCGGAAACCGGCAAGAAAGCCGACTTGATGTTCGTCCAGCACATGCTGGCCAGCCTCAAGCCCAACGGACGCATGGCCACCGTCATGCCCCACGGCGTGCTGTTTCGCGGCGGCAAGGAAAAGCTCATCCGCGAGCTGTTCATTGAAGACGACTGCATCGAGGCCATCATCAGCCTGCCGCCGGGCCTGTTCTATGGCACCGGCATCCCCGCCTGCGTGCTGGTGTGCAACAAGCAGAAGCCCGACACGCTGCGCGACAAGATCCTGTTCATCAACGCCGACCGCGAATACGGCGAGGGCAAGGCGCAGAACAAGCTGCGCCCTGAAGACATCGAAAAAATCGACTTCGTCTTCACCCACAAGCGCGAACTGCCCAAATACTCACGCCTGGTGAGTCGCGAAGAAATTGCAGGCGAACACGACTACAACCTCAACATCCGCCGCTACGTGGACAACACCCCCGAGCCCGAACCCGAAGACGTGCAAGCGCACCTGATCGGCGGCATTCCCGACGTCGAAATCGCAGCCCTTGGCGGCCAGCTTGCTCAGTTTGGCGTATCGCCAACCAGTCTGTTCCAGCCGGGCCGCCCCGGCTATCAGGCCTTTGCCGATGTCATCGACATCAAAGCCGCCATCAAAAACGTGCTGGAAGCCGACGCCGCCGTGCAGCAAACCTTGCGCCGTCACCACGACGCGCTATCGAGCTGGTGGGAACAAGCACGAGACAACTTCGCCCAATTGGAAGACGCCAACAACGGCGGCAAGAAAGCCCCCGAGGTACGCCACGAACTGATCGCCTCGCTCAAGGCCAAACTGCTGCCGCTGGCCGTGCTGGGCGAATTCAAGGCCGCCGGCGTGTTCGTCAACTGGTGGCAACAGATCCGCTACGACATCAAGACCATCATCGCCAGCGGCTGGCACCACAGCCTGATCCCCGACGCCTACCTGATTGCCGAATTTTTCCAGCCGCAAGCCGACGCCATCGAAGCGCTGGAAGCCAGCATCAGTGAAGCCCAGGCCGAGCTGGACGAAGCCGTGGAAACCGCGACGGAAGTCGTGGCCTACGAGCCGGACGACGAGGACAAGGACAAGAAAATCACCGCCACGGTCATCAAGCAGGCGCTCAAGGCCGCCATCGACGACCTCAAAAACTCCACCAGCGCCTCCGCCGCCAAAGAGCGCGGCGCGTTGAAAGCGCAGGACAAGGCCATCAAGGCCATCGAAAGCCGCATCAAGGACGCCAAGGCCAAGCACAAGAAGAAACAGCAGGAGCTGACCGAGAAACTGGAACTCAAGCGCGTCGGCGGCGACGCCTTCAAGGCCGACAACCAGCGCCTGATCGAGCAGATCGACGCCCGCATCAAAAAGCTCGATCCAGCCAGCAAGGCCGATAAAAAAATTCTCAAGACATTGGAAAAGGACAAGACCACGCTCAGCGCCCGCATCGCCCGTACCGATGCGCTGCTCACCGCCATCGGCGGCCTGCTGACCGAGGCCCAGGCCCGCGAGTTGATTCTCAAAAAGATCAACGATCTCGCCAGTAATGAACTCACGCGCTACCTCAATGCCGAAAAACGTGCACTGGTCGCCAGCGTGGAAAACCTTTGGGTGAAATATGCCGTGTCGAGCAGGACGCTGGAAGCGGCGCGATCCGATACGTTGCAAACGCTGGATGCCATGCTGGCAGGGTTGGGGTATTTGTGATGGAGAGGCTGACGCTAGACGCGGTAGTTTCGGCAGGTGATATCGAGTTAGGTCGTGGCGATGTGATATCAACCAGTGACCTTGCGAACTTTCCCGGTAATTACCCGGTATATTCCTCATCCGCAAAAGGCAATGGTGAGTTTGGTCGCTATGGTCGGTTTATGTTTGATGAACCGCTCATCACATGGTCCGTGGATGGAGGTGGGCGCTTTTTCTTTAGATCGAGGCACAAGTATTCCGTTACCAATGTTTGCGGTTACATGCGCGTCAAAGGTGGCAACTGGGACCAGCAATACGTCTATTACTCTCTCGATCACCAACACGGGCAGCTATCTTTTGACTATCAATCGAAAGCCCATCCAAGCGTCATAAGGCACATATATTCACTAAACCTTATCCCCAGACTCGAACAATCCCAAATCGCCGAGGTGCTGTCGACGGTGGACCGGGCGATTGCGCAGACCGAGGCGTTGATCGCCAAGCAGCAGCGCATCAAGACCGGCCTGATGCAAGACCTGCTCACCCGCGGCATCGACGAGGCCGGCAACCTCCGCTCCGAAGCCACCCACACCTTCAAAGACTCCCCCCTCGGCCGCATCCCGGCGGAGTGGGATGTCAAGCGAGTGGGCCAAGTCTTTCACATCCAGCTTGGGAAAATGCTGAGCAAATTGTCTACGACGGGACGAAGCCCATACCCATACCTCGGAAACAAGAACGTCCAATGGGACTATGTAGATACGACCGATATCCAGTTCATGGACTTCAACGAAAACGAGCGCAAGCGCTTTTCATTACGGTATGGTGATGTACTTGTCTGTGAGGGTGGTGAGGTTGGACGAACCTGCTTGTGGCGATCTGAAATTGATAGCTGTTTCTATCAAAAAGCCATCCATCGGTTAAGACCAAAAGGAGAATATTTGCCTGAATTGTTCCCACAAATCATGCAGTGGAATGTTCGTCAAGGGTTGTTGGCAAATTTCACAAGTCAAACAAGTATTGCTCACCTCACAAAGGAAAAGTTATCTGATGTTCCAATCGCGGTTCCTACTGTGGCTGAACAAAAGGATATCTGCCGACTCCTTGATGATATGGATAGATCAATCCGTACGTATTCAGAAAAGAAACTTAAGCTACTCCATATCAAAACCGGCCTGATGCAAGGCCTGCTCACCGGCAAGGTTCGCGTCACGCCCTTGCTGGAACAGGAGAAGGCGACAGCATGAAGCATCGCACCACGAAAGGGAGGGTGTCCTGATGTGGCTCCGTGAGCTAAAGATCGAGAACTTCCGAAAGGTCGACACCCTCACGGTGAACTTCCCGCGAGGCCTGACGGTACTGGTTGGGGAAAATAACGCGGGCAAGACTACGATCATCGACGCGCTACGGCTTGTGTTGTTTTCAAGCCGTGATTTTGATTCCCTTCGGCTGACAGAAGATGATTTCCGAGCGGGAAGCGAATACGCTCCGATTGAGATTTCCTGCAGATTCACCGGACTTGCGGATGAGGACGAGGTTCACTTTCAAGAGTGCCTTGTCGATGTAGGCTCCGGCAAATTCGAAATGCAGGTCAATATCCGCGTTGAATTCAACGAAACCACACGTCGCTGTAACGTGAGGATGTGGGGTGGCGAGACGGAAGGCGGGTCGCTTCCGTCAAACCATTACGACCACCTTACGACGATCTATCTTCAGCCGCTGCGTGATCCTGAGCGCGGGTTGCGGCCTGGCCAACACTCGCAGGTATCTCGTCTTGTCGACTGTCTGACTGCTGAGGAGCAACGCGCAGACTTTGAGACAGTCGCTAAAGAGGCAAACGAGCAAATTCGGCAGTTAAAGCCGGTCGAAGATGCTAAGGGTGACATCAATGCGCAGATGACAGCCATCGCAGGCGATGAGCTTGCCCAGCAAACAGAGCTGATCTTCACTGATCCAACATTCCGCCATATTATCGCGGGACTGCAACCTGAGATTGACGGGCTTCCGGTTGCTCTCAACGGACTTGGTTACAACAACCTGATCTACACAGCGGCAACGTTGGGCACACTTCGCAAGAGCCCGCAATTTTCGTTCCGTTCCATATTGGTGGAGGAACCAGAGGCGCACCTCCACCCGCAGTTGCAAATGCTCCTGCTCAAAAACCTGGTCGATGTCGCCAGCCATCGCGACAACAACGAAGTGCAAGTTATCGTCAGCAGCCACTCTCCTGTTCTTGCAAGCCAAGCACCAATCGACTCGATTGTGTCAGTGCATGAGGTGGGAAAGAAAGTCAGCGCGCTGTCGGTCAATACCGTCAATTTTGACGAGAAGATCAAGAAGAAGTTGCAGCGTTATCTGGATGCGACTCGTGCCGAATTGTTTTTTGCACGACGTATCTTAATGGTGGAGGGAATCGCGGAGGCGCTGCTTCTCCCTGTGCTGACCAAGATTGCAGGCGGTGACCTGAAGAAGTCGGCCGTAACCGTACTGAACGTGGAGGGGCTTAACTTCAATGCGTTCATTCCGTTATTTGAAGCGGAACGATTTTGCGTTCCGGTGGCCATCCTCACAGACGGTGACGCGAAGCAGGTTGGGGGCGATATATCAAACGCAGCAGCTGCCTTGAAAGAGCAGGCGGCCAATATTGTAACCGTGCGTGTCGAGATGTCTGAGATCACCTTTGAGCACGAGCTGGCACGGTCGAAGGAACTTCTGCCGCACATGGTGTCGGGATTCAAAACGCTGCATCCCAACATCGGAGCAGAACTCGAGACTGATCTTGAGAAGCTTGAAACCCTGGAAGAGAAGGCTAAGAAGTTCTTGGGCGTGTTTATTAAAAAGAAGGTTTCCAAAGGTCGGTTTGCACAGGAGCTTGCCGACATTCTAGAGGAATGCACTCTCGAGGCGAGCGTCGTACCAGATTACATCCGCAATGCTCTCGCGCATTTGGGAGTGATCTGTGAGGAAGCAAGCGATGGATTCACTTGAACAACTCAGACAGGAGATTTTTGCGCAGAGCCCAACTGGCGAACAAAGGGAAGCCATCTTTTCCGAGGAACCGGAGTTCCTCTTGCGCGCAGCGCCAGGCAGCGGGAAAACCTGGACATCGTGCCGGCGGTTTATCTGGCGAGCGGCCAACTGGTCTCATCCCGTGGGAGGGCTGGCCTTGTTGTCGTTTACAAATACGGCCATTAATGAGTTCAAAACAGCCACGATTGACGTAGGGCGAAGAGACCTTCTCTCTGATCCGAATTACGTTGGTACGTTCGACTCTTTCGTGGAACGCTACATTCTTGCACCCTTTGGCCACCTCCTTACCGGCGCAGACAAACGGCCCAAGCTGTTCCCTGGGCCGCGCCCGGGAGACTGGAACAATAGGCGACTAATGGTGTGGAAAGATGGCGCGAATGGATGGAAGGTATCCGTTCCGGCATGGGAAATTGTGCCCTACCCGGAAGGTACAAAACTTCGCTTCAAAACTTCAAAGTCCTCTGATGTTCAGTGGACTTCCAAGCCGTTTCCCTCCATTTATAAACTTTTATCGATTGGCTTCTATACCCACGCGCAACGCATATTTTGGGCATGTAAACTTTTGAATGAGAAGCCTCATATTGCAGCCTTGCTTGCTCGTCGCTTCCCCGAAATCATTGTTGATGAAGCGCAAGATACTAATGCATGGCTTTTGTTTCTTTTGAATACGCTTCACGAGAAAGGTGCCAAAATTACACTCATTGGTGACCCTGACCAATGTATATATGAATTCAGCATGGCTGAGGCAACCACCTTACCCAATTTGAAAAATAAGTGGTCTATTCCAGAAAAACCACTTAGCCAGTCGTTTAGATGCAACAATCAGATTGCCTCGGCAGCACGTAATCTCGTATGTAACTCCAGCTTTACAGGGTATGGTGAAGCAATACATTCACTGTGCAAAGCGTATGTGGTGAGGGAAACGTCAAAAGAATGGTCGGACAGCATATCTGTATTACGCTCACTTGCAGAACATTCCGACATTGGGATGGATTCGGCTGCCATTCTTGCAAGAGGGCATGGGCAGCTAAAAAAATTGCAAGGGGAGACAAATTTCACCAGCCTTGAAGGGAAAGCAAAGACGATGGCTGAAGCTGCCTTCCTTCGTGACGCCGAATACGACTACCATGGTGCATCAAAAAAGGTTGAAGGTGTGTTGCGGGAACTAACAGGTGACGACCCGTTATGGCAAACGATTGATGACAGCCCGGATTCTCGCGAGTGCCAATCGCTGAAACTGTCCATCTGGCAGTTTGTTAAAAATAAAAAACGGCTTCCGACAGTTTCAATCATTGGAGAAGAATGGGTTCAAACCGTACGGGATCAGTTAAAAGCTCTCATTAAGGAAATCGGCTTAAATTGTACTAAGAGTGTCAACAGGTCAATCACGACCAAGGGGCTGAAGGGCAAGAAATCGCTTCCTCTTTTTGAACCTACAAGAAATTCGATTGCCATTCGAACGGATACAATTCACAAAGCAAAAGGTGAGAGTATTGATTCTGTTCTTGTTATCGGCGATAGCAAATTTTGGAACTCTGTTATGAGGGCGGTTGAAGAAGGGGCAAATACTGAAGCACGGCGTGTGGCTTATGTCGGTATGACACGTGCTCGACACCTTCTCGTGGTCGGGTTGCCCAAGGGACATTGTGACAGATACAAAGAAAAGTGGATTGGGTGGGGATTCAAGGAGGCTCCAAGCTGGGCCTATGAAGAAAAATAAAATTAAGCTTGGTGAATGCCACTATGTCGGGCTCGGCAATCATTTTATCGGCGGGAGGCAGTGCTGCGCGATCGTTTTTTGCCATAACGTCTTGCGTTATATGACGCGAAACGTTATATTCTATTCATGATCAAGAACTGCCGTGACAAGGAAACGCAGCGCATCTGGCAAGGCGAGGTGTCGCACAAGTTGCCGCAGGCGATGCAGCCGCTGGCGCGGCGCAAGCTGAGAATGCTGAACAATGCGGTCAGTCTGCTGGATCTGCGTATTCCACCGGCAAACCGGCTGGAGGCGCTGCAAGGCACACGCAAGGGACAGCACAGTATTCGCATCAACCGGCAATGGCGCATCTGCTTCCGCTGGACCGGCGATGCAGAAGACGTCGAGATCGTGGATTACCACTAATGCGGAGTGATGACATGAACAAATTGCCCAATATCCATCCCGGCGAGGTGTTGCTGGAGGAGTTTCTCCAGCCGATGAATCTTAGCCAGAACCGCCTGGCACGGGAGATCGGCGTGCCACCACGACGCATCAACGAAATTTGCCTGGGCAAGCGGGCCATCAGCGCGGAAACGGCGGTGCTGCTGGCTGGCTACTTCGGCAACAGTGATCGTTTCTGGCTTGGCTTGCAGATGGATTACGACCTGGAAGAAGCACATCGGCGTCTTGCTGCTTAAACGGCCAAACCGATTCGGAGTCTCGATACCGCATGAGCACAAGGTCCACGTCCGCCCACATCAAGCTCGATGAGCGCCACCAACCGACCTGCTGGATCATTGCCGGACCCAATGGAGCCGGCAAGACGACCTTTGCGCTCGATTACTTGCCCGAGGTGGCGGGGTGTGGACATTTCATCAATGCGGATCTCATTGCCGCCGGGCTGTCGCCGCTGCATCCCGAGAGCCAGAGCCTGGCGGCGTCGCGGCTGTATCTGGCCGAGACCGAACGCTGCGTGACCGCATGCGTGGACTTCGGCTTTGAAACCACCTTGTCCGGGCGATCCTATCTGCATCTGATTGACAGGTTGAACCGTCAGGGTTGGCACACCGAGTTAATTTATCTGGCCTTGCCGGATGTGTCCCTGTCCCGTCAGCGCGTGGCCGAACGGGTGGCTCATGGCGGCCACGACATTCCCCGCGCGGCCATCGAACGCCGCTTTGCTCGCAGCTTGCGCAATCTGTTCACGGCTTTCGTTCCTGTGGTTCACCACGCACAATGTCACATGAACGATCAAACACGCGCGAATTCACTGGTATTCACCAGCCGTAACGGAGTGATCGAGGTGGCTGATGCCATGTGGTATCAGCATTTGCAGCAGGAGTCGAAACGATGAACAAACATGCCAGCGACCCGATGAAGGTCGGTGCCAGCCTGCGCAAGTCCGTTGCGGCGGCACTGGAGCGCAAACGTCGCCTGGGCCAGTACGCCGTCATCTGGCAGGACGGCAAGCCACAGCGCATCGAAGCGGGGTCGGTCGAATGGCCACACCCGACGGCTGTCCACGATGAGCCGGCCGATTACCGCCCTGCGGATTCTCAACCCGACGAGACGCATTGACCGCCATGAGCACAAAGTCCACGCCCGCCCACATCAAGCTCGACGAACGCCACCACGTTGAGCTGCCGTTCCTTGAGCAGCTTGAAGGGCTGGGCTGGAACATTCTCGATCTGACCGACGAGGTGCTCGGCAAAAAGCAGACGCCCGCCGACACGGGCCGCGAGAGTTTCACCGAGGTGCTGATGCCCAAGGTGTTGCGCCGCCAGCTCAAGGTGATCAATCCGTGGCTGGCGGACGATCAGGTGGAGGATGTGGTCAAGCAGTTGACGGCCAGCTTTCCCGGTACAGGATTGCCTGAGAACAACAAGCACCTGCTGCATCTGCTGCTTGAAAACACCAGTGTGGCGGAGAACCGCGAAACCGGCGAACAAAGCCCGACCGTGCGTTTCGTGGATTTCAATGCGCCAGACAACAACGACTTCACCGCCGTGTGTCAGTTCAAGGTGCGCATTCTGGGCAGCGATCACCACATCATCCCGGACATCGTGCTGTTCCTGAATGGCCTGCCGGTGGTGCTGGTGGAGTGCAAGTCGCCCAAGGTCAATGATGCTTTGCCTGAGGCCATCGACCAGATGATGCGCTATAGCGAGCAGCGCGGCGCGAAGGGCGAGGGCAGTGCCCCGCTGTTCTGGTACAACCAGTTCATCGTCGCCACTTGCCGCCAGCAGGCCAAGTTTGGCACCATTTCCACCCACACCGAAAAATACTTTTACCGCTGGGCCGATCCCTGGCCGCGCACGGTGGATGAGCTGGAACACGGCACCAGCAGCCCCAACGACCAGCAACGGCTGGTGGCGGGCATGCTGGACAAGCGCAACCTGCTGGATTTGATTCGCACTTTTACCCTGTTTTCCGTGAATGATCGCGGCCAGGCTATCAAGATCGTCGGGCGCTATCAGCAATTCCGCGCCGTGAAGCTGGCCGTCAAACGCCTGCTGGAAGGCACCACGCCTCGCCAGCGCAGCGGCATCGTCTGGCACACACAAGGATCGGGCAAGTCGCTGACCATGATGTTCATGGTGCGCGAGATGTACCGCCATGCGCAGCTGGCCAACTGGAAGGTGGTGTTCGTCACCGACCGCACGCAACTGGAAGAGCAGCTCACGGAAACAAGTCAGGCCATCGGCTTTACGGTGAAGGTGGCCGACAGCATCAAGCGGCTGAAGGAATTGTTGACCTCAACCTCATCGGATCTGGTGATGGCGATGATCCACAAGTTCCGCGATACGGAGCTTGCCGAGTCCTTCCCCGAGCTCAACACCAGCCCCAACATTCTGGTGATGACCGACGAGGCGCACCGTTCCCAGTACAAGCAGTTGGCGGCCAATCTGGATCGCGCCATTCCCAACGCCGCCAAGATCGGCTACACCGGCACGCCGATTGACAAGACCGAGCGCGTGTTTGGCGACTATATTGACAAGTACACCATGCGCCAGTCCATCGAAGATGGCGTGACGCTGGAAATCGTCTACGAGGGCCGCACCCACAATGCCGAGGTGCCGGATCAGAAGGCGATGGATACGAATTTTGCCGACGTGTTCAGTGACTACAAGCTGGACGAACGGCTGGAAATCCTCGGCTATGGCTCGCGTGCAGCCTATCTGGAAGCCGAATCCACCATTGAGGCCAAGGCCGCCGACATGGTGGATCATTACCTGACCCATGTCTTTCCCAACGGCTACAAGGCGCAGGTGGTGGCCACTTCGCGCCAGGCGGCGGTGCGCTACAAGAAACACATCGACGCGGCGCTGGCGGCGGCGATTGCCAAACTCGAGGCGGCCAACCCCGGCGGGCTGGATCTGGCCCGGCTGCGTGCCCTGGAAACCGATGTCATCATCTCCGCCGGTCACAACGATCTGCCGCATCTCAAGCAATACGCCGACAACCGCCGCCACGAAACCAGCATCAAGCGTTTCAAGCTGGGTTTCGGTGCCGAGGACGAGGGCGTGGACGGCAACATGGGCGTGCTCATCGTCAACAACATGCTGCTGACCGGCTTCGATGCGCCGGTGGAGCAGGTGATGTATCTGGACAAGGTGGTGGTGGCGCACAACCTGTTGCAGACCATTGCGCGCGTCAATCGCGTGGGGGGTGAGGCCAAGGACAAGGGCTTCATCGTCGATTACGTGGGTATCGGCCATCATCTGAAAAAAGCCATCGACAGCTACGACGAGCGCGAGCAAAAGGACATCGAAGCAGGCTTGAGCTTCCCCGAGCAGGAGCTGCGCGAGCTGCAAGCCGCTTTTGCCGAGATCATGGCGTTGCTGAAAAGGCATGGTTTGATCGATCTCACCGATCATGACGCCTTTTTCGATGTGTTCTACGACGAGGACATCCGCTTTGCCTTCATGCTCGCCTTCAAGAAACTGACCAAAGCCATGAATACCGTCTTCCCGGCCCGCCAGGCGCTGGATTACATGCCGGACTACCAGGCTCTGACCGAGATCAATATCCTCGCCGGCAAGCATTTCCACGATGCCCGCTTGAGCATGAAGGGCATCCCGCCCAAGCTGCGCGCCATTGCCGATGCACATCTCAAATCCAAAGGCATCGACACCAAGGTCAAGCCCATTTCCATTCTCGACGAGGATTTCGAGAAGGGCGTGACCGAACGCAAACGCACCAAGACCAAGGCCGCCGAGGTGGAACACGCTATCCGCCACCATCTGGATGTCGAGCTGGATGATGACCCGGATTTGCAGGCGTCGTTTGCCGAGGCGTTGGCGGCGATCTTCAAGGACTTTCACGACAACTGGCAGAAGATTTACGAAGAGCTGGAAAAGCTTCGAAAGCGCATCAAGGAGGCCGGCAAGGAGCCGACCTATGGCCTCAACCGCAAAAAGCAGATGCCGTTCTTTCGCCTGTTTCGGTCCGAATTGGGGGTTGCTATGGAGCAGCACCCCAGTTACGACGGTAAGCCCGATGAGCGCATCGCCGTGCTGGTTGATCTGACACAACGAGTTTACAACGTAGTTGAACGAGAACTGAAGCTTGCAGGCTTCTGGGAAAGCATCCCGGCCCGTAACAAGCTCAAATCCGAAGTCCAGAAGATCTTGCTGGCGCCACAATATGCCGAGGTGCCCACGCTGGTGGCCCATCGCGAGCATATTATCAGCCGTGTGATGGAGCTGGCGGAGAGCAGGAACGACACTATTTTACATGCCGGGTAGCGCGTGATGGAGCTGGTTTACGAAATCAGACGCTCGGCCAAACGCAAAAAGGTCACCATCACGGTGGAGCGTGATCGTGCAGTGGTTGTGCACGCCCCTGTTGGTATACCGGATGAAAAGATACGGCAACTTGTGGACAGCAGGCGCCTGTGGCTGTTCGAGAAGCTGCACCATGACCAGAAGTACCAAGCGTTACCACATCCACCCGGCAAGGAGCTGGTCAACGGCGAGTCGGCGCTTTATCTGGGTCGTTCCTACCGCATCGAATTGGTGGATAGCGAGGAAACCGAGGTCCGCTTTGTGGGCAAGTTTCTCATTCCGCGCTCACAAGCTGGCCGGCGCAAACAGGTGTTACGGGAGTGGTACCTCGAGCGAGCCGGGCTGAAAATCCTGCCGCGTGTGCGTGCGCACGCCAAGAGCCTTGGCGTGATCTATCGACAAGTAAAGATCGCCGACAACCGCTACCGATGGGGTTCTTGCACGCCTGGCAACAATCTCAGCTTTAATTGGCGCCTGATCAAGGCCCCCATGTACGTAATCGACTATGTGCTGATTCACGAGTTGGCGCATTTGCTTGAAACCAATCACACACCCAGATTCTGGAGTATCGTTCACGCACAGACTGCCTCCATGGATCGTGCTCGAACTTGGCTTCGCGAGAATGGGCAGAGCCTTGAAGAGGATGTCTAGTCGCTTGTAGGCAAGTCGCCGTAATTACGTGTGATTTGCCAGTGTGGCAAAATGGCTTGTTGTAGATGAGACGAAAGCGGGAAGCGCAGTCTATCCAGAAGTAAAAAGCCCCTGGCCGAAACCAAGGGCTTTGACGGTCGCCTTCAAGTCGGAACAATCCCGAGTCCCCTTGCGGGGCCAAGTCAAGACCGCAGGGCAAGGTAGCTCTTTCGTATGGTGCTGTCAATCAGCGAGGCGGGTGGAGTGGGCCAAGCGAGTACGTATGGTGTGCAAGATTTGAATCTGCGCTCTACGTCCCAAATATGGCGCTCTACAACGAACAAAGCCCTGCAAGCAGGGCTTTGACGGTCGCCTTCAATCCGGGAATAATGCCCGCGTCCCCTTGCGAGGCCAGGTCAGGACCGAAGGGCAAGGTAGCTCTTTCCGTATGACACTGTCAACCAGCGAAGCGCGCAGAGAGCAATGGAGCCTCTCATAAGTGTGGGGGAAAAGCTGCCCGGAGCAAAAAGGCCCTGCGTTGCAGGGCCTTGTGGGGCTTGGCCGTATCGGGGTGGGCCAAGTGAATGTGTATCTGGTCGGAGTAGCAGGATTCGAACCTGCGACCCCTACGTCCCGAACGTAGTGCTCTACCAGGCTGAGCTATACTCCGAAGGTGGCGCGTATTCTAGCAGCGAAATTTCAGAATTCCACT
>Ga0164242_10004779_pt1 | contig 15166 bp, 15 predicted proteins | sample OricomgcompostMG_FD_108783 | JGI IMG/M metagenome (GOLD analysis project Ga0164242, IMG submission 108783) | Miracle-Growth compost microbial communities from Emeryville, California, USA - Original compost - Miracle growth compost (MG) ... | reverse complement strand
TGTTGTTTTGAGCGCCATGTTGTGCTGTGCCGCGGCACTTTGCATCGCATTGCGCCGCGGTGCGCGGAGGGGCGGCGCGGCTGTGCGTTCTTGGCCCGGTGTGTCCCCGGTGTGTCAATGCCGTATTTGAAAGTGGCGGCCATACAGCATCGCGCACCATGTAAAATGCCCACTCGCCATCGCGAGGCGGCAGTAGCTCAGTTGGATAGAGCACGGGCCTTCTAAGCCCGGGGTCGGGGGTTCGAACCCCTCCTGCCGCGCCAGTATTCGCTAGGTTTTATGAGGGTTTCCCGGGAATCACTACTTCCTGTCCCTACTGCTCACTGCCTAACCTTAGCACTACCTGGCCGCTCCAGTATCCACGGGGCTTGCAATATCCTGCATCCTGGCCCCGGGACAATCGCGGGCCGATACAGGGCCTATAAGGCTTTATCGCATGTCCCGGTGAATTGCCACATCGGCCAGGGCCGTGTGGTGTCAAATCCGCGTGGCTATATGAGTATCGACGAGGTGCTGGGGTTCAATCCAGCTTTGGTGGTCGAAGTATAGGACTCATTGCCTTTTCTCCTCGAACTCCAGTAGCAAATCTCCGGGCTCCACGCAATCTCCCGTCGCAACCAGAATGCGGAATACCACCACGTTACGTTTGACAGCGACGGCGTTTTCCATCTACATGGCCTTGACCGTGATCAGAGGGCTTCCGCAATGAACTCTTTGTCCAATTTTCACAGAGATCATTGAAACCGCGCCTGGCATACCTGCTAATTTCACTCTGTTGTGACTAGATCAGGCTTTTCCCGACGGAGCCGGTGAGGCGTTTCTCGGTTTTGTCTTCAGAATCGCTGAAGCTTCTTGGCGCAGATAGGCGATCATCGCTTGCGTTGCCCGACTGACAGGCCGGCCTCGATGCGTGGCAATCACTCGCTGCAGATGCAGCCCTTTGATGGGCACGGAAACGATTCGCCCCTCATGGGTATCGACCAGATTCGAAGAGGCTGGCGCGACCGCATAGCCACGGCCGGCCAGGACCAGCGACTTGATTGGAATAGTGCTGTCGACCAGGACACGGGGTTTGAAACCCGTCGCCTGTGATCCGAGAATACGCAGAACACCCGCCGCGATAATGATCGGTACGCGCTGCAGGACATCGGGATCGAGACTGCGCCGGCGCATCAACGGATCGCCCACGGGCCCCATGAGAACCAGGTTCTCCTCCATCAAAGGCTCATATTGCATGTGCCGGTCGGGGGGCGGTTGCGTTACCACGCCTAGGTCCAGTGTTCCTTCCCGCAACTGGACGAGCACGCCATGCGAGGTAGCCTCGCTTAAGGTAAGCAATACGTGCGGGTAGCGATCAAGAAAGTAATTGACCAATGGCACATAAAGCACTTGACTCAAGCTGGACGGGACACCAAACCGCACGGCGCCGCGCACCTCGCCATGCAGCGCCTGCAGTTCAGCTTTCGTATCTTCGATTTGAGCCAAGATAAAGCGCGCGGTGCGCAACAGCACCTGCCCGGTTTCGGTAGGTGTTACACCGCGAGCATGCCGATCCAGCAACTGCCCGCCGACATCGTCTTCTAGCTCCCGCACGTGCCGGCTCAAGGCAGACTGCGCGATATGCAGCACCGCGGCAGCTTCGGTAAAGCTTCCCGCATCCACAACGGCGGCGAAGTAGCGCAACTGACGTAGATCCACGACGTACCCCGTCCTATCTCAATTCAATATGGGATGTATCGAAATACTGTATTAGTGTAATAGATCGAAGCCTCCCATAATGCTCCGACGACAACTCCGGAGACAAGCTCTCATGAAAGCGAACGACCCGTCCACTGAATCCACTCGGGTACTAATTGTGGGCGGCGGCCCTGTAGGTCTGGCGATGGCACTATTGCTCGATCGATTCAACATCCCATTTGTATTGCTCGAGCGCAGCAAATCGACTACCGACCATCCGAAGTCACGCGGATGCTGGATTCGAACCATGGAGCTTTTCCGCCAATGGGGCATCGAAGACCGCATCCGTGCTCGTGGGCTGGCCGACAAAACGGATATCTTCGTATATGTCGAGAGCATAGCCGGGCGCGAAATCGGCCGCACCAACCCCGAACCAGATCATCAGCACACCCCGGCGTGGAAGTGCCTGGTGGCGCAGGATGCAGTCGAAGAAGAACTACTGGCCGTCGCATCGCGCTCGACTTGCGGGCAGATACTGTTCTCGACCGAATGCGTGTCCTTCGAAACGACCGATACCGAGGTCCACGTCACTGCGCGCGACACGCAAACTGGCGCCATGCGGCGCTGGCGCGCCGATTACCTGATAGGGGCCGACGGCGCGGGCAGTTCCGTGCGCAAGCAGCTGGGTATTGAATTCCGCGGGCCGGCGACTATCGCGGTGATGGCCAATGATTACTGGCGAGCGGATCTTTCACACTTGCCCGTTGCGCGCCAGGCTGCCGGATTTCGCGTGATACCGGAAGACTGCTCGCTACCTGTAGCGACGATTCTCAACACTAACGGGCGCGACCGTTGGCTGACAGTCAGCCAGATCGGGGAACAGCAGGACGAGCGTCCATCCCCCTGGACGGATGAGGATGTCGTCAGGATCGCTCGAGGCCACACCGGCATTCCCGATCTCGAAGTCGAAATCATCAACCGTTCGATCTGGCGTGTCAGCCGCCAGGTCGCAGCGAGCCTGCGCCACGGGCGTGTATTTCTCATCGGCGATGCGGCGCACCGCTTCCCGCCCACGGGTGGTTTCGGGTTGAATTCCGGTGTTCAGGATGCGCACAATCTAGCCTGGAAGCTGGCTTATGTCCTGCGGGGCCATGCCACAGATGCCCTGCTGGATTCCTACGACCTGGAGCGCCGTCCCGTTGCGGAGTCCAATGCCGATTTCAGTTATGGTAATCGGCTTCGCTACGCCCACGTCGAAGCCGCGGTGCGGTCGGGCGACGAAGACCGGATTTCCTTTTGGATCAATGACACCGACAACCATCTGCACAGCATCGGGCAGGCCATCGGCTTCTCTTATGAAGAAGGGGCGGTGATTCCAGACGGGACGGTTCGCAAGCCCCTTGATTCCCGGGAATACCACCCGACCGACCGTCCCGGCGCTCGATTTCCACACTTGTGGTTGGACACCGCGCGCAAGCATTCCACGCTGGACTGGTTCGATCACGACTTCGTATTGGTGTGCGGGCCGCTCGGTGCTGAATCGTGGTCGGAGGCTGCTGCCCAAGCCGGATCCGGCGGCCTGCCCCTCGACGTTCAAGTGCTCGAGCAGACGCATCCGGCCAAAGGAATTCTGATGGGCTCTCGCGGCGCCGTGCTCGTGCGGCCCGACGGCCATGTTTGCTGGCGTATGGCCTGGCTTCCGCCCAAACCCGGAGACATTCTCACCCAAGCGCTGCGGACTATTGCGGGGTATCAATGAAAGCACTCACATGCCCCTCTGGTGCCTTGCCGCCGGCTCAATGCCTTTGGGAAACCTGACCATGGCCGAAACAAGCATCCCCGCGGCGCCCGCGCCGTCAAGGCTGGACCATATGACCCTGCGATGCGCTCCCGCTCAATTGGCACAGATCGCCGAGTTTTACTGCAAGATTCTGCGCTTCGAGCCCGGCCCCCGGCCCGATTTCGATTTTCCCGGCTGCTGGCTCTATACGCAGGGCCAGGCCGTCGTACATTTGGCGGCCGTACTGCAGAACCCCGGTGCCGATGCTCCCAGTAGCAGCTCGATCGAATCCAGGGCGGGCGTCGATCATGTCGCCTTCCGCAGCACCGACCTCGATACAGTGCGCAACGCACTGATCGCGCAGGGCGTACGCTTCGAAGAAATGCCCGTACCGGATTGGCCGCTATGGCAGATATTCCTGCGAGATCCTGTCGGCACCAAAATCGAACTTACCTTTGAGTTGGCGCCATGAGCAAACTTGAAATCACGCACGCCGACACTGGCGCCGTTCGCACCGCCTACCGACGGCTCGGGCAGGGGCCCGAATTATTGCTCATCCATGGCGCCGAAGCGGATCACCGCATGTTCAACGGATTGATTGCAGAGCTGCTCGCCCACTTCACTGTCACAGCTTACGATCAACGCGACTCCGGAATGACCTGGAACCCAGCTCACGACTATGATTTATGGGACCTGGCGGATGATGCGGCGGCGCTGCTGGATGCGCTCGGACTGCAATCCGCCTGCGTATATGGCACATCGCTGGGCGGAACTATCGCGCAGGCACTGGCCAGCCGTCACCCGGCGCGGGTACGGAAACTGGTGTTGGGCAGTACCTGGCAGGCGGGACAAGTTCTCAGCCAGTTCAACCCACATGTGGCAACGACATTGGCGTATTTGCGTGCCACCCCTGAACAACATGCGGCAGAAATCGGCTCTTATTTTTTCAGCCAGGACTATTTACAGCACCACCCAGAGCAACTGGATCGATTTCGATCCTCTTCCCGCACGCCTACCCAGCGTGCACGACGAACCCATATGCAGTCGACGCTACCTCACGTCGATCCAAACACCATCCTTGCGCCTACCTTGCTGTTGGCTGGCGGCGCCGATCGATTGATCCCCCCCGACGTCACCTTCAGCCTAGCGGCTGGTCTGCGCCTGAGCACACAAAAACTTATAGAAAACGCTCCACACGTCGCACCCGTGGAAATGCCGGAACGCGTTGCGAGGGAATTGCGATGCTTTCTTTTACCTAACTAGCTCCGGCTAGCGGCAAACATCCAAGACTAGGCACCAAACAGAAAGGAGACCCTATGCAGTTTTTCACGACCCTGATATTGGCAATGACGCTATTGGTCGGCGCCATAACTTCCTCGCTGGCCGCCACGCCGAATTATCCGCACAGGCCAGTCACAATTGTGGTTCCTTTTCCCCCCGGCGGCCCTACGGATAATTATGCTCGCTTGATTGCTCAGCGCTTGTCGTCCCGTCTCGGTCAGCCATTCATCGTAGTGAATCGCCCCGGCGCCACGGGCACCATTGGCACCGCATTTGTCGCCAAAGCAAAACCTGATGGCTACACGCTACTTTTCTCCAGCAACAGCAGCCAGATCATTGCGCCCATATTACGCATACACCCGCCTTACGATGGCATAAAAGACTTCACACCCATCACTCTAGTTGGCCGCTATCCATTTGTGCTGGTCGTGAACAACGAGGTGCCGGTCCATACGCCCGGCGAGCTGATTGCCTTGGCCAAGTCGAAGCCCAATGGACTGTTCTTCGGCAGCATCGGAGAAGGCAGCGGCACCCATTTGATGGCAGAATTATTCCTGCATAATGCGGGAATCAAAATGACGCGCATTCCTTACAAGGGTGGGGCTGCCGTTACCACTGCGCTGATATCCGGAGAAATCCAGATGTATTTCGACAGCATCAGCTCTTCAAAGCCCTTTATCGACGCCGGCCGCTTGCGGGCAATCGCGGTCACTGGGGAAAAGCGATCCCCGTTGCTGCCGGCAATTCCTACTTTGCGAGAGTCGGGCCTCGGCGGCTTTGATCCCACCATCTGGCTCGGCCTGTTTGCCCCGAAAGGAACATCCTCGGAAATCGTGCAAACTCTTTATCGTCAGATCCACGACGATCTCAGGTCGGATGACGCTGTCAAAGCGCATTTCGACACAGACGGCATAGAAACACTCGGCACCGACCCCGCCCGCATCGCTCCGATGCTGAGCAAAGAAAAGCAAAACTGGACGGACCTGATCGACATGCTTCATCTTCATAAAGAATAGTCGCGACCATGCACGCCTGGTCGCATATATGGAAAAGCGCCGTTCAGGTAGTGTCGCACCCACGCATGTTTCGCGGGCCATCAACTCGGGGAGCATGCGATCAGGCCGCGGCAGGCCGGCCGGCATCGACTGGCTACAGAACACAAACAAGAGGTCACTCAAGACGGTAGCTGGATACTCGTTGAAGAAGGGGTGGAGGAACTGTTAGCCCTGACGATCCACCTGATGGTGGATCTGAAGCTTAGCAAGCTGTAGGAACTCTGCCATGTGATCGTAGACTCGACCGTACAGGAAGAGGCCATCGGTCACTCCACGGACAGCCGGTTGCTGGAGGTAGCGCGCACCAAGCTGATTGAAGCCGCCAAGCATGTTGGCATTGCGCTGAAGCAGACCTTTGCCAAGCATGGCATGGCGCTTAGTCATCAAGCGCACTACCCACGCTCGGCAGTTCGAGCGTATGCGCCGAGCTATCATGCGTCAACAGATAAGCGCCTTAGATCCTTGGCCACCGTGCCGGGGGCGGCGTAATCTGGTCAGCGATGATGCCTACGCATCAGCACTTCGACTTCGGCGCACGCAGATTTTAACGCTCGAGATATTTGATTGATGCGGGTCGTGTTTAATCTCTGGCAGAGGGCGGCTACGCTTAGGGCGCCGACAGGTTGATTCAGCGAATTTCTGAAAGGGGCACCCACTGCTCGTACACCGAGAGTTACGCGGTTTTCAATTATCGAAACCCCACGCTTTTGAGATTCTTGACACACAGCCTCGAGCTGAGTGGGTGATAACTTGTTGGTCAGCCGAATGGAATCAGATATGCGGGAGATGATCTCCATGCGTTCTGATTGATCAATGGCCGAGAGGATAGCTAATCCACCCGCGCCGATACCAAGTGGGCGCCTACTGCCAACGTCGAGCACCAGTGTTCTGATCGGATAGGCGCCTTCTTTGCGGTGTATGCAGACGGCGTCAAACCCGCTCCTGACCACTAGGTAGACAGTATCACCAAATTCATTGGCGAGCGAAACCATGGGACCCTCGCATAAGTCGCGGATATCATGCATCAGCGACCCCACCAAGCCCAATTCGAACGTGAGAGGGCCAAGCTTATATCGTTTGGATTCGAGGTCGCGCGTCACCATCCGCTCGGACAACAATTGCTGCAGCACTCTGTGCACTGAGGGGTGAGGCAGCTGCAATAGGGCTGTAAGTTCAGAGAGCGCATATCCCTTTGAGCCCCCTGTGGCCAGAGCTCTTAGGATCATCACTCCTCGTTTGAGAGATCCCGCGGCAGCATTCATGTTCGATTAGTGGACAGTGAACTGGTCATGAGCCTATCCGTATTAGATAATTAATATGTTAAATATTAGCTCGCATCATGGCCTGTATCAATGTCGACCAAACTGTGATGGAGCAGGTGCTATAAGGCCTGTCGGCTCTTGTGGTGTCAGATGTGCCGGCGAAGGTATTGGCCCATGCGTGTACGTGTTCAAAGGCTGTATCCCTGTCCGTTATGGGGCTCTCCAGGGCCTGCCGTCCGGTCTAATTCATTGTTTTTAGATGCCAATGGAGGCACATCATGCATCAAAGAAGGCTTGACTCGTCCTTGAATAGCTCGTCTTCTTCCGGCCCCAGTTCGAGCCGGCGGAAGGTGCTCGGCACGCTCATGGCGATTGCCGGGTCTGCCGCATCTGGAGTGAGTTTGGCGCGCACGGGAGGCTTGCCTAAACGGATCCGAGTGGTCGTTCCTTATGCTGTCGGCGGTGGTACGGACGTCGTTGCGCGTCTGGTTTCCGCGAAAATGACGGATATCCTGAATACCCCTGTCATCGTGGAGAACCGCGCGGGAGCGGGCGGGATGATTGGTACAGAATACGTAGCCAGAGCCGCACCTGATGGCAGTACTTTATTGCTAGGCACGTCTTCGACACAGGCAATCAATCCGGCTTTGTTCAAGCACCTTTCCTACGATCCAGCCAAGGCATTCGCACCCATTTCCTTATTGGTGACAGTCCCAGAGATTATCGTCGTCAACGCCAAATCGCCTTATATGACGTTTCAACAGCTCGTTGATACGATGCGTGCCCATCCAGGGAAATTGACATTCGGCTCGCAAGGGGTGGGGGGTATCAGCCACCTTTTGGGCGAGATGCTGAATGCCCAGGCGGGTGTGAAATCAATACACGTGCCCTATAAGGGCGGCGGGCCAGCGTTGCAGGGGTTACTTGCCGGAAACATCGACGTTCTGTATGACACATTGCCTGCGCTGCAGGGCCAGATTCAAAGCGGGCAAATTCGTCCGCTGGCCGTCGCAAGTGGTACGCGTGTGGCGCAATTGCAATCCGTCCCCACGACGGCGGAGGCGGGAATGCCTAAGCTCGTCGCAGAGACATGGAATGCCCTGTTTGCACCTGCCGGTACTCCCGCTGATGTGATCACTGTGCTCAGTAACGCGGCCCGTTCGGCGGTTAAAGACCCTGGCATTGTCAGTAAGTTGCAGCCGATGAGTGCGACCGTAGTGGGCTCTACGCCGGAGGAGCTTGCGAAATTTGCCCAAGCCGAGATGGCCAAATGGGCTCCGATCGTTAAAGCTTCTGGCGCATCGGTGAGCTAAAAAGGAATGGATATGAATTCGGAACAGCAGATCCCGCAAAAGAAGGTTGCCATCGTCAGCGGCGGAACTTTCGGGATTGGCAAGCAAATTGCTTTCACATTGGCCAAGAAAGGCTTTCAAGTCGTCGCATTTGGATTGGATACGCCGCAACCAGCCAGTCTTGCGGGAAACAGCATTGCGCAGGTTAAGGAGGAGGCCGAGAACGAAGGGGTTTCGGTCGATGTTCTCGAGGCTGATGTAAGTCTTGCCTCTGACGTAGACCGCGTAGTTCAGTTCGCTATGACACATTACAAGCGGATTGATGCATTGGTAAACAACGCAGCCATCGGTCCGCTTGGAACAGTCGTGGATACAGACGATGCGCTTTGGGCGAGGATTATTGGCGTTAACCTAACTGGACCCTTTCTCACGAGCCGAGCCGTGATCCCACACATGAAGCGACAGGGTGGGGGATCCATTGTCAACATTGGCTCTGGCGCCGGTTGGGGCAAGCCCAATATGGCGGCTTATTGTGCCAGTAAGGGAGGACTTCATGCTCTTAGCAGCGCGTTGGCATACGACCATTTCAGAGATTGTATTCGCGTGAATACCGTTATCCCCGGTGGCGGCGGCATCGTCACAGGGATGAGTCTCGGTCGTGCTAAAGGTGATGTGGCAAGGGCAAGCAGTAACGGGCCAGGTACTGCGGCCGGTCGACATGGCACACCGCAAGATCTGGCAAACGCCGTGGCCTTTTTGCTGTCCGACGAAGCCACTGTAATTTCTGGAACGGTACTAGATGTCGGCTGCTTTGCCCTTCAGGGTGGGCCAATCCCCGCAGCGCGTTAAGTATCTGCGCATTGATGCTGATTGCGAGTCAGCAATGTTGCGCAGAGGAAGGGTCTGAATATTCCGACAAATCACGCTGGCCCGTGAGGCCGGCGTGTACCCTTTTCGCACCGTAACCCGCGCCTGCACAGGACACGCATCCGAGCCGCGGTTAGCCAGGTCAAAGATCCAGAACCAGCGGCCCTTTGCGGCAGCCCGATACGCACACCATCATCGTATTGTTGGCCTCGCGTTCCGATTTGGTGAGAATGCTGTCGCGATGCTCCACCTCGCCGTCCAGCACTCGGGTTTCGCAGGCGCCGCACAGGCCTTCCCGGCAACTGTAGTCGTGGGACACCCCGGCTTCCAGCAAGACGTCCAGCAGCGGCTTGCCAGCCGGCACGTGCAGCGTTCTGGCGCTGCGCCGCAATTCGACACTGTACCCCCCAGCGTCCGCCTCAGGCTGGGCAGGGTTGGTCGCTTCCTCTGCCGCGGCAAAGCGTTCGATGTGCACATGCGCATACCCTAGTTCTGCGCACACACGCTCGAATGCGTCCAGCATGGGACCTGGGCCGCAGCAATAAAAATGAGCTTCGGCCGAACGTCCCTGCAGCAACCGGGCCAGATCCGGAGGCCCGCCCCGTTCATCGTCGAAATGACATGCCAGCCCGATGCCAGTCTGCGCGGCACAGGACTGGATGTCCTCGATGAAAGCTGCTTCGCGCCGCGACCTGGCGCAATAGATGAACTCGGCCGGCTTGCCGGCCGCGGCCAGCGCATGCAGCATGCCTAGCAAAGGTGTAACACCGATGCCGCCGGCCACCAGGACACTGTATTCGGCGCCCCGGTCCAGCGTGAAATGGTTGCGCGGCTCAGAAATGTCCAGAATGGTACCGACGCGCAATTGCTCGTGCACATAACGAGAGCCGCCGCGGCTATGGCGATCATTGAGCACGGCGATCCGATATTGGCGAACGCCGGTGTCCGGGTTCATCAGGGAATAATTGCGTACCAGGCCGTTGGGCAGATGCAGGTCTATGTGGGCGCCTGCCTCGAACTCGGGGAAGGGCACCGCGTCCGTAGCCGGGCGCAGCTCCATGCTGACGATGCCGTCCGCCTCGTGGCGCAGTGCCTGCACGCGTGCTTTCAAGATGGCCATGGTTACATGGCCGACAGGCCGCCGTCCACCATAATGGTGGCGCCCGTCATGAAAGACGCTTCATCGGAAGCAAGCCAGAGAATAGGCCAGGCGATTTCTTCGGGGCTGGCCCACCTGCCCAGCAAAGACGTCTCTTGTCTCTCCCCCTTGAGGCGGTCCAGGCTCTTGCCTGCCGCCTTGGCCTTGGACATATGAAAATCCGTCAAGGTCGAACCGGGACAGACGGCATTGACCCGTATCCCATGCTCCGCCTCTTCATGAGCCAGGGTGCGAGTCAGAGCGAGCTGCCCGGCCTTGGTCGTATCGTAAAGCCCCATGCCCTTGCGGCCGGTGACCGCATAGCACGACGATACATTCACCACGCTACCGCGGCCGCTGCGGCGCAAGGCCGGCATGGCGGCGCGGCAATAATTGGCAAGCCCCAGCAGATTCACGCCCAATACGGCGCGCCACTGCTCGGAGCTGGCCTCGGCCACGCTGGAATAATTTCGCATAGCGGCATTGTTCACCAGCACATCCAGGCTGCCATGCCTTTGCAGACAGGCCGCGACGGCCTCGTCGGCCTGCTTTTCATCCGCGACATCGGCCGCCAGTGAGCCGAGGCGCGCCTGCGGCAAACTGGCTCGGACGGCGAGAACGGTTTGCTCCAGCGCCGCGGCGTCTGCATCCACCAGAAATACCGCTGCTCCCTCTGCGCAGAATAGCCTTACGCAGGCTGCGCCGATGCCGGCGCCGGCCCCCGTGATCAAAGCCACCTTTCCCGCCAGTCTATCCATGAATCGAACTCCTTCAATCGATCTTCAAAACTATTCGGCCCGTGGCCTCTCCAAGAACTCAATTGACCTTGGTGCCGGTGTCTTTGATGACTTTTCCCCAGCGCGCCACTTCCGTATGGATCCAGTCATGGAATTGCTGGGGAGAGTCGGCCACGATCTCGAATTCCAGGCCTTCCAGCTTGGCGCGGACATCGGGCATGTGCAGGATCTTGACGATTTCCTTGTTGTAGCGGTCGATGATTTCTTTAGGCGTGCCCGCGGGAGCCAGGAACCCGATCCAGGAGGTCGCCACGAAGCCCGGATACCCAGACTCGATCATGGTCGGCACATTGGGCGTATTGGCGAACCGGTGCTCTCCGGTGGAGGCGATCAGTCTCAGGCGATTCTGCTTGGCATATTGCAATACATTGCCCGGCACCATGAATGCGGCCTGTACATTGCCGGCAAGCAGATCCGTCATCGCAGGCGCCGCGCCTTTATAAGGCACGTGTACCATCTTGATATGCGCGGCCGACTTGAACATCTCCATGGTCAGGTGCGAGGCACTGCCCACCGAGACGGAGCCATACGAGAGCTTGTCCGGCTTGGCGCGAGCGAGCGCCACCAGATCGGCCACACTCTTGACCGGCAGGCTTTCGGTCACCGCCAGATACTGCGGTGCCATGACTGCCAGCGTGATGGGCTCCAGGTCTTTTTCGGGGTCATATGGCATTTCCCGGAACAAGGTCTTGTTGATGGCGATGGGGCCGTTATATCCCACCAGCAGCGTCAGGCCATCGGGCTTGGACCGCGCCACATAGTTGGCGCCGATGGTGCCGCCCGCGCCGCCCTTGTTTTCCACGATGACCGGCTGGCCTATGGCTTCTTGCAGCTTGGCGCCCACCAGTCGCCCCAGAAGATCGTTGGTGCTGCCGACGATGGGAACGATGATGTGCACAGGGCGGTCCGGCGCCCATTCTTTCGCGTGAGCGCCGGCTGCGACACCGATGCAACAGGCCGCCGCGGCCGCGATCGAAAATGCTCGGGTCAAATTTTTCATTGTGTCTCCTCCATATAGATGGATATAGGAAAGCCTGATTACACCGAGTAGCGGGCCTGCCCCAGGCCATCGGCCAGGTGCTGCTGCGCCCACTGCATGGGATCGGCATCGTGGTCCAGCAGGACCCCGGCGGCGCGCACGCGCTGGGCCGAGGCGTCGAGCGCCGGAGGCTCGACACCTTTTTCCAACCCCAGGGCAGCCTCGTACAGCATGCGGCGTGCCATGACAATGGCCTTGTCCGTGGGTAGCAGATTCTCGGCTTCGTGGTTCTGGATGGGGCCCATGCTTTCCTGCAGTGACGCATCCTGCATGCCAAAGCCGAACACCCCGCTATAAGCGCGCTTTTCTTTCTGCGCCACCCGGTCGATCAGATAGTCATTGGATTTGTTGGCCTTGGGCAACAGCGTCACCGGATCGCACTCGGCATGAATGCCCCTGCCTTGCTCCAGCGCTTGTCGCTCTTCGGCGGACAAGGGCTTGTCGGAATGGAAATTGATGCTCCACACCCAGCAGTTGTAGTCGTCTATCGGCACCCAGATATGGCCTGCCAGGGCATGATCGCCAAATGGAGGAATCAGGGTGAACCAGGGGAACAGCCACTGGGTTATACGCCAGTAGTAAGAATCCGGCTCGCCATTGCGCCGCCCGAAAAGCGACAAGCCGAAAGGCGTCTTCTCGATGTCGAAGATCACATTGCCGTCGGCCTTGATATAGTCGAGCGCCTTGGTGCCTTGATGCAGCGGATCGATGTCGACCTCGTAGCGGTGCACATACGACACATGAGCGGTGTCGATGCCGCCTTCCATCGCCTGCAGGTAATTGGTCTGCTGCCAGCGCCGGGAAATATAAACGTGCTCGGCCGGCAGAGAACTCCATTCGATTTCGACGGGGTCCGGCACCTGGTCCGCGGGGCCCATGTAGGCCCACACGATGCCGCCGCGCTCGATACAGGGGTAGCCCTTGATGTTCATTCTGGCGCAGGACTGCGGCGCCGAGGGCACGTCCACGCAACGGCCCATGCGATCGAACTTGACGCCATGGTAGGAGCAGCGTATGCCGTTTTCCTCGTTCCGGCCGAAAAACAGCGATGCGCCGCGGTGCGAACAGAATTCGTCTATGACGCCCGCCTTCCCGTCTGTATCGCGGAACGCAAGCAGTTTCTCGCCCATGATCTGGACCCGCACCTGCGGGCTATCGGGTTCGGCGATTTCACTTGAAAGCAGCACGGGCACCCAATAGCGGCGCAGCAGCTTCCCCATCTTCGTCTGCGCTCCGGTGTACACCAGCGTTTCAGACATATCCTTGTTCATGAAGCGAATCTCCTTTGAGTCGACATAAATTCGGTCCGGGGCTGAGCCCTTGTGTCAATTGTCCGTCTGACGATACATTTATCCATTCTACGGACTTATTGATCAAAGTCAATTACCCGTCGTTGCATTCGGGCTACGATGCGGGCTGCGGCCGTCATTTCGACATCGGGTCGCTGTGCTAGGCTAGCCATGCCTTGGCGGCCGCCCCGGGCACGCAGACAGGCCGTTGCGTGGCCGGAAAACCGCGCAGGTCGGGGCCGCCGCGACAAACCTGGATAGTCCCGGGCTCGCGCATGGCGGAGGAAAAGAATTCAATGAGCACGGCGCCGCGACGTCGGGCCGCGGTCGACGTCCGCAGGAAAACGCGAAGGAAACTGGAGTGGCTACTGAAAAACTGGGCGATAGTGTCCGCGCCGTGGACCGGGCGCTGGATATCTTGAAGGCGTTCACCGCCGGCGATTACGCTTTGTCTGCGGGAGAGTTGCTGAAACGCGTGGATCTGAGCAGGCCTACGCTATACCGCCTGCTGTACACGCTGGAACAAAGTGGCTTTCTGACTTCATCCGGTGAGCCGCAGAAATTCCGGCTCGGGTCCGCTGTGGCGCAACTAGTGCACGTCTGGACGTCGAGCCTCGACCTGAACGATATGGCCGGACCATTCCTGCGACGCATCTGGGAGCAGACTGGGGAAACCGTCGCCCTGTTCGTACCCCAGGGCGCCTACCGGACGTGCATCGCCGAATTGCCCAGCACCCAGCCCTTGAGCTTCAAGCGCGGCGTGGGTTATCGGGAACGCATCGTGCTGGGGGCCAGCGGCCGGGTGATCCTGGCCCATGCGAACATCCAACGGGCCGAACTGCAGGAGTATGCGCAAGGCATAAACCTGAACCTGAAGGCATATATGGAAGAGCTGGAGCGCATCCGCAAACGTGGCTACGCCATCAGCAACGAAGAACTCATCAAGGGGGCCGTGGCTATTGCCGCCCCTTTCTTCGACGGCTCGGGGCAGGTCGCCGGGTCCATGGGGGTATTCGGGCCCAGCGTGCGCCTGAACCCTCCTCTGGTTGCCGAATTCGGCACGCTGTTGGCCGCCGGCGCAAAATCCATGTCGAGCGCGCTCGGCGCCCCGCCACGTTGACTTAGTGTCCAGCAAGTCAACAAGACGAATCACTGCTGGCTATCTTGGCTTCGGCCAGTTTCTCCTAAAGATGGCATGGCAGGCATTTTTTGCGAAGTCAAAGCCGCACACGCGGGCTTCTCGATCGCCAATAGATCGCAAATATCGCCGCTGTGCCGCGCGTTCGTGCGCGCGGCACGGGCCATGGCCCTATCGCTGCGGAAAGTGCAGCCCTCGGCACGCCGTGGTACGACGGGGGGCAAGGCCTGCCTGCAAGCAGGAAAAACCGCCGATAGGGCACTGCCGGCGCATGCAACCCGCAGTCGCGGCTTCGATGCGCGAATGCATATTGTCTCAGGGCAGGTTATGAAATAGCGGCGCGGCCGGCTTCAGACTCTTCGTGTCAGAGGCGGTTTAGACGTATGGCAGGGGCGGATAATTGTCCGGCAATCTTAATATACAATTCCATCGCGGCATGAGCCGGACGCTTGCCGCCACGCTCAGTGTGGAAGCCGGGACGTAGTTGTGGAGTGGTCATGGCGACAAATAACGAATCGCAGAATATACGGCCCGTCGGCCCGGCATCGGGC
>Ga0164242_10004778_pt1 | contig 15170 bp, 17 predicted proteins | sample OricomgcompostMG_FD_108783 | JGI IMG/M metagenome (GOLD analysis project Ga0164242, IMG submission 108783) | Miracle-Growth compost microbial communities from Emeryville, California, USA - Original compost - Miracle growth compost (MG) ... | reverse complement strand
CGATGCGGGTAGGCGGGCGTTTCCGTTTCCCATTACCGGGCTGTCGCCCATTCCGCTGCATGGGCTGCAGCGGTTCTATATATCGGCGGGGGTGGCGTGGTATGGGCTGCTGGACAGGATCGAGGCGCGGAAGACGACTAGAGCGTTTTCAATTTAATTGTTTACGGTACCCACATGAAGCGAAGTAGTTGGCGCATTCACGAGGTGTAAACAGATCGAGCACTCTGCCGATCTCCGTCCACAGCGCGTCCAGGGTTCGTTTTGGCAGCCTTGCAGAAGCGCCGTGAGCTTGGAAAACATTTTCTCAATCGGATTGAGGTCGGGCGAGTAGGCGGGCAAGTAGCGCAACGAGGCACCGGTCGCTTCGATGGCGGTCCTGACGCCGTCTACCTTGTGGCACGACAAGTTATCGGCTACCACGATATCGCCCGGGCGCAGGGTAGGACACAGGCACGTCTGGATATAGGCAAGAAACGCCGCCCCGTTCATCGGGCCATCCAGCACCAGTGGGGCGGTGATTGCGTCGTGACGCAAGCCGGCAATAAAGGTCGTGCTCTTCCAGTGGCCATGGGGCGCCGAGGCGACGCAACGCTGGCCACGCGGCGAACGCCCTCGCAGGCGTGTCATGTTGGTAGCGGTAGCCGTTTCGTCCAGGAAAACCAAATGGCGGCAATCCCAGTTCGGCTGATCACGGATCCATGCCGTGCGGGCTTGACGCACGTCCGCGCGTGACTGCTCGCTGGCGTGCAGCGTTTTTTTTAAAGCTCAATCCCCATTTCCAGTGCTCCCAGCACGCGGTCCCGAAGATCTTGCGAATAGGCATGCATGATTACCCTCCCCGCTGTCTCTCAGGGTAGTCTACATTACGTGTCTATTTAAATCAAAAATGCTCTAGGCGCCAGTGAGGAAGTGCGGGTGAGCGCCGGCTCTCGAACGAGGCTCGCGTCGAGATCAGGTGTTAGCGGGACGCAATAACTTTGGGATGAGGGTTTTGTTCGGCTTGCCAAAGATTGTGCGTTTCACCTATTGTCGGCGTTGGATTTCGGAGTGTCGTCGGTTGGAATGAGCACCGCTGTGATGGCCTCCGCAGCCTTTCGCATGACGGGCAAGAATTGCTCCATGCAAATGGACAGGGTTAACCTGGACGCAGGCCCGTGAACAGCAACCGCCATGTGTACGCGCTTGTTGTTTCCGCCAATGGGCACGGCGATGGCTACGGAGTCATCGAAAATCTCGCTGTCGTATGTGCCTATGTGCGTTTTGCGGATTTCTTTCAACTCTTTGAGCAGTACGTCGATGTCGGTAATGGTTTTGTCAGTGTATCGAGTCAGCGGTTGCTTGCCCAGTAAGCGTTGAACTCGCTTGGGAGGCATTCTGCTCAAGAACAGCTTGCCGCTCGCTGTGCAGTGCAGTGGCACCCGCGTGCCGGGGCCCAGGGAAAGTCTCAATGGGAGCTTGGTCTCGACGCGATCCAGGTAAAGTACTTCGTTGCCATCAAGCATAGTGATATTGCACGTTTCCTTGATTTCGCTTACCAGGTTTTCCAATATGTTGTGGCAGTGCGCGCGTTGCATCGAGTTGTGCAATACGTCGAAGGCGAACAAAGAAAGGCGAGGGCCCGCGATGAAACGCTTCCCTTCCGGATCGCGCTGCAGTAAAGCGGCTTCCCCCAGCATGTCGAGAATACGAAACACGGTGGGTTTGGGCAGGTCGCAGCCTTTTGCCGCATCGTCCAACGACACCGGGCCCTCCGCTCTGACTATGTACTCGAGCAGTGAAAACGCCCGGAGTGCGATCGAGTCGGGCTTTGGTTGACTTTCCACCGGGGGATCCTTGGGTCTTGGTGGCGCCTTGCCGGTTTTTCGGGTAGAAGGGTTTTCCGTTTTTTTGTCCATGATGAATAGTGCGGATGGGCAAAGCGCAGGTTTCGGGGCGGGCGATATAGAGGTTGTGATTATAGTCACCGAGCCTGGCCGTTCCCTGGTGGCTCGCTTGTCCGCCTCTCGTGGAAGATCGTTGGCGCGGCGTCGGGCGGCGGCCGGACCAAGAAGCTGGAAGCCGGACGCGCGCTTCAAACAGCGCTGATCAGTGCAATTCTTCGTAAAGCAAATTGCGCAGCCTGCTTTTCAGTTCCACGAATTCCGGCATTGTTTCGTCTCTCGGCCGGGGTAAGGATACCTTGATATCGGCTTTCACCTGCCCGGGACGGCTGGTGAGCACGATGATCTGGTCGGATAGAAGTATCGCTTCTTCAATGCTGTGCGTCACCAGAACCATAGTTTTTCGCTCGGTCAGGCTCGATGCCGCCAATAGTCTTCCCATCTCTTGCTGCATGAGGGATCGGTTCTGGGCATCCAGAGCGGCGAATGGCTCGTCCATGAGAAGGACGCTAGGGTCCACAGCCAAAGCGCGTGCGATCGAAACACGCTGTCGCATGCCTCCCGAGAGTTGGTGGGGGTAGTGTTTTTCAAAGCCGGCCAGCCCTACCAGCCGTATATTGTTCTCGATGATGGCCTGGCGCTCCTGTGGCGCCACGTTCTTCATCTCCAGGCCGAACGCGATGTTCTTTTCGACCGTGAGCCATGGGAACAAGGCGTAATCCTGGAAGATCATCGTGCGCTGCCAGGTAGGAGGGCCGATGGGCTTGTCGTCGACCAGGACCCTGCCGCTCGTGACTTCTTCAAACCCCGCCAGGATGTTCAACAGCGAGGTCTTCCCGCAGCCGCTGTGCCCCAATATCGAGCAGAATTCGTGCTGCCGCACTTCAAATGAGACGTTGTCCAGTGCGGTGACGGATAATTCTTGCTGTTTATGGCTGGGGTATTTTTTTCCTACACCTACGAGATTGACCATGCTTCCCATGCTTGGCTCCTTTGTCGGTTTTGCTCATCGCGGTTGGTTGGTCAGGTGCGGTTCCAGGGCAGCAGAAGTTTGAACAAGCTGCGCACTATCCAGTCGATCAGCATGCCGATGATGCCGATGGTGATCATCCCCACGATCACGAAATCGGTTCTCAGGATGGACCGGGCGTCGTTGATCAGGAAGCCCAGGCCCGATGTGGCGCCGACCAGCTCGGCTGCGACCAGAGCCATCCAGCCCACGCCCAGACCGATGCGTATGCCGGTGACTATCTGGGGCAGGGCCGCGATCAGGATGACCCGCAGCAACACGCTTCGCTCCTGCGCGCCCAGGCAGCGCGCCGCTCGAATGAGATTGGGCTCGACGGCTTTGACGCCGCTGATGGTGTTCAGAAGTATGGGGAAGAAAATCGCCAGAAATATGATGAATTGATTCTGGGTATCGCCGATTCCGAACCAGAGGATGGAAAGAGGGATCCACGCCAGCGGAGGGATGGGGCGCAGCAGCTCCATCAATGGCCCGAGTTGTTCGCCGATTTTCGGCCACCAGCTCATGGACACGGCGATGGGCACGGCGCTGGTGGCCCAGAGGAATGCCACGAACTCCCGCTTCAGGCTGTCGAAGGCGTTGTGCAAGAGGCTGCCGGAAGTGATGAGATCCCAGGCGGCCGGGAAAATGGCCGTGGGGGGCGGCAGCAGCACCCGTGTCGAGCTGCTCAGGAATTCCGTGCTGAAATACTGCCAGAGCAACAGCAGCACGACGATGAGGGACAGGTTTTTGAGCTTTTGCAAAGAGGTGCGAAGGCAGCTCGATATTCGAGTTCCAGCTGTGCTTTTCCTTTTTTTTGCCGCAAAATCCATTGCCATTCCTCGAGCTTGTTGCTTGTCGTAGATGATGACAGCGCGTCAGCGGCTCCGGCTTTTGTAGCGAACCGCCGACGGGGCCTCAAGGCGCGAAGTCTTTCCCGCCGAAGTGCCAGGGTTTGATCAGATCGCCTTTTTCGGGAAAGACCTGAGGGGCTTTCATGTTTTCAGCGGTCAGGTATTCGGGGTAGGGGATCTTATCGGGGCTGCCCGGCCAATTCTTGGGGATGAAAGTTGGGCGTTCGGGCGCGGCCCAGCCCAGCTTGCGGAATGTCTCGTCCATGAAATGCGTATCCACGGCTTGGACGAAATCACGCGCGGCCAGTGGCCGGGAAATACGCTTGTTTTTATATAGCCAGTCGAATATGTTGCCGTTGACTTCGCCCCAGAATGTGGCGTTGGGGTATATGTAGGTTGGCTTGTACAGGTTGCTGTACAGCTTGACCTGGCTGAGCAGCAGGGAATATGGATAGTCTTTCAGATGAGGGTCTTTCTGCATGGTCTTGGCGGCTTTTTCGGGATACAGCCTTTGCCATAGGGTGGCTTCGGCGTACGCATCGCTCAGTGCCTGGACGACGTCGGGCACGTTCTTTATGAGTTCCTCGCGTACGTAGAACTGCCCTTCGTACATGTTGTAGGGGAAGACCGAATCGATGACACGGCCCGCCTTGCGTTGATCGACGATCATGGAAACGGTGGGATCCCACGCCACGACCCCTGTAAGCCCTTTGGGCATGGCCAATTGGTCGCCCGGCGTCATGTTTTTCAGTATGACGTCCTTGTTTATTTCTATCCCATTGACTTTTGCGGCCATCTGAAAATAGAACTCGGCGGAGGATCCGGTGACGAGCCCGATGGACGCGGGAGAGTTCGCCCCTTTCAGGTCTTTGATGCTCTTCAGGGGGGAGTCGTTGGGGACGACCAGGGCATGCAGCAAGTTGGGGCTTTCGATGGCGATGGCTTTTACAGGGATGTTCCTGTCGATCAGCGACGTGAAAGGAAAGTTTCCCCCGCTACCCACCTGATACCGGGCGGACACCATGACGGCATTGATGGCTGGCCCGGAGGCGAAAGCGGTTGATTCGGTTTCCAGCCCGCGGGCCTTGAGCAGACCGATCCGGTCCATGACGATATTTACAGTGTTTTGGCCGGACCAAGGGGCTTGGAATGCAATCTTGAGAGGCCACCAGCCGTTGTCTTTCAACCATTTAATGGATTTTGCCGATACTTGTTCGTAGGGTAGGGGCCACCCCCATTCATTGAATTTCCCGCTTGCGAAACTACTCGATGGCAGGCCAACCGCTGCCGCGCCTGCCGCCATGGCGCCAAGGAACCACCGGCGCGACAGACTGCCTTGTTGGAATGGGACTGGTGTGCCTGCGTCTCTGTTGCGGTCGTTCATGATTGTCTCCAGGTTGTGCTGGCCGGTCTTGTGAGTGTGGGGCCTAGTGAGTCATGTCAAACACGTATAAAAATTTCGTTAAACGAAATGAATAATTTCTTTTAATGACATGATGGCATCACTGACGTACAATTGCAATGCCTACAATTCCTGTTCTTCCGCGCAAAGTACAAGGCAAGGCCCTTGGGGAAAAAGGGTCACATAAATCGCTGCGTGGCTGGGAATCGTTGACCCCGCAAGGCATTGTGTGCAGCCAATAACAAGGTGGGAGACCCAAGATGCCGGTAGAAAAACGCGCTATCACGAAAGTGGCGGTTGCTTCGCTGATCGGAACGACGATCGATTGGTACGATTTTTTCCTGTACGGCATCGTCGCCGGCCTGGTATTCGGCAAACTCTATTTCCCGAGCCATGACCCGCTTGTCGGAGCAATGCTGGCTTATGCCACGTTTGGGGTTGGGTTCATTGCGCGGCCGGTCGGCGGAATTCTGTTCGGCCATTTTGGAGACAGGGTGGGCCGTAAAAGCATGCTGGTCCTGACACTGGGGCTCATGGGGGTGGCGACGTTCCTGATCGGTGTCATCCCCACGTATGACTCTATTGGTGTGTGGGCTCCGGCATTGCTGTTGCTATGTCGTGTTGTGCAAGGGTTGGGGCTGGGTGGGGAATGGGGCGGCGCCGTCTTGATGACGTTCGAATATGCCCCCGAAAACCGGCGCGGCTTTTACGCTTCGCTACCTCAAATTGGCGTAGGGCTGGGGCTGTGCATGGGGGCGGGCATCACCGCGCTGCTGTCGACCGTGCTGTCCAACGACGCTTTTTTTGCCTGGGGTTGGCGGATAGCGTTCATGCTGTCCGCGGTGTTGGTGTTCGTGGGCCTTTACATACGCCTGACGATTCAGGAAACACCGGCGTTCGCCAAGATAAAGAAAGATAGCGCGGAAGCGAGAATTCCGTTCTTGGACCTGGTCAAGCGCTATCCGGGCAATATTCTCAAAGGCATGGGGGTGCGCTATATCGAAGGGGTGTTCTTCAACGTCTTTGCTGTCTTTTCCATCAGTTACCTTACCCAGACGCTGAAGATCAATCGCACCGAAGCACTGCTTGGCGTCATGGTCGCGGCCTTGGTCATGTGTTTCTTCATCCCGTTTTTCGGCGCCGTGTCGGATCGATACGGGCGGATTCGCACGTATGTTTGGGGAACGTTGGTCACCGCATTTTCGTCGCTTCCGGCCTTTTGGCTGATGGCCAACTACTCCGGCAGTGTCGCGGTGGTGTGGCTGGCCATCATCATTCCCTTCGGGATTTTCTACGCAGCAATCTACGGTCCCGAGGCGGCATTGTTTTGTGAGTTGTTCGACACCAAGGTTCGTTATAGCGGTATTTCGTTCGTGTACCAATTCTCGGGGATATTCGCCTCGGGCATCACGCCCATGATCGCCACTGCGCTGCTCAAGACCAACGGAGGGCGCCCGTGGCATATCGTTGCGTACGTCATATTCGCAGGCCTTGTCTCGGCTTACAGTGGCTGGCTGATAAGTAGAGCGTCCCGGCAGCGCCTGAGTTACTGAAAGGCCCGAGGCGGATCAAGCATTCAAGAGCCCGCCATCCACCGCGATGACCTGGCCGGTGATGAACGAGGACAAGTCGGAAGCCAGAAACGCCGCGAGATTCGCGATGTCGTGCTTCGTTGCGAGGCGGCCCAGAGGGAACTGCTGCAATATTTCTTGCTTGACTTCGGAAGTCAGCGTTTCTTTGAGCATGTTGGTTTCCACTACGCTGGGGGCAATGGCGTTGACGCGAATGCCTTTCGGGCCCAGTTCGCGCGACAAGCCCTTGGTGATTGCCACGACGGCGGCCTTCGTGGCGCCGTACCAGACGTTTCCCACGGTTCCGCCGCCTTTGAATGCTGAAACCGACGAAATGTTGATCAGGTTCCCGCGGCCTTGCTTGATCATCGCCGGGACGGCCGCCTGGACGCAATTGAATACGCCGCTGAGATTCACGGCAACGAGCTTGTCCCATGCTTTTTTTGATGTCTGCTCGAACGGGCCCTGCGCGAGGATTCCTGCATTGTTGACGAGTATGTCGATGCGGCCCCTTTGGTTGATGATCTCGTCGATGGCTGCGCGCACCCGTTCCGCGTCGCATATGTCCGTACACACGGCGGCGGCGTTGCCGATACCCAGGCGCTGGGCTTCATCCTGGACTTTGGGAAAATCGACGTCGGCCAGGAACACGAAGCCGCCGCATGCAGCGAACTGGCGCGCGATTTGCAAGCCTATGCCGCTGCCGGCGCCCGTCACCATGGCGGTCGTGCCGGTCAGGTCGAATCCAATGTCTCGTGTGCTTGGCATATCTGTGCCATCCGTTCTGGTCGTTCAGCCTATCCGAGAAAAGTTCGGGCCGACACGGTCATGTCGATGCCGGCAAAGCGGATACGAGCGAAATCTATGTCGATTCTCGATCCCAGGTAGCGTATCAGTTCGCCCAGCGGCGATGCCCGGTAAGCGAGGTTGGGGCTGAGCGGCTTGAGTTGCTGCACCAGGGTCTCATCATAGAACGCACGGAGAAGAATCTCTGTGTCGGCCATCGAGCCGCCCAGTCGCGCGCGCAGTTGAGGAAGCCGTGGTTCCAGGTGTTCGCCCGCGCGTTCGCCGGTGGTGTCCTGGGTCGCGATGTTGGCGCGTTCCAGGAATTCATCCGACGGTGAGGCGGCCAGCTTGCCGTAGTAGCCCATTGCGTATTTTTTTACTTCGTTGGGGATGACCTTGTAACGCTCGCCCTGCACGACGTTGAGCACCGCTTGAGTGACGATGTACTGGGCAAAGGGGCTCACCATGATGGGGTAGCCAAGGTCACGCCGAACGCGGGCAGCTTCTTCCAGGATTTCTGGAAGCCGGTGGTCCATCTTCATGGTGCTCAGCTGCGATTTCAGGTTGGAAATCATGCCGCCCGGGATCTGATGCTCGTAAAGCGCCGGGTCGTAGGCGGCGACGACTCCGCGCGGTTTGTCTTCGCGCGCGCAGAGCCAGTCGAAATACCCCGTGACTTCATCGAGAGCGTCGGCGTTGATATTCGTGTGTCGTCCGACTTTCTCGGCCTTGGCGTCGATGACTTTCGCAGAGGGCAATGAGGCCCCGTTGGCCAACGGCTCCACGGCGGTGTGGCCGTATTTGAAGCCGCTGGATATGGCGATTTCATAGACCTCTGGAGACAGGCCGGATTGGCAGTGGGAATGCAGTTGGAGCGGAATGCCCTTGGCGGCTTTTACCATCGCCGGAAACATGGTGCGGGCGCGCTCGGGGGTCAGCAAACCCGTGGGGTCTTTGACCGATATGAAATCGACGTTCAGCGCCACCAGCTCTTTGGTGCGTGCGACGTAATAGTCGTCGGTGTGCACCGGGCTGAGCGTGTAGACCGTCATTGCATTGATTTTCATTCCCGCGGCGTGGCCGGATCTGACTGACGATTCGATATTGCGATTGTCGTTGAGCGCGTCGTAGACGGTCAGGACCGATACTCCGGATTCGGCCAGCAATTGCGAGTTCAGTTCGACGATGTCGTCGGGGAACAGTTCGAACGTGTAAAGGCTCTGGCCGCGGGTCAAGGCGTCGCACGGCGTGCTGAAGGTGTCGCATAAGAGTTTGATCCTGTCCCATGGGTTTTCCTGGAGGTAGCGCACACTGACGTCGAAGACCGCCCCGCCCAAGATGTTGATGTACGAGTAACCCACGCGGTCGATGGCTCCAAGAATGGGCATCATCATGTCGGTGGTCATGCGGGTCGACCACAAGCACTGGTGCGCGTCGCGCAGCGTGACATCGATGAGGCCGAAGTGTTGTGATCGGGAGCCGGCCGGATCGGCGGGTTGATTTTTGGAGCGCATCATCGTTTCTCCTGCATTGTATCTTCGACGAATGTCGTGTGAACCTGGCCAAGGCGGAATTCGTCATTGACGAGCAGTTTCTGGTGGAACCCCGCCGTAGTCTTGACCCCTTCGATCCGTAATTCGGACAAGGCCCTGAGCATGCGCGCGATGGCTTCTTCCCGCGTATTGCCCCAGGCGATGATTTTTCCCAACAGCGAATCGTAGAAGGGCGGGATGGAATAGCCGCTGTACAGGTGAGAGTCGACTCGGATACCAGGCCCTCCGGGTGCGTGGAAAGACCGGACGGTGCCTGGGCATGGAGAGAAATGATTGTCCGGATCTTCCGCGTTGATGCGGCACTCGATCGCGTGTCCTCGGAACTGGACATCCGGCTGTGCAAGGATTAGTGGCTCGCCGCGGGCGATGAGCAACTGCTGCTTGACGATGTCGATGCCCGTGATGGCTTCGGTGACGGGATGCTCGACCTGCACGCGTGTGTTCATTTCCATGAAATAGAACTGCCCGCTGGATTGGTCGAAAATGAACTCTATCGTGCCGGCGCTTTTGTACCCCACGTGGCGGCAAAGACGCACGGCGGCCTCACCCATCCGGGCGCGTATGTCGTCGTTAAGCACAGGTGAAGGGCCTTCTTCGAGCAACTTCTGGTTGCGACGCTGGATGGAGCAGTCTCGTTCGCCCAAATGCAGCACACGTTCGCCGTCCGAGAGCACTTGCATTTCGATGTGCCGTACTTTCCTCAGGTATTTTTCCACGTAAAGGGAACTGTCGCTGAAAGAGATTTTGGCCTCGCGCACCGCGTCGTCGTAATGGCGGGCCATGTCGCCGGGCTTTTCGACGATTCGCATGCCGCGGCCGCCTCCGCCCGCGGCCGCCTTCAAGATGACGGGGTATCCAAGTTCTTGCGCAATTTTTCGAGCCTGTTCGGCGCTATTTATGGTGCCTTCTGAGCCGGGCGTGGTGGGAACGCCGGCTTCCGCAGCCATGCGCCGCGCCATGGCCTTGTCGCCCATCATCGAGATGACTTTTGCCGAGGGCCCGGCGAAAGCCAGGTCATTCTCTTCGCACAGCCGGGCGAACTCGGCGTTTTCGGACAGAAAACCGTAACCCGGATGGATGGTGCCTGCGTTGGCGTTGATGGCGGCCGCCACGATCGATCGCGCGACCAGGTAGCTGTCGGAAGACCGTGCTGGTCCGATGCACGTCGCGTGGTCTGCCGACAGCACCGCCAAGGAGTCGCTGTCCGCTTCAGAATAGACCTGTACGGTTTCCAGCCCTAGTTCTTTGCACGCGCGTTGGATTCTTATCGCGATCTCTCCACGGTTTGCGATGAGAACGCGTTTGAAAGATGCTTTCATTCTTCCTGTTGCCTTTGTCCGCAAGGCCCGGGCGTTGCCGCGCTCGTACGCCGCTAAGCGGCGGCTAGCGCTATCAGGGCCTGGCCGTACTCGACGGGCTCGCCGTCCGCCACGAAGATGTGGGTCACGGTTCCCCGCTGCCCTGCGGAAATGGAATTGATGAGCTTCATGACTTCGATGAGGCAAACGGTCGCATCCTCCTCGACCTGTTGGCCTATCTCGACGAACGGCGTTCCGCCGGGTTCGGGCGCACGGTAGAAAGTTCCGACCATGGGAGCCTTGATCAGAATGGCGTCGGCGGGGATGTCCTGTAGTGCGCCTGCGGCTTTTTTCGTGGAAGGGGCCGGCCGATGCCCTTGCCCCTTTGGCGTGGTTGCCCGGGGCGGCTCGGACGGCTGTTCGGGTAGGAATGTGGGCTTGGATGCCTGTGTGGATGAGCCGCCGTCAGCGAGTGAGCCCGCGTTTTCGCCGGCGCCCGGCGATGCGGGCGTGGCTCGATTACCAGTGTTCCGCTTTATGTCGACTTCCAGATCGTCCGTTTTCAGGTGGAATTCGTCGAAATGAGACGATGACTTGATCAAATCGATGATTTGAACCAGATCCTGGTAGGTGATGTTTTTGTTGCTCATGCGGAATTTCCCTTGGCCCACATTGCTGTAAAAATAGATATTATTTCGATAAACGAAATGTTTTATTTCTATGATTAAAATGATTGCATATATGGATGTAAATTGCAATAATCAAAGCGCAAAACTTCAGCAAGGCTCGGATTCCTCCGAACGAGAATCAGGAGATCAAGAATGACTACGCCCGTCATCATTACCGTCGCTATCACCGGTGGCGTGACGCGGAAGAAAGACAATCCCGCGCTGCCCGTCACACCCTCTGAACAGATCGAATCAACGCAGGCTTGCTTTGAAGCGGGAGCGGCTCTGGTCCACGTGCACGTGCGCAACGCCGACGAATCAGCCAGCTCCGACCCAGAGCTGTTCGGGCGCGTGCAAGAGGGCGTACGCAAATACTGCCCCGGCATGATCATTCAGTTTTCGACCGGCGGGCGTGGACGTGAGCAGTCCAAGCGAGGCGCCATGCTGTATCTGAAGCCGGACATGGCATCTCTCGCGACGGGGTCCGTCAATTTCCCTCTGAATATTTATGAAAACCCGCCCGATTTCGTCGAGTCGCTGGCTCGCAGCATGCTTGAATACGAGATAAAGCCCGAGATCGAGGTGTTCGACCTGGCCATGCTGTACAACGCCGCGAATCTCGTCAAAAAGGGCTTGCTGAGCGAAAGCCCGCATATTCAATTCGTCATGGGGGTGCCCAATGCCATGCCCGCTCGACGCTCCATTTTCGAGTTTCTGCGCAGCGAGCTCAAAGAGGTGCTGCCGAAGGCAACCTGGGTTGCGGCGGGCATCGCTAGACATCAGTGGGAAGTGAACCAGTGGTGCCTGGAAACGGGAGGGCACTGTCGTACGGGGTTGGAAGACAACACGCGCATCGACAAAGAGCATCTTGCATCCAGCAATGCCGAGCTGGTGACCCGCATCGTAGATGCCTGCGAGAAGTTCAGCCGTCGGCCGGCGTCGGTGAGTGAAGCGAGAGCGATACTGGGCCTGCGGGCCGCCCCTTGACGAGAGAACGCCCATCCATCCACGTACAGGCCCGCTCGGATGCTTTCGGGAGCTTTGATCGCCACGGCTTTGGCTGCAGCCGCGGGTGGCTTGGTTCGCGGTATAACAGGTTTCGGCGGTTCGATGGTCATGACGCCGATCTTGACATTGATGTACGAACCTCGGCTGATCGTTCCAGTGGTGCTGCTGTTGGAGATGTTCGCCGCCGTGCCCATGCTGAAGGGTGCCATGGGCAGGGCCGAGTTCCGAACCATCGCGCCCATTTGCGCGGCGGCGTTCTTGCTGATACCGCTGGGCAGTTATCTGCTGGTGAACCTGGATCCAGCCCTGTCTCGACGGTGGATTGCCTGCACGGTCATCGTTTTCGCACTGCTGCTGCTGAAGAAAGTGCGCTATACGGGGCCGAGAACGCTGGGGCCTTCGTTGGCGGTGGGGTCCTTGAGTGGCGTCCTGCTGGGCGGGACGGGTATAGGCGGGCCTCCGATCATCCTTTACATCTTGTCCGGTTCGAGTCCCATTGACACAGCGCGGGCCAATCTGACCCTCATCGTGTCGGCCATATCCGTGGCCGGGCTGTGCGTGCTGTGGTTCCGAGGGATGGTGGTTTTCACCGGCCCGCTGTCGGTGCTGGTGCTGGCCCCGTTCTATTATGGCGGCACCTTCCTTGGCATGAGGTGCTTTCGCCTGTTCGACGAGCAGCGCTTCCGCCAGTTCACGTTGTCGTTTCTTATCGTCGTGTCATTGGTCGCGTTCCTGCGATCATAAAACCTTGACTAGCGATGGATTCAGCTCGAAGCCGGTGCTCTTCGGTCTGCGACGCTTGATTCTTTCGGGCGAAGATTTCGTTGACGTGCGTGTTGGCGGTGGCTTCGGCGATGGTCATGATGATGATTTGGAAGGTGCCTAGTCCTGTGACGTCTTCAAGGCACAGCTTCAAATATCGATCATGGAACGCAATCTGACGATCACTATTCGCCAAGACTGGAAAACGGCGCTGCGGGACGCGGGCGCTGCGGCTACCAGAGGACTGCGGGAAAACGTGTATCAAGGGGAAACGCTGAATTTCGAGACGCCGGGCGATTTCCTCTCCCGGCTTACGGCGAATCGCTGGGCCATGCTGGGCGAACTGCAGGGCGCGGGCAGTGTCGGCGTTCGTGAACTGGCACGCAGGCTGTATCGGGATGTGAAGCGTGTCCATGAAGACGCGGCCGTGTTGGTGGAACTCGGCTTGGCCGAACGCACCGAATCGGGCGCCCTGGTGTGTCCTTTTGCCGATATACATATAGATATGCATCTGGGCAGGGGGGCGGCCTGATCTTCGGGTTTTTGCACATTAGGTCGGACCCTAGTGGAACGCAACGACCTTGAAGAATCGTTTCAGCCCACGCTTTCCAGAAACGCGGACGGCGTGACGATCTGGACGCCATGGAACGGGTGTAGTGTCAATAGGTCAGCGTCGCCCGTCACAATGAATTCGGCAGCGCCATTCAGCGCGACATGCAGGAACTTGTCGTCTTTCGGGTCACGGCAGGCGGCGACTTTATGCAAAATGGGAACGACGCGCACGACGCCGCCCAGCAGCCGCAGGAAATGTCGCCGATCTTCAATGGAAACATAGGGGTCGAATTTCGGGCGCGCCAGCACGCTGCTTAATTCCCGCAACGTGTCTTCCGACACCAATGGCGTTCCCCACGCCAGGGCGCGATCCACTGCTCGTGCGGCTGTGCCTCCGGGGACGAGCAGGCGGCTGATCCACAGGTTGGTGTCCAGCACCAGCCTGTGGTCAGTTGTCACGGGAAAGCAGGGTTGTTAGCTTGCCTTCGGTGAGCCCGGCTTTTTGGGCGGATGCCCCAACCTGATCGCAGAAGCGCTGGAATTCTGCCACGTTCAAATGCGCCAGGCGTTCGTATTCTTCCATGGACATGACCACGGCGACGTTGTGTTTCTGGCGACGGATGACGACGGGTTCGTGCCGGGCGGCTTCAATCACGTCTGAGAAACCCTGCCTGGCTTCGCTGGCGGTTATGGTGCGCATGGTGTTCTCATAAGGTTAATAATGTACATTTTATATAAAACGTACAATTTGTCGAGTGTGTTTTCAATTCATCCTTGTGCATATCCGCCGGAAGAACTCGAGCGAACATCCCGCGCTCGCAGAGACTCAGTGAGCGTCAACAGGCCCTAGTGGAACGCAACGACCTTGGGTAGTGGCTTTTGTTCGGCCTGCCAAAGATCGTACTGCACCTGCATGTTCAGCCAGAATTCGGGGCTGGTACCGAGCGCTGTGCTCAGCCTGAGTGCCATGTCCACGGAAATGCCGGTGGCGCCATTGAGGATGCGCGACAGTGCGGTGCGCGTAACGCCAAGCCGGTTCGCGGCTTCGGTGACGGTGAGGTCTCCCAGGTATTCCCTGAGCACGGCACCCGGGTGAGAGGGGTTGTGCATATGCATGATGTTTCCCTAGTGGTAATCCTGGTAGTCGACCAGAATCGCGTCCTTGTCTTCCGGTCTGGTTGCGGCATTCAGAGCCGTGAGTTGGACGCGGAGCTTTTCGGCATGTTTGCCTTGAATGCCGCTTTTGATGCCGGTTTCAAAGTAGGCAGCAATGCCTTTATGCCCAAAGCTTTTTATCATCTGTGTAGTGTATAGCTACTGTATACGGTAGACAAGAATAAGTTAAATAAATATTTCCAAATAATTCATTACGTGTCAATCTTCGGTTTGTCCGAATTCGGGTAATACGCAGTCGGTTTATCCGTATGGACGTTTCCAACCAAAGGAGATACGAATGAAGAAGTGGCTGGGTTGTCTGTCGAACCGTTGGCGCGACATCGAGGCGAGGGAAGGCGAGGGTGGGGGCAAGATCCCGCAACCGCCGCCGACAGCGTGGCGGCGGGCCCTGGCGTTGTCGCTGGGTTTGGCGGGGGCGGTGTCGGGTGATGCGGCACTGGCAGGATTGATGGACGAATCAGAGGCACGGCGCAGGACGCTGGCGGAAGAACAGATTGTCTGGGGGCCGCCGCAAAGTCCGGAGCTGGTCACGAGCGAGGCGCATTGGGGGTCACCCGATGCGCCTCTTGTTTTTGAGGGCGGGGTCCTGCACGTGGGCGGGTCGTTCACCACGCAGCGCGAGTTCCGTGTCAGCGAACAGGCGGTGGTGAACAT